>Ga0302270_10000113_pt1 | contig 85501 bp, 85 predicted proteins | sample III_Bog_E2_3_FD_198773 | JGI IMG/M metagenome (GOLD analysis project Ga0302270, IMG submission 198773) | Peat permafrost microbial communities from Stordalen Mire near Abisko, Sweden - III_Bog_E2_3 | ecosystem: Environmental > Terrestrial > Soil > Wetlands > Peat | place: Sweden: Abisko... | reverse complement strand
ACCAGACCGTCCCTCCCGGCTAACCGCCCTTCAGAACCGCCCCGCCGGTGCACCCCGTCGGTGGACCGGGTTATAGGCGCACAAAAAAAACCTGTCCACTCCTTTTTTGAACCTTCCATGACTTTTTTTCCGGCCCTCCCGGATGAGGAGGAGTCGAGCACTCTGCGAACGTCAGGCGGCGATTTGGTTCATCTGCCGGCAACGGTCTTCATAGGCGGCGGAAATAAATTCGGGCCGTTTGTAATAGCCCTTGATCCATGAGGCGACCATGCACAGCTCTTCGAGCTTAACGATCTCGTCAAGGGTTCCATCAGGAAACCGAATCACGAAACTTTCCGCGATGATCTCCAAAACTTCTTCCACCTGCTCGATGGTGAGGCCGCAATCGGTTTCCAGAGTCGCGGTTCGGGTCAGGAGTTTTTCGTCGACTCCGAACTCATCGCGGATCAACTTGACGATCCAGCGGAACATGTTCATCCAGTTCTTGACGTCGTCGACCGCTCGAGACATGCCGCCCTCTCCCGCCCCCTAGAGCACATTGCCCGCCGGCGCCGCTCGGCGGCGGCTGCCGGAACGCAACCTATCACACAAGACCGGGCCAGATCAGCGTCAAAGCTTCGTCGCCACGTCGGAACCGCACCAACGAGTATAGCTTAAGCCGTCAACCGCCTCCGGCACAATTTTCGCCCCATCGCTTTACCCGACCACTGTCGATACCGAACAGGTCCAGCACCCGCCCCACGGTGTGATCGATCAGATCGTCGATACTGCTTGGCCGAGTATACATGGCTGGTACCGGCGGCGCGATCACCGCGCCAAGCTCGGTTACAGCGGCCATGGTCCGCAAATGCCCTAAATGCAGCGGCGTTTCGCGCACCATCAACACCAGCCGGCGACGCTCTTTCAGGGTGACATCGGCGGCGCGGGTTAGCAAAGAGGAGGTAACCCCAGTGGCGATCTCGCTCATGGTCCGAATCGAGCATGGCGCGACCACCATTCCCAGGGTGGAAAAGCTACCGCTGGCGATAGCTGCACCAATATCGCTTTCGCGATAACAGGTGGTGGCCAGCCTTTGCACATCAACGGGCTTTAGCTCGGTTTCGTGGGCAAGCGTCAAGGATGCCGCTCGGCTCATAACAAGGTGGGACTCAATTGGCAGTGTGCGGAGGATTTCGAGCAAACGAATGCCGTAAATCACACCGGAGGCACCGCTAATGCCGACGATAAGGCGCGGGAGCTGGCTCATGACCGATGGTTTTAGCGCGACCACGGACGAATCGTCCATAGCGGGCTGGTCATCCACGAAAAGAGAGTGATACCGGCGAGCCCTGATACTGACACATCGCCGGTCCTCGGGCCGCGACGGCGGCCCCGCGTCCTCGTGGACGCGAAGCCCCCGTGTGTGGACTCTAGGGGGCGCGGATGCGCCCGCCCGGCGTCTGAGGGCAGCCTTGATGAGTCACCATCAAGGCCTGATGGTATTACCGGCGAGCCCTGATACTGACACACCGCCGGTCCTCGGGCCGCGACGGCGGCCCCGCGTCCTCGTGGACGCGAAGCCCCAGTGTGTGGACTCTAGGGGGCGCGGATGCGCCCGCCCGGCGTCTGAGGGCAGCCTTGATAAGTCAGCATCAAGGCCCGATGGTATGATACCATCCGGCGTCGGTGACGCATCAAGAGCGCCCTCAGACGTCGGGCAAGCCTCCCGTTCCCTCAAGCCCTCGACCAAAGCCCTCTTGAAAGCGGCTAGCGCCAGTAGCACTTGCACTTTGTCGGCCTTCGCCTTAACCAGACGTCTGTCTCATTTCAGGATGGAGGGGAATCAATGTCGTTTGAAGATCGTATCGGATCTCTGCGGTTGAAACATCAGTCGCTAGAAGACGAGTTAAGGACTGAAACCCACCGTCCCTCCCCCGACGACAACACAATCGCACGCCTAAAGCGCGAAAAACTGAAGCTAAAGGATGAAATCACTCGCCTTGAACAGCAGGTTCCTGCTTAAAACTAAGGGTTACTTATCCGTTATTGTCTCAATAACGGAATCCAAGCAGAAACGGCGCGCCAACCGGCGCGCCGTTTCTGTGTCAGCCGCGTTATACCAATGGCCTTGGACGTTGACACGTCTGAGGGCAGCCTTGATGAGTCACCATCAAGGCTCGATGGTATTACATTTAAGATCGTCCCAAGCCCTGTGACTCACGGCCCAACAACGCCAGGGGTGGCCGATCCAAGGAAATCGGCCCGCGTTTTTCGGAAAGCAGATCCTTCAAAGTGACATTTAAAACATCACGATAACTGGCATCGGCCATGTCCAACAGCATGGCACACCGCTCCCGCCAAGGCGCATCCAGCACCGCGACATCACGAACGGATCCGTGCATGCCGATGCCCATGGCTTCTTGAAGATCGTAGAGCGTCACTTCGGCCAAATCTCGGGTCACCACCCACGTATTTCGTGTGGTTCGGTCGGCCCAATCGGCATCTCGCAATTGTTCAAGAATACCTTCAATCACCACCGACCCGACCGGGATGCGGTCGCTCAAAGTCCTGCGCCGAGCACCACCGCCACTCAGGCTTGCCAGCATCAACTCCTGAAGAACAGCCAACGCCACCGCCAATCTTGGTGCTGGCAGCAACTCTCCCGGACCATGAGCGATCAGCTTACCCGCTCGCCATTCGGGCAAAGTCGCTGTCACCACGGCTCCGATCAGAACGGTACACCAAGCGATATAAAGCCATAGCAGAAAGATTGGAACTGTCGATAACGCACCATAAATCGTTTCATAAGCTGGAAAAGAGCGCATATACCACACGAAACCAGCTTTAGAAGCCTCCAGCAACGCAGCCGCTGCGGCTCCCCCCCAACACGCATCTGGCCAACGCACAGATCGGTTGGGAACGACGACATACAGCAGCGTAAAGCCGCAAAACTCTAACAACCCCGGAACCAGCACCGAAAAATGTCCTAACGGCGCAGTGACCTGATGCAGGCGACTCATAACGTTACTGAGGATTGGAACGCTCGACAACGACAGCCCGGCCCCGAACAACAAGGGAGCCAAAGTCAGAATAGCCCAAAAACTCAGGAACCGGATGATTCGTGGCCTTGGCTCACTGATTCGCCAAATGGCACTGAACGCAGCTTCGATGGTTGACAGTAGCAACACCGCAGACACCGCCAAACCAATCACCCCAAAGGCGGTTGATTGACCGGCATTCTCCATGAATCGATCCAGATACTCGCGAACGGCTGCGCCAACCTGGGGAACCAGATTGTCAAACAGCAGGTCTTGCACTTGGCTACGCAAACGGGAAAAGGCTGGAAAAGCCGAAAATATGGCGAAGACGATGGTCATCAATGGAACCAGCGCCAACAATGACGTGTAGGTCATAGCGGCTGCTGTATTGAAATAATTATCGTAATAGAATTTCTTTCCGGCATAATAGCAAAAATGACCGGCATCGGCTACCGCCGCCACGGCTTCCCGTGATCGTCGTTGCACTCTTTGCCAGACGTCCCGCCACTGTTCCGGCATTGCCTCCTCCCACGCCCTGTGCTCCCGCCCCAATTTCATCCCTCCACCTCGACCTGATCCCTACCCTGAATTTGATCCGCGTGCTGTTTGGTGTAGGATGGCGCCCTTGATGGGGTGGAGCCGTTCCTCACCAAAGCCGTTCCTTATCACCGTTCCCTACCGACGAGGTCTCGATGACCAATACCTCCCCGCTGATGGCGGGCAAACGCGGCCTGATCATGGGTGTGGCCAATGACCGCTCCATCGCCTGGGGCATTGCCACGACGGCAGCCGCGCACGGCGCCGAACTTGCTTTTACCTACCAGGGCGATGCCCTCGCCAAACGTGTTCGGCCCCTTGCCACTTCCATCGGTTCGAGCCTAGTTCTCCCCTGCGACGTTACCGACGAAGCCAGCATCGACGCCACCTTTGCGGCCATCAAGGAAACCTGGGGCCGGCTTGATTTCCTGGTTCACGCCATCGCCTTTTCCGACAAGGCCGAACTGGATGGCCTTTACCTGGATACCACGCGGGCCAACTTCCTGCGAACCATGGATATCTCGTGCTATTCGTTCACGTCGGTCTGCCAACGGGCGGTGCCGCTGATGACCGACGGCGGGAGCCTATTGACTCTCAGCTATTATGGCGCGGAACGCGTGATGCCGCACTATAACGTCATGGGAGTGGCCAAGGCCGCGCTTGAAGCCAGCGTCCGATATCTGGCGGCGGATCTGGGGGGACGAAACATCCGAGTCAACGCCATCTCAGCGGGCCCGATTAAAACGCTGGCGGCCAGCGGCATCGGCGATTTCCGCTACATCCTGAAATGGAATGAACTCAACGCCCCGCTGAAGCGCAATGTCACCATCCAAGAGGTGGGCGGCTCGGCCCTCTATCTCCTCAGCGACCTTGGCAGCGGCGTTTCTGGCGAGGTCCATCATGTGGATGCCGGCTATCACACCGTCGGCATGGTGTCGGTGGACAATGCCGAAAAGACGGCGGCACTGTTGTCTTCTTTAGGCGGAACCAAGACAGCCGGCTGACAGCCTGTTGATTGCCCCCTCCCCCGCTCCGGGGGAGGGGGGCTCTCCGCTCTCTGCCCTCTCCCCTTCTGCCCCCCTCCCCCCCTCCCCTCTCGCATACGGGCAGCGCCCATGGCCGGTAACAGTTTCGGAACCTTGTTTCGCATCACCAGTTGGGGCGAGAGCCACGGGCCAGCCATTGGGGTGGTCGTGGACGGTGTGCCATCGCGGCTGCCGCTGTCCGAAGCCGACATTCAGCCTTTCCTGGATCGCCGTCGACCAGGGCAGTCCCGCTTTACCACCCAGCGACAAGAGGCCGATCAGGTTCGGATTCTGTCGGGGGTGTTTCAGGGACTGACCACCGGCACACCGATTCAGTTGCTGATTGAGAATCAGGACCAGCGGTCCAAAGACTATGGCGACATCGCCGAGCGGTTCCGCCCCGGTCACGCCGACTATACCTATTGGGCGAAATACGGGATTCGAGACTATCGCGGCGGCGGCCGGGCTTCGGCCCGTGAAACAGCCACCCGTGTCGCCGCCGGTGCCGTTGCGCGAATCATCCTGGGAAGCGGGATTCGGATTCGGGGGGCATTGGTTCAGCTTGGCCCCCACCGGATCGACCGGAGCCGTTGGGATTGGGACGAAATCGACCGCAATCCCCTGTTCTGCCCCGACTCAGGCAGCGTCGCCCTTTGGAGCGATATCCTTGACAGCATCCGCAAAGCCGGCTCCAGCATCGGCGCCGTGGTGGAAGTGGTGGCCGAAGGGGTGCCGGTTGGGCTTGGAGACCCTGTCTATGGTAAGCTCGATTCGGACCTGGCAGCCGCACTGATGAGTATCAATGCGGTCAAGGGAGTCGAGATTGGCGACGGGTTCGCGGTTGCCGCGCTGTCGGGCGAGGATAATGCCGACGAAATGCGCGCCCGCCCCGGCGGCGGTGTCGATTTCCTGTCGAATCACGCCGGCGGCATCCTGGGCGGTATTTCCAGTGGCCAAGACATTGTTGCTCGATTCGCGGTCAAACCCACCAGTTCGATTTTGACGCCTCGCCGCACCGTCGACATCCATGGCCACGACACCGAAGTTGTAACGAAGGGTCGTCACGACCCTTGCGTTGGGATTCGTGCGGTGCCGGTCGGCGAGGCCATGATGGCCTGCGTTCTGGCCGACCATCTGCTCCGCATGCGAGCCAATGGTCCATGAACGCCGTCATGAGTGACCGCACCGGAGCTGAAGAAAAAGGCGGAGTCGGCATCGCCGTGTTTGATTTTGATGACACGCTGATTCGGGGTGACAGCCTCCCCCGCTTTCTATGCGAGGTCGTCGGTCCGCTCCGTGTTGGCCTTGCCGTGATTCCTGCGGTGATCGGCGCCCTCTTGGGGCCACCGGCTGGTGTTGACTTTGCGGGGTCCGTCAAGGCGCGGCTATTGCGGGCAACATTGGCCGGAGTCGCCGTCACCGCCGCCCATGCGGCGGCCCGCCGTCTAAAGAGTCGCCTTGTTTGGCTGTCCCCCCAGCGCGATGCCTTATTAACGCACGCCGCCGCCGGACGCCGGATCGTCGTTGCCAGCGGAGCTCTTGATGTTTATCTGCCGATTCTGCTTGAGGGGCTGCCGGTGGATGTCATCCTGGCCACCGCCATGACCGCCGACTCCGGCTCCCTCACAGGCCGACTCGCCGCTGACAACTGCGTGCGCCAAGCCAAAGCTGACCGCGTGGCGGCCTATCTGGCGGCGAGTGCGCCCACAGGCCCGATCTGGGGATATGGGAATCACCCCAGCGATGGACCGATGCTTGCGCTGGTCGATCACCCGACGGTTATTTGACCATCCGATAGTTATTTAATGTCAGTCGATTCCTGCCGTTAATCGATCAAAGATAAACCCCTTGTGGAGATCGGGGACGCCTCCCGCCAGGGGCCAGTCGCCACTGCGGCCTAACGGGAGCGTTCTAACACGAAAGCGGGAGCGCCATGCTGTCGGTGCGGGATATGGCGGGAGACGGTGTAGAAACCGAAAGCGTGCTGACGGTGGTCGTGCTCGAAGCCGCCGGCATTGCCTTTGCCATCCCAGCTTGGGCGGTGATGCACATTACCGTTCCGGTTCCAGTCACGCCATTGCCTTTGGTTCCCAACTATGTCGACGGGTTGGTCGGGCTGAACGACCGAATTCTTCCCCAGATTGACCTGCGTCGCCGCTTGGCATTACCGGCGGCAGCCTTGGATGGGCCCGGCAATTTGCTCGCGGTAATGGCCGACGAAGGCGGGTACGCTTTACGTGTCGACCGTGTGGTGACATTAACCTCTGTGGCGGCAGAGTCGATTCAAGTGTTTGGTCAGGCGCTCGACGGCTCGGAGTCGAGGGAGGGAACCGGAGACGCCAAGCCGCAAGGGTGGGGAACCGGCTTGGTGGTCGGGGAATTTTCCTGGCGGCCAGGACAGACGGCCTTTCTGCTGCACCCCGATCGGTTGGGCTTGCGGGAGTTGGTGACACGCGACGGCGCCAGTGAAAACGATCGCGAACGCGCGGTTCCGGGGCGAGGAAGCGGAGGCATTCCCGTGCCCTCCCTGCCGATCTCGGACGAGCCCGATTATGTTTACGTGGTCGCCCGGCATGGGGCCGAGTTATTCGCCGTTCCGGTGACGCGTGTGGTTGAAGTGGTAGCGATCGAGATCGTAGCGGCACCGCCGGGGGCTCCGGCCACCGTGGTCGGGTTGACTCATCTGCGGGGGCGCGCCGTGCCGGTGCTGGCCTTGGCGGAAAAGGCCGGTAACGCGACTGAAGGCGAAGCCAAAGTTAGGATGTTGATGGTGTTCGACACTGGGCACACTCAGTTCGCAGTCCAGGTCGATGCCGTGCTTGGGGTGCGGCACTTCCCCCAATCCCGCATCCATGTCAACACCGAAACCGGCAGTCGTGGCGGGCATACGGGTTACGTGATTGATGCCAACGAAAGAGTCATCGGGCTATTGGATGTGGACCGCCTGGCGACGGTTGGCGGCTGGGAAGCCGCGCCGTCACCGCCGGATGTATCGGCTGTGGCACGAAGAGAGGCGACTCGACAGGTGTTGTTGTTTCGCGTCGGCTCAGAGTGGTACGGGCTGGATGTCGCCGGGGTGGCTAAAGTCACGCCCCACCGGGCACTGGCTCCGGTGCCAGCCTTGGCGAATGGGTCAGCATCGGACAGTGCTCTCGCTGGCTTGGTGGAAATCGGCGCCGAAGTTTTGCCGGCAATCGATTTGCGAATCGTCATGGCGGTCCCGACGACCGTCGATGAGTGGACCGCCCTTGTGGTTGTGGCCAGCGACGATGGACGCTGGGCGATGGTGGTGGACCGTATTGATCGACTGGCGACAGTTCCCGTATCACTGTTTCAGCCCGCCGAAGCAACCGCCCACTCATTGGTTACGCATGTCTTTTGTGTCGACCATCGTTTGGTCTCGCTCTTGGAACTCTCTCCACTGTTCGGATTTTGAAGCGGATTTCCAGTGCCGGTTCCCAGAATGCGGAACCAAAAGACTATGATTGCATAGGTACGCCCTGTGATCAGCCTCAGGCTCGCATGAGCGAACCCGTTGGTTGGTTAGCGAAAAAAGCCGCTCTTTCTCATGCATGAGAATGTCGGAACGCGGTTGCAATCCCGTCGACAGCATTGGCGCCCATCTTGATCATCCCAGCATCGATTCCAAAGAGTCCAGAGAGTCTGATCTGTGATAACAAGTCCCGGAATGAATCACGAGAGTCCATCGTTTATCGTTGACGATGGTCGGTGATCCCTGACGATTTAACGGTTGATAATGCGAATTCGAAGGGGCTGGTACCAGTCTTCTCTGTTGCTCGGGTGTGGCGGCAAGGGTATCTTGCCTGGAGATATGCTACCTGACACCTGCATATCATAATATGGTATCCTATTTGCCACGGAATGAGCGATGATGATTCGATTTAAAATCAATGCACGATTGATGCTGCTTGTGGCTGCTGCCATTATTGGTATGCTCGCCGTCGCGTCGGTCGGATTGCTCAACTTGCGCAATAATTTGTTTGATGCGCGCCAAGATAAGCTCAAAAGCATCGTCGAGTCAGGCGTTTCTATCGTCGCAAGTTACTATCATCGCGTGGAAACTGGCGAATTATCAAATGATGAGGCCTTAAAAAAGGCATTAGCCGAGTTAACTTCGATCCGATACGGCGGAGATAACTACTTATTTGTTTTAAATTCAAAAGTAGTTATTATTGCACATCCCGATGTTAAACAACTTAATAAAGATTCATCGAACATTCACGACGCTAATAATGTCTACAATGCTAGAGAACTAGTTTATAATGCCCACCACGGAGGTGGTTTTGTTTATTATCTCTTTAAAAGATTGAATGATGCTGCGCCTATTCCGAAATTATCTTATGCTCAATTATTTGCGCCATGGGATTTGACGATTGTCAGCGGCGTCTATATTGATGACATCAATAGAATTTTTATTAAAAATGTCGAAGCTGTTGGCGCTGTTATCTTAGTTTTGCTGGGAACAGTTTGCCTGATTGCCCTGCTGATCGCACGCGGGATTCGCAGACCCCTGTCGTTAATCACCGACCGAATGGCCGAATTGGCTAGCGGAAATACGAATGTCGCCATCCCGGCCATTGATCGCCATGACGAGATTGGTGATATGGCCCGAGCTGTGGTGGTTTTTAAGGATTACATGATCGAAGCTCAAAGATTACGGATCGAGCAGGAACAGCGTAAAAAGAATGCGGAAGACGAGCGGCGGCAGATGATGCGGGAGGTCGCCGATTCATTTGAGGCAAGTATCAAGGCCATCACCTCTTCTTTAGCGCGGGCTGCCGATGGCATGCAAAACGATGCCCAGGCATTATCCACCACCGCTGAAGAAACCAGTCGGCAATCGGCGACAGTTTCGAGCGCCGCCGAGCAGGCATCGGCCAATGTTGGCACCGTGGCTTCGGCAACCGAGGAATTGATGTGTTCGATCAACGAGATCAGTCATCAGGTTAACCGATCGTCCCAAATCGCTGGCGTAGCCGTCATGGCAGCCGAGCAAACCAATACCACGGTGGCCGGCTTGGTTCGGGTGGCAGAGAAGGTTGGCAGCATCGTTCACCTCATCGGCGGGATTGCCGCTCAAACCAATCTGTTGGCACTGAATGCGACCATCGAGGCTGCACGAGCCGGTGAAGCCGGTCGGGGCTTTGCCGTGGTGGCGACAGAGGTCAAGCACCTAGCCAGTCAAAGCGCCAAAGCCACCGAGGATATTTCCTCCCAAATTATGGAAATGCAGTCGGTCGCCATGAGCGCCGCCGAGGCGATCCGGGGAATCGCCGGAACGATCAGTGAAATCAATGAGATCGTGACGGCCATCGCAGGTGCAGTGGAAGAGCAAAGTGCCGCGACTCGAGAAATATCCCATAACATTCATCAGGTTTCGACCGGAACCAAAGAAGTCTCATCCAACATCACAGATGTCCTTCATGCCGCAGAAGATACCGGATCCATTGCGGTTAGGGTTTTGAATACAGCGAGAGATGTCTTCTCACAGTCTCATTCGTTATCAGAAGAGGCGGATAAATTTATCAGTCGCTTTAGGGCTGCATAATTTCTATAAATTTGCTCTCATGTTATGCTGTGTTGCAAAGCTTTCATGCCATCGAGCTTTAAGGGCGACACATTAAAGCGGCCCTCGGACGCGAGGCGGGCGCATCGGCGCCCTTGGCTTCGCGCGCATCGGCGCGTGGGGCTGCGCTTGTCGCAGCCCCGTATTTGCGAAAATCCTTAGGGGAATATCTCGTGAAATATCACAAAAACATATATTTTCAATTTTAAAGTGTTTTTTGTATTTCCATGCAAAAATTTAGCTGTAAACAACGGCAAATAAGCATGGATATCGCGCATCCATTAATTGTATGCGGCGAATTGATTTACGTCACAAACCCATCAGTAACTGAATCAGTGATCTCTATTGCCCAAGAGTGGCAGTGAGGGTATCTTGGCCCCGAAAATGTTGGCGGATGATCCCCGCTTTGTCCATCAAGGAAGTAGAGATGCTGAATCGACTGAAGATTAATGCCAGGTTGATGCTGCTTGTGCTGGCCGCGATTATCGGCATGTTGGCGGTAGCGTCGGTTGGCTTGCTCAATTTGCGTAATAATTTGTTCGAAGCACGCCAAGATAAGCTTAAAAGTTTGGTTGAAACAGCCCACTCAATCATTGCTGACTACTATCATAAATCTAAAACTGGGGAAATGACCGAAGAAGAAGCCATAAAAAAAGCCCTCGCCACTGTTCAGGTTATGAGGTACAGCGGAGAAAACTATATATTTATTTTAAATTCAAAAGTAGTTATCATATCACACCCGGACCCCACTCAAGTTGGTAGAGATTCATCAAATTTCCAAGACTCTTACGGAGTTTATTGTGCTCGCGAATTTGTTCACAACGCCCATAACGGTGGCGGCTTTGTATACTACCATTATCCGCGTTTAAACCAAACAAATCCGCTCCCCAAGCTATCTTATGCCACATTGTTTGAGCCATGGGATTTAACAATTGTTGCGGGCGTTTACATTGATGATATCGATACAATTTTTTGGAAAAATGTCGAGGCCGTCGGTGCCATTATCCTCTTGTTACTGGCTAGCGTTTCTTTGATTGCGTTCCTGATTGCCCGCAGCATTCGCAATCCATTAACGCTGATTACCGACCAAATGGGAGAATTAGCCAGCGGAAATACGGCTATTGACATCCCTGCTGTCCATCGTCGAGATGAAATTGGCGATATGGCACGAGCTGTGGTCGTGTTTAAAGAGCATATGATCGATGCTCAAACTCTGCGGAATGAACAAGAGCGCCACGAAAGGCTCGTGGAGGAAAAGCGCCGGCAGATGATGCACGAGGTTGCCGACTCGTTCGAAGCCAGCATTCGGGCGGTAACCTCTTCTCTGGCTCGAGCTGCCGACGCGATGCAAATCGACGCCCAAGCGTTATCCACCACTGCCGAAGAGACCAGCCGGCAATCGGCCACGGTTTCCAGCGCCGCCGAGCAGGCATCGGCCAATGTCGGAACGGTTGCTTCGGCAACCGAACAACTGATCTCGTCCATTAATGAGATCGGCCATCAAGTGGACCGCTCTTCTCACATTGCCAACGTGGCCGTTGCGGCAGCCGAACGAACCAATGCCACCGTTGCCGGTCTGGTTCGAGTGGCCGAAAAGGTCGGCAGTGTCGTTCATCTGATCGGCGGTATTGCGGCACAGACCAATCTGTTGGCGCTAAACGCAACCATCGAGGCCGCACGAGCCGGTGAAGCGGGGCGAGGCTTTGCCGTGGTGGCGACGGAAGTCAAGCATCTGGCCAGTCAGAGCGCCAAGGCCACCGAGGACATTTCTTCTCAGATCCTGGAAATGCAGTCGGCGGCCGGAGGCGCCGCCCAAGCAATCCAAGAAATTGCCGGAACAATCAGTGAGATCAACCAAATTGTTACGGTAATATCATCGGCAGTACAGCAACAGACAGCTGCAACACAAGAAATATCTCATAATATCAATCGAGTTTCGACCGGGACTCAAGAAGTATCTTCAAATATAACGGATGTTCTTCATGCCGCAGAAGATACCGGATCGATTGCGGCACGAGTTCTGAATACGGCGAGAGATGTTTTCGCTCAATCAAACACTCTGTCGGGAGAAGCCGAGAAATTTGTCTTACGCTTCCGGGCAGGCTGACTCCAGCACCACGGAGTTAAGGGCGCATACGCCGCCCTGGGAGCGTGGGCATCCTGCCCGCGCTCCCTATTCCATCGAGCCTTGCTGCCCTCAACGCTGGGCCGCAATTGCGGCCCGAAGACCGGCGGTATGAATTCTTTAGACTGGCCAAAAGATGGGGTGGACGTAACCGTTGACTCACGGTTAGACTCGAGTATGCTCAGTGCTTAGATAATATTTGTCCTATTTTTAGGTCGAAATTCATCTTCGGTTCGCACCGTCACGAATGAAGCCAGGAGCGGGACGATGACCAGCGTGATGATTGTCGATGATTCGGTCATGATGCGATCCATGATTGCGGACATTGTTCGAACCGATCCCGCGTTCGAAGTGGTGGATCGGGCCTGCAATGGCTGCGAGGCCCTGGAGAAGTTGCGGCAGAGTGATTGCGATATTGTGCTGTTGGACATCGAAATGCCGTGCATGGACGGCTTGGAGGCGCTGAGACGGATGCGCTTGATCAGCGGTGCCAAGGTCATCGTAGTGTCCTCGTCCACTGGGATTGGGTCATCGTCGGCCATCGCCGCCCGACGGGAAGGGGCGATTGCGGTCATTCCCAAGCCCTCGGGCACCGTCAGCATGGATATCGAAGCGAGAAGAGGCCACGAGATCTTGCGCGCGTGCCGTCGGGCGGTGGGATTGTCCGGGATGGTGTGAGACCGGCGAGCCCTGATACCGACACATCGCCGGTCCTCTGGCCGCGACGGCGGCCCCGCGTCCTCGTGGACGCGAAGCCAAGGGCGCGGATGCGCCCGCCCGGCGTCTGAGGGCAGCCTTGATGAGTCAACATCAAGGCTCGAGGGTATTACCCCCTCAAGGCTCGACGATATCGGATCAGCCGCCCGACGTTTTAACGTTCTCCACCAGCAGATCGAACGGTTTCAAGATCGCCGCTTCAAGATCGGGGCGCCTTTCCAAATGCGACAGGGCCAAAGCGGTTGCTTCGATCACCGCGAGGCTCTCCCGGCGGGGCTCCCGGCGCAACTTGCCATAGCGTGAGCGACCCGGCGGGTTGAGCACCAGCCGGTGCGCCTTGAGCAGCCAGGGATTGCGCCACCACAGGGCTTTAGCCTGACTCCAGGTTCCATCCAGCACAATGAGGCCATCGAGGGCACGCAAAATCGAGGCTGCCGACGCCAATCGCTCGCCAGAACGGCCTAACACCAGCACCGGATTTTCTTCGGGACGCGGGGTATCTTTGGCGGCACCAAGATACAAAACCCCCCAGCGTTTCATGTCGACGTCCTGCTCAAGCAAACGCCGAAGACTCGGCCAAGACAGCCCTACGCGTAAGACGGAGTTGCGTAATTGACAATGGGTCAACCAGCCGGTCCCCAAAGCCTCCGCCCGCTCTTGGGGATGCTGGAGAATGACCACCGTGGTTTTGGTGTCGACTGGATCGAGCGCCGAGCAAACGCACAACGCTTCGGGTTTTTGGCAGCGCGGACAGGACATGAGACGCTTTTCGACAGGGTTCGAACGGGATATGACCTTACTCTTCTTTATCATGGATCGCGACTGTCCGCTGCGATGGGCTGGGGAATTATGCCCACAGACGAAGAGTCGCGCGCCATGACGATGACACGCCGCAGGTTGGGCGTGGCGCCCTGATGAAACAGAACAATTGGGCAAAGAACCCAGAAAAATCATGGATAAAATTGCCCGACTATCAACATACTATTATCACATCATCGCCTTAAAGGTCTCAGCCCCGCTACGCGCACTGTCAGCGATCTTGACCAAATCATTCATGGTCGCCAATATCTCTTCTGATGCGGTGGCATTGCTCTCACTAATCTGGGCCAAGCTCTGAACTGTGGCATCGATTTCTTTTGTGCTGGCTTGCTGTTCAGTGGTCGCACTGGCAATAACGCTAGCCATCCGTTCAATTTGGCGAAAAACATCGCCGATTCGACTCATGTCGGCACCAACATCGCGACTCACCGCAACACCGCGTTCGGCTTCGGTATTGGCGGCGGTGACGATTTCGGCAATCTCCTGAGCCGAATTGGCAACTTCTTCGGCCAGCTTGCGCACCTCTTCGGCCACCACCGCGAATCCACGGCCATGCTCGCCGGCCCGTGCGGCCTCGATGGCCGCATTCAGCGACAGCATGTTGGTTTGATTGGCAATCCGCGTGATGACGCTGGTGATGCGGCCAATGTTGCGACTGTTCTCCGAAATGGTCTTCACCAGCCGATCGAGCGTGGCCACGTTGATGAGGGCGCCGTCGACCACAAGAACCGCTTCTTTGGTAAATTTGTAGGTCTGCGCGGAACTGCCAGCCACATCCTCGATGGCGTTGGCGGATTGCTTAACGGCAACACCAATCTGCCGCACCGCATTCATCTGGGTGCGCGCGCCCTCCGAAACCTGGCCAATGGCAATACTGGCTTGGTTGCTGCCAGTGGCCACCTGCCGAGCGGCATCATTCAGAGTCGCCAGGGCTTGGCTTAAGGTTCCCAGCACACTCCGACCAATCAGCCAAGCCAGCACCAAACTCAGAACAATCGCGGCGCCTCCCATCACCAAACTGAAACGTTGAGCCTCGGTGATTCCCTGCCGCGCCCCGACTTCGGTCTCGGCGGCTCGATGCAGCATGCGGTTTTGTAGGGCCTCAAGCGCCTGATCGAGCCGACCGCCCAATAGTGGCAGGGTCTCGTTGATAATCCGCTGGTTTTGAAGCGTTACCGGAGCAATCTCGTTAAACTTATCGGCATAACCCTCAACCTGGCTGACCACCTCGATTCCGACCCGCTTGACCTCCGGTCGCTCCATCGCTTCGACGGACATGCCAAAGGTCGCCTTGGCTCCCCGCACCGCCTCAGCCAACCGCTGCCGGGCTTCATCGGCGCGCTTTTCCTCTGGAACCCGCAAAAATCCGCTGACGGCCATGCGCGCCGACATCCACAAATCCAGCACCCGCCCCAGCGATACGGCGGTGGTCAAGTCCTGACGGCTCGCTGCGGCATCGATTAATTCGGCCAATTTCTGCCGAATTCCTGGACCAATCACCCCGAATTCATCGGTGATTGCCCGTTGCTGCTTTAAGCGACCGCTGATCAGCGGCATCAGCTCGCCTCGGAACTTTTCCAAATGATCGTTGACAACCAGCAGATCGCGCGCGGCCTCGTCGGCGCCCTTGAGTTGCCCCAGATGGGTCAGCCCCTGCTGAAGCCGATCCAAATCGGCATTGACCGCCGCCGCTGCCGCATCGGTCCCAACAGCCACGAACACCTGAGCATCCAGACGTAAACGAACCAGATTGACCTGAGAATCCGAGGCATCAATCGCGGTTGTTCCGACTGTGGTCAGCACCCCCAGTTGCCCCGCCAACGTCCCCAACGCGAACCAACCAATGACGAACACCACCACCATCAGCGCCAAAATCGCCACGTATCCGACGGCAATCCGCACGCCGACCCGCACGCCCTTTAACACCGCCATATCGGCCTCCCCCAAGACCACGGCCCCCACGCCCAAAGACGTGTTTTCCGCCCGCAGCCAAGCCAACGATAGCATCGCCCTCCGGCTTTCCCCAAGCCTTCCCATAGCCTGGAAACAAACAATTCCCCTTAAAATTCAGGGTTCCAGGTTGCTAAAGATCGACGGGTATGAAACAAAGCCGAGATTGCTGTTTGGCCGTTATAGGGTTTGGCCATTGGTTTTCAAGTGTCTGCGGCGGCCCAAACCCGCTCCGCGCCGGGCGCTGGAGGCGGACATGACCTTGGAGGGGGCATGACCATGGTGTCGCGACGCGCTCGCCTGTCGGTCGCCGGGACCGCGTTGGCTTTGGCAGCGCTGATTATCGCGTTTCAATGGGGCCAGGCTCGGCATATGCGTGGCGTCGCGCTGGAGCATGCCGCCCACGAAACCGACATGCTGGCACATCTGTTGGCCGAGCACAGCCAATACACCGTGTTGCTGGTGGACATGGCGCTTGACGGCGCCGCCCTTGCCCCTCACGTTGCCAACAGCTCGGCTCCGTCGAACACGGCCTTTTCCGCCGCATTCCGGGAGATCGCCAAGGGTTTGACCTTCGTCCGCAGCGACCCGGTGCTGAATCCTGGCCCTCCCGCATCACAGGCCCACCCAGGCCGCGATACCGTCACTCCCCCTTCCTCTCCGAACGAAAAAAATGCCACCGTCACGATTACCCGTGACTTGGGCCCTGTTGGGACGGCTTCGGTTACGCTTGATGCCCGTGCCATCGCGTTTCCCCACCGCCTGACCAGTTCACAGACCCTTGTCGGCGACAGCGTGGTGGACGGCGTCTCGCTGTCCCTGACCATGGCCAACGGTCCCCATCAACCGGATGACGCTCCGCCTCGATTCACTTCGGCGGTTCAGGTGGGAGATCTGCCGCTTCTGGCCGTCGCCACCCTTGACCAAAGCGCGGCGTTGGCCAGTTGGCGGCAAGAGACGGTGACCAATGCCATCCGCACGACCCTCTTGGTTCTCATCATCGGAGCCCTCACGATCCTTGGCCTCCAGCTCATGCGTCGCCAAGAACAAGACGAACGAACACGGGAAGAACAGGCCGCACTGTCACGAGCAACGATTAACGGCGTCAGCCATGGTATCGGCGTTTTCGACCCCGAAGGCCGGCTGGTGCTGTGGAATCGACGTTTCGCCGCGCTGCGAGGTCTTCCCGAAGAGCTGGTCGCAATGGGGACGTCGTTGGCCGCAATTGCCCACCACCTTGCCTCCTGCGGAGGACCGGACCCCAAGCCCTCGGACGATGTCGGCCCCTCTCCCGATCAAACGATCCGTGAATGCACACTGACCCATGGAATCGTCGTGGAATTACGCGACACGATGCTCCCGGACGGCTATCTCATTACCACGGCCACCGACGTCACCGACCGTCACCACGCCGAAATCACACTCCGCACGGCTGCCCAACGGTTCCGGCTCCTGTTCGAAGGTGTCTCGACCATTGCGGTCCAAGGCTATGACGATGATCGGCGGATCGTGTTTTGGAATGCCGCCAGCGAAACTCTTTATGGCTATCGCCGGGATCAAGCTTTGGGACGCCGGTTAGAAGACCTGATCGTGCCCTCGGCTCAATACGCCAAGGTGGTCCGAGAGCTGATTGACTGGCAAGATGGCGATATCCCCCCCGCTTCCGGCGAGCGCCTCCGTCGGCGCTGCGATGGCGCCTCGGTTCCAGTGCTGTCCAGCTACGCCCGGCTCACCACCCAGGATGGACGGCGGGAATTCTATATCATCGACATCGACTTGACCGAGGTCAAACGGACTCAGGACGCCCTTCAAGCCAGCGAGAGCCGATTCCGCGACTATGCCAGCGCCACTTCGGACTGGTTCTGGGAGATGGGGCCGGACCTGCGCTTCTCCGGTTTTTCCCACCGGATGGCCGAAACCAATCCCCTGGAACCTGTCCACCTGATCGGCCTGACCCGGCAGGAAGCCACCGGCAATAGCTTGGAAACGCCACTTTGGCGTTCACATCAAGAGCTTCTCGACCGCCACCTGCCGTTCCGTGACTTTATCTACCCGGTCAAAGTCGGCACGGCGGCCAACGGTTACGACCATGACCGTTACGTCAAATGCAGCGGCAAGCCAATCTTTGACAAGGAAGGCTCCTTTCTTGGCTATCGCGGCACCGCCTGCGATGTGACCGCCCAAGTCAAAGCCGAAGAAGAATTACGCAAGCTCTCAGAAGCCGTCGAACAGAGCCCGGCGGCCATCGCCATCGTCAACGCCTGCGGCCTCGTCGAGTATGTTAACCGCCGTTTTGTCGAAACCACCGGCTATCGCCGTGATGAAGTGGAAAATTTCCCGCTATCGATCCTGGAGCCCGACGACAAAGCCCGCCTTGGCCCTTGGCAAGCACCAAACAACAACCAGGAATGGCGGGGTGAACTGCATCGGCGGCGCAAAGATGGCTCCCTCTACTGGGAACTCACCAGCATCACCCCGATTATTGCGACGGACGGAACGGTTGACCATTTTCTGGTGATCGGTGAAGACCTTTCCGAGCGAAAAATCTTCGAAAAGGCGCTTTCGTACCAAACCAAATATGATGCTTTGACCGGGCTTTCCAACCGGCTGTCGCTGCTGGCGCGATTGAGCGAGGCTCTGGCGGCAGACCGCCCCGATGGTCGACTGCTGGCGCTGCTGTTCGTGAATCTGGACCATTTCAAGGTGATCAACGAAGTGCTAGGACATGACGGCGGCGACATGCTGTTGGTCGAGGCCGCACAACGATTGATCATAACGGCACCGGAAGGCGGATTGGTCGCACGTTTCGGCGGTGATGAGTTTGCTATCCTCCTGCCAAATATCGCGGCCTGCGTTTATGCCGATGCCGTTGCCGTGCGGATTCTGTCGGCTTTTTCCAAGCCGTTCGCGATCGACGGGCGAGAGTTTTCCGTCACCGCCAGCATCGGCATCACCATTTCTCCCACGGACGGGAATGCGCCCCAACCCTTGCTTCGCAATGCTGACGCCGCTATGCGTCAGGCTAAAGCCGTTGGACGGAACCGATATCGCTTTTTCACCCCGGAAATCGACCGCAAGCTGGGCGAGCGGGTCGCCCTGGAGACCCATTTACGTCACGCCATCGCCCGCGACGAGCTGACGCTGGTCTACCAACCGATTGCCGACTTGCGCACCGGCGCCACCATCGGAGCCGAGGCCCTCTTGCGCTGGCACAACCCGGCTCTGGGGCAGGTTCCCCCCGACCACTTTATTCCGGTGGCCGAAGACACCGGATTGATCGTCGAAATCGGCGAATGGGTGCTGCGTCAGGCCTGCTTAGAAGCCGGTGGTTGGGCCACCATCGCGGGCCACCCGATCAGCGTCGCTGTTAATATCTCTGCCTGCCAATTCCGTCGCCTGGAGCTGATTCGAACCATCACCGACGCCCTTGCGGCTGCCGGACTGAACGCAGATTCGTTGGAGCTGGAAATCACCGAGCGCCTGCTGGTGGAACACGCCTCTTCCACCATGGTGATTCTGGACGAACTTCACGAGATGGGGATCCGTATTTCCATCGATGACTTTGGAACCGGATACTCATCACTCAGTTATCTCAAACATCTTCCGGTTCAAACGCTCAAGATCGATCGTTCTTTCGTCAAGGACGTGCCCACCGGGCCGCGCGACTCGGCGCTGACGGCGGCGATCGTAGCCTTGGCGCACAATCTTGATCTCCAGGTGATCGGCGAAGGCGTGGAGACTCAGGCGCAACTGGACTTCCTTCGTCATCATAATTGCGACTTTATCCAGGGCTACCTTTTCAGCCGCCCCCTCCCCGCTCCGGCCTTCCGTGCGTTCCTGGCAGAAGGCCGATCCATCGCACCCAACACCCCATGAGGCCCGATACTCTCATTCAAAAAACAACGCACGAACCTGACGCGCCACCGTCGCGGCTTTTCGGCGTTGGTTTTGCCGTTGCAGCCGATCCTGCTCGCGCTTTTGCCGTATCTGCATGTCCTGAATCGTATCGGTTGTCTGTCGGCGATGCTCCCCGACCGTCTCTTTGGAAACGCAGTCCTGAAGTGTCGCCCATAATAAGGTGTTTTCGGCGGTCCAACTGGCCTCCCCTCCCTGGTTCAGATCACCACGACTGACCAGACTAACCTTTCCGGTGGCGCTGGCGGCAGAGACGAGGAAACGGTCAAGCCGCCGATCCGCCGTGCGAATGTGGTTGGTCAGCCAAGCTTTAAAATACTTCGCCACATCGCCAGTGATGGGCCGATGGCTCGACGCCAGAGTCGCGTGATAGGTTTCGACCGTTCGCAGGAGCATCAAATGCTCGCTCCGATGCGCCTTGATCTCAGGATAGCCATATGCGGCCATCAGGGCCTCTTCACGCTGAAAATGCTCGCGAGCCTTATCGATCAGCTTCCGAGCCGTGCTCAACAGAATGGCCCGCTGAAAACCACGCTCGGTTTCGCCATTGGGCTGCGTCGCGATTCCCTCGCGCAGTTCTGCAAGAATGCGGTACAGCGCGGCGTGATCGTCGTTCATCACGGAATAGACATGATCTGGAACCGTCGACTTCCGCCCCCAGTTAAAGAACCCCATTATCGCCACTCCACACACCACGAACACCCATTCCCGCTCATGGGACTCCATCAGCGGGGCGCTACACGAACCCTGCGGCGGCGATCGCCGCCGATCCCCCATTCCCGATGAAGTCTACTTATCGGGAATGGGAATCAGGCTTTTTGCTGGCGCGACCATAACCGATAGCCACTGACCAGCCACCTGTAAGGCACAACAGAAGGACAAAATGCCGCACATGATAATAATAATCCGAAATTCTATTAAACTATTTTCTTTTATTGCGTCGCGATCGATCTTTGGCCCGAGAAAATCAGGACTTTCAAGCCTGATATTAGGGCAATTCCAATAAATCGGGCCACCGCCTGCCACCTCGGCACCGCCCCGGCCTTAAAGATTCCGTAATAATTTGCTTGATCCGCCTTCAGCGAGGCGTATATAGCACCTCAGGCGACGCTCTGAGACACCGTCCTGGGACTTTTTTTTGCGGTGGCCGTTGAGTGCCGTTCGCCCGCTCCTCCCAAAGCGGCTCCTGGCGGGATCACCCCCCGGAAGTCGCCCCCGTGAAGGGGTCGGACGTGTGAAACAATGCAGCAAGGATCACATGAGCCCGCGATCTAGCAGGAGACCCGCCAAGTGCCGTGGCCGTTCGTTGGAGCGACTCGGGCCTGTGGCGGTGCCATCTGCCTGGGATGTTGATGTGACCGCATGATCAGGGTTGGCTGACGACGCCGGCCGACGAGGCGGTTGGACACTTCCTGGGCCCGGAATCACACCGCAAGCCTAAGGAGGGTCTTGATATGACCGCCTTTCTTGACACCGATATTCCCCCCCTCGGACTGGCCCAACGGTCGGTCTGTAGTGCCTCCGGCGAATCCCGCGCCGATGGCAAGTCCGCCCGACGGCTTAAGCTTGGCCGCGCTCCCGCATGGCGAGAGCGCAGCCCGGCTTTGCGTGCTTTGGCCGCGCCGGAATAGCGGCCCCTTTTATCCATCGTTCCTGAAAGCCCCTTCCATGGACGACGACCCTAGACGCTGCCGGGCCTTTGAGTCCGGAGCCCCCCGCAAGCGCAGAATCTGCGACGCCGTGACGGCGTCCAACCAAGCCGACTAGGCAGAGCCCATCGGGTCTCCGTCGGGTCGGCTTGGCCGAGACCGGATGGAGACCATACTATGCCCCCCGCAACCAAACCCGATGGCCGCACAGTCGGATCCCGCTGGAGCCATCGCCTGCTCAGCTTCCTGGTGGTGGCCGGCCCCGGCCTGATCGTGATGGTCGCCGACAATGACGCCGGCGCTATTTCCACCTACACCCAGGCCGGCGCCCAATATGGCACCAAGCTGCTGTGGGTGCTGTTGCTGCTCCTGCCCGTTACCTACTTCATCCAGGAAATGGTCGCGCGCCTAGGGATTGCGACAGGTCGCGGTCACGCAGCCATGATCTACCGCCGCTTTGGCAAATGGTGGGGCCGCTTTTCTCTGTTTGACCTGTTATTGGTCAATTTCCTGACGCTGGTTACGGAATTTGCGGCGGTGGCTTTAGCTGCCGACAGGCTTGGGCTTTCGCCCCTGATCGCGGTTCCACTGGCGGCGGCCGCCTTGGTTGGATTGGTCGGCACCGGCAGCTATCGCCGTTGGGAACGGATGACTCTGGTGCTGTGCGGCTTGGACTTGGCCTGGTTCATCTTGGCGGCGATGACCACCCCCGACGCCTCCACGGTCATCCACGATCTGGTGGTGCCCAGCGTTCCTGCGGGGGGCATCACGCCAGATCTGGTATTTCTGGTGATCGCCATCGTTGGCACCACCATTGCCCCGTGGCAGTTATTCTTTCAGCAAAGCTGTGTTGCCGACAAGCGCCTGCGCTTTTCCGACTTGAAATGGGCGCGGATTGACACCTTTCTCGGCGCCTGCATGGTGGTCGGCTTGGGACTGGCCATGATGCTGGTCGGCAATGCCCTGCGTCAAGCCGGCCTTGACTACACCGACCCAGCCCAGATGGCCGAAGCCCTGGCTCCGAGTATCGGCCATGTGGGCCGTACCCTGATCCTGCTGATGATGGTCAACTGTGCGATCTTGGGCGCCACGGCGGTTTCACTGTCCAGCGCCTGGGCCTGGGGCGAGGTGGCCTGCTGGAGCCACAGCCTCCAAATGAGAATGAGCGAAGCCCCTGGTTTTTACGCCAGTTACGCCGCCTGCGTGGCCCTGGCGGCAGGATTAGTCCTAATTCCTGGCGCGCCGCTTCAGGAAATTATCGTATCAGTCCAAGTATTAGCTGGAATTATGCTACCATCGGCCATTATTTTCCTGCAATTATTACTTAACGACCGTGAATTATTGGGCGAAGCTTTCGTCAACAAGCCCTGGAATAATGTCGTCAACTGGACCGTGATTGCTGTCCTCTTTGCTTTATCATTGGTTTTGGCGGCTCAGGTGTTGGCGCCCGAATTGTTCCCCGCCACCACGCCCTGATCTCGCCCCCGCCCCCCTCACTCACTCACTCACCTACGGACATCATCAGGAGACAAACCATGACCAGCTTCGACGCAACCTTGGATCGCCCGCTCCCCTGCTACCGTGTGATCCATCCCCTGGACGACACCCCGGAACTCAAATGTGACCCGGATCGGTTGGGCCGGATGGCCTTGCGGCCCGTGGTGAAGTGGTCGCTGTTGGCCTTGCGCAGCTACCTGATCGTCATGATTCTGCTGGTGGGCTATCGGGTTTTCGGCAGCCTAGGGGTTCTTTAACAAAGGGCACTGGCTTTCCTTCTCGTCCCTCTATCCCCAATCCCGATGGCGCGGCTTCATCGGGATTGGGGATCAGGGAGGCTGCGTCCCTTGCCAGAAACGCGGAGCCCCTCCGCGCGGATGACAAGCGCGTCCGGCTTTACAGGGGCCAAGACAACGGTGACAACAGGGCACCAAAATACCCCCCCTGTGATACCATCGAGCCTTGATGGTGACTCATCAAGGCTGCCCTCAGACGCCGGGCGGGCGCATCCGCGCCCTTGGCTTCGCGTCCACGAGGACGCGGGGCCGCCGTCGCGGCCCGATACCGGCAGTGTGTCATCGTTATAGCTCGCCGGGATGAGATCTCCATGAGACTTCCTTTTTCGATCCCCCAGGCTCTCGCAGGATTGGCCATCGTCGCCGCGCTGCTGGTGCTAGTGTTTCCACCGCTGCCGCCCGCCGAAACGCGGGCCATGGCGCTGATCATCGCCGCTCTTGGCCTGTGGGCGACCGGAGCCGTCCCGGAGCATATCACCGCCGTTGCCTTCTTTACCGTCGCCATGCTGTTTGCAATCGCACCGCCCGCCGTGGTGTTCGGCGGCTTTGATTCTGCGGCCCTATGGTTAATTTTTGGCGGATTGGTGATGGGCGTTGCGGTTCGCAGCACTGGCCTTGGCGAACGGATCGCCGCGCGGGTCGCACGCATGTTCGGTACGAACTACTGGGGTGTCATCACAGGGGTAACGGTGGTAGGTGTGGCATTGGGGTTTGTCATGCCGTCGTCCATGGGTCGAGCCATCCTATTGATGCCCATCGCCCTTGGCTTGGCCGCGCGCTTTGGTTTCGAGCGCGGCAGCCGTGGTCATACCGGCGTAATCCTGGCGGCGGCTTTCGGCTGCCACGTCCCGACCTTTTCAATCTTGCCCGCGAATCTACCCAATCTAGTCTTCGTGGGCGCCTCTGAGAAGCTCTACCATATTGTCCCCACCTATGGCGCCTACTTGGCACTGCATTTTCCGATCCTGGGCTTTCTTAAGACCGCGATCATGATTCCGCTGATCGTCTGGCTGTGGCCGGATACGCCCCGCCCAAAGCCAACCGAATCCCACTCTTCGGCCATGAGCACCGACGAACGGTGGCTGGCGTTCCTGCTGACGGTGGCACTGGCGCTATGGGCCACGGACTTTCTGCATCATATCAGTCCGGCCTGGGTCAGCATGGCTGTGGCCTTGCTGTTGCTGTGGCCTGGCATCGCCCTGGTTAAAGGCAAGGCGTTCAACGACCAAATCAATTACGGCTCGCTGTTCTACGTGGCCGGCATCATGGGCTTGGGCGCCATGGTTGACCAGTCGGGCCTAGGGAACCGCTTGGCTTCGGCCATTCTTCAGGTTCTTCCACTGGCTCCTGATCATCCGGCAATGAATTTCGCCAGTCTGGCCGCCGTCAGTACCGTCGTCTCGATGATCACCACCCTCCCCGGCGCTCCAACGGTCCTGACCCCACTGGCCGAACAGATGGCCCATGCCTCGGGCCTCCCCCTTGAAACGGTACTGATGAGTCAAGTGCTTGGCTTCTCCAACCCAATTCTTCCTTACGAATCGGCGCCTCTGGTGGTGGCCATGCAGCTTGGTGGCGAGCGTCTGGCGACGGCACAAAAGCTGTGCCTATTGCTGGCGGTGGCAACCCTTCTGGTCTTGTTGCCGCTGGATTACTTCTGGTGGCAATTGCTGGGATGGTTGTGAGGGCAAGAAAGGCAAGAGGGCAAGGACGCATAGCCTCCTTGCCCTCAAGACGTTATGGGGAAAACGTCAGACCAGCGGCCCTACATATCCAATCGATAGTTGGGCGCTTCATTGGTGATGGTGATATCGTGAACGTGGCTTTCCCGTAAGCCGGCGTTGGTGATCCGCACAAACTCACACTTAGCCTGCATTTCCGCGATGGTCCCGCTTCCCGTATAGCCCATGGCGGCGCGCAAGCCCCCCACCAACTGGTGAATCACGCTTCCCACCGGCCCCCGGTAGGGCACTCGTCCTTCGACACCCTCGGGCACCAACTTCATGGTCGAGACATCGGCTTGAAAATAGCGATCCGCCGACCCTCGCGCCATCGCCCCCACCGAGCCCATCCCACGATAGGATTTATAAGAGCGGCCCTGGAACAGAATCACTTCACCCGGACTTTCGTCGGTCCCGGCAAACAAGCTGCCCAACATGGCGCAACTGGCACCCGCCGCCATGGCTTTAGCCAAATCCCCGGAATACTTGATCCCGCCATCGGCAATCACCGGGATTCCCTGTTCCCGGCACACTGCGGCAACATCCATCACTGCCGTAAGCTGCGGCACCCCAACGCCTGCAACCATCCGCGTGGTGCAAATAGAGCCTGGCCCAATCCCCACCTTGACCGCGTCGGCTCCGGCGTCGATCAACGCCCGAGCCCCATCGCCGGTGGCCACGTTTCCCGCCACCACCTGGGTGCAATTGGCCAACCGCCGCACCGCCCGCACCGTTTCCAGCACCTTGTCGGAATGGCCATGGGCCGTATCAACCACCAACACATCCACTTCAGCATCGAACAGCGCCTCAGCACGGGCGATGCCGTCAGAGCCGGTTGATGTGGCGGCGGCAACCCGTAAGCGCCCTTTGTCGTCTTTGCACGCATTAGGGAAACGGTGGGCCTTTTCAATGTCCTTAACCGTGATCAGACCGATACAGTGATAGTCATCATCCACGACCAGCAGCTTTTCAATGCGGTGCTGATGCAACAAACGCCGGGCTTCGGCACTGTCCACGCCTTCGCGAACCGTAATCAGCCCTTCCTTGGTCATCAATTCGCTTACCGGCTGCGCTGGGTCCGTCGCAAAACGAACATCACGGTTGGTCAAAATACCGACCAAGCGACCAGCACGTTTACGCTTACCCTTGCTGAGAGGCTCAACCACTGGAATGCCCGAAATGCGATAAGACGACATCAACTTAAGAGCATCTTCGAGCGTCTCGCTCGGTGTAATAGTAATGGGATTAACGACCATCCCAGATTCGAACCGCTTGACCCGGCGCACCTCGTCGGCTTGACGCTCGATGTCCAGGTTCCGGTGAACAACACCAAGACCACCGGCCTGCGCCATGGCGATCGCCAACGCGCTTTCCGTAACCGTGTCCATCGCCGCCGATATCAGCGGAATGCCAAGCTCGATGGTCCGAGTCAGACGCGAGCGGATATCGGTCTCGCCCGGCAATATCGAGGACGCCGCCGGAACCAGCAGCACATCGTCAAAAGTCAGGGCTTCGCGGAACCGCGCTTCGCCAGCCATGGGCCACCTCTCCAGAATTTCGCGGCACTATACACCGCCAACCCGGCTTGTGAAGGTGGTCAACGGCGCTGCGGTAGGGATGGCGGGTCTGGTCTGCGAGCAAAGACGAACCCAAATCCGCATACCCGGCAGACGCCATCCCATCAAGGATGCGGTAAAGCTATGGCATTCTCCATACAATAGTATGACGCGATATTCAATGAATAATATTTTGTGTCTTTAAGTATTTTTCCCTAAAAAATTATGTTGACAACGATATTAATAATTATCTACATATAAATCATCAATATATGATTTTTATTTAACAAGGAGAACGATCGTGAGGGCGCTTTTACAAGTTTCAATGCTTACTAGCCACGATTCTGATTGTAAAAGCTGTGGCCTCGATGCTTGGCTTGGAGAAAATGGATATAATCCAATAAATATTACTTTTTTCCGCGACTCACTAAAAGAATTAGCGATAAAATATAAAGATTGTCTGTCATCAATAAAAGAAACAAGAGATGATCCATCATCAGATTTGTGGAAATTAACCAGAGAAGAGTACATCGCATTTGAAATAATATTATCAATTCCAAATGAAGAACATGAACGCGATAAGGCCATATCAAACATAAAACACTATATACATTTCTCAGATAGGAAACAGGGACAAGGTATTGATGGGATCATTTGTACAAAAGGAGACTTATTATGGATAAGATGGAGACACAAGTCATCGCATAACTTAGAACGAGCAATGGAGGATTTTGTTGAGAATATAAATAAGTCTATAGCAAAAAATATTATGTTCAAGCCATTCGATGCTGATTGCATTATTCAAGTGCGAGAAACATCAAGCTTAAGCGATTCCTATACAGGACGAATTAAGTTAGGGAATAAAGAAATTATTGATAAAGCAAGAAAGGACAAAAAAGTTGAATTTTGGGCATCGAGGGTTGCTCTTTTTCTAACATTTGCATTTGTTGCGGCAAGCTACTGCCTAGATGTTATGCTTACAAAGGGAATTACGTCATGTACAGACGCCTCATTCTTAAAATGGATTGGCACTCCGCCTTCTTGCATATTCATTCCTGCTGAACACGGAGATTTTTATAAATGGTTAGGCGGAATTTTCGATAGACTCGGGACAGTTTCCCTTTCTACGTCCGTACTATCCTATGCAAACTATTACTACTATCTCACAGACCTCAGGCGTAAACCCAATATCGATTGGAAATAGGGGCCTCCTTCCAATGCGGGAGGCGCCGGACTACTCGCCCGCCTCTCCGCTTGCCCGAACATACTTGGCGCCGGTCAGATTACCACCTTTAAGCAGGGCCAAGTTAAGCTGTGCTCCGGTCAGGTCGGCATAGCTCAACAGCACGCCTTCCGCCTCCAAGCACCGAACATCGGCATTCACCAAACAGGCCGACTGAAGATTGGTGGGCCAGGGCCGATCGGGATCGCCGACAATCGGGACCGACTTGAGCACAGCCTCCTTCAGGCAGGCACCAGTCAGATTGGTCCGGCGCAAGGTGCAACCCGACAGATCGGCTCCCGACAGATCAGCCCCAATCATGGAACAATAGGCCAGATCAGCCATCACCAGCACGGCACCGCGCAGCGTTATCCCATTCAGATTCGAGCGCCGAATGCTGGCCCCCGACAGGTCATAACCAGATAGATCGGCACCCTCCAGATCGGCGAGTTCCAGCTCCAATCGCTGGCCTTCGCTGCCGCCCGATTCGATCCAGAGCCGATGCAAATCGGCCAGAGCGGGCAGTCGATCAACCACCGAAAGCAGTTTGGCCCGACGCTCCACACCCAATTCCACCAATTGCGCCAACACCGACTCGTCGATTCGCGCCCCCGACAACACCGCCCCTTTCAGCTCGGCGCTGGTCAAGGTCGCGCCGGTGAGGTCGGTGGCCACCAGAATCGCCCCGCGCAAATCGGCGCCGGTCAAGTCTGCATCGACCAATTCGGCGCCGGTTAAATCGCAGTCAGCCAGTTTGGCGCCCCGCATCAACGCTCGAGACAAATCGGCATCCCGCAACTCGGTGCGGCGAGTCGGCGCGGATTTGCCGGTGAAGCGAACCATCGGATCGGCGGTGGCTATAGAGCCAACGCCAAAATCCGTCCCGGCTAGATTGGCATCGGCCAGATTGGCGCCATTCAGGCACGCCCCACGGAGGTCAGCCCCCATCAAATCGGCGCCATGCAAATCACTGGCGCTCAAATCGGCCATAATCAGAACAGCCGCCCCCAAATCCGCATTGGACAAATCGGCTTTGATCAAGCAAGCCCCGGTCAGACGGGCTTTGCGCAACACAGCTTTAGATAATGAGAGGCCCGAGAGGTCGGCCTGGGCCAGATCGGCGGGCCGACCGCCCCGCTGTCCCTGCACCCACTTCCGATGCCCTTCCAATTGCTTCATCAGATCTTCGAGATACTCGGCCTTGTGCTCGGACGCTTCATCGACCATGCTCGCTCCTCAACTGCCGCTGCGGGCGACCGCCACAAGTTCGGGCACCGCAGCACACGAGCCCTTTGCGCGCGAACTCTATCCGCCGACCGCGACGCCGGATCAATCGCAATCGATCACAACCTCTCGGCCTTCGACCAGGGACAATGAACAGGGCCGGGCGTCAATTGGAGCCGGTGATGGCTCCCTCTGGGGATAACGAAAGAATTTGCTGTTGCTCTAAACTTTGCAACACACTCAGCGGAATATCGCGCTTGTCAGCAACCACGCGATTACGACCGGATCGCTTGGCCTCATACAACGCCTCGTCAGAGCGTTTGATCAAGGTTTCGACGGTATCGCCAACCCGCCCCCCAACGGCGACCCCAACGCTCACCGTCACTTCGATCTCTCCAACCGGGGCGCTGATCGTAAAGATGGTATCGCCGATCCGCCGCCGTAGCCGTTCGGCCACCATCAGCGCCGCTTCACCGTCGGTATCGGGCATGATCACCACGAACTCTTCACCGCCCAGTCGAGCCACCAGATCAAAGTTACGCAGATTGCGGGCGGCCCGCACCGCAACCTCTTTCAAAACCTCATCGCCGATGTCATGACCAAAGGTATCGTTAACCCGCTTGAAATGGTCGATATCGAACATCAGGATCGACACCGGCTTATTGCTGTCGGCAGCCCGATCCAACAGGCGCGGCAAATGGGCACTGACGTAACGGCGATTAAAGACGCCGGTGAGTGAGTCCGTGAGCGCCAGCGACAGGCTTTGTTCATAATTGGCCCGCAGCCGGTCCTGATATCGCTTGCGTCGAATTTGGGTGCGAACCCGAGCCTGCAATTCGTTGCGATCAATTGGCTTGATCACATAATCGTTGGCACCAAGCTCCAGCCCCTTGGCCACCCGATTCATGTCACCTTCGTCAATCATTAGCAGAATCGGCACTTGGCGGGTGCGCTCGTGCGAGCGCAATTGCGAACACAAACGCAGGCCGTCTTCGTTCAACAGCGTCAGACTGACAATCACCAGCTCGAAATCCTTGGTCAACGCCCGTTCCAGGGCGTCCATGCCGGTGGCAGCGGAGTAAACCACGCTGCCATCCCGTTTCAAGGTCTCGGTGATTTTGTCTAAATCCAACGGGCTGTCTTCCAGCACCAAAACCCGCGCCTCTTCAGTCGACTCGGACAACAGGTTGACCCCATTGTTGAGCATCCCGAAATGGCCAGAGGTGCTTTCACGCAGACGCCATTCGTCCATCATCATCTTGAGCCGAACCAGAGATCGAACGCGGGCAAACAGCGCGATATCGTTCACGGGTTTGGTCAGGAAATCATCGGCCCCAGCCTCCAGGCCCCGGACTCGATCGGAAATATCCGAAAGCGCGGTGACCATCACGACCGGAATATGCATGGTTGCGGGGTCAGAGCGAATGCGCTGACAGACCTCAAAACCATCCATCCCAGGCATCATCACGTCCAAAAGGACGATGTCCGGGCTTTCTTTTTTGACGAGCTCCAAGGCCTGCTGCCCATTAGAGGCAGTGAGCACATCAAAATACTCGCGAGTCAACTTAGCTGCGAGCAGTTTGACATTGGGCATTACGTCATCGACAACGAGCACTCGTGCGGACATCGGGGGTCAGTTTCCCACCGTCTGGATTTCGGCCCAATCAGCTCAGATACCGCTGCACGGCCTGGAGGAATTTCGTCACCGAGATCGGTTTAGCAAGGTAATCCTCGCAACCACCCTCGCGAATCTTCTCCTCGTCACCCTTCATTGCAAACGCGGTCACGGCGATAATGGGGATGGATTTCAATTCTTCGTCCTCTTTGATCCACTTGGTCACCTCCAACCCCGAAACTTCGGGAAGCTGAATATCCATCAAGATCAAGTCCGGGCGATGCTCTCGGGCCAGTTTCAAAGCTTCCATACCGTCCTTGGTCTGAAGCGTCGCATAGCCGTGCGCCTCGAGCAGATCATGGAACAACTTCATATTAAGCTCGTTGTCCTCCACGATCAGGACACACTTACCGGTTGAATTTCCTCCAGAGCCCAGCACGGAGTCATTCACATCGGCAGACATCTCGACCTCCCCCTGACCTGCAAACGGCATTAGTGCCTCGCAACGCCCTGGGCAAGATAACGCGGGAAAGGCGGACATGCACTCATAATCCGACACTCGCAGCATTGAGGTTAACGGTTCGTGACACCCGTATCCTCAAATCCTCATGCCAGCCGTGACCAAAGAGGTCCATCAAGGGCTGCAATCGCAGCCCCGCGCGCTCGTGGGCGCGTCAACCCGAACTCCCAACCGGGACTTTCTTCTGGACGGTTGGCAGTTCAACGCGAAAGACAGCGCCGCCGCCCGGTCGATTCCAGGCCGAAACCGTGCCGCCATGAATCGCGATGGTTTCGGCGACAATGGCCAGCCCCAGACCGCTGCCTTTACCGTGCTGATCCCGGCCTCGCCAAAAGGGCTCAAACAGTTGAGCGCGGTCGGCCTCAGCCACACCGGGCCCCCGGTCACACACCTCCAACACCACCCGATGAGGCGCCTCCTCACCCCCGGACTCACCCCCCGTCACCGGCGAGTCGATCACCACCTCAACCGTTCCGCCTTCAGGGGTGTAGCGCAACGCATTGTCGATCAGATTGACCAGGGCGTCCCCCAGCGCCAAGGCGTTCCCTGGCACCATCACCGTTTGGTCGGGCGCGACCAGCTCCACCGCCCGTCCTCGGGCCATGGCCAGCGGAGCCGCATCTGCCAGCACCTCGCGCGCCACCCGAACCAGATCAATGACGCCATCCACCACCACCTGCCCGGCCTCTAACCGCGACACCGCCATCAATTGCTCGACCAACCGGGTCAAGCGAATCACATCACGATCCAATCCAGCCTGGCTCGGACACTCCGGCAATCCATCCAATCGTGCCCGCAAGATCGCCAAAGGCGTTCGCAATTCATGGGCGGCATTGGCGGTCATGCGGCGTTGCTGCTGCAACGCCAATTCGATCCGCCCGATCGCCCGATTCACCGCCTGCACCAGTGGCAAAACCTCCCATGGAACCCCATCTTCCCCCAGCCGCCCCCCGGCATGGCGGGGATCGATCGCCCCCGCCACAGCCGACAGGCGCTTCAGCGGCGCCATGGCCCGACGCACCGTTACCGCGCCAATCAGGACAGTCAACAGCATGACCGGCAGAACCACCGGCAATACTTCGAACGTCACTTCCTGGCAAACCCAGATCACGATATCCGACAGGGTGGGCCGTCCGCGAATCATCGCCACCCGCATCTCCCCGACGGGCGTCGCCACCAAACGAACGATGCCCTGCACCGGCCTCCCGGCCACCTGTTGGGAGAACTGCACCGCCGTCCATGACGCCACCGGCCCTGAAACCAGCGGCGCTAACCGCTCGGATCCGCCGGCAACCGGCGGCCCGCCAGCGGCATCAGCCACGGCCATTTGGAAATCGGGGATGGCTGCGATCTGCCGTTGAAAAGCCGGGGGAAGGAGCATTCCCAACGCGCCCTTCGCATCCCGAGTTGCAAAATCCCGCAGCCCGTCCGCCAAATCGTTCAACTGATACGACGATTCGATCTCGCGGTTAACCAGGGCGACGACGAGATCAATGGTGGCCACGCCTAGAATCGCGACGACATACAGCAGCGACAGCCGGCGAATCAGCTTCCATTCCAACGATGGGTGACGATGAGAGGCCGTTTGGAGCATGGCCTACGCCTCCGCCGCCGCCCGGAACATGTAGCCGACACCCCGAACCCCCAAAATCGCCACTCCGGCGCCGGCTTCCCGCAGCCGCTTGCGCAGACGTGACAGGTGGGACTCGATGGCGTTGGATTCGGTCTCCTCGCCGTTGGAGTACACCGCATTCTCCAGGGCGTCCTTGGTCACCACCCGACCGGCCCGCCGCATCAGCAACTCAAGCGCCGCCAACTCACGCCTTGGCACCACCAAAGGCTGCCCAGAGACCACAACTTCACGAGTCGTCGTGTCAAAGGCCAAATTGGCAACTTCCAGGCGCATCCCTAGCGCAGCACCGGGTCGACGTAGCACGGCGGCAATCCGCGCCACCAACTCTTCAAGGGCAAACGGCTTGACCAGATAATCATCGGCACCGGCATTCAGGCCGCGCACCCGATCATGCACGGAATCCCGCGCCGTAACCACAATCACCGGAGTCTGATTCCGGCGGTCCCGCACCTCGCGCAATACCTCCAAGCCATCGCCATCGGGCAAACGCAGATCCAGGATCACCGCGTCATAGCCGGTGCTGTCCATGGCCGCTTGGGCTTCTTCGGCTGAACCGGCGATGTCCACAGCGAAGCCCTCGCCGGTCAACTTAGTCCTGACCAGATCGGCCAGTTCGCCCTCGTCTTCAACCAAGAGCAAACGCATGGATGCCCCCTCCCCCTATTCAAATGATGCTCCGGGAATAAGTCCGCCAAAAAGGTTACGGGGACGTTACTAAATGTTACAAAAGTCCCAGGTCGATCCTCAGATATCTCGAGGCTCCACCGCTCTGCGAGTCGACAAAGTGGGCTCTGTCGACGCCGCGCGCCGCCGTAATCTGGCCCAATATTCAAGACGCCGACGAATATCCCGCTCAAACCCCCGCTCGACTGGCTGGTAAAATTCATGTCTCTCAAGGTTATCGGGAAAACAGTTCTGCCCTGAAAAGCCGTCCGGCAGATCATGATCATAACGATAACCGGCACCATAGCCCAGTGTCTTCATAAGATTGGTGGGTGCATTGAGAATATGCTTTGGCGGCATCAACGAACCGCTAGCCCGCGCGGCTGCCATGGCGGCATTGAAGGCACGATAGACGGCGTTGGACTTGGGCGCGGTCCCCAAATAAATAACGCATTGAGCCAGGGCTAGCTCCCCTTCGGGGCTCCCCAACCGCTCATAGGTTTCCCAGGCCGCCACAGCCTGAAGCAAAGCACTTGGATCCGCCAACCCGACATCTTCGCTGGCAAACCGAACCAACCGACGCGCGACAAAACGCGGGTCTTCTCCCGCCGTCAGCATCCGGGCCAACCAATACAGGGCGGCGTCGGTATCGGATGAGCGCAGCGCCTTATGAAGGGCACTGATAAGATTATAATGCCCATCTTGGGCTTTATCATAGAGCGGTGCCCGACGCTGAACCGTGGCCATCAGTCGGTGGGTATCAAGGAGCGGTGACGCTGGCAGCGCCAACAAATCCTCAACCAGATTCAGCAGAAAGCGGCCATCCCCATCGGCCATAGCTTTCAGCGCCCGCCGGGCATCGGGCTCTAACGGTAAAGGTTGCCCCGCAGTGGCTTCGGCCCGAAGCAACAGCCGCTCCAACGCCGCCTCGTCGAGACGGTTGAGCACAAACACCTGGGCCCGCGACAACAAGGCGGCGTTCAACTCGAACGAAGGGTTCTCGGTGGTGGCGCCCACCAACGTCACGGTCCCGTCCTCAACATGAGGCAAAAAGCCGTCCTGCTGACTCCGGTTAAAGCGGTGAATCTCGTCGATAAACAACAAGGTTCCGCGTCCGGCGACCCGACGCTGCCGGGCTCCATCAAAGACCTTGCGAAGATCGGCCACCCCTGAAAACACCGCCGAAAGCGGCACAAACTCCAAATCGACCTGTTCGGCCAACAACCGAGCAACAGTGGTCTTGCCGCAACCCGGCGGCCCCCACAACACCATCGACACCAACCGCCCCGCAGCCACCATCCGGCCTAGGGGCGCATCAGGCGCCAATAGGTGATCCTGCCCGACCACCTCGGACAGGGTTTGCGGTCTCAACCGATCAGCCAAAGGGCGCGGGGCCTGGGACTCGAACAGGGTCATGCCGCTCCCCATAGGCGCAAAGATGAAGACCGTTTCGGACGCTCTGCCCGCCCCCCCCTTGAGGTCAAGAAGGCGGCACCACCCTACCAGCGCAGTGTCGTATCAATCACCTGATCGTCGCGCCTCAAGCGAATCCGCCACTGACCATTGCCTGCGGCCAACGCCGTTCTCAGGTCGCGCACCTCGCCGATATCGCGATCATCCACCCGCAGCAACACATCGCCCGGCTGGAATCCGACCCGCCCCGCCGGACTGCCCTGAGCGACATCGGCGATCACCACCCCTTGAGGTGGGCCGGTGAAATCGATCTCTTCGGCATAGGCCGGCGACAGATTGGCAACAGTGGCTCCGGCCAACGGATTGTGTCCAGACAGCGTGGTCACCTGACGGGGCGGGTCTTCAGGCGGAGCGATCAAGACGAACTCAACGGTGCGTTCAACCCCACGTCGCGTCACGTTTAAGGTAACATGACTTCCCACTGGCTCCGTGGCGGCCCGAAAGGACAGCGCCTCGGGATCGTCAACGGCATGGCCATTGACGCTGATCACCACATCGCCAATCTTCAAACCACTCCGGGCCGCCGGGCTTCGCGGATCCACGCTCTTGATCAACACGCCCGCTGGCCGCACCAACCCAAGCGACGCCGCCAATTCTGCCGTCACAGCCTGACCGGATAGCCCCAACCAAGGCCGAACCGGCTTGCCACCGCTGGTTACAGCCGCCAGCACCGCCCGAACCATATTGGCGGGAATAGCAAAGCCAATACCGATGGACCCACCGCTTTGAGAATAAATCGCCGCGTTGATTCCGACAACCCGGCCATCCAGCGTGACCAGCGGCCCGCCGGAATTGCCGGGATTGATGGCGGCATCGGTCTGAATGAAAAAGCTGTAGTCGGACACCCCGACCGCCGTTCGCGCCACCGCCGAAACGATGCCGCTGGTCACGGTCTGCCCCACGCCAAAGGGATTGCCGATGGCCAGCACCAGATCGCCGACTTCCACCTCGTCACTGTCGCGTAATTGCAGGAAGGGCAGTCGCTCAACGCCGACCGCGATGCGTAACATCGCCAAATCCACTCTGGGATCATCCGTGACCACCTTGGCTTCGAATTCGCGTCGGTCGCTCAAAACCACCGTGATCTGATCGGCGCCCTTAATCACATGGTGATTGGTCACGATCAAACCGTCGGCGCTCACGATCACTCCCGAGCCCAACGAGTTCTGAACCCGCTCCCGAGGCACGCCGAGGGACTGGCCGTCGCCGAAAAAGCGCCGGAACACCGGATCATCCAGGAAAGGCGCCAAAGGCCGCTCTTGCACCACCGTCTTGGTGAAGATGTTAACCACCGCTGGCGCCGTGCGTTTGACCACAGGCGCAAACGACATCATGATTTGCGTCCGCCCGGTCGGCACCTCGCCCGAGAGCCCGGCCACACCTCCGTTCCCGCCCCCATCGGGCGCCAGAGACTCCGCCCCAGCAGGCCTCGCCCCCCCCACCGCAATCAGCGACAGGATGACCAGCGCACCCCATCCAACCGTCCAGCCTCGCATCATGGCGCCTTCGGCTCCCGCTCCGGGTGTGTCTCTCCGGGTTTGGACCCGGCTTGAGAGTCGGAATTAGAATCGGAATCGGAATTCGACTCGGCAGCAAGCATCCGACAATGATCCTGACAGGATCGAACCTCCCGATCACAGGTCGCCCCGATCCCGACGCCGAACGCTCCGCCGCTGCTCCCCCCCGTCCGCGCTCCGAAACTGTCGGTGCATGACTCGTAATCGTGATCGCACATCCGATCACAGGTCATCCGCTTGGCCGACATCGGAGATCCATCGCCCGAGCCCGCACAACCGGCCAACAGCCAAACCAGGACAACGCAAACGCCCAGGGTCCGTTTCTGATTGCGCCCTGCCATCGCACCTTCTCCGCCAAGACTCCTGCGCAGCCCCTCCCGTCCGCCCCCAAGAGCCACGGAACCGGCCACGGATACCGACGAGCCTCTTGCCCTTGCCCGACGGCGTGGGTTAAGAGGTTACCCCCGACGGCCGTCGTTGCCAAGAAGGGACGCACCCCCCACCGATGGATTATTTCCTTCAACAATTGATCAATGGGGTAACGCTCGGCGCGATCTACGGCCTGGTGGCCATCGGCTACACGATGGTTTACGGCATTATCGGCATGATCAACTTCGCCCATGGCGAAATTTATATGATCGGCGCCTTTATCGCGGTGATCAGTTTTTTGGCTGTGGGATTGCTCGGGATCACCTGGGTGCCGTTGGCGGTGGTGCTCGTCCTGATTCTGACCATGCTGTTTACCGCCGTTTATGGCTGGACTGTTGAGCGGTTGGCCTATCGACCCCTCCGGGGCTCGGTTCGGCTGGCGCCGTTGATTTCGGCCATCGGCATGTCGATCTTCCTGCAAAATTACGTGCAATTGGTCCAAGGCGCCCGAGTCAAACCGCTTCCGCCGGTGATGTCCGATGTGATCGTGCTGGCAGACCAAGCCGGCGGGTTCCGAGTCAGTGTCAGCGCCCTCCAACTGCTGATTCTGGCGCTAACCGTGGCGCTGATGATCGGTTTTACCCAGGTCATCGCCCGAACCTCGCTGGGCCGCGCCCAACGCGCCTGCGAGCAGGACATGAAGATGGCCAGCCTGTTGGGGATCGACGTCGACCGAACGATCTCCCTGACCTTCGTCATGGGCGCGGCCTTGGCCGGGGTCGCCGGGGTGATGGTGACCATGTATTACGGGGTGGTCGACTTTTACATTGGTTTTTTGGCCGGTATCAAAGCCTTCACGGCGGCGGTCCTGGGTGGGATCGGCTCTTTGCCTGGCGCCATGCTGGGCGGCTTGTTGATCGGACTGATCGAAGCCTTCTGGTCGGCTTATTTTTCGGTCGAGTACAAGGACGTCGCAACCTTTGTCATCCTGGTGCTGGTGTTGATTTTCCGCCCCACCGGCCTGCTGGGCCGCCCCGACCTGGAAAAGGTGTAGCGTGGTGAGCGGATCTGAAACGACAGCACACTCCGAGACAGCCGCCTTGGTGGCGTGGCCGTCGGTGCTCAAGGACGCCGCAATGGCGGGCCTCGTCGCCCTGCTGCTGACCTTGCCGTTGGTGGGGCTGCGGACCGTCGAAGTCCAAAGCCGCCTGACCATCGAGCCTCATCTGGCCGAAGTGGCCATGACCGCATTTTTGGTGTTCCTTGGGCGATTGGGCCTGACGGTGGCGGCCAGCGGCTTACCCGGCCCTGTGTTGCTGGCGGCTTTGGCGACACTCGGAGCCGGTTGGTTTCTACCATTCCCCACCGAAGCCCTGCGGGTGTTGGCCTTGGCCGGAGCCGCAGTGGTCGCGATCCGAACTCTATGGGCGCTCTACCGACGCCAGGATCCCCGCAGCCAGCAAGAGCGTGACCGAAGCCTGGACCTTTGGGGCGCCCGACTCCAAGATGCCACCCGCCTGATCGGCCCGGTGGCGGTGGTGCTGGCGTTGGCGTTACCGTTCCTGCCCTTTACCGACCGGGCCGTACTGGATCTCGGCATTCTGCTGCTGACCTACATCATGCTGGGCTGGGGCTTAAACATCGTCGTCGGGTTGGCCGGATTGCTCGACCTGGGCTATGTCGCCTTTTACGCCGTCGGCGCCTATTCCTACGCCCTACTGGCCCAAACCTTCGGCTTCAGCTTTTGGCTTTGCCTGCCGCTGGCTGGCTTGCTGGCATCCTTGGCCGGTTTGACCCTGGGATTTCCAGTGCTTCGGCTGCGGGGTGACTATTTCGCCATTGTCACCCTCGGTTTTGGCGAAATCGTCCGCATTATTCTACTGAATTGGGGAGATCTGACCGGCGGCCCGAACGGCATCGCTGGGATTCCCCGCCCAAGCTTCTTCGGCATCGCCGACTTCACCGCGACTCCGGCCTCTGGTCAAGTGGCTTTCCACCAGATGTTCGGGCTCCAATACTCCCCGCTGCACCGAATCATTTTCCTCTATTACCTGATTCTGGCGCTGGCGTTGCTGGTTAACCTGTTCACGATGCGCATTCGTCGCCTGCCGCTGGGCCGAGCCTGGGAAGCTCTGCGCGAAGATGATATCGCCTGCACCGCCCTCGGCATCAACCGCACCACCATCAAGCTCGCAGCCTTTGCCATTGCCGCCATGTTCGGAGGAATCGCTGGCTCGTTCTTTGCCACCCGGCAAGGCTTCATCAGTCCGGAAAGTTTCTCCTTCATCGAATCGGCGATCATCCTGGCCATCGTGGTTTTGGGCGGCATGGGCAGCCAAATCGGTGTGGTGATCGCAACCCTGTTGGTGATCGGGTTGCCCGAAGTGTTCCGCGACTTGGCCCAATACCGGATGTTGAGCTTCGGTGCAGGAATGGTGCTGATTATGCTGTGGCGCCCTCGGGGCCTGCTGTCCCACCGGGAGCCAACGATTTTGCTTCACCCCCGCAAGAGCGCAACCCAACAGCATGCCGAAGCCGTGGGGGCTCCATGACCAGCCCCCAGGATTTCGCCGAGCCCTTGCTTCGAGTCGAGCATCTCAGCATGCGCTTCGGCGGGCTGGTTGCGATCAATGACGTCTCGTTCAGCGCCCAGGACTGCGCCATTACCGCCATCATCGGCCCCAACGGTGCCGGGAAAACCACCTTGTTTAATTGCCTGACCGGCTTTTACACGCCTTCGGTGGGACGCCTGACGGTCAGCCATAGCGGCCACCGTTGGTTACTGGAGCGCATGGAGGCTCACCGCATTGCCGGCACGGCACGGGTGGCGCGGACGTTCCAAAATATCCGGCTGTTCGGCGGCATGAGCGTGTTGGAAAATCTGATTGTCGCCCAACACACCAAATTGATGCGGGCCTCGGGCTTTACGCTGGCCGGGTTGCTGGGCTTGCCGGTTTACCGGCAGGCCGAGCGAGCGGCGGTGGAACGAGCCCGGTACTGGCTGGATCGGGTGGGATTGGTGGAGATGGCTGACCGGCAAGCCGGCACCCTGCCCTATGGAGCCCAACGACGGCTTGAAATCGCTCGGGCCATGTGCTCGGAGCCCCGGTTGCTGTGCCTGGACGAGCCGGCAGCGGGTCTTAATCCTCGGGAATCGGCAGACCTGAGCGTATTGCTGACCTTCATCCGTGATCATCACCGCATCGGCGTACTGCTGATTGAGCATGATATGAGCGTGGTGATGGCCATTTCCGACCATCTGGTGGTGCTCGACTATGGCCGCAAAATCAGCGACGGGCCGCCGGCTGTGGTCCGCCACGACCCGGCAGTGATCCGCGCCTATCTGGGAGAAGATGAAAGCGAAAGCGAAGACGACGCGAACGGCGAGGATCGGAACCGGCGGGAGGGTCAGGGTTCATGTTGACGATGACCGGCATCCGCACTTTTTACGGCGCCATCGAAGCCTTAAAGGGGGTTGACCTGACGATCTCGGCGGGAGAGATCGTGACCCTGATCGGCGCCAATGGGGCTGGCAAATCGACGCTCCTGATGACTCTGTGCGGCGCCCCCCAGGCTCGTTATGGCCGGATTGTCTTTGAAGGCGAAGACATCACCCGGCTGCCCACCTGCCAAATCGTCCGGCGCGGCATCGCCCAATCCCCCGAAGGCCGACGTATTTTCCCGCGCATGACTGTTCTGGAAAACCTGCAACTGGGCGCCATCACGGCCCCTGCCAGCTATCAAAATGAGCTGGACCGGGTTTTCACGCTCTTCCCCCGACTGAAAGAGCGCAGCACCCAACGCGGCGGCACCCTGTCGGGTGGCGAACAGCAGATGCTGGCCATCGGTCGGGCCCTGATGAGCCGCCCTCGCCTGCTGTTGCTCGACGAGCCCTCTCTAGGCCTAGCGCCGCTGGTGGTGAAGCATATCTTCCAGGTGGTCCGCGACATCAACCGCGACCACGGCATGACCATTTTCATGGTCGAACAAAACGCCCACCGAGCCTTACGCTTGGCGCACCGGGCCTATGTCATGGTCAACGGCCTCATCACCCTGACGGGCTCCGGCACCGACCTGCTCGCCAACCCAGAGGTCCGGGCGGCCTATCTGGAAGGTGGGCATTAGGGCGGGTGATATACCACCATCGCGCCTTGATGGGCCTCGAGCCTTGATGAGACGCCCCCTCCCTCATACCACCGAGCCTTGATGGTGACACATCAAGGCTGCCCTCAGACGCCGGGCGGGCGCATCCGCGCCCTTGGCTTCGCGTCCACGAGGACGCGGGGCCGCCGTCGCGGCCCGATAGCTGCCCTCAGACGCCGGGCGGGCGCATCCGCGCCCTTGGCTTCGCGTCCACGAGGACGCGGGGCCGCCGTCGCGGCCCGATACCGGCGATGTGTCAGTATCAGGGCTCGCCGGTATCATAAACCCTCGAGCCTTGATGTTGACTCATCAAGGCTGCCCTCAGACGCCGGGCGGGCGCATCCGCGCCCTTGGCTTCGCGTCCACGAGGACGCGGGGCCGTCGTCGCGGCCCGATACCGGCAGTGTGTCATCGTTATAGCTCGCCGGTATCACCGACTCCCCCGCCGGGCTACGACGATTCCCGCCGCAACGACGCTTGCGCCGAGGGCCTGCCACGGCCCCAGAGCTTCCCCCAAGGTCACCCAGGCCAACAGCGCGGCAGTGGCAGGTTGCATCAATAAACTCACCGAACCAAAGGCCGCCGGCAGATGGGCCAGAGCATAAGTGATCAGGCTTTGGCCAATGGCTTGGCTGAACACCCCGAGCCCGATCAGCATCCACCACCCCCAGCCTGTGGTGGCCAGCAGCCGCTCGCCTGTGCCCACCGCGATGACCAAGAGTGCTAGAGTGGCGGCAACGCCGCTCCACGTCATGATGGTCGCGGTGGAGAAGCGTTGACGCAAACGCCCTACAGCCAGAATATAACCGGCATAGAACTGGGCACTGGCCAGGGCCAAACCATCCCCCGCCGAGTGTCCGGGCTCAAATGAAAAGGATGCGCCGATCAACACCACAGCCCCGGCCAGCGCCAACACCAAGCCTGTTAAAAATGTGAGGGTAAAGCGGTCGCGAAACAGTAACCAGCCGTAAAGAGTCACAAAAATCGGCGCAAAATTACATAATAAGGTGCTATTAGCCACCGAAGTCCAGTTCAACGACCAGTGCCACAATGATAAATCCACGGCGAAACAGAGGCCAGGCACGGAAAGATCAAGGAAATCCCGCAAAGACGACGGGCGACGCTGATCGGGACAGCACCGCCGCTCGACCAGCAACCACGCCACCAGCACCGGCAACGCCAAGGCCAACCGCCAAAAAGCCGAGGCCACCGGCCCCAGCTCTCCCAACCGGAAGAAGATCGGCGCAAAGCCGATGGCAGCGCCTCCGGTCAATAATGCGATTAGGGCAAAGCGTGCCCGGCGAACAGTGGCCATGGGGCCGGGTTATACCCAACACGCCCTCCCAACGACCAGAGCTTTCGCGCGCCACCATCACGCCGAGGCCCCGTTTTTGTCCGGGATGGGGGGCGCCTCCTGATTTCCAAAGCACGCCATTCTGTGATGAGCGTTACCAAGCCCTTGGCGGCACATGCCCCATCATCCCACCACCGCCCGAACCGGACGACCAACCGGGCGGCCGTCCCGGCGCTCCATCCGAGTGGCCGGAGGCCATCCGTCCGCCGTCCATCATCCCTCCCTCCATCATCATCGGACCATGATCCCTCAGCACGACCCCCTGCTCGGCGGCTCGTTTTTCCAACTCGGCGTGCTTGGCGGCCCATAGCTCGAACCGTTCATCCGGCGACTTGGCGGCCCGCATTTGACGCCACATCTCGAACCGCTCCCGGAATGTCATCAACTCGTGGGGATAAACGACTCGTACCGGCGTCGGTGAAGCGACCACCGCCTGGCGCACCATCGACGGCGAGGACGCACCTTGAGCGGCCGCGGGATCAACCAACAGCGGAGACAACAGCACCCCCACAATCACCCCCAGCCTTTTCCATCCGGCTTTCTTGACGACCCCCATAGCCCCCTCCCTCTCTTCAGGACGCACAACCCGACTTGACGTAATCCCAGAAGTCTTTCTGTTGAGCCGTGTAAGGATCATGGGACTGGTCCTCGGGCAGGTCTCGGACGTGACGCAAACTGGCCACCGATACGCTGACATCGAAAACGGCATCTCCCGCCGCCAATGCCGCCGAAACCAGACTCAGGGCGTACCATTCGGCAGCCAGCGCGGCGCCCAACAGACCACCGCTGAACACATTGGTCGGGCCGATCAACGGCAAAACCAGATAGGGACCGGGCGGAATGCCAACCTTGCACATGGCCTCGCTGACCTCGGTCACCCGCCGTTTCAGCCCCAACGGCGTGGCTGCGTCAAATAGGCCGCCAAGCCCAAGAGTACTATTGACCGCGAATCGCCCCACCGATACCGCCGCATCCCACGGATGACCGGCCAGCAAATTGGTGAAAACGAATTCCGGCTCGCTGATATTTTCGTAAAGGTTGGAGCCCAAACGCTGAACCAATGGCGGTGTCACAGCCCCCAGACCCGATGCCAACGGGTCCACGATATAGTCAACCACCGTGCTGTTAAAGCCGAACAAAGCCCGATTCAGAGGTTCCAGAACATCCTTTGGCGTTTCGATCACCGTGGTTCCGGTCCCTCCCGCCCCTTGGGTTTGCGCTTCGGCGATGGCCGGGCTGACCAGAATCGTAACGGCGGCAATGGCCGTGACAGCGGCAATGTTTTTGATCCCCATGACGATCCCGATCCCTCCCTATTTCACCTGGATCCAGTGTACGATCTCTAGTCGCTGGAGGAGCAAGGGGGGATTACGACATGACTGTGGATTCTTTTGCCATCGGCCAGCTCTCCGTCCTGACCGGAATCAAGATCACGACGATCCGCTATTACGAGACCATCGGCCTTCTCCCCGAGCCCCCGCGCAGCGGCGGCAACCGACGGCTCTACAGCCCACTTCATCGGGACCGCCTGACCTTTATTCGTCGGGCACGAAACTTCGGCCTCGGCCTGGAAGCCATCCGCGAACTGCTGCTTCTCGACCGCAGCCGCGATCAGCCTTGCACCACAGCCTCGCACATCGCCCAAGCCCACCTGGAAGCCATCGAACAGCGCATCCAGGACTTGACCGCCCTCAAGGCCCAATTCCAGACCCTCATCGCCGCCTGTTCAGGCCAGCGAGTGGCAGACTGCACCATCCTCAGGGCCCTGCACGACGAGGAGCGGTGAGTTTGTCTATAGGGAAAACGCCAGGGGCTCATACCGGCGAGCCCTGATACTGACACATCGCCGGTATCATATGAACAGTAGTCCCCCCATTTCATCGGCATTTTGGGGCATACTTTTTTTGCATTCCCCCTCTCGGCAGACTCATATCTGTCATGGACGTCGCAAGCCACCCCCATTGGGTAAACAAGACACTGACCACCGCAACGATCGCAAGAGTCAACATCACAATTAGCTTGAATTTTATCAATTATCGTCATGACGCAACACCACCGACGGGCGCTCATACAGGCACCCGTCGGCCTCAAGAGAGAATAAAGACGAATTCCGCGAGAACGGTGCTATCAGCGACCGAACAGCAGGTCACCGACGTTACGAACCATAGTCCGCAGCTCCTCGTCGGTCATGTCCCTGTGCGCTTCATACTCGTTTGGCATGCACAAGATCAAGGCCTCTTGCATCCCTGGATAGCGCAACATATCATGCGCCGTGGTTTCTGGTGCGCTGGGGTCGGGAATCCCCTGTGGAATAGGCGGTTGCGCACCCACGTCATGAGAGGGCAAATGATGGCTATCCATGTTACATCTCCTCCTGCGAGCAGACTCCGGACTTGCGCTCTCATGCGCCCAGCAGAACGAGACGACCGCCGACCCCCACTCGCTATCGGTTGTGGTTGAAACCAAGGAAAGCGCGCCTATAAGCCTGAGCCTAATATGACGCGTAGCGAATCGTTAGGCGTTATGCAAAATCAACCGAATCAACTACGGCCCCGCGACGACGCCAAGAGCCCGGCCCCCGCCTGGCCCACCGATCAGTGACTTTAGCAGAACCCCTTATCCTTAGCACCAAGACCCACTCCCAGACGGAAGCGACGCCCTCCGGCGCATCTCGTGAATCACCGAGACTCAATAAACCTTCCTATTACATCGGGCCGGATTATAACACCCCGTAATTGGCAATGTAAAGGCAATCATAGCCTGCGACAGAACTCCTTCATAACATACAATAGGATACCAGAACAATACATACAGAGATAAACACAATCAAAACGACGCTAATTTTTAATACTGTCGTTGCATCACAAACTCATCAGCTTACGCAAACCCCTGCGAGGGGAAGCCTCCTGGCATTAACCTGTAGTTGACACCTTTCATGGGCGTTGAAGACGTTCCCGGTTGAAGACGTTCCCGATCGGATCACTCGCCACCAGGGCTAGCCGTTCCAGAACCATTCGGTCGTTGTGGCTGAGTCAGAACCGTAACGCGGTTCATGAATTTGTCCGCCGTGCCTGCGGCCAGCAATGGGAACGCCTCGGAACAGGCTTCCAGCAGCGGCTCCAGCCAGCTCCGGTCGGCCTTGGCAAAGTCATGAAGAACGTAGCCGTGAACCCGGTCTTTGGCGCCGGGATGGCCGATGCCCAAGCGCACCCGCCAATAGTCCTGGCCAAGATGCGCGTCGATGGAGCGCAAACCATTATGGCCGCCAGCCCCGCCACCGCGCTTGACCCGCAGACGGCCCGGCGGCAGGTCTAATTCGTCGTGAAACACCACCACGCGATCCGAGGGAAGTTTGAAATAAGACGCGGCCTCGCCCACCGCTTGACCCGACAGGTTCATATAGCCCTGGGGCTCCACGGCCAGCACCTTTTCGGTGCCACCGCCGGACAAGGCAACCGTACCTTCGGCGACCATAGCCTGAAAGCGCCGCCGCCACGGGCCGAACCCATGGCGGCGGACGATCTCGTCCACCGCCATGAAGCCGATATTGTGACGATTGCCGGCATACTCTGCCCCAGGGTTGCCGAGGCCGACCAGCAGTAACATGAACAATCCCCGGCTTTACGCCTTGGCTTCGCCTTCTCCGGCCTCGGAGCGCAGACCCGACGGCGTGGCGATGGTCGCCACTGTAAAGTCATGCTCGGCGATGGTGGTCTCCACCCCTTCGGGCAGCTTGATCGAGTGGAAATGGATCGACGCCCCCAAATCGGCGCCCTCCAGATCGACCACCACATGCTCGGGAATGGCGTTGGCGTCGCACAGCAGCTCGATCTCGTGACGAACGATGTTCAACGCCCCGCCCCGCTTCAAGCCCGGCGACTTGTCTTGGTTGATGAACAGCACCGGCACGGACACGGTGATCTTGGTATCTGCGGAAACCCGCAGGAAATCCGCGTGGATCGGAACATCGGTCACGGGATCAAACGCCACATCCCGAGGCAACACCCGGTGAATCGCACCATCCACCGTGATATCAAACAGATGGGTAAAGAAGCCGGGCTTCCGGATCAGCTTGAAAAAGGTGTTGAGATCCAACGAGATCATCACCGGCGTTTCTTTGTTGCCATAGATAACGGCAGGAATGCGGCCTGCCCGGCGGGTCTGGCGGGCGGTCCCCTTGCCGGCCCGCTGACGCGGCTCGGCGGCCAGCGATACGATTACAGTCATACGATACGCTCCTTACGGTCAAGGCGAACCCTGCGGGTCCGCCAGGGTGGGACGTCGGCCTCCAGGGGTGCCGCCGTCACAACCGCCGCGCCGCACATGCGGGCGACGATCATTCCAAAAATCCTCCTGCCACCTGACTGCCACCGCATCGCGACGGACAGGCCGGAGAACCCAATTCGAGGTAAGACCAACGGCCCTAGACAATGATCCGTGCCGTTGGTATCGCGGCGACCGCCGCCGCGCGCCCCATGGCGCGAAGCCAAGGGCGCGGATGCGCCCGCCCGGCGTCTGATACCGGCGAGCCCTGATACTGACACATCGCCGGTATCGGGCCGCGACGGCGGCCCCGCGCGCCCATGCGCGCGAAGCCAAGGGCGCGGATGCGCCCGCCCGGCGTCTGAGGGCAGCCTTGATGAGTCACCATCAAGGCTCGATGGTATGAGGGCACCGCAGACGTGTCAACGTCCAAGGCCATTGGATAACCTCAGGTGAACAGGCTTGAAACCGACCGCTCTTCGCTGATTCGCTTGATGGCCTCGGCTATCAGCGGCGCAATGGTCAACTGGCGGACATTGCGGGCAACTCGCATCGCCTGAGTCGCCGGAATGCTGTCGGTGGTCACCAGCATGTCGATGGGAGAGGCGCCGATCAGGGCCACCGCCCCGCCCGACAGCACGCCATGGGTGGTATAGGCACTGACCGATACCGCTCCGGCATTTTTCAAAGCCCGCGCCGCGTTACAGAGCGTGCCGCCGCTGTCCACGATGTCGTCGATCAAAATACACACGCGATCTTGGACATTGCCGATGATGTGCATCACTTCCGACTCGCCGGCCCGTTCGCGCCGCTTGTCAATGATCGCCAAATCAGCCCCCAGCCGTTTGGCCAACCCCCGCGCCCGGACCACGCCGCCCACGTCGGGCGACACGATCACCAGCTCGCCGCCATTCGCCGTGATGGTCTCCGAAATGTCCTTCTCGAACACCGGCCCTGCCATCAGGTTATCCAGCGGAATATCAAAGAAGCCCTGAATCTGACCCGCATGCAAGTCCAGTGTCAGCACCCGGTCGGCGCCGGCCACCGTGATCAGATTGGCCACCAGCTTGGCCGAAATCGGAGTCCGAGGCCCGGCCTTACGGTCCTGGCGGGCATAGCCGTAGTAGGGAATCACCGCCGTAATGCGCCGAGCCGAAGCTCGCCGCAGCGCATCCATGATCACCAGCAATTCCATGACATGGTCATTGGCCGGATAACACGTAGACTGGATAACAAAACAGTCCTCGCCCCGGACATTCTCGAGAATCTCGACAAAGACCTCCAGGTCGGCGAACCGCCGGATATTGGCCTTGGTCAATGGAGTGGCCATGCAAGCCGAGATCGCTTCCGCCAGCGGTCGGTTGCTGTTGCCAGCGATCAGCTTCATGCGCGTCTGCTCTCCCTTGATCTGCCCGCCTGCGGCATTCCTGCGCCCACGACGTCCCGCCCCGAGGCCGCCCCAACAGCCGCCCGGAAAACGGGCCGGACCATAACAGGGGCGTGGGGCCCTGTAAATGTTTCAGCGTGAAGACGGCAACCGAAAAGCACCACCCCCAGAACCAGTCGCTTTCGACCCATTCAGCTCATCTCTAATAAGTCGTCAAGCAGGGCGCTGGCACCGATGCGAAAGGTTGATGGCCCCACCCACTCCGGCCCCATCACGGCATCAGCCAGGGCCAGATACCGGGCAGCAGCGGCGATGTCGCGGATGCCGCCCGACACTTTCAGGCCCACCCGGCCGCCCCGATCACGGATCGCCCCCAACAGGACCGCCACCGCTGACACCGTCGCCCCCGGCATGATCATCCCCGTAGAGGTCTTCAGAAAATCGGCTCCGGCAGCAATCACCTCCCGCGCCAACCGGCCCAGAAGCGCGTTATCCCGGAACTGGCCGGTTTCAAGAATCACCTTCAGCGTCAAGTCAGGCCCCGCCACCGCCCGGCAAGCGGTCACGGTATCCAGCGCTGCTTCCGTGTCTCCGGCCAAATAGCGACGATACGGCAGCACCAGCTCAACCTCATCCACCCCTGCCGCCACGACCTCGGCGGTTTCGGCACCAATCCGAGCGATATCCTCATCTCCAGCGGGAAAATTGACCACCGCCGCCACGCGAATACTGCTTCCGACCCGATCCAGACACCCCCGAGCACAAGCAACGAATTGGGGCCGCACGCAGACCGCTGCCACCGGCCCAATGCGCGTTTCGGCCCGACGGCATAACGCCGCCACAGCCGCCTCATCACACGCCTCATCGAGTCGGGTCAGGTCCAACAGCGCCACCGCTCGCCGAGCCAAAGCCGGCCCCGAGATCGGGCCGACGCCTTCGAACCGCTCAACCAACGCCGCCAGATTCGTGCCCAGCTCGATCATCTGTCCCAATCCTCCAGAAAACCCGTCACCAGCCGCGCCACGGCCCCCGCAGCGGCTCCAGCCAAGGCTAGGGTTTGTTCATGATTTATACCATTGAGCCTTGACATTGGCTCATCAAGGCTGCCTTCAGACCCTCGATGAGCACCTTCGCGGCCTGCTGCCTCCACGCCTTGCGCCCAATTGGTAATGACCGCGCAGCCAATCACCGTCATCCCGCAATGGCGGGCAATCAGACATTCCGGCACCATGGACATACCCACAGCGTCGGCTCCCAACCGCCTCAGCATTCGGACCTCGGCGGGCGTCTCGAAAGACGGCCCCAGCATTGCAGCATAAACCCCTTCGGCCAATGCCACCCCTTGCTGCTCGGCGACTCGCCGCAACCGGGCCGATTGTTCAGCATCCCACGCCCCGGCCATATCGGGAAAGCGGGGCCCCAATCTTTCATCGTTGGGACCAGCCAAAGGATTGGCCCCCAACAGATTGATATGGTCCACCACCATCATCAATCGCCCGGCGCCAACCTCTGGCCGCAGCGAGCCCGCAGCACAGGTCAAAATCAGCAGCTCACACCCCAACCGACGCAGGCACCGCACCGCCACAGTCATGCCATCAAAACCGCGCCCTTCGTAACCATGTTGCCGCCCGGCCAGAACCGCCACCGGCACACCGCCCAACCACCCCAGCACCAACCGACCGGCATGTCCCGGCACCGAAGGCACGGGAAAGCCCGGCAGCGTGTCATAAGGAATCTCGACCGCATCGACCAGCGCCGCCGTCACGCGGCCCAACCCAGAGCCCAACACCAGCCCGGCCCGAGGCTGAAATCCCGGATACCGAGCCGCAATCAGCGCCGCTGCCTTGGTTGGGGCGTCGTCGGTGGCAAGAGCTGGATCCATGGAACCGTCAAGACTCCCCAGTGAAAAGCCGATTTGCTCGCATGTGCCACAGAAACAGCGCACCTGCAACCACGCGCACGGCCAGAGCACACCATCGGGGCCTGGAGGGTTGACCCCATCAAGGCTGCCCAGACGCCGGGCGGGCGCGCATGGGCGCGCAGGGCCGCAATCGCGGCCCGAGGACCGGCGACGTGTCATTGTTAGGGCTCGCCGGTATCACAAGGGCAAAAGAGCAAGGCTCCCTGATTACCAGGACCGTCGGGCCTTCAATGCCGCCGTCAAGGTTCCATCATCCAGGTAATCCAGTTCACCGCCCAAAGGCACACCCTGAGCCAGCCGTGACACCGTGACCTGCGCCCCAACCAGACGATCGGTCAGAACATGAGCCGTGGTCTGGCCGTCGATGGTGGCATTGAGAGCCAAAATCACTTCGGTCACCTCCGGGTGACGCGCCCGAGTCAGCAAGGCATCCATGGCCAAATCGTCGGGGCCAACCCCATCCAAAGCCGACAGCGTCCCCCCCAACACATGATACAGGCCCCGAAAAGCCCGAGTCCGTTCCAGTGCCCACAGATCCGCAACATCTTCGACCACACAAATCACCGAAGGATCACGCTCGGTATCCTGACACAGGGCACAAGGATCGCGGGTGTCCAGATTCCCACAGACCGAACAGCGCCGAACCGCCTGCTCCACTGCCACCAACGCCTCGATCAACGCCTTCAAAGGGGCGTCCCGGCGTTTAAGCAGATGCAAAACCACCCGGCGAGCCGAACGTGGCCCCAGTCCGGGTAAACGCGCCAGCACATGAACCAGCGATTCAATCTCCGTCCCGTTCACCGCCACCACCCCCGGCCCATCGGCACCGCCGGCCTAATTGGCCAGCATGCGGCACAGCAATTCGATATCCTCATCAAAGCTGGCATCGCTTGCCCGCAGTTCCTCGACCTTGCGCACCGCATGCATCACCGTGGTGTGATCGCGTCCGCCGAATTTGCGCCCGATTTCGGGTAACGAGCGCGATGTTAATTGTTTGCATAAATACATGGCCACTTGACGGGGCCGGGCCACCAATCGGCCCCGCCGAGTCGAATGCATGTCGGCAAGCTTAATGTTGTAGTGTTCGGCCACTTTCTTCTGAATTTCGTCGATGGTCACCCGCCGATCATTGGCCCGCAACAGATCATACAGAACCTCTTGGGTCGATTCGATTGTAATAGCCCGGCCAACCAGATCCGAGTGGGCAACGATACGATTCAGCGCGCCTTCCAGTTCCCGAACATTCGAGGTAATCTTGTGGGCCAGAAATTCCAGAACCTTGTCGGGAATCGGCGCCCCAAGCACTTCGGCCTTTGAATGCAGGATGCCGAGGCGAAGTTCGTAGGTGGTCGGATGCAGATCGGCCACCAGCCCCCAGCCCAAACGCGAACGCAACCGCTCTTCCATCCCCTCCAGGTCTGACGGCGACTTGTCCGCCGAAACAATGACCTGCCGGTTCTGATCGACCAGAGCGTTAAAGGTGTGGAAAAACTCTTCCTGGGTGCTGTCCTTGCCCGAGATGAATTGCACGTCGTCAATCATCAACACATCCACCGAGCGGAATAATTGCTTAAAGGCCATGGTGTCCTTGAAGCGCAAAGCCCGGATGAATTGGTACATAAATTTTTCGGCTGAAAGATAAATCACCCGCCGCTGGGGCTGGCGCGAGCGAATCGACCACGCGATAGCGTGCATCAAATGGGTCTTGCCGAGCCCGACGCCCCCGTACAAGAAAAGAGGATTGAAGGTCGCACCACTGGCCTCGGCGACTCGCCGGGCCGCCGCGTGCGCCAGTTCGTTGGGCTTGCCGACCACGAAATTGTCGAAAGTAAAGCGGGCATCCAGCGACGCCGAGATGTCCTCACCAGCGTCGTCATGGCCTCGGCCATTCCCGGACTCGGACGTCTCCCGCATCCCCTCGACCGCCGCCCTGGAGGCTTCGAATCGGGGAAGATCCTGCCGGGACGGCTCCGCGCGAAGCGGTTCTATCCGAGGCGGCTCAACGCGGGACGGCTCTCCTCGCCCTCGAGAGGGTTCGGCTCGAGAGGGTTCGGCCCGAGACGACTCGGCCTCCACCGCATCCCCAGCGACCTCTGCCGGTTTTGCCGGGGCCACCACAATATCAACCGACTGGACATGGCTGTTTTCCGTGCCCCACAAGGCCCGGATCCGGTCGGCATAATGCGTCAGCACCCAATCCCGCATGAAGCGCGTCGGGACACTGATCGAGACCTCTCCGCCCTTAAATCCCAAAAACACCAGTGGCTTCAACCAACTGCGATAGGCACTTTCGCCCACCTCCTCCTTCAGCCGGTTGCGAACCCGCGTCCATTCTCCATCCAATGCCGCAGCCTGGGCTACCCCGTCAGCCGCCACACGAACCATCGCCGATGGCCCAACCGACTTGGCCGAGCCACGACCACTCGCGCGCCGAGTCGGCACCGCCGCTGGCGCTTCCCCCTGATCCGCAGATACGCGATCCCGATTTAGATCGGACTCGCTGGATCCGCCCGTATGTGACGCCCGTTTTTTCAAGCTAAGTCATGCCCACAACAGTCGCGCCCACGGTTCCTGGAACCCACGTCCAGGCTTCCCCGCCTTGATTTGAAAAGCAACCCTCGATCCGCCGTCAATAATCCCGCGAATACAACGGCCTCCAAACAGCATAACCCCACTGGAACAGAATAGTCCCCAGCAGACATGCTTTCCAGAAACAGAACTCGGCGGTGATATTAACAGGGGCCTTGACGTGACAACCAAGCAATCATCCGAATTGCCGACGGTAGGCCACGATCTGAGATTCAGGATAGTCCCTGAATCCTTTTAATGCAACGGAACAAAGCGAGAATAGAAACGCACCGTATCCCCTCTCCACCCACGCGCACTCCCAAGGACTAGGCCGACCCCCTACCCCTTAGTGTATCATCAAGGCAAAAACGCAAAAAAAGGCACAACCAGACACCGAACCCCCGGCATCTGGCAGCAACCTCTTACAGAGTTCTTGATCAAGAGTCCTGGACCGACCGCGCGCAGCGTCCAAACAAGCCTGATCTTACAGAGCCTTGATCCGCGCTGACATCCGCGACAGCTTGCGCGACACGGCATTGCTCGGCAATACGCCCTTGGTCACACCCCGCATCAACTCGGGCTGGGCTTCCTTGAAGGCCTCGGCGGCGGCGGTCTTATCGCCGGCGGCGATGGCCAACTCGACCTTCTTGGTAAAGGTCCGAATCCGGCTCACCCGAGCACGGTTAACGGCGGTACGCCGCTCGGTCTGACGAAAACGCTTCTCGGCTGATTTATGATTGGCCACGGGTCGTCCCTGCTCTTTTTGAAGAGTCCCTCTTCGGAAGTGGGGAGAGCTTATAGCGTCCCCTCTTCCGTGTCGTCAAGCTTCGCTCGCGATTCCGACGCGCTGGTCTCATCGGGAACCGGCAAACACGCCGCGCCCGGCGTCCGAGGGCGGTCTTGATGTGCCAACATCAAGACCCAACGGTATCAGCCATCTTCGTCTAGATCAATGAGGCTGAGATCTCCGCCGACGGCAGCGGTATTGACCGACACGGCTCGTTCGCCAGCATAACGCTGCCAACCCTGCACCTCAGCGACCCTAGAACCCGCGTCGATCATACCGCAATTAACGTAACGATCACCAGCGGAAGCCAGTGCGCGGATGTGGTTCTGTGTCTGATCGATCCGGCTGTGAATCCCCAACGTCCAGCCGGACCCGGCAGCCCGAATCATCTCTAGAACCCCATCCAGCCGATCGGCTGGATAGCTGGCGATCCGCAGCAAGGGGCCGAAAATCTCCCGATCCAGCAGATCGCCACGGTCAAGGGCAAAAGCCAGCGGCGCCACGAAGCTGCCATGCTCACAGCCCGACGCCAGCCGGGCCTGGAATAACGGCGGACCAAAATCGCGCAGACAGCGAATCTGTAACGACAGCTCGGCCCGAGCGGCCTCGTCAATCACCGGGCCGATATCGGTTTCGAGCCGACCAGGATCCCCGACCACCAACTCTTCAGCCGCTCCGGCCAGCCGGTTGATCACTCGGTCGGAAATTTCCTCCTGTAAAAATAACACCCTGAGCGCCGTTCCACGCTGCCCGGCGGCCCCAAAGGCGCAAGCCAGCACATCGTTGACCATCGGTTCGAGTGCCGCCGAAGAATCGACAATCAAGGCATTCAGCCCGCCGGTCTCGGCAATCAGGGGTAAAATCGGTCCCGGTCGCGCCGCCAGAGTCCGGTTGATCGTCCGCGCCACAGAAAGAGAGCCGGTAAAAGCAACGCCCGCGACTCGAGAATCGGCCACGAGGCGCGCGCCCACCGACTCTCCCGGCCCCGGCAACATTTGAATGGCGTCAACCGGCACACCGGCCTCGAGCAACACCTGGACGGCACGAGCCGCGATCAACGGCGTGCGCCCAGCGGGCTTGGCCACCACCGCATTGCCCGCCACCAAAGCCGCTGTCACTTGGCTAAGAAAGATCGACAAGGGAAAGGTCCACGGGCTGATGCAGACGAAGACGCCGCGCCCTTGCCGAAGCAGTCGGCTCGACTCGCCACTTCTGCCCCGGATCAGGGTGGGCGCGGTCAGATCGGCGCGAGCACGAGCGGCGATGTGACGGCACGAGTCTTCGGCTTCACGCACTTCAGCCAGAGCATCGGCAATGGTCTTGCCGGCCTCGCGAATCAGCAGGGCCATCAATTCGAAGCGATCCCGCACCAGCAGCGCCGCCGCGCGCTCCAGGAGTTCGGCCCGTCGCTCAACCGGAGTCGCAGCCCAATCTGGGGCGATTCGCACGGCCGCCGCTAAGGCCGGCTCGATCTCGGCCACCGTCGCCTCGGCCACCGTTCCGATTCGGCGCCGATGATCGGCGGGATCATAAACCGGACGGCCCCGCCCGGAATCGGGACCGACCAGAATCCGGCCGGCCACAATCGGCGCCGCGTGATGCTGGCGCGCGGAAGCCGTTTCCAGGCGGTCCAACAGCAGAGCCGTGGTCGCTGGATCGGACAGATCCAGCCCTGTGGCCCGCAGCCATTCCGGTTGATAGAGGTCCACCGGGAGAGGAATCCGGGGATGAGGTTTAACCGCAACGGCGGCCAGCCGCTCCACCGGATCGGCAACAATCTCCGCGACCGGAATGGCCGGATTTCGGACCCGATTGACGAATGAACTGGCAGCCCCGTTCTCCACCAGCCGGCGGGTCAAATAGGGGGGCGTCTCCTCGGCGGCACCGACCGGCGCATACAATCGACAGGACGGCCCCCCGTTTCCCCGCAAAAGGCGATAGAGGGTCTCGCCCATGCCATACAGGCGCTGAAACTCAAAACCACCCCCCTTGGCCCCTTCGCCGACTCCACCAGCCCACTCGATCACGGCAGCGATGGTGTGGGCATTGTGGGTTGCGAATTGGGGACGAAACACATCCCGATGCTCCAATAGTTTCCGGGCACAGGCCAGGTAGGCGGTATCCGTAGCCAGCTTGCGTGTTATCACCGGATAGCCGGGCAAACTCAGATCCTGAGCCCGCCTGATTTCACCATCCCAGTAGGCTCCCTTGACCAAACGCACGGTCAAACGCCGACCGCTCGCCCTGGCCACCGCCGCCAGCCAGTCGATCACCGCTGGCGCCCGTTTCTGGTAAGCCTGAACCGTTAAACCAAAACCATCCCAGCCAGCCAAGGCGGGGGCCAGATGGATTGCCTCGACCACGTCCAAGGTCGGCTCCAACCGATGAGCTTCTTCGGCATCGATAACCAGCCCCAAACCATACTGCCTAGCCCTCAGAGCAAGCGCCTGCACTCTTGGCACCAGTTCGCGCATCACCCGTTCATGCTGGCTCCATTCCAGCCGGGGATGCAAAGCCGATAACTTGATCGAGACTTCAGGAGCCGCCGCTTCGGCGACACGCCCGCCCTTAACAGTCCCAATGGCCTCCAACGCCGCCATCACCCGTTCCCAGTGGCGGAGAGCGTCGCTTTTGTCACAAGCCGCTTCGCCCAACAGGGTGTAGGACAGAGCCGTTCCGGCGCGCTCCCACTCGCGCGCCCGCTCCAGAGCCTCGGCCATGGTTCGGCCCAACACGAACCGCCCCCCCAAGACACGCACGGCCTGAATCATCCCCTGGCGCGCCACCGGCTCACCCAGACGAGCGATCAGTCGGTCGTACCAGGAGGCATTCCCGCCCCCCCGACCATCCTCCCCCTCGAGTCCGCCGCCTCGACCAGCCAGCACCAGCGCCCGGATCGAGGCCATCACCAAAGAGCCGCCGCCGCCGCCCAAATGACGCCGCCAGTCACCGCCGCCCATCTTGTCGCGGATCAAACGATGGGCGGTTTCGGGGTCGGGAATGCGCGGCAACGCCTCGACCAACCCCATCAAAGCCACACTTTCTCGATCCGAAAGACGAAAGGCTTTAAAAAAACTGTCCAAAGGACTTTGAGAACCGGCGCGAGCCTGACGCAACTCGGAGACCCGTTGCGCCGCCCAGTCTTCAGCCCGGCAACGGGACTCCGACGTCAAACGCGCTTCGGCCCCCCATCGCTCCACCGCCGTCCGTTCGTCTTCCAGAGCCGTGCGCCGGATCGCCGCGCGTAACCCTAGCCGCACATCGCCGTCAAGAGGACCGCTCGCATCAAAGGGGGAAGCCATGGCGTACTGTATCCGTAAAGACAAATTTTGGAACCAGGAGGATAGGGCGATTTCATATCATCGAACCTTGATGTCGACACAATCAAGGCTGCCCTCAGGCACACTGGGCGGGCGTGTCCGCGCCCTTGGCCTTGTGTGTGCGCACAAGCGTGCGGAGGTGTGCGCCGTCTCGAAACCCAGACACCCCAGCAAAACCGTCACCGCATTCAAGGACGCCCTTGCGGCTTTCCTTTCTCCGGGATTTTCGCTAAACAATGCCGGCAGTCAAGCCAACGGCCAAAGCGCCGCGAGCGAAATCGGGGACGAGAAGCATGACGCTCAAGCTGGACGCAATCCAGTCGCTGGCCGAGGTTGCGCGCACAGCCCTGCCGCTGGGGGTAAACGCGATCTTTGTTGACGAGGATGGCATTCTGGCCGTCTCTCAACCCCCGCGACCGTCAAAGCTTAAATTCTTCGCTGAAGAACTGTATTTTAACGTGGCGGTCAGCCCCGATGACGGCTCTTCCCAGTGCCAGATCTGGGCCGACCTTGGGTTTGTCCCTTATACCGTCGAGTCGCCTGAGCGCCGCAGCCGGGTCACGACCATCCTGCGGGCCACCCAGGGGCTGCCTCGGGCACGATTTGCCGTGGAAAATGGCCAGAAAATTTTGTTGGTCGCAGACTTTCGCATTCCCGGTTCGGTCACGGCAGAACAACTGATCTTTGAGGCCGTGCTGTTGATCCAGGAAGCCCGGCCTTATCTGCGCCTGCTCGCTGAATTCATGCCGCCGCCCCCCAAAGTTGGGGCGGTCAGTGGAGCCAGGAGGGCCGCCAATCGCTCGGCCCATCCGGTCGAACCTTCGTCATCCGCCACCAAGTCCTGACGGATTTCCACCGCAATTCCCGGCAAACCCGAGTCGATGGCATGGGTTTCCAAGGTGCTGCCCGGTGGGTTGCGCGCCGAATAGGGCTGGTTGTCGCCAACACAGAGGTCACCCGACGACACCAACCCAGCCAACAAAGGCCGAGCTAGGCGATCATCCCCATCCCACAACACCCCCACATGCCAAGGCCGAGCCCGTCCAGCCATCACCGGGGTAAAGCTGTGGATCCCAACCAGAATCGGCGTCACCCCATGGCGGGCATGCAGCCGCCTCAATTCTGCCGCCACAGCCCGATGCCAAGGCCGATGCAGCGCCTCGATTCGCGCCCGACGCGCGGTAGAATCGAGGGCCTGATTGCCAGGAATCACCACCCCATCGCTGATTTCGGGGATCAACGTCGAGCATGTCTCACTTCGATTGAGGTCAATCACCAATCGGGAATAGCCCCCAAGCAAAGCCGGGGCATCCAGTAACCGAGACAGGTGGCGTGTCACCTCAGCAGCACCAATATCATAGGCGATGTGGGTCGCCCGAGCCTCCGCCGAAACCCCCAGAACCCCCAATGCCGCTGGAAAGGCTCGCGCGGCGTGGTCGCACACCAGCAGCAGCGGTCGCTGCCCTTCGGCATTGACAGAGTGCAGCGGCGGCGGATCCCCAGGACCGAGCAAAGAGAAAGAGTGAGAGACAGGCGTGGCGGAATGGATCGGTGACATGACATGAAAACCAAGGAAGTAACGACAGAAACTTTCAGTTACAATAATTTGCGGTCACATGATATGGTTTTGCCCAAGATTTGTGATATAAGATAGTTGCGATCGGAAGCCGTCGGTCTGTGGTCGTCGAGACCGTTGAGCGTCATGCTTCAATGTCGGACGATAGAGAGAGCACCGGTTTGGTCCGGTGAGCGTGGGCGTGGAGCGTCGCCGACAGGCTGGCGTTCCGTGGCAGAAGCCGATCAATCGCGTTAGTCCTCTTGCAAGAATGGAGCGAGCCATGTCCATCAGCGGTGTTTCCAGTTCCTCATTGACCCCGGCGATCCCCTCGACGGCTCAGACCTCTCAAGCAGCCCAAGCCTCTCAGACCAGTGGTCAGACCACGTCCCAGGCAGCGGGCCAGGCGGGTGTGCATCGCGGCGGCCACCATGGCGGCCACCACCGCCCCGGCGGAACCACCGGAGCCACAACGGCCTCGACAACCGCCGCTGCTAGCACTGCTGCGACAGCTGCCGCGACCTCTGGAGCCAGTGCATCCACCGCCACATCGTCAACGTCAACCTCGTCGTCGACGAATTTCGTGGTGTGACCCGAATGTTGGTTAAGGGTGCGGCTCCTATCGAAGAGCAGATACCCTTTTATACCAATGGCCTTGGACGTTGACACGTCTGCGGCGCCCTCAGACGCCGGGCGGGTGCATCCGCGCTCTTGGCTTCGCGCGCATGGGCGCGCGGGGCCGCCGTCGCGGCCCGATACCGGCGATGTGTCAGTATCAGGGCTCGCCGGTATTAGGTCCGGGAAGCGCGCCTTCTTGCCGATGCCATCGGGCCCTGCAAAATTAGCCCCCCTGCCCCGCCAAGCCAAAACGGCCCCCGATTCTGAGGAATCGGGGGCCGTTTTCGTTGCGCGAACAGCCAAGGGCGCGGATGCCCCCGCCCGGCGCCTGAGGGCAGCCTTGATGAATCAACCCTGCGGCTCGATGGTATCATTCGAAAGGTTCTAAACTGTAACCATTCAAATCGCGGCCCTGGGCTGCGAAAACATCATAATTCGTATATTCGCAGATACAACTATCATCCCCAAGGCCGGTGGATCACTGAATCCGGACAAGCGGGAGAGCCGAAATGAACGGCGTGATACTGACGCTCCGCGAATATTGGTGGCAAGCGATCCAACCAAAATCCCCCCTTGCCAAAATAATAGTCCCCTTAATTCTGATCAAGATCATCGCAATTCTGGCCATTTGGGGCTATTTTTTTGGTCCATCGAGCAAAATTGAGGTTGGAAGATCCGCAATTGACCAATCTGTCTTTCATCTTACGCAATCAACATCGCAGGAAATCCCTCAATGACAGACATAGATGTAGTTACTCTAGCGCGTCTCCAATTTGCGGCGACCGCACTATACCACTTTCTCTTCGTACCACTGACACTTGGACTATCAGTACTCTTAGGAATCATGGAGAGCGTCTATTTTATAACAAAACGTCCCATCTGGCGCGATCTTACCAAATTTTGGGGCGTCTTGTTCGGCATCAACTTTGCCATGGGTGTCGCAACTGGACTGACTATGGAATTCCAGTTCGGCACAAACTGGGCTTATTACTCCCATTATGTCGGTGATATTTTTGGGGCTCCATTGGCCATTGAAGGGCTCATGGCTTTTTTCCTCGAAGCGACCTTCGTTGGCATTTTCTTCTTCGGATGGGACCGGCTCTCTCGCGGGGCTCACCTATTCGTCACCTGGATGGTGGCGCTAGGTTCGAATCTGTCGGCGCTGTGGATCTTGATTGCCAATGGCTGGATGCAACATCCGGTCGGCGCCACCTTCAATTTTGAATCTATGCGCATGGAAGTTTCAAACTTCTATGATGTTCTATTCAATCCGACTGCTCAAGCTAAATTCGTCCACACCATCAGCGCTGGTTATGTCACAGGATCACTCTTTGTTCTAGGAGTTAGCGCTTTTTTTCTGTTAGCGCGCCGTAATATCGACTTTGCCAAACGATCAATCACAGTCGCAGCCGCTTTTGGCCTTTGTTCCTCTCTGTCTGTGGTGGTGCTCGGCGACGAGTCCGGCTACACCGCCGCAGAAAGCCAAAAGATGAAGGTGGCCGCCATTGAAGGCATGTGGACCACCGAACCCGCGCCCGCCGGCTTTAATCTTGTGGCGATCCCGGACCCCCAAAACCACCAGAATGCTTTTGAAGTCAAAGTGCCGTGGTTGCTGGGACTGATCGCAACCCGCTCGACGACCGAACAAGTACCGGGAATTAATGATCTGGTGGCCAGAAATACACAATATATCCGCGATGGCCTGAAGGCGTACAGCGCTCTTCAGACTCTACGAAAAGACTCAACCGACCTCGAAGCCCGCAATACGCTCAAAAAATACGAATATGGGCTCGGTTACGCGCTTCTTCTTAGCAAATATACCAACGATATCCCCAATGCTAGCGACGATATGATCACAAAAGCGGCCTGGGATACCGTTCCTGACGTGGTTCCGTTGTTCTGGAGCTTCCGTTTGATGGTCGCCTTGGGCTTCCTGTTCATCGCCTTGTTCGCAACAGCCTTTTGGTTGGTGGTCCAAAGACGCATCGAAACATCCCGAACCTTCCTCCGGCTGGCCTTGTTGTGCATTCCCCTGCCTTGGGTTTCCAGCGAATTGGGCTGGTTCGTGGCCGAATATGGCCGTCAACCCTGGTGTATCGACGGCATCTTGCCGACTCGATTGGGAGCTTCGTCCTTGACCACTGGTGATATGTGGCTCTCGCTCGGCGGCTTTCTGATCCTGTACTCAACGCTCTTGGTGGTTGAATTATATCTCATGGTTCGCACCATCAAAAAAGGACCAGAAGATTATTTTGGCCGCCACACCGCAGCGGTCCTCGAATCCGCACCGTGATCATCCGTATACGGACCAGAGGAGTTGATAAATATGTTAGATTTTGAAACACTACGCTTGATCTGGTGGTTTCTTCTGGGCTTTTTGCTGGCCGGATTCGCCATCTTTGACGGCTTTGACTTTGGAGTCGGGGCTCTTTTGCCCTGGATTGCCAGAACCGACTCCGAGCGCCGCGTGGTCATCAATACCATCGGCCCGGTTTGGGAAGGGAATCAAACCTGGATCGTGCTGGGAGCCGGCGCCATCTTCGCCGCCTTCCCGCCCTTGTATGGCGCCTCTTTCTCTGGGCTTTATCTGGCGCTCATCGGCCTGTTGTTCTCGATGATCCTGCGGCCCGGCGGCTTTAAATACCGCTCGAAATTGCCAAGCCCTCTTTGGCGGAGCATTTGGGATCACCTGCTGTTTGTAGGAGGTGCCGTGCCGCCGCTGCTGTTTGGCGTTGCGGTGGGCAACATCCTGCAAGGCGTGCCTTTTCACTTCGATGAATGGCAGCGTTTATTCTATGACGGTAACGTCTTTGGTCTGCTCAATCCTTTTGCCCTGTTATGTGGATTGGTCAGTGTCTCGATGTTGGTCAGTCATGGAGCCGTTTATCTGGCCAACAAAACTGACGGCGCCCTGCAAGAGCGGGCGATTCGGATCGCTGGAATCGGCCCCCTGGTCACCATCACCCTGTTTGCGCTGGCTGGGCTTTGGGTTGCCTTCGGCCTTCAAGGATATGTGGTCACGGCTGGCGGCGCTTGGGATGGGCCGTCCAACCCCTTTACCAAGACCGTAGAGATGCGGACGGGCGCTTGGCTGATCAATTATAGCGTGTATCCTTGGATGGGCCTGGCCCCTGTGCTGGGCTTGACGGGCGCCTTTCTGACTACGCGGTTGGTTCGGTTGCAGCGGCCTTTATGGGCTTTCGTCAGTAGCGGCACCAGCATCTTCGGCATCGTGGCCACTGCCGGCGTCAGTATGTTTCCGTTCCTGATGCCGTCATCAAATCACCCCAGCCAGAGTCTGACGGTCTTCGATGCCTCAAGCAGTCATGACACTCTGATGATCATGCTGATATCAACCATCATCTTCATGCCGATCATCATATTTTACACCAGCTGGGTCTTCAGGATGATGAGAGGCACGGTATCAAGCAAATATATTGAAGACAACTCTCACTCTGTTTACTAACCTCACATTGGAAAGGGCCTCAGCATGTGGTATTTTACTTGGATATTAGGGACTTGGTTTGCCGCGTCCTTCGCAATTTTACTGGCCCTGTGGCAAGAGGTCCACGACCCGTCCTCGACCACCAAAGGCTACGATGCCCATTCATCAAGAGCCTGAAAAACGGATCGCTCAAGGGGCTTTATTCTAGGGGCCCCGGATCGGGCGTTTCGTGAGGTCTTCTCAGACCATCGGGCCTTGATGGTGACTCATCAAGGCTGCCCTCAGACGCCGGGCGGGCGCATCCGCGCCCCCTAGAGTCCCCATTGGGGCTTCGTGCGCATGGGCGCGCGGGGCCATCGTCGCGGCCCAAGGACCGGCACTGTGTCAGTGTTAGGGCTCCGGCATCACACCTGCAAAGGGCTAATCAGCCCTTTGCAGGGCCCGCCGTCTCCTTAGAAAGAGATCAACCGGCCTACAAAGAAGTCCCAACATGAGATGGTATCAATCTTTAGGTGTAAATGAGCGCCTTTTCGTCTGGTTCACAGTGGGAGTCGCGACCGGCGGCTTTCTGCTCCGATTGGTTTGGTTGTGGCGCTATTGGACATGACCCCGAGCTTCTCTTGACGGCTTGGCTTCGCCCAAGATATTCATAGTTACGCAAATACGACGTTACGGGGGTTTTTATGGATACAGTCGTCCGACTTACGCCGTTCCTTTCGGTCTCGGGTCAGCTCTCGGAAACCGACGTGGGCATTGCTGGTGCTCGGGGCTTTCACACCATCATCAACAGCCGCCCTGACAGTGAAACCGAAGGGCAGCCGACGAGCGCGGCGATGGAAGCAGCGGCGCGACGGCACGGTTTGGAGTATCGGTATTTGCCGGTGATCTCGGGCAAAATCACCGACAGCGACGTCGAGGCTTTCGGCAAAATTCTGAGTGAAGTTCGGGGCCCCGTGTTGGCCTATTGCCGAACCGGAACGCGATCGACGTCGCTGTGGGCGCTGCACTCGGCTCGCCAACTAGACCCCGACGCCGTGCTCAAGGTCTGCACTGAGGGCGGCTATCACCTAGACGCCCTACGGCCACGACTGGAAGCCCGCTGGACCGGAGAGGGAACCGGGGTCGGTGACGGAACCATCGGTTCAGCCGCTTTAGGACCGCGCGGCTATGACGTGGTGATTGTGGGCGGCGGCGCTGCTGGCATTGCCACCGCTTCCAGCCTGCTAAAGCGGCGACCATCCCTGGCCATCGCGGTGATTGAGCCCAGCGACAAGCATTATTATCAGGCCGGGTGGACTCTGGTCGGCGCGGGCCTATTCGACCGTCGCCGAACCGAACGTCCGATGGCGCAGGTCATGCCGTCCCGCGTGACGTGGCTGCGCTCGATGGCCACCGCATTCGAACCCGAACACCATCAAGTGGTCCTGGAAGACGGAACTCGGGTTCGTTACCGGGCTTTGGTGGTGTGCCCCGGCATTCGCTTGAATTGGGACGGCATCGAAGGACTGCGCGAGACCCTGGGCCGCAACGGCGTGACCTCGAACTACATGTTCGATCTGGCTCCCTATACCCAACACTTGGTCCAGGGGTTGCGCGGCGGCAAAGCCCTATTCACCCAACCGCCGATGCCGATCAAATGCGCCGGCGCACCGCAAAAAGCCCTGTATCTGTCCTGCGACCAATGGCAACGGCGCGGCGTGCTGTCTGACATTGATGTCGAATTCAACACCGCTGGCGCCGTTCTGTTTGGCGTTCCCGATTATGTGCCCGCGTTGATGTCTTATGTCGAACGCTACAAGGCCAAATTGTGCTTCAGCAGCACCTTGGTTGCCGTTGATGGCCCCGCCCACAAGGCTTGGTTCGACATCAAGCAGGCCGATGGTTCGGTGCAGCGGGTGGAAAAAGACTTTGACATGATTCATGTCTGTCCGCCGCAAACCGCCCCCGAATTCGTGCGCAACAGCCCTCTGGTCGATGCTACCGGCTGGGTCGAGGTCAGCCCCGAAACGCTCCAACACACCCGATACGGCAATATTTTCGGCCTCGGCGATGCGTGTTCCGCCCCCAACGCCAAAACCGCCGCCGCTGTCCGTAAACAGGCCCCGGTGGTGGCTGAAAATGTCATTGGAGTGCTGGATGGCAAAGGCCCGCGCTCCCTTTATGACGGTTATGGCTCCTGCCCGCTGGTTGTCGAAAAAGGCAAAGTGGTTCTGGCTGAATTCCTCTATGGCGGAAAACTGGCGCCAAGCTTGCCTTTCCCGGACTTCACCAAGCCTCAATGGCTTGGCTGGTTCATGAAGACCCAAATGTTCCCGGTCCTATACTTTGATTTGATGCTGAAAGGCCACGAGTGGATGGCCACTCCGAAGCGCCTGCCTCATCAACCCACCGCTCAGGAAGCGGCAGCAGCCTGCAATTTCGATTCGGTTCATTCGCAAAAAAGGACGCGATGATGAGTCCCAACGTCAAAGCTTTCTATGACAGCGCAACCTTTACCGTCAGCTATGTCGTTTCGGATCCAAAGACGCGGATCGCCGCGATTATTGATTCGGTCCTCGATTACGACCCCCACGCCGGGCGAACCTCGACGACGTCCGCCGACGCCCTGATCGCCTGGGTCAAAGAGCAAAATTTGACTATCGACTGGATTCTGGAAACCCACGTCCACGCCGACCACGTCACCGCCGCGCCCTATTTAAAGGAAAAGCTAGGGGGCCGAATTGCCATCGGCCAGCATGTCAAAACCGTCCAGACAACCTTCAAGTCGATCTTTAACGCCGAAGCCGAATTTGCCACGGATGGTAGCCAATTTGACCATCTGTTCATGGATGATGAAGGCTTTCAGATCGGAACGATCCGGGCCAAGGCCATTCACACCCCCGGCCATACACCGGCTTGCGTCACCTATCACATCGGCGACACGGTGTTTGTCGGTGACACCCTGTTCATGCCGGATTTTGGCACCGCTCGGTGTGACTTCCCCGGTGGCTGCGCGGCAACCTTGTATCAATCGATTCGGAAAATTTTATCCCTGCCGCCGCAAACCAGGATGTTCCTGTGTCACGACTATCAACCGGGGGGCCGAGAGGTTCTGTGGGAAACCACCGTTGCCGCTCAACGGAATGAAAATCTCCATGTCCGTGACGGCGTGACCGAAGCCGAATTCGTCACCATGCGCACCGAGCGGGATCGAATTCTGGATATGCCGGTGCTGATCCTACCGTCGGTGCAAATCAACATGCGCTGCGGAGACCTGCCGCCAGCCGAAGAAAACGGCATCCGCTATCTTAAAATTCCTCTCAATGTTTTGTGATTCTGGCTCCAACGGAGAGTACGAATGGTCATCGAATCCGGTCTCCAAGCCATCCTGGCAACACTGTCAGGTGGTTTTGCGGGCTTTAGCCTGGGACTGATCGGTGGTGGCGGATCGGTTCTGGCCGTTCCTCTGCTGATTTACTTCGTTGGGATCAGCGACCCGCATATTGCAATTGGGACAAGCGCGTTGGCGGTGGCTTTAAATGCCTTCGCCAACTTGCTTCCCCATGCCCGCGCAGGTCATGTTCGCTGGCGCAGTGCGTTCATCTTTGGAACCGCCGGAGTGATCGGCGCCTATGGTGGTTCCACTTTGGGCAAGCTGTTGGATGGTCAAAAACTGCTGTTCTTGTTTGCCATCGTGATGATGGTTGTCGCGGTGGTGATGGCAAAACCACGAAAGGCCGGCCCGGTTCAACCCGAATGCCGGAAATGGATCTGCTTTATGCCGGTGGTCGCTACCGGCTTGGTGGTGGGTGCACTTTCGGGGTTCTTCGGAATTGGCGGCGGCTTCCTGATCGTTCCCGGCTTGGTCTTTTCCACGGGAATGCCGCTGATCGAAGCGATCGGAACGTCCCTGTTCGCCGTTGGCGCTTTCGGCCTCACCACGGCTGGGAACTACGCTGTTTCAGGCCTGATCAACGGGCCCATCGCCGCCGTCTTCATCGCCGGGGGAATCGTTGGGGGATGGGGCGGCATGCTGCTTGCCAAACGCCTTTCGAAAACGCATCGCATGTTGAACCTGATCTTTGCGGTGGTGGTGTTTGCGGTCGGTGTTTATGTCCTGATCAAAAATATCGGAGCCTTTGTCTAGGGCTTGGATAGGACTAGATGCGGCAGCCCTCAGGGCGGGGCCTCCGCGCCCGTGGCTTCGCGCGCATAGGCGCGCGGGGCCGCCGTCGCGACCCGAGGACCGGCACTGTGTGCCGGCATTAGGGCTTGCCCGTATAAATTAGCATTTTTTAGGCTGATTATTATAAAAGTTCTAGGAACTGTCGGCAACATTGGTCGGCAGTAATAAAAAATCTAAAGCACGCCTTTCAATACCAAACCTTCAGCGTCGCATTACAGTTAGTGATGATGGACATTATTTTGATAAAATCTACAATAACGAGCTATATGAATAGATATTATAATACCTATACTGATCAATAGCCCATTGTAATTACATAAATACAATCACGAAATCCTTCGGCATCATTAAAATCATAGATATATCTGATATTTCAATAAATTAGCATAAATATGCTCACTCAATACAAATTAAGCATTCATTAATCATGCCATACAATTGAATAGGAAGAGAACGGCTAGGGCCACTGATATTGTTTTTTCCCTCAAAAATGGGCAAATTATCTGCGCGATGAGGCTGTTCTTTAAAATGTGCAAGCGTGAGGTTCCGGGAGGTTATTGTGGATCGTCTTTCATCTATGATGTCGTGGTTGCAAATTCCCCAAAGAGTCTTTGGTGGATTCTCAATCGTAATTGCATTAACAATTATTCTTGCCGCATTATTTTTTAGCGTTCTAAATGGGGTCCATGGCGGTGCGCAAACTTTAGCGAGTGCTAACCGCGCGAGTCTTAACATGGTCGATCTTGTTGTTGAGCTACAGGATCATCAAACTGCAATTATGAACTATATTCTTTCTCAAGACGAGAAAACAACCCGAGTGGCCAAAGTCGCGATCGAGAAAATTGCCGAGATCCCACAGCGCGCCCGTGCCATAACCGCCAGTGACAGCTATAGCGACAAGATCGCGGCGATCGAAATGGCTGTTGCCGAATATCAGACGGCATTTCACGATATCACCGAAGCTATCGCTCGTCGAACTGAGCTTGTTGCCGGAACCTCCGCATTAAGCGCCGACCTCAGTAACACTCTTCAAGCTGTGGTCGACTTCGGAGTCAATGCGAACAATCGCCCTCTTGTCCAATCTGGGCTACGCGCTGGCCAAGCACTGCAACTTACCCGCGTTGGGACTGCGCAATTTTTATCCAACCACGACCCGAACGTCGCCAACCTAATTCAAGAAAATGTTGCGAAGATCATCGCCGAACTCAAGCCGATGCGAGAAAATGCGGCCGAGTTACCCAGGGTCCAAAGATTTTGTAATCGCATCGAGTCGGAATTGGGGGATCTGCGCAAGGCCATCGACAGTGTTTTACAAGAAGACCGAACCCTAGCACACGCACAGGACAACAGCCGTCATGCCAGTACCGTCCTGATCGAGATGGTAACGGCTCTGCGTAGCGCGTTCACCCAAACCCAAGCCACCGCCGAAAATCACGTTTTCACCGTCATCGACAAAATGACCACCCGCTCGGCGATCTTTGCCGCCGCGATTATCCTTGTCAGCAGTCTCCTAGCGTGGCTCATCGGCGCCACAATTTCCCGCCCACTGAAGCGAATCGCTAAAATCATGGGCACCCTTGCCAAGGGTGACTATACCGTTAATGTTCCCTATCGCACTTACCGGGACGAAATTGGCGGCATGGCGGACGCCGTCCAAGTCTTTAAAGAGAATGCTGAACGCATCTCTGAATTGTCGAGAGAAAGCGAGCGGATGAAGGCCGTCGCGGCGCAAGAGCGAACCGCCTTACTGGCTCAAACCGTTGACCGACTCGACCAGACCGTTGCAGCCAGACTCTCCCAAGTGAGCCAATCCACCGGCCACATGAAAACGGCAACGGCAACGGTGGTGGAAAAAATGGGAAAGGCCGAGGCCAGTGGTGCGCAGATCGTTCAAGCAACCGCCGATAGTCTTGGTAACGTCGAGAGCATCGCTGCCGCGACCGAAGAGCTATCATCCACCATTGACGAAATTTCCCATCGCATTTCCGACTGCGTCCGCATCGCCGCTGCGACCTCTGACGCCGCCAATCTAGCCAGCCACACTGTCGAGAATCTTGCCGGCCAAGCCGATCGGATCGGCAGCATCGTGCGCATGATTCACGGCATCGCCGACCAGACCAACTTGCTTGCTCTTAACGCCACCATCGAAGCCGCCCGAGCTGGTAACGCCGGACGCGGTTTTGCGGTGGTGGCAGGCGAAGTCAAGTCCTTAGCCGCCCAGACGGCCCAAGCCACGGAAGAAATCACCCGCCAGGTTCAGAGCATTCAAACCGCCACCGGACAGGCTGTTGACGGCATTCGCACCATCTCCCGAGTGGCCGGACAGTCTCGAGAGGTTGCCACCGGGATTGCGGCAGCGATCGAAGAACAAAGTGCCACCACCCAGGATATTTCACGCGGCGCCCAACATGCAGCCGATCGCATTCGGAACGTGGCCGCCAATATTGGCTTGGTCGTCACCTGCGTAACCGATGCCAATCGGTCAGTCTGTAGCCTCGACCAGGAAAGCGCCCAGATCGTCGACGAATGCCGAGCCCTCCAGAGTCAAGTCAAGACATTCACCGAGACCGTCCTGGCAGCCTAACACCGGCACGCGGTCTCATTAATGGTGACACGTCGCCGGTCCTTGGGCCGTGCCTATCCTGCGTATCGTGCCTATCCTGCGTATAAGGACAGATTCGATAGTATGGGCCCTATCCCCGAACCGTTAGCCCCCATAAACTGCATCACACTCGGTTCGATCCCTGACAGGAGGTTTCATGTTTCGGAGCATTATGGCCGCACTAGGCGTCGGCCTACTGATCGCTGGAGCCCCGCCCGCAGCTCAGGCGGAAGACGTGCTGAAACTTGGCCATGTCGGCGGCTCCGGATCGGCCTTCTCCATCATGGCCCAGAGCTTCGCCTCGGAGGTCGCCAAAGCAACCAACGGTCGTTACCGAATTGAGGAGTACGGCAATAGCGTGCTTGGCGACGAGTCGGCCCTGCTCGATGCCGTCAAGCTTGGTACCGTGGACGTGGTCATCACAGGCCTGGTTGGGCCCATGCCTGGGGTCGCACCCGAAACCGGCGTCCTGATTCTGCCTTTCCTATTTCGTGATGAAGCCCATGCGGTCAAGGTGCTAGACGGCCCCATCGGCCAATCCCTGCTCGACGGCATGCGGAACCACGGCTTTCGGGGTTTGGCTTGGGGCGAGAATGGTTTTCGCCAGCTCATGACCAGAGATGTTGCGGTTCGCGAGCCCAAAGATGTTAAGGCGCTCACGATTCGGGTGGCCAAGGGCAACATTATTCCACGCATATGGAAAGACTTGGGCGCCGCTCAGGTGGTTGAGCTTAATGTTAATGACGTTTACGAAGCCCTCAAGAGCGGTCGGATCAATGCCCAGGAAAATGCGCTTCCCAACGCCTGGGGCTATAACTTTTTTGACTATCAGAATCACGTCACCATTCTTAACTACATTTACTCGCCGCTGGTTCTGGTCATGAACAACGATGTCTTCGACGAACTCGGCCCGGAGATTCAGAAGACGATCGTTCAAGCCGCCCATGGCGCAGCTCAAGCCTCGCGCGACTTTGTGGCAAAACAAAACCAGGAGTTGATAACTAAGCTGGAGGAAAAGGGTACCATATTTATAACAGATCCCAATCTCGCCGCCTTCCACGATGTTCTAAAACCAACCTTGATCGAATTAGGCAGCAAATACGGAGAGATGGTTGAAAATATTCGAAACAACCAGTAATAGCGACAGTCCGCCCCTGTCCCACCACAGTCTTGTGGACTGAACGCTTTCAGACCATCGGGCCTTGATGGTGACTCATCAAGGCTGCCCTCAGACGTGTCAACGTCCAAGGCCATTGGTAAGACCGGCGAGCCATGGCACTAATATAGTGGCGATTTTTAGGCTGCAACTGCGGTACAGATCGACGGGAGGGCCGGTCGGTCTGTCATGGCAAGGCCCGACGCCCTGCCAAGAAACGTGCCGGGATCAGAACATCCTCAGACTGACGATACCCAATACGGCGACCCCCAATACCAAGCTCGTGGCAAGCATCAACCGCTTTTCAATCAGGGTTTCGATCTGAGGGCCATAACGCCATAACAAAGCTGTAACCATGTAATACCGAGAGAACCGCGCAACCAAGGAGCACAGCACGAAAACGGTCAAATCCAGCTTGGCAAAACCGGCGGCAATGGCCAACAGCTTGTAGGGCACCGGCGTAATGCCCTTGAGAATCATGAACCAGGGCCCATAAAGCCGGAACGCCTCTTGAAAGCGACCGAAGGCGTCTTGAGCCTGATAAAATTCGATCAGCGATTGCCCAATCGACGTGAACAAATAATAGCCGATGGCATAGCCCAACAGGCCGCCAAACATCGAAGCGATCGAGCAAATCGTGGCATAAAACCACATCCGCGATGGCGTCTTCAACGCCATCGGCACCAGTAAGATATCCGGCGGCAAGGGAAAGAAGGAGCTTTCCGCAAACGACACCAGACACAGCCACCAGATGGCTCGAGGACTTCTCGCCCGCGCCACCAACCAATCATAAACCGGCCTTAGCACTCGCACCGACCCCAGCCAGCATGCCCCTGGCATATCCGCGAAAAAGCCTGCCCGGCTCGACCCCAGACCCCGGACGAAATCGGGGTGGCCGAAGCCACCCCGATGATCACCCAAATCTTAACCTTCACTGTCCGCACTGGCCTGCGGCGGCCCACTGTCCTGTCCCTTGGCTTCGGGATCCCGATCAACGAACTCGATCACCGCCATAGGAGCGGCATCGCCGTAGCGGAAGCCCGCCCGCAACACCCGCGTATACCCGCCGGGACGAGTCGCATAGCGCGTGGCCAAAACCCCAAACAGCTTGGTCACCATCACATCATCGCGCAGAACCGCATAAGCCTGACGGCGATTATGCAAGCCCCCCTTCTTGCCCAACGTCACCAATTTCTCGACGTAAGGACGCAACTCCTTGGCCTTGGGCAAGGTCGTGGTGATCTGTTCATGCTTGATCAACGCCGCAGCCATATTGGCGAACATCGCCTTACGATGGCTCGTGGTTTTGTTTAGCTTCCGTCCGCTCACACCGTGACGCATCGCGTGTCCATCCTCCTCAATATGGCTTGATTTCGTCGCGCGAAATCGATAGCGAAACCCGCCGCCCGATCACCGGTACGGCGGGTCAATCTGCTTTCTGCGGCGGTGGAGCCAATTGCGACACGAACACCGCCACACTCTCAAGTGTGCCCTTATACTCAGTAAGGCTCTTCAAGCCGCTTGGCCAATTCCTCGATATTCTCGGGCGGCCAATTCGGGATTTCCATACCAAGATGCAGGCCCATCTGTGCCAGCACTTCTTTGATTTCGTTCAACGACTTGCGCCCGAAATTCGGGGTCCGCAACATCTCGGCTTCGGTCTTTTGAACCAAATCCCCGATGTAAACGATATTGTCGTTCTTGAGGCAATTTGCCGACCGAACCGACAACTCCAACTCGTCGACCTTGCGCAGCAGGTTCTTGTTGAACGGCGGCTCTTCGCCCCGCTCCTCGCGCACCGCGTGGCTTGGTTCTTCGAAATTGATGAAGAGCTGAAGCTGATCCTGAAGAATCCGAGCTGCCAGCGCCACAGCATCATCCGGCGACACCGCGCCGTTGGTCTCAACCAACATGGACAACTTATCGTAGTCCGTCACCTGACCAACACGGCTGTTTTCCACCCGATACGACACTTTACGCACCGGGCTAAACAAAGCATCAACCGGGATCAAGCCGATTGGGGCATCTTCGGGACGATTTTGGCTAGCCGGAACATAGCCCTTGCCCGCCTCGACCGTCAGCTCCATGACCAGCTTTGCCCCGTTATCCAGGGTGCAAATCACCTGATCAGGATCCATGACCACGATATCTGGCCCTGTTTCGATCAGGCCTGCCGTGACCTCACCGGGACCGTCCGCCCGCAACCGCATCCTTTTGGGGCCATCCCCATGCAGCCGAAGCCCCATCGACTTGATGTTCAGGACGACGTCGGTCACGTCCTCCCGAACACCGGGAATCGACGAAAACTCATGCAGCACCCCCTCGATTTGAATCGAGGTTACTGCGGCCCCCTGGAGAGACGACAACAGAACCCGGCGCAGCGCATTTCCTAACGTCAAGCCGAAACCACGCTCCAGCGGCTCCGCCACCACCGTGGCCACCCGATCCGGATCATCCCCCGGATGAATGTCGAGCTTCTTTGGTTTGATCAGTTCCTGCCAATTTTTCTGCATCACGGGAGCGTCCTCTTGCCTTTTTCCGGGAGCACGGCGTGACCAAACCGCCACCCCACCTCATTAGGCCAACCCGTCAATGGCCAACCCGTCTCGACGCGAGAACGGCCGCCTCCGGCGACCGCCACCCTCGAGACCCGGCGTGTCCAGAAGTGATCAGACCCTGCGCTTCTTCGGCGGGCGCACGCCATTGTGTGGAATCGGCGTCACGTCACGAATCGACGTGATGGAGAATCCAACACCTTGTAGCGCGCGTAACGCCGACTCACGCCCCGACCCAGGCCCCTTCACCTCAACCTCGAGGGTCTTCATGCCATGCTCCATCGCCTTGCGCCCGGCATCTTCGGCGGCGATCTGAGCGGCATACGGCGTCGACTTACGCGACCCCTTGAACCCCTGACTGCCAGACGACGACCAGGCAATGGTGTTGCCCTGAGCGTCTGTGATGGTAATCATAGTGTTGTTGAAGGACGCGTTGACGTGCGCGACGCCAGCGGAAATGTTCTTGCGCTCGCGACGACGCAAGCGCTGGGCTGCTGCATTCGGTTTGGCCATGGGCTCGAACTCGTTCGGTTATTTCTTCTTGCCGGCGATCGGCTTGGCCGGACCTTTGCGGGTCCGTGCGTTGGTGTGCGTCCGCTGGCCATGCACCGGCAATCCCTTGCGGTGGCGCAGACCTCGATAGCAACCAAGATCCATCAATCGCTTGATGTTCATGGCCACCTCGCGCCGCAGATCGCCCTCCACCCGGTAATCGCTGTCGATCACTTCGCGGATACGCAAAACCTCGTCGTCGGTTAGCTGATTGACGCGACGCTCCGGAGCCACCCCCACCTTGGCGCAAATCACCTTGGCCTTGGCCGGTCCGATGCCATGAATATAGGTCAACCCAATTTCCACACGTTTCTGTGCGGGAATATTGACGCCAGCAATACGCGCCACGCCTAGCCTCCTCGCTTCATTGCGCTGCCCGCCAATTTGGCGACAGCCCCCATTCTCTTTTTGACCAGAGCCCAGTCGGACCCTCGACCCCACCTTGCCCGTATAGAACAACACCCACGTCGCCCAATCGGGCGCCGCAGGGATCTATGCTCACATACAGCCAACCAAGCGCACCAACCCCATCCCGGCTCAAAGAGAACCAAGGACGGCGGATGGTAGTCGGAATCTCGCGCGTGTCAACCCTTTTCACGCACCTTATTCATCGGAGGTGAGAAGGGCCTCAAGCTGCCGCGTGACATCCTCAATCGCTGCCATACCATCAACCGCTTTGAGAATGCCCTTATCCTGATAATACGGCAAAATCGGGGCGGTCTGGGCATGATACTGCGCCAGCCTGGTCTTCACCGTCTCGGCATTATCGTCAGCTCGGCGCTTGAACGTACTATTTCCGCAGTTATCACAAATACCAGCAATCTTGGGTTGCTGAAATAAATCATGATAACCTGCACTACATTTAGCACATGAATAACGCCCGGTGACGCGCTCAACCAGCGCCTCATCGTCAACCTGCATCTCGATCACATGATCAAGCCGTAGCCCTTTGTCCGCCAACATCCCGTCAAGCGCCTCGGCTTGAGGCACGGTGCGAGGAAAACCATCAAGGATAAAGCCATTCTTGCAATCCGGCTGATCGATTCGCTCGGAAATCATTTGAATGACCAAACCATCGGACACCAGCTTGCCCGCATTCATGATCTCTTTGGCTTGCTGACCGAGCGGAGAGCCCGACGCGACGGCCGCCCGCAGCATATCTCCGGTCGACAACTGAATGACGCCGAATCTATCCTCGAGAAATTTGGCCTGCGTCCCTTTCCCCGCGCCAGGCGGGCCGAGCAAAATAATATTCATCCTCTTCTCCCCCTGAGCTTGGCCTTTTTAATGAGACCTTCGTACTGGTGCGCCAAGAGATGCGAATGAATCTGCGCCACAGTATCCATCGTCACGCTGACCACGATCAACAGACTGGTACCGCCGAAGTAAAACGGCAGGGACTGGCGGGAAATCAGAAACTCAGGAAGCAAGCACACCGCTGACAGGTAGGCCGCTCCAATCACGGTTAGACGGGTCAGGACGTAATCAAGATAGTCGGCCGTATTCTTACCAGGACGAATACCCGGTATGAACCCACCATACTTCTTGAGATTGTCTGCGGTTTCAACTGGGTTGAAAACGATCGCCGTATAAAAGAAGGCGAAGAAAATGATCAGTGCCGCATAAAAAACCATATACAGGATAGAGCCGTGGCTGACAAACGCCGACAGCGTTTGCAACCATTCGGGCCCCTGCCCACCCGCAAATCCCACCGCTGTCAACGGCAACAGTAACAACGAGCTGGCGAAAATGGGGGGAATAACGCCAGAGGTGTTAAGCTTCAAAGGCAAGTGAGACGACTCGCCGCCATACATCCGGTTTCCCATCTGCCGCTTGGGATACTGCACGATCAGCCGACGTTGAGCCCGTTCGAAGAATACGATGAAGGTCACAACCCCCACCGACATAACCAGCAAGAAAACAATGAACAGCGTCGACAACGCCCCGGTTCGCCCCATTTCCAGGGTTCCCGCTAAAGCATGCGGCAAGTTAGCGACGATACCGGCAAAAATAATCAACGAAATGCCATTCCCAACACCCCGAGCGGTAATTTGCTCACCCAGCCACATCAGGAACATGGTCCCGCCAACCAGCGAAATCACAGTGCTGATTCGGAAGAACAGGCCAGGATCAATGACCGCCGCCGCACCGCCGTTATTCATGCCCTCAAGGCCAATCGAGAGGCCATAAGCTTGAACTGCTGCCAACAGAACCGTCAAATAACGGGTATATTGGTTCAGCTTCTTTCGCCCACTCTCGCCCTCTTTCTTGAGAGCCTCCAGCGTCGGCGAAGTCGCCGTAAGTAATTGGATAATAATTGATGCCGAAATATACGGCATGATATTAAGGGCAAAAATCGTCATACGCCCGAGCGCACCGCCCGAGAACATGTCAAACATCCCCAGAATGCCGCCGCCCTGCCGGCTGAAGACATCGTGGAAGATATGCGGGTCAATTCCAGGAAGCGGAATGTAGGTGCCCAGCCGGTAAACCACCAGCGCACCCAGGGTAAACCACAGCCGTTTCTTCAGCTCAGTAGCTTTGGCCAGAGCGCCAAAATTGATGTTGGCGGCTAGCTGTTCGGCGGCGGATGCCATATCCCTGTCCCTCGTCTTCGACAGTGTACTTCACGACAGGAAGACACCGTCTCGCTGCGTCTATCGCAGGAGCCGGTGTCCCCTTGAGCGCGGTTTTAGGAAACCGTGACGCTGCCGCCGGCCTGTTCGACCAGAGCAATGGCCCCCTTAGAGGCACCAGCGACCGTAATCGACAACCCGACGCTCAAAGTCCCCTTGCCGAGCAAACGAACCTTGCTCTGCCCAGGCCGAATCAATCCAGCCGCCTGAAGAACCTCGGCTGTAATCGGTTGGCCTGCATCAAGCCGGCCCGCATCGACCGCCTGCTGCAAACGTCCAACATTGATCTCGGCAAAATCACGTTCTGCCAGCGATGTGAACCCCCGCTTCGGCAACCGCCGATGCAGCGGCATCTGCCCGCCTTCAAACCCGTTGATCGAAACGCCGGTTCGAGACGTCTGACCTTTCACACCCCGACCGCAGGTCTTACCCTTGGTGCAGCCGATCCCCCGACCAACCCGGGTCCGCGCCTGGCGAGCGCCATCATTGTCGCGAATCTGATTGAGCTTCATTGTAAAAAACCCCTGCGGCCTCTAGTCCGTCTGTTCGACCCGGACCAAATGCCGGACCTTCGCCACCATACCACGGATCGCCGGCGTATCGGGCAACTCGCGAGTCCGGTGCATCTTGTTGAGGCCAAGCCCGACCAAAGTCTCACGCTGGTCGTGCTTGCGACCGATGGGGCTCCCCACCTGCGTGACGATCAGAGTCGCCCCTTGCTTGTCCGCGCTCTCAGGCATTGGCTACAGCCTCCTTCGGCTCGGCAGCAGTCTCCCGACGCCCCAAAATGTCCGACACGCGCCGGCCGCGACGTGCAGCCACCACCCGAGGGCTGACCACCTGAATCAAAGCATCAAACGTCGCCTTGATCATGTTATGCGGATTCGAGGTTCCAATCGACTTGGTCACCACATCCTGCACGCCCAACGCTTCGAAGATCGCGCGCATTGGACCACCGGCGATGATGCCAGTTCCCCCCGGAGCCGCCCGCAATACCACCCGCCCCGCGCCGTAATGGCCCTGGACATCGTGATGAAGCGTCCGCGCCTCGCGCAGCGGCACCCGAATCATGGTGCGTTTCGCCTGGTCGGTGGCCTTACGAATCGCCTCGGGAACCTCCCGGGCTTTACCCGATCCGACGCCGACCCGACCCTTGCCATCACCCACAACCACCAAGGCAGCGAAGCCGAAGCGACGGCCACCCTTAACCACCTTGGCCACCCGATTGATGCTGACCAACTTCTCGATCAGCTCGCTCTCTTCACGATCCCGCTCCCGCGGCTGCCGATCCCGGTCGCCCCGTTCGCCTTTTTCACGCGCCATAATCAGGCTCCCCTTGCGCCGCCGTCATCTTAGAACACCAAGCCGGCTTCACGCGCGGCGTCAGCCAGCGCCTTGACCCGGCCGTGGAACAGATAGCCGCCCCGGTCGAACACCACCTCGGTCACCCCTGCGGCAACCGCCCGTTCAGCAATCAATGTGCCGACACGCTTTGCCGCTTCGATATCCGCTCCGGTTTTCAACTCGACCCGTAGCCCCTTGTCCAGAGACGACGCCGCCGCCAGTGTCCGCCCTGCGGTATCATCGATAACCTGGGCGTAAATATGCTTGCTCGACCGATGCACCGACAGCCGCAGACGACCGCCCGAGAACCGGGCGATCCGGGTCCGTACCCGGAGCTTGCGGCGCAAGTTCAACTTCTTGGCTTTATCCATAACCTGCGCCCCGCTTACTTCTTCTTGCCTTCCTTACGCAGCAATACTTCCGTATCGTACTTGATGCCCTTGCCTTTGTAAGGCTCCGGCTTGCGGAAGCTGCGAATTTCAGCGGCAACCTGCCCGACCTGACGTCGGTCACGGCCACTGATCGAGACCAAGGTCGGCTTCTCGGTCTTAATCGTGATCCCCTCGGGAATCGGATACTTCACATCGTGGCTATAGCCAAGCTGAAGCACCAACTCCGCGCCCTGAACCGCTGCGCGGTAACCAACGCCATTGATCTCCAGATTGACCGTATAGCCCTTGCTCACCCCAACCAACAGATTGTTGACCAAGGTCCGCGAGGTGCCCCACATGATCCGGGCCCGGCGCGTGTCCGACCGTGGGGACACCACCACTTTACCATCCTCAAGCTTCGCCAGAATGTCGTCGATCAGGACGACACTCAGCTCGCCGAGTTTACCCTTGGCCGAGACCTGCTGGCCGTTGACCGTAACGTCAACGCCCGCCGGAATCGGCACGGGGTGCTTACCAATGCGCGACATGGAACCGGCTCCTTTAGAACAGGCGGCACAGCACTTCGCCACCAACATTGGCGGCGCGGGCTTCATTGTCCGACATAACCCCTCGCGGTGTTGACAGGATGGAAATGCCCAATCCGTTAAACACACGTTGAAGGTCGGCGATCTTGGAGTAAACCCGCCGTCCGGGCTTCGACACCCGAGAAACGTGTTTAATCACAGGTTCGCCTTCATGATACTTAAGCTCGATGCGCAACGCCGCAACGCCGGGCTTAATCTCGCGGCGACTATAGCCGCGGATATAGCCTTCACGCTTCAGCACTTCCAGCACATTGGCCCGCAGCTTGGAGGCTGGGCTGTCCACTGCCGCCATGCGCGCACGTTGCCCATTGCGGATACGGGTCAGCATATCGCCTAGGGGATCGCTCAACGCCATCTTCTCTGTCCCCTCTTACCAGCTCGACTTGACCATGCCCGGAATCTGGCCGGTCGAGGCCATATCCCGAAGCGCGATGCGCGACAGCTTGAATTTGCGATAAAAAGCACGCGGACGCCCGGTCAGCTCACACCGATTCCGAACGCGGGTACGGCTCGAGTTTCGCGGCATTTCAGCCAATTTCAACCGAGCCGCAAATTGTTCCTCTGGCGGCACCGACGGATCCTTCGCCTTCGCCTTTAACCGGGCGCGCTTTTCGGCATACTGCTTCACCAGCCGTTCGCGACGCTTGTTCTTCTGGATGGCACTGACTTTTGCCATGGTTTCCGATCTCCGTCGCTACTCAATTGATGAACGGCATGTCGAAACCGCGTAGAAGCGCCTTGGCTTCTTTGTCGGTCTTCGCCGTGGTGACGATGATGATGTCCATTCCCCGGACGTGATCGATCTTGTCGTAATCGATTTCCGGGAAAATAATCTGTTCCTTGACACCCATCGCATAATTACCCCGGCCATCAAAGCTGTTGCCGGGAACACCACGGAAATCTCGAACCCGTGGCAGCGCAATCGTGACCAAGCGATCCAGAAACTCATACATCCGGTCCCGGCGCAACGTAACCTTGCAGCCGATGGCCATATTTTCGCGCAGTTTAAACTGAGCGATCGACTTCCGTGACTTAGTAATAACCGGCTTCTGGCCAGTGATTGCAGTCAACTCGCTTACGGCCTGGGTAATCCGTTTGCTGTCCCCGGTCGCCTCGCCGACACCCATGTTGATCACGATCTTTTCGATCCGTGGAACCTGCATGTCGTTTTCGTAGGCGAACTCGTCCTTGAGGGCCGGCCTGATCACGCTCTCGTAGCGTTGCTTTAATCTCGTCATGGCTACGGCCCTTCCTAAAGGTCGATAACTTCGCCGGAGCGCTTGGCGAACCGTACCTTGCGTCCGTCGTCGAGAAACTTATACCCAACCCGCGTTGCTTTACCGGAGCGAGGATCCACATGGGCCACATTAGAGACAGCGATCGGCGCCTCAATCTCTTTAATGCCACCCTGGGACTGTGTCGTCTGGCGCTCGTGCTTGGTCACGAGGTTAATACCTCGAACCACAACCCGGTTTTCCTTGACCAGAACTTTGAGGACTTCGCCGGTTTTGCCTTTATCCCGACCGGTGATAACCACCACCTTGTCCTTGGTCTTGATCCTGAGCTTGCCGGCCATCACAGCACCTCCGGCGCCAAAGAAATGATCTTCATGAACTTCTTACCGCGCAACTCGCGTGTCACCGGCCCGAAGATACGGGTACCGATGGGCTCGCCCTGCTTGTTGATCAGCACAGCGGCGTTGCGATCAAAGCGAATCGCGCTACCGTCGGCGCGGCGAATTGCCATGGCCGTCCGCACGATCACTGCCCGATGAACGTCGCCCTTCTTGACCCGACCGCGCGGGATCGCTTCCTTGACCGAAACCACGATGACATCGCCGATCGACGCGACTTTGCGCTTCGAACCGCCGATCACCTTGATGCACTGCACCCGGCGCGCGCCGCTGTTATCGGCGACCTCCAGGTTGGTTTGCATCTGTATCATGAGCTTTTACCCTTTCACGCCGCCGCTGCGTCGTTGCTCGCCACAGCCTTTTGGCCGACCGTTCCCTCGACGACCACCACCCACCGTTTCCGCTTGGAAATGGGACGGCTTTCTTCGATGGTCACGACGTCGCCTGCCTTAAACTGGTTGGCTTCATCATGGGCGGCATAACGCTTGGACTGCCGAATGAATTTTTTATAGACGGGGTGCATGACGCGGCGCTCAACCAAGACAATAATCGTCTTGTCGCCTTTGTCACTGACCACCGTGCCCTGCAATACACGCCGGGGCATACCGTTTCTCCCGCTTTTCCTAGCTCCGAGCGCCGACAGCAACTCGCCGTTGGCCCAGAATGGTCTTGATACGCGCGATGTCGCGTCGAACTGTCCCCACCCGAGCGGTGTTTTCCAGTTGTCCGGACGCCCTTTGAAAGCGCAGATTAAACTGTTCCTTCTTGAGAGCCAAGAGCTGGTCGTTCAGCTCGTCTTCGGTGCGGCCCCGCAGATCTTCCGCCTTCATGCGCTCGGCTCCTCGCCCAACCGGGTCACGATCTTGGTTTTGATAGGCAGCTTGGCCGCCGCCAACTCAAATGCCCGCGTCGCGATGTCGCCAGGCACCCCATCGAGTTCAAACATGATCCGACCGGGATGAACACGGGCTGCCCAGAACTCCGGCGTCCCTTTACCCGATCCCATGCGGACTTCGGCAGGTTTACTAGAAACCGGCACGTCAGGGAAGATGCGAATCCACACCCGCCCTTGGCGCTTGATATGACGGGTCAAAGCCCGCCGCGCCGCTTCGATCTGCCGCGAGGTCACTCGAGCCGGCTCCAGCGCCTTCAACCCAAACGAGCCGAAGTTAAGCTGGGTGCCGCCCTTAGCGGCGCCATGAATGCGACCCTTGTGCGCCTTGCGAAATTTCGTTCGCTTGGGACTCAACATGTTCCCCGCCCTCCGTTAACGGTCACGATCGTGACCGCGTTCGCGGTCGTGACCACGTTCCCGGTCATGGCCGCGTTCACGATCCCGCTCACGGCCTTCGGGGCGTGCCGCGCCGGCTTGGGCCTCGCCCGCCCGCTTATCTTGTGCCATCGGGTCGTGGGCCAGGATTTCGCCCTTGAACACCCAAACCTTGACACCACAGGTTCCGTAAGTGGTCTTCGCGGTCGCAACGCCGTAGTCAATATCAGCCCGCAATGTATGCAACGGCACCCGGCCTTCCCGGTACCATTCCATCCGCGCGATCTCTGCCCCGCCTAACCGGCCCGAGCAATTGATCCGAATGCCTTGGGCGCCAAGCCGCATGGCCGACTGAACCGCCCGCTTCATGGCACGTCGGAACGCAACGCGGCGCTCCAACTGGCTGGAAATATTCTCGGCGATCAACCGAGCATCGATTTCGGGCTTGCGAATTTCAACGATATTGAGGCTGACCTCACTTCCGGTCATCTTCCCCAATTCGCCGCGCAGCTTCTCGATATCGGCGCCTTTTTTGCCGATCACAACACCAGGACGCGCCGCATGGATGGTAATGCGGGCACGCTTGGCTGGCCGCTCGATGATCACCTTGGCGCAGCCAGCCTGCTGCAAGCTGCCCAGGAGGTGATTGCGCAACTTCAGGTCTTGATGCAACAGCTTGGCATAATCCCGGCCCGCGAACCAGCGGCTATCCCAGGTCCGGTTGATGCCAACGCGCAACCCGATCGGATTGATTTTTTGACCCATGTTACTTGTCCTCGCCGGAGGTCGCGGCCACCGGCTCTTGGCGTTCGCGCACGATCACGGTCAGGTTACTGAACGGCTTCTCGATCCGAGCCCCTCGACCCCGAGCACGAGCGTGAAACCGCTTCATCACCATGGCCCGACCAACCGTGGCTTCCGCCACATAAAGCCGATCCACGTCGAGCTGATGATTGTTTTCGGCGTTCGCAATCGCCGCTTGCAACACCTTGCGCACATCAAGCGCAATTCGCCGCCGCGAGAAGGCCAAGTCCGCGAGCGCGCGGCTCGCATCCTTGCCGCGGATCAACTGGGCCACAAGGTTGAGCTTGCGAGCACTGCTGCGAATTTGCGAGGCGCGTGCCCACGCCTCATTTTCGGCGACGCGCGGGGAATTGGCGGACTGGCCCATGGCTACTTCCTCTTGGCCTTCTTGTCGGCCGCGTGGCCGTAGTAGGTCCGGGTCGGTGAGAATTCACCGAACTTGTGACCGATCATGTTCTCCGTGACCATCACGGGCAGGAACTTATGGCCGTTGTAGACACCGAAGGTTAGGCCGACGAACTGAGGCAAGATCGTAGAGCGGCGAGACCAGATCTTAACGATCTCATTTCGCCCGCTGCCCCGCGCCTTGTCCGCCTTCTTCAGCAGATAGCCGTCGACGAACGGTCCCTTCCAAACTGAACGGGCCAAGGTGCCTACTCCTTACTTCTGCTGACGGCGGCGCACAATCAGCCGATCCGTCTTCTTGTTGTTCCGCGTCTTCTTGCCCTTGGTCGGCTTGCCCCACGGCGTAACCGGATGCCGGCCACCAGAGGTCCGACCCTCACCACCACCATGCGGGTGATCGATGGGGTTCATGGCGACACCACGAACCGCAGGCCGACGTCCCAGCCAGCGATTACGCCCGGCTTTGCCCAGATTGATGTTGGCTTGGTCGGGATTGGAAACCGCCCCGATGGTGGCCATACACTCGCCTCGGACGATACGAACTTCACCCGAACTCAACTTGAGCTGGGCATAGCCGGCGTCACGCCCGACCAACTGCACATAGGTTCCAGCAGAGCGAGCAAGCTGCCCACCTTTCCCGGCCTTAAGCTCGACATTGTGAACGATCGTGCCGACCGGAATGCTGCGCAACGGCATTGCGTTGCCCGGCTTCACGTCAACCTTCTCGCCCGACACAACGGAGTCGCCAATCTTCAACCGCTGTGGCGCCAGAATATAGCTCAACACACCGTCTTGATAGCGCACCAAAGCGATAAAGGCGGTCCGATTGGGGTCATATTCCAGGCGCTCGACCACCGCCGGCACATCAAACTTGCGTCGCTTGAAATCGACGAGTCGATACACCCGCTTGTGACCACCACCCATTCGCCGGGCCGTAACCCGACCGGTGTTATTCCGTCCACCCGAACCGGTCAGGCCCTGGGTCAATGCTTTCAGCGGCTTACCGTGCCACAGCTCCGAGCGGTCCACTTGGACGAGCTGGCGCAGCGACGGCGTGACCGGATTGAACTGTTTCAGTGCCATCCCTCGGCCCCTCCGTCCTTAGACGCCGGTCGTTACATCGATGCGGTGGCCCTTCGCCAGGGTCACCACGGCTTTCTTGCTGTCCGGTCGCCGGCCCAAAATACCACGGAAGCGCTTGGTTTTACCCTTTTGCACGATCGTGTTGACGGCCATCACCTTGACTTCAAACAACCCCTCCACAGCCGCCTTGATCTCCGGCTTGGTGGCGTCCATCGGCACCTTAAACGTCACCTGATTGTGTTCGGTGATGTTGGTTGCCTTTTCGGTAATCACCGGGGCCAAAATCACGTCGTACATCCGCTCCCGCGGCAACGGCGCTGCGGCCTTGCTCGGCTTGCTCATTTCAGTCGGGCCTCCAGCTGCTCGACGGCATTGCGCGTCAAGAACAGGGTGTCACGGCGCAGAATGTCATAAACATTGGCGCCCTGCTCCGGCAACACATCGACCAGCGGAATGTTTCCCGCCGCCCGCGCGAAATTCTCGTCCAGATTGGCGCCGTCAATGATCAACGCCGACTTGAAACCGAATTCCTTCAACCGTGCCGCCAGTTCCTTGGTCTTGTGGGTTGCCGCAACAGCGGCTTCCAACACGATCAGCTTGCCCTCGGCCTGCTTGGACGCCAGCGCGGTCTTCAGCGCCAGCTTGCGAACTTTCTTGGTCAGGTCATGGGCATGACTGCGCACAACCGGGCCGAAGATCACCGCGCCACCCCGGAACTGGGGCGAACGCAACGAACCTTGACGAGCCCGCCCTGTGCCCTTTTGACGATAGGGCTTCTTGGTGGTCCCGCTGATGTCGCCAATGCACTTGGTCTTATGAGTCCCGGCCCGACGCTTGGCAAGCTGCCAATTGACGGCCCGCGCCAACAAGTCCGGACGTGCCGGCAACGCGAAGATAGCATCGTCGAGTTCAATCTCGCCGACTTCCTGATTATCCAGATTGCGAACCGCCGTCTTCATGGCGCAGTCTCCTGGCTGACGGTGGCGCTTCCGGCGGCGCGAAGGCCGGCAGGAAAGGGCAGATCGGCAGGCGCCTTACGCTTCACCGCATCGCGGATCAGAACGTAACCGCCTTCGGCTCCGGGCACGGCGCCCTTAAGCACGATCAAACCCTGGTCGCTATCGACCTGGACCACCTTGAGATTGAGCGTAGTGACCCGCTCGGCCCCCAGATGCCCGGCCATCTTCTTGTTCTTAAAGGTCTTGCCTGGGTCTTGGCGATTGCCGGTCGAACCCAGCGAGCGGTGCGATACCGACACGCCGTGAGTTGCCCGCAGACCACCAAAATTCCACCGTTTCATACCGCCGGCGAACCCTTTACCGATGCTGGTGCCGGTCACGTCAACGAACTGACCCGCAACGAAATGGGCTGCCGTCAACTCGGCTCCCACCTCCAACAGCGCCTCGGGACTGACCCGAAACTCGGCAAGCTTGCGCTTGGGCTCAACCTTCGCCTTGGCGTAATGGCCACGCATCGGCTTGGTTACATTTTTAACCTTAGCCGTGCCGACGCCGAGCTGAACCGCCGTATAGCCGTCGGTCTCTTCGGTGCGCAGGGCCACGACCTGGCAGTTATCGATTTTCAGCACAGTGACCGGGACATGTTCGCCCTCGTCGGTGAAGACGCGGGTCATGCCGACCTTCTGCGCGATCAGACCGGATCGCATGTTCTTCTCACCCCTCAAGGCTCGCCCTGGCCTCTATAAACCGAATTAACCGTCAGAGCTTAATCTCAACATCAACGCCCGCCGCCAGATCCAGCTTCATCAGCGCATCAACGGTTTGCGGCGTCGGATCGACAATATCCAGCAACCGCTTATGGGTGCGGATTTCGAACTGTTCGCGCGATTTCTTGTCGACATGCGGGCTGCGATTGACGGTAAACTTTTCGAACTGGGTCGGCAACGGGATCGGCCCCCGCACCCGCGCCCCGGTCCGCTTGGCCGTGCTTACGATCTCGCTGGTCGACTGATCGAGCACACGATGATCGAACGCCTTCAGGCGAATGCGAATATTCTGGCTGTCCATGTGTCCTAAACCCAATTCACTCGAAACCCAACCCTTTCGGGCCGACCAGATCACCGCCCCGAGAGGCGGCGACCCGGAAACGGTCCGCCTTACTTCACGATCTGAGCGACGACGCCGGCGCCAACGGTGCGACCGCCTTCGCGAATGGCGAAGCGCAAGCCGTCATCCATGGCGATGGGCGCGATCAACTCGATCTGCATCGCGATCTTGTCTCCCGGCATCACCATCTCGGTGCCTTCGGGCAACACCACCTGGCCGGTGACGTCCGTGGTCCGGAAGTAGAAT
>Ga0302270_10000106_pt1 | contig 88120 bp, 83 predicted proteins | sample III_Bog_E2_3_FD_198773 | JGI IMG/M metagenome (GOLD analysis project Ga0302270, IMG submission 198773) | Peat permafrost microbial communities from Stordalen Mire near Abisko, Sweden - III_Bog_E2_3 | ecosystem: Environmental > Terrestrial > Soil > Wetlands > Peat | place: Sweden: Abisko... | reverse complement strand
CGGTTGTGGCCGCCTTGCTGTACTGGCCGGTGCTGCCAATCTCATTCATGGCGATGATGGCGGTTCCTGCGGCATAGCCTATGGGCGCAGCGACCAGCGCGGAGCGGCCTGCATGGGCGCGCTTGATGCTTTCGATATCCGTACGCGGAAAGCTGAGCTGCTTGATGCCCGCGACGCAGCTGAGAGAGGCATCATCCACCTTCTGCAGAAGGCAGCGGGTGGTGTGGCCGCCGCTGCGCACGTAGATTTTTGTGGACGGATGCAGTGCCAGCACGGACTGCCATGCCGGATCCGGCGCGACGGGTTGCTGGGCGCTGCAGCAGACGGCGAAGGCGATGAGCACAAGCAGGCTGAGAACTTTACGCAATGGGATATCTCCTGTGGCCGAGGGTGGATTGTCTGGGAAGATTTCCGGGTAATTGCGATTATAGCGCCTGCCCTGACCGCGATTTGAGTATGCTGAAGTGACGATGCGGGTCATGGTTCTTTACTTCGGGATGTTGAAAGAGATATTCGGCGAAAGCGCTGCGATGGAACTGGCGGAGGGCGCGGATGTGGCTGGGCTGATCGCGGCACATCGTGCGCGCGCGGCGGAGTTTGCGTGGGAGAGCATCGCCGTGGCGGTGAACCGGGAGTATGCTCGGGTTTCCGATGGGCTGCATGAGGGCGACGAGGTAGCGCTGCTGCCGCCGGTGAGCGGCGGGTCCTGCGCGGACGGCGGGTCGCTCGCTTCGCGAGCAAAAGCAGATTCTTCACTTCGTTCAGAATGACAAAAAATGGTTGCGCTCAGAATGACAAAATTTTAGGGGAATGACAAAGTTGGAAATGGGAAGTCAGAAGAGTATACGGGTGGAGCTGACACGAGAGCGGATTGATGCGGCTGGCATTGTGGCCGAGGCGAAGGCGGCGGAGGATGGGGCGGTCCTCGTCTTCGATGGTATGGTGCGCAACCATACGCGCGGGCGCGAGGCCCTGTTTCTGGAGTATGAAGCTTACGAAGAGATGGCGCTGACGCAGATGCGCGTGCTGGCGGCAGAGGCCATTGCAAAGTTCGGCGTGCGCGAGGTGAGCATTGTGCACCGGCTGGGCAGGCTGGAGGTGGGCGAGACCAGCGTGCTGATCGTGGTGGCTTCAGCGCATCGCGCGGCGGCGTATGAGGCCAGCCGCTGGCTGATCGATACGCTGAAGAAGACGGTGCCCATCTGGAAGAAAGAACACTTTGTGGATGGTGCGGTGTGGGCGGACGGCGATCCGTTTCCGGAAGAGATGACTTCGGGTGGTCCGCGATGAGTTGGTGGAGCAGAAATATGCTGCGAACCCAGGTCTCAGAAGCGAGACCTGGGGCACCCGCATCTTCGCCTACCATGAAGATCCTGCGAACCCGCATCTCAGAAGCGAGTGCTGGGCGCAACGAGCCAACAGCAGGTCCTTCGGCTGCGCTCAGGATGACAAAGTTTAGTTTTCATCGATTGTCCAGACGATGCGGAGCATCCGCGTTGGGAGCAGTTATGCTGCTGGGGGTGGCGATGGGGGGCGCGCAAACGCAGCCGCCCGCGCCCATCGTGGAATCGGCTCCGACGCCGGTGTACCGGGTGAATTCGCGGCTGGTGAATGTGTTTGTGAATGCGGTGGATGGGAACGGCTCGCCCATCGGCTCACTGGAGAAGAGCGATTTTCAGATCTTCGAAGACAAGCAGCCGCAGAAGATTGCCGTCTTTGAGAAGCAGTCAGAGACGCCGCTCTCTGTGGTGATGGCGATTGATACCAGCGGCAGCATGATGAAGGATGCGCGGCTGGTGCGCGATGCGGCGAAGCAGTTTGTGAAGGACGTGATCCGCCAGCAGGATGAGATGCAGGTGCTGCAGTTCGCGCAGAGCGTGCGCGAGGTGGTGCCGTTCACCAACGACGCGCGGCGCATTGAAGATGGGTTGCGCGATCTGAACGAAGGGCAGACCACGCATATGTATGACGCCATCTACACCGCGGGGCAGAATCTGGCGGCGCGGCGCGTCGGTGCGTCAGGCGATACGCGCAAGCGCGTGATCGTGCTGATCAGCGACGGCGGCGACAGTGAGATGGGGCGCAGCTTTGAGCAGGCGGAAGAAGAGGCGCTGCGCGGGGAGGCGATGGTGTTCAGCATCATCGTGGTGCCCATCCATGCGGATGCGGGGCGCAACACCGGGGGCGAACATGCGTTGATCCAGATGGCGATGGATACCGGCGGCAAATTTTACTACACGGAATCGCCCACGCAGTTGAAGAGCGCGTTCACGCATATCTCCGACGATCTGCGGACGCAGTATCTGATGGCATACTACGCGCCGGAGCATAAGCCGGGGAGCAGCTTTCACGCGCTGACGGTGCAGCTTGCTGATCCGGCGAAGCGCGCTGAGGACCAGTTGCGCTATCGCAGCGGGTACTACACACGCTGACGGTTGTTTTGCACAGCGAGCCGGTTTGAGGGGCTTGCTCGTCAGGTTATTGCTATTGCTGGCGAGAAGCAGATTCTTCCGCTTCGCTACGCTCAAGCGTCAGAATGACAAAGGCTGGTAGTGGCGCAAACCCTGCCGTGGAACGATACAATCGATACATGGCATTGGTGAATGAGAGACGATCCCGGAAGAATGCGCCGCAGATTGAGACAGGGCAGGAAGGTTTGTACCTGAAATCGCTTTCGGAGCGGCAGGTGCCGGTTGCGGTGAAGATGCGCGACGGCGAAGTGGTGAGCGGCTGGATTGAGTACTTCGACGACTCCATGATCCGGCTGACGCGCGATGGCAAACCGAACCTCTTCATTTACAAACAGCAGATCCGAACGGTTACCGAACAGAAAAATGTGGCGGCAAAGCGGGGCGGCAATCGTGAGTAATTTGATTGCGGAAACGCTGGATGTGGCAGAGATGAAGTTTGCAGGGCCCGCCGCCGAGATGGCGCGCGAGGCCGGTGCGCTGCTGCGGGAGTACTACCGCAAGGGCGTAACCGCTGAGTACAAGGGCGATGTGGACATCGTGACTGTTGCGGACCGGGCGAGCGAGAAGCTGCTGGGCGAGCGGCTGAAGACGGTGTTTCCCGAGCACGGCATCTACGGCGAAGAGGGAACGCGCGACGGGCTGGAACGCGAGTACCGCTGGTACATCGATCCGCTGGATGGCACGACCAACTTTGCGCATGGCTTTCCGGCATTCTGCGTCTCCATGGGGCTGGAGCGGCGCGCCAAGGGGCTGCCGGCAGGGCAGGACGGCGAACTGGTGGCTGGGGTCATCTACGATCCGCTGCGGGATGAGCTGTTCATGACCGAGGCGGGCAAGGGCGCGTGGCTGAACGGGCGGCGGATTCATGTATCGAAGGTGAAGCGGCTGGCGGAAGGTTTGCTGGCGACGGGCTTTCCCAGTCACAAGCGGCATGCGAATCCGAATATTCACCTGTACCACGAGATCACGCTGCGGTCGCATGGCGTGCGGCGGGCGGGTTCGGCTGCGCTGGACCTGGCGTATACGGCTTGCGGGCGGATTGATGCGTACTGGGAGTTCAATCTGAACCCGTGGGACACGTCAGCCGGGGTGCTGCTGGTGCGCGAGGCGGGCGGGACGGTGACGCACTTCGACAAGAGCACGTTCACACTGGATAGCCGTGAGGTGTTCGCGACCAACGGGCTGCTGCTGGACGAGGTTTCGCACCTGTTTGTGGAGATGTTTGCAGGGCGGGAGATGGAGCGGATTCCGACGCCGGCGGAGTTTGCGGCGCAGCGAAAGGCGGCGGCGGGGCAGTAATTGCGAGTTGTTGAGTCCGAGATGCGGGCAAAAAAAAGCCCGGTATACGGAACGGAATCTGCTGCTAGAATGAAGACCGATGCGGGCGTGCAGCACGGGATCTTCCCCGGCTTTCCACCCAATATCCAATCAAGTTAGGGAGAGTTGCAATGGCATATGTAATCGCTGAACCTTGTATCGGCACCAAAGACACAGCATGTGTGGACGCCTGCCCAGTGGATTGTATTCACCCCAAAAAGGACGAGGACGGCAATGCCGAGGCGGATCAGCTCTTCATCGATCCGGTGGAGTGCATTGACTGCGGCGCGTGCGTGCCGGTGTGTCCGGTATCGGCCATCTTCGCGGCAGACGATCTGCCGGAGAAGTGGGCGGCGTTTACCGAGAAGAATGCGACGCATTTCGGCCGGTAATCTTCAGAACGAATCAGTACGAGACGCGCGGCTTCGGCTGCGCGTTTTGCGTTTTGGGGGAGTGGGCGGGAGCGGTCGCCGCTGCGCGACGATGTCCCACACATCGCAAACGGCGCGATGTATGGGGCACCCGCCAAAGGCCTTACGAGGGGTGGCGTCGGTGCAACAGTAAAGGCAACTACAGGGATACTTCGCTGCGCTCAGGATGACAAAACATCTGCGGTTGAGAAGCTTTTTGGCGGTTATCGGCGGTTAGAGAGCTTCTGGATTCTTCGACTCGCTAACGCTCGCTCAGAATGACTCGGGGGTAGTTAAGGGCTGCGGGTGAGGGAGAAATATTGAGATTCTTCCGCTTCGCTACGCTCAAGCGTCAGAATGACAGCGGATTGAGTAGGTTCGATGATTCAGCGGCAGACAGAGGCGATTGTGTTGCGGACGTGGCCCTTTCATGAGGCGGACGTAATCGTGTCTCTGTTTACGCGAGAGCAGGGGAAGGTGAAGGGGATTGCGCGGTCGGCGATGAAGTCGCGCAAGCGATTTGGCGGGGCGCTGGAGCCGATGACCCACGTCCGCGCCAACTATGCGGAGAAACCGAAGCAGGACCTAGTGCGGCTGGATTCGTTTGAGATTCTGCGCTCGCCGCTCTCGCTCCCGATGGACCATGCGCGGCTGGCGGCGCTGCAGTTTATGGCCGAGGTTCTGGAAGAGGCGATGCCGGAGCAGGGGCCGGATGACGCGATCTTCCGGCTGACGGCGACGGTGCTGGAACAGGTGCAGGTGGAGCGGGTGTGGCTGCCGGTTACTTACTTCGCATTGTGGATTCTGAGGCTGATGGGCTGGATGCCGGACCTGACGCGCTGTGCGGTATGCGGTGAGGTGCTGGCTGGGCGCGGTTGCTACTACGACGCGGCGGGAGACGGCGTAACCTGCGCGCGCGACAAGCGCCCGGGAGCGATGGGGTTGACGCCGGAATCGCTGGCGCTGGCAGAGAGGATGTTTCGGCAGCCTCTGCACGCGTTCGGCAGCGAGCCGTGGCCGCGCGGGCGTGCGCTGGATCTGCGCAGGTTTGCGACGCAGGCGCTGGAGCGGCATCTGGAGAGACGGTTGCGAGCGGCGGCGGCGCTGGCGCGGAGTTGAGACTTTTGACATGGGCGGGAGCGGTCGCCGCTTTGCGACGATGTCCCACACATCGCAAACGGCGCGATGTATGGGGCACCCGCTGCGCGTGCTTGCCCTTGAACGGCTGTGGTGGTGCAGGCATCGAATCCCAGGTCTCAGAAGCGAGACCTGGGGCACCCGGACTGGGTGGCGACATAAGCTTTTGAGATTCTTCGCTGCGCTCAGAATGACAATATTAGAGGGTCGCAGCGATAAGTTAGAGGGTCGCGGCGATAGGTTACAGGGCGGCTGCGATAGGTTACAGGGTCGCTGAGATAGGTTAGAGGGTCGCGGCGATAAGTTAGCGGGTCGCGGCGATAGGTTACAGGGCGGCTGCGATAGAATCGTAAGTGAGCCAAAGACACGCCAGCGGCACAGAAAGTAGACGCAAAGGGAATGCCAGCCATCGCTTCGACCAAGAAACCAGCACTCACATTTCAGGAACTGCTTTTCGTTCTGCAGAAGTTCTGGGCAGAGCGCGGATGCGTTCTGCAGCAGCCGTATGACGTTGAGGTCGGCGCGGGCACCATGTCGCCGGACACCTTTCTGCGGGTGCTTGGGCCGAAGCCGATCCGCATTGCGTATGCGCAGCCTTCGCGGCGACCGGCGGATGGCCGCTATGGCGAGAATCCGAACCGGCTGTACAAGCACACGCAGTTCCAGGTGATCCTGAAACCGCCGCCGGTGAATGTGCAGGAGCTGTACCTGGAGTCGCTGAAGGCCATCGGCATTGAGCTGGGCGAACACGACATCAAGTTTGAGGAAGACAACTGGGAGTCGCCGACGCTGGGCGCGTGGGGCATCGGGTGGCAGGTGATGCTGGACGGGCTGGAGATTACGCAGTTCACCTACTTCCAGCAGTGCGGCGGCATTGAGCTGGACCCGATCTCGGCTGAAATTACATATGGGCTGGAGCGCATTGCGGCGTTTCTGCAGGATGTGGATTCGATCTATGACATTGTGTGGGCGCGCGATCCGGAGACGGGCGCGGCGGTGACCTATGGCGATGTACGCTTCGCCGAAGAGGTGCAGTTCAGCGGCTACAACTTTGAATATGCGGATGTGGCGAAGCTCTGGGAGCATCTGAAGCTGTATGAAGCGGAGTGCCAGGCGCTGCTGGATACGCTGAAGGCCGTGCCGGAGGAGGATGCGACGGCGCGCAAGCGGTTCCCGGTACTGGGCGCGTTTGACCTTTGCCTGAAGTGCTCGCACCTGTTTAATCTGCTGGATGCACGCGGCGCAATTTCAGTGACGGAGCGGGTGGGTGTGATCACACGCATACGGACGCTGGCAGTAGGCGTGGCGAAGGCGTATGCGGGACAGCAAGCTGCGCCAGCGAAGAGCAGCGAGTCAGCGAGTCAGCGGGTCAGCGAAAAGACAGAACAGAACCACAGCAAGGCGGCGAAATAGCATGGCAGATTTTCTGTTTGAGATTGGGCTGGAAGAGATTCCTGCGCGCATGATTGGGCCGGCGGAAGCGGAGTTGGCGAAGCGCGTGACGGGATTGCTGGAGCGCGAGCGGCTGATTGCGACATCGAGTGACTCCGCGGTGAAGACGTATTCGACGCCGCGGCGGATTGCGGTGCTGGTGCAGGGCGTTGCGGCGAAGCAGGAGGACGTGACGGAGGAGTTGGTTGGGCCTTCGGCGAAGATTGCGTTTAAGGACGGCAAGCCGGGACCGGCGGCAGAGGCTTTTGCGAAGAAGGCGGGCATCGCTGCGAGCGATCTGAAGACCATCACGACGCCGAAGGGCGAGTATGTGGCCGCGACGGTGAAGCGCGCAGGACGCACGGCCGCAGAGGTGCTGACGGACGCGCTGCCGAAGGAGATTGCCGGCATTTACTGGGCGAAGAATATGTACTGGCGCGCAGGCAAGCCGGAGCATTTTGTGCGGCCGGTGCGCTGGCTGCTGGCGCTGCTGGATGGCGTGGTGGTGCCGGTGGAGTTTGCCGGATTTACCGCGGGCGATGTGAGCTATGGGCATCGGGTGCTGCACGGCGAGCAGCCGGTGAAGATTGCAAAGCCTGCCGAGTATGCCGCTACGCTGCTGAAGGCGCATGTGATGGCCGATGTGGCGGAGCGCCGGCAGACCATCCGCAAGGCACTGGATGCGGCGACGCGCACAGTAGCCGGTGCGCGCTGGCGCGAGGACGAGTACCTGGTGGAGACGGTGACCAATCTGACGGAGTGGCCGTCTGTGGTGCTGGGGAATTTTGAGCCGGAGTACCTGACGCTGCCGGAAGAGGTGCTGGTGACGGTGATGCGCGATCACCAGAAGTATTTTGCAGTGGAAGATGCAGCGGGCAAGCTGGCTCCGCATTTTCTGGCCGTGCTGAATACGGAAGCCGATGCTGCCGGACAGGAAGTGATTCGCCACGGCAACGCGCGGGTGCTGCGCGCGCGGTTCAACGATGCGCGCTTCTTCTGGAACTATGACCAGAAGATTCCGCTGACCGAGCGCGTGGAGATGCTGAAGACGGTGACGTTCCAGAAGGACCTGGGAAGCTACTTCGCGAAGACGGAGGCGGTGGGTAAGCTGTCTGCCGAGCTGGCTGCGATCCTGGGGCCGAAGGGCGTGCGGCTGGAGGCGAAGTCGCTGGCGCTGGCGGCGCTGCTGGCGAAGACCGATCTGACGACCGAGCTGGTGAAGGAGTTTACCGAGCTGCAGGGCGTGGTGGGCGGGCTGTATGCGCGCGCGCAGGGCTGCGGCGAGGCGACGGCTGCGGCGATCTATGCGCAGTATCAGCCAGCGGGTATGGATGCGGCGATTCCGGCGACGGTGGAGGGACAGGTGTTCGGCATTGCCGACCGCATGAATACCATCGTGGATATGTTCGCGATCGGGCTGGCGCCGACGGGGTCAAAGGACCCGTTTGCGTTGCGGCGCGCGGCGAATGGCGTGGTGAAGATTCTGGCGGAGAGTGGGTTGCCGCTGACGCTGACCGAGGTGCTGCATGCGGCTATGAATGCGTCAGTACATGCCAAGGGTGAGTCAACTGCTACGGCAGTCAGAGACTTTCTCTTAGAGCGTGTAGCTTTCTATCTGAGAGAGGTGAGAGGATATGCCTACGATATTGTAAAGGCGGTACTTAATAGTGGCACTGATGACGTAAGTGATTCTATTGCACGCGCTGAAGCAGTATCGGGAATCCGCGGTTCTGCTGATTTTATTGCGGTATGTGCAATCTTCAAACGCATCGAGAATTTACTTCAGCAGACGGACGAGGCAGAGCGAATACGTGACCTAGACGTAAATATGCTTAGCGAGTCGGCGGAGCAGCAATTGTATTCGCACCTAAATACTATTCGTCCAGAATGGAAATTTCTTGTGGAGGCCGGACGATATACAGATGCGTTAAACCTCGCGGCTGGTCTTCGTAAGGACTTAGATTCCTTCTTTAATGAAGTAGTTGTGCTGGTTGAAGATTCCAGTCTGCGGGTGAATAGAATTGCTCTTATTTTTCGATTGATTGTTTCCTTCAGACAGATAGCGGATTTCTCGCAAATCATTTTGTAGAAGGGGCGTCGCACGATGTTTGAGTTCTTGAGGCCCAAGAAATCCGCAGAGTTCATCGTATTAGTTGGACTTGTAGATACACTATGTCCGCTTGTTGATTCCCATAACTCCAGCCAGATCATTGAACTGCTCGATGGCAGTGGTATCGATGCAGTTACGTTTCGCTACGAACACGCATTACTTGTGGGTTGCGGATATTTGATGTCACTCGAGGCTGCAAAACAATCTGGATATATTGACGAACGCCAAATGAACTACTTAGCGAATCTATTTCTAGAAAAAATTAAGATTGCGGCCGTGCAGCCCATAAGAGAGACGCCTTATGCTGCCGTTCCCACTGCCGATGTGTTTTCGGACCTCGTGGTTCAGAGGCTTGAGCGCTATGTATATGACATTGACGACAATCTAGATTCTTCTGCAGTCATCAATTCCGTTGCATTGAAATTTTCTCGTTTGTGCGGGGCCGAAGAAGATTACGGGCTGATGAGATATGTCCAATTGCTATTTCTCGTACAAATACCAGGGTTCATCGATACAATTAAATCTAACCGAATTATTTTTCCTGATTAATTAACACGTTGCCAATGATCGATGAGTTTTTGGACGTGCTTTCGCCACTTTCGGTCCAGAGGTGTCGAGACCTTTGCTTAGGGTGACACCTTCTAACTTTTTGATGGGGTTGGAATGGGCAGGAGCAATGCGCGTCGCCGCTGCGCGGCGATTTCCCAGGGCTCAAAAGCGAGACATGGGGCACCCAATTCCTAGGTAATGCGAGCGATGCGGCGTGAAAAGCAGGTCCCTCGGCTGCGCTCGGGATGACAAACAAAGAGACAGCAAGGACAACTGCAGAAGCAGATTCCGCCGCTACGCTGCGGAATGACAAATAAAAATTTAGTTGACAAATCAAACAGTCAGAAATGACGAATCAAAAAAGACAGAAGCAGATTCTTCGCTGCGCTCAGAATGACAAATCAAACAAACAGGGATGACAAACAACAAAAGACAAAGCAGATTCTTCGCTGCGCTCAGAATGACAAATCAAACAAAAGCAGATTCCGGCATACGCCGGAATGACAAACAGGAGATTTAATTCACGCGCTGCAGGCGGTCAATGAGCTTCTGGGCGATGCTTTCGCCGCTTTCGGTCCACAATAGGCGGCTGGAGATGCCGCAGTGCTTCTCCACGCTCAGGGTGAAGGCGACCAGCTTCTCCACGTTCTGCTGGACGCGCTGGGTGGCGACGGGGTCCAGATCGACGTCTTCCAGCAGGAAGAGGGAGTCGAGGCCGAAGTCGATGCGGATGTGGCCGTTGCTCTCGTAGGCGGCGTCGTCAAACTCAGGGCCGTAGCCGATGACGCGCACCAGCGAGGGCTTTTCCTTCCAGAGCAGCTCGCCTTCGGCGCCGGTCTCGGGCGTCCAAAGGGGCCAGCGGACTTCAAACTCATAGGCGGTGTCATCTTCCAGAGCAGCGGTAGCTTCGGCTACGGCGTTTTCCGCGTAGGACTCTTCCCCCGTATCGGAGCGCTCGTCGAGGACGTAGATACGCTGGTAGGAGGGGACTTCGTGCCAGCTGAGGGGGTAGGCGTTGGCGGCAGAGATGCGGCGGTTGCCGCTGACGCGCGCGAACTGGTGCAGGACGGAGACCAGCTTCTCCGGCAGCGCGGCCATGCGGAAGTTGGGGAACCAGAGGCTGAGGTAGAGCTGATCGGCCATAACCCATTGTAACGAGTCAGCAAGCCGGCAGGTCAGCAAGTCAGCAGGTCAGCAAGAAGCAAAGGCGCAGCACGGATAGGACGGGAAAGGTGGGGATAGGGGCGGATTTTTGATAAGCAGATGCTACAGTATATTCGGGAAAATATTATGCAAAATGAATTAGATACGGAGATAATCTAATGTGATGGTGGGAGGAATCGGAAGAAACCGGAAGATTCCTGTTGCCTGCCTGTGGAAAACCGAGTACAAACAAAGAGCCCGGTATCTCCACGAAGATTCCGGGTGGAAAGCTAACTCTTTTGAGGCGGATGATGCAGACAGCGATACAGGCAATACGCGAGGTGATGGATATCCGTCAGGCGGCGGACTATCTGGGCATCAGCAGCGACACGCTCTACAAGTACGCGTCCGAGGGGCTGGTGCCCGCGTTCAAGCTGGGGAACCGCTGGCGCTTCAAGAAGACGCTGCTGGATAGCTGGATGGATGAGCAGTCCGCCGCGGCGAAGGTGGTGGAGATCAAAACCGTGAAGCCGGCGGAGAAGAAGCCGGTTCGGCGCGCGCGGTAGGGCGGAGTGAAAAGCAGGTCCCTCGGCTGCGCTCGGGATGACAGACAAAGAGACAGCAAGGACAACTGCAGAAGCAGATTCCGCCGCTACGCTGCGGAATGACAAATAAAAAAAGACAGAAGCAGATTCTTCGCTGCGCTCAGAATGACAATAGCGCTCAGAATGACAATAGCGCTCAGAATGACAATAGCGCTCAGAATGACAATTAGGGTGATGGGGCATACCCGGGTGATGGGTCAGACCGGAATGGGTCAGACCAGTTGAGCGGAGAGGGTGATGAGGGTAATCTCCGGCGGGCAGTAGAGTCGCAGCGGCAGGCCGACGGTGCCCAGGCCGCGGTTCACATAGAGCAGGCTGGTCTTGTTCTCGTGCGGGAAGTGAAATAACCCACTCACATAATTCTTACCCAGCGGCGGGCGGAAGGTCGCGCCCAGAACAGGGACGCAGATCTGGCCGCCGTGGGTGTGTCCGGCCAGCACCAGGTCAGCCCGCCGGCCCAGCGGAGAGGCCATCAGATCATCCATGTAATCGGGCTCATGCACCATCACGATGGTGGGTTCCGTGCCTTTGGGGGGCATGGCGCGCGCCAGGTTGGGCGGGCCCGGAGCCGAAATATCCTTCAATCCCACGAGCCACAGGCGGTCACTGCCGCGCTCCAGGGCGGTATGTGCGTCCCACAGCACGGGGATGTCATGGCCCTGCAGCGCATCGGTCACCAGGTCCACACCGACGGCGTAGTCATGGTTGCCCATGATGGCGTAGCGATGGGGGCACGCGATATGGCTGAGCGCGGCGGCGCAGAGCTGGGCGTGCGACTCGGTGAGCGAGACCATCTGCGGCCCCTTGCTTACAAAGTCACCGGTCAGCAGCACCAGGTCAGGATGCAGTGCGTTGATGCGGCGGACGGCGCGGTCCACGAAGAAGGGCTCAGTGAAATTGTCATAGTGGATGTCGCTGAGCTGGGCGATGGTCATGCCGTGGAAGGAGTCTGCCAGCCCGGGGAGGTGGATGGTAAGGCGAACGACGTCAAGCTGATGGCGGGCGATCTCACCGCTGTAGAAGGCCAGTCCGCCGGTGGCCAGGGCCGCGCAGGTGAGAAATTTGCGGCGCGTGAAGAATCTGCCGGGCGTGCCGGCGGAGGTGGTGTCTCCGGGGGCTGCGTGCGGATCCAGTTCACTCATGGATTCATTGTAATAGGCCCATGAAAATGGTCGAAGACGATAGAATGCTCAAGACATGATTCCATCTCTTTTCACCCTGCGTAAACTGGAGGCCGCCCGACGCGTTCGCGCAACCGGTGTGGGCTCGATGCTGATTACGCACCTGCCGGATGTGCAATATCTGTGTGGTTTTACGGGCTCGAATGCCGTGCTGCTGATCTTTGCGGGCAAGCGCCCTGCAGTGCTGATAACCGATGGGCGCTACACGCGCCAGGCCAGGGCGGAAGCGGCGGGAACCAAAGTGGAGATCGCGGGACGGGCGGCGTTGTCAGCGGCCTGCGCCATGCTGGCCGAAAGCGGCGTGAAGAGCTGCGGGGTTGACGCGGCGCACACCACGCTGGGGCAGCTCGATGTGCTACGGAAGTCAATGCCCGCGGGCAAGCGAAATATCTTCAAGCCGGTGCAGTCACTGATCGCGTCACAGCGTGAAGTGAAAGATGCGGACGAGATCGTGAAGATGCGCAAGGCGGCGAAGCTGGGATGCGCGCTGTATGAGCACATTCTGGGCTACATCGATTACGGCATGACCGAACTGCAGATCGCGGCGGAACTGGAGCACGAGGCGCGGGTGCGCGGAGCCGAGGGAATGTCGTTTGAGACGATTGTGGCTTCGGGCGAGCGCTCGGCGCTGCCGCACGGCCATGCGACCAGCGCAAAGTTGCCGCGCAATGGCTTCATTACACTGGACTTCGGTGTTATTCTCAACGGGTATTGCTCGGATATGACTCGCACCCTGTACATGGGGAAGGCATCTCAGTTTGAGCAGGATGCGTACGAAGCCGTGTTGGCGTCGCAGCTTGCCGGGGTGGAACTGGTTGCGCCGGGCGTGACGTGCGAGGAAGTGGACGAGGCCTGCCGCAGCGTGCTGCGCAAGGCAGGGCTGGCGAAGTGGTTCACGCACGGCACCGGGCACGGTGTCGGGCTGGAGATTCATGAAGGGCCCCGGCTGATGGCAGGGCAGAAACGCAAGCTGGAGCCGGGCAATATAGTGACGGTAGAACCCGGGGTCTATCTGTCGCGGCGCGGACAGAAGGACTTCGGGATTCGCATTGAGGATACCTTGCTGGTCAAGGCGAAGGGGCACGAGGTTTTGACGGCCGCATCGCCCAAGGCATGGACATCGGTATAAAGACTGGGGCCAGGGTGAGGGATTTGACGTTTCTGGTAGAAATTAGAATGCTCGTCTGGCCGCATATCCGTGAAAAGCAGATTCTTCGCTGCGCTCAGAATGACAGAGTGGAATAGGGGTTAGGAAGATATATGAATCCGAATGAGTTGAATGAGCTGCGCGAGTTGGTCGATTTCCTGAAGGAAAATAAGATCGGCGAGTTTGATCTGGAGCGGGGCGACCTGAAGGTTCGCCTGAAGTTTGAGAGCGCGGCAGCGGGGCTGGACATGGCTCAGCTGAGCCATCTGCTGGCGGCGCAGGGTAGCGTAGCTGGTGCTCCGGCGCACCATGTGCAGGCCGCTGCTCCCCATGCGGCTGCTGAGGCAGCTGCAGACGAGGGTCTGCCGGTGAAGTCGCCCATCGTGGGCACGTTCTACGAGGCGGGCTCGCCCGGCACCCCGGCGTTTGTGAAGGTGGGTGACCAGGTGGAAGTGGGCACCGTGCTGTGCATTGTGGAAGCCATGAAGCTCATGAACGAGATTGAATCCGATGTGGCCGGCGAGATTGTGAAGCAGGTCGCCGTCAACGGGCAGCCGGTGGAGTTCGGCCAGCCGCTCTACATCATCAAGCCGCGATAAGACCTAACAGTGATGACGGTGATTTTTTTGATTTAAGGGATTTAAAACAAAAGACTTTTAAGGTTTAAGACTTTAGATCGATCATTCGAATCAGCTTTTATCACTGTCTAAGAATTCGATGGTTCATAACAGAGTTTGAGGAAGTGTATGTTTCGTAAAGTTTTGATCGCCAATCGGGGCGAGATCGCACTCCGCGTGATCAGCGCATGCAAGGAACTCGGCGTCCGTACCGTCGCTGTGTACAGCGAGGCGGATCGCAATTCGCTGCATGTGCGTTTTGCCGATGAGGCGGTTTGCATTGGCCCGGCGCGTTCGGCGGAGAGCTACCTGAATGTGCCTTCGGTGATCAGCGCGGCTGAGATCACGGATGCTGACGCCATCCATCCGGGCTATGGTCTGTTGAGTGAGAATGCCAACTTCGCCGAAGTGTGCCGCGCATCGAACATCAAATTCATCGGACCGCCGCCGGAAGTGACGCGCATGATGGGCGAGAAATCGACCGCGCGCCAGACGATGAAGAAGGCGAAGGTGCCGATCCTGCCGGGGTCTGACGGCGTAATGGCAGGGCCGGAGGATGCGCTGGACTGCGCGAAGAGCATCGGCTATCCGGTGATATTGAAAGCTGTGGCGGGCGGCGGTGGCCGCGGCATGCGCATTGTGCGTACGAAGGAAGAGCTGACCGGACTGTACGAGCAGGCATCCACCGAGGCGCTGAATGCGTTCGGCAACGGCGACCTGTACATGGAGAAGTTCATCGAGCGGCCGCGGCATATTGAGTTCCAGGTGCTGGCCGACGAGCATGGCAACGTGATGAGCCTGGGCGAGCGCGAGTGCTCCATCCAGCGGCGTCATCAGAAGCTGATTGAAGAGGCTCCGAGCCTGCAGATTACGCCGAAGCTGCGGGAGGAGCTGGGCAAGACCATCTGCCGTTCGCTGAAGGATATCGGCTACTGGAACGCGGGCACGATCGAGTTCCTGATGGATGAAGACGGCAAAATCTACTTCATCGAGATGAATACGCGCATCCAGGTCGAGCATCCGGTGACGGAGATGGTGACCGGCGTGGACCTGGTGAAGGCGCAGCTGCGCATTGCCAGCGGTGAGAAGCTGCATGACATTGTTCCGGAGCCGATCACGATTCGCGGACATGCCATTGAGTGCCGCATCAACGCGGAGCATCCGGAGAAGTTCACGCCCAGCGCCGGCAAGATCACGGCATTCAACGTGCCGGGTGGCAATGGCGTGCGCGTGGACACCAACCAGTATGCCGAGGGTGTGGTGCCGCCGTACTACGATTCGCTGATTGCGAAGGTCATTGCGCACGGCAAGGACCGCGAAGAGGCGATGAACAAGATGCAGCGCGCGCTGGACATGTTTGTGGTGGAGGGGATTCACACCACCATCCCGCTGCACAAGAAGATCTTCGCGGATGCGGAGTTCCGCTCCGGCGCATTCGATACGAAGTTCATGGAGAGGTTCTTCGAGCGCGAGAAGGAAAAGCGCACGGCGGAAGCAGCCGTCTAGATGGAGCCGCCCGCAAAGCTCGCCCGCTTCTACCCCATTCTGGATGCGGGGCTGCTGGCGAAGCGGCGCATCAGCATGGCGGATTGCGCGAAGGCGATGTGCGATGCGGGCGTGACGCTGCTGCAGTATCGCGATAAGCGGGCGCTGCCGCAGGAGATTCTGCAGAACGCAGAGACAATAAAAAAAATATTTGCAGGCACGGGCGCTGTGCTCATCCTGGACGACCGGGCCGATGTGGCTGCGCTGGCCGAGTGGGACGGCGTACACGTGGGGCAGCACGATCTCTCGCCCGAGGGAGCGCGCAAGGTGATGGGCAGCGGCGCGCTGGTGGGGCTTTCGACGCATAACGGAACGCAGGTGCTGGAGGGCGATGCCGCGATGGAGCGCATCGGCGGGCCGGGTTATCTGGCGATTGGTCCGGTGTATGCGACGGGCAGCAAGGAGAACCCCGATCCCGTGGTGGGTCTGGAGGGTGTGCGGCGCGCGCGGCAACTGACGGCGCTGCCGCTGGTGGCGATCGGCGGCATCACGCTGGAGAATGCGGCGGCGGTGATTGCAGCCGGGGCGGATGCGGTGGCGGTGATCTCAGCGGCAACAGGCAAGGATGCGGCAGAGACGAAAGAGCTCTGCTCGCAGTGGATCGAGTTACTGGGGTAAGACAGGAAGGCCTATGCAGGAAGAAGCTAAGACCGCGGGCAGGTTTGTACAGGGGCTGGGACTGTTCAGCGCGACGGCGATTGTGGCCGGGTCGATGATCGGGTCCGGCATTTTTATTGTCTCGGCGGACATTGCACGCGGGACCGGGTCGCCGGCGCTGTTGATTGGCGCGTGGCTGGTGACGGCGGTGATGACCATCGTGGGCGCGCTCTGCTACGGCGAGCTGGCGGCCATGATGCCGAAAGCGGGCGGGCAGTATGTGTACCTGCGGGAATCGCTGGGGCCGCTGTGGGGATTTCTTTACGGCTGGACGCTGTTTCTGGTGATACAGACCGGGACCATCGCTGCGGTGGGCGTGGCATTCGGCAAGTTTCTTGGCGTGTTCTTTCCCGGAGTCTCAGCCAGCCGGTGGCTGTGGCACATAGGGCATGTGCCCGCGTGGCATGTGGGGCCGATGGTGCTGGGCAACATGGAGATCGGGCTGAACACGCAGAACCTGGCGGCGGTGACGATCATCATTCTGCTGACGGCGGTGAACAGCCTGGGCGTGAAGCTGGGCGCGCTGGTGCAGAACATCTTCACCACGACGAAGATCGCCGCACTGCTTGCGGTGGTGCTGCTGGGCGGCATCTTCGGGCGCAACGCGCTGGCGATGGCGGCAAACTTCGGCAGGAATTTCTTTGTGGGCGCGGGCTGGCACACGCTGCACCCGGTACAGGTAGGCGTGGGCGGACCCATCTCGCTGGTGGGAGTGGTGACGATACTTGCGGTGGTGCAGGTGGGGTCGCTGTTCTCAGCCGATGCGTGGAACAACGTGACGTTTACGGCGGGCGAGGTGCGGAACCCGCAGCGCAATCTTCCGCTGTCGCTGGCGCTGGGCACGGGCATTGTGCTGGCCATCTATCTGCTGGTGAACTTTGTGTACCTGGCGGCGCTGCCGCTGCATGGCGATCCGGCGGCGGCGAGCATCGCAGGGCGGGGAATCCAGTTTGCGGCGGAGGATCGGGTGGCGACCGCGGTGATGGAGGAGATGTTCTCCGGCATGGGCGCCAAGCTGATGGCCGCGGCCATCCTGATCTCCACCTTCGGCTGCGTGAACGGAATCATTCTCGCGGGCGCGCGGGTGTACTACGCGATGAGCCGCGATGGCCTCTTCTTCCGGGCGGTGGGACGGCTGAATGCGCGTACCAAGACGCCGGTGGTTTCGCTGTGGGTGCAGTGCGCGTGGACGTGCGTACTGTGCCTGTCAGGCAGCTACGGGCAGTTGCTGGACTACGTGATCTTCGCTGTGCTGATCTTCTACGTGCTGACGATTCTGGGGCTGTTTGTGCTGCGACGCCGGCAGCCGGAGGCTCCGCGGCCGTACCGCACGGTGGGCTATCCTTGGCTCCCGGCGCTGTATATCGTGATGGCTTCGTGGATTTGTGTCGTACTATTACGCTATAAACCGCAATTTACATGGCCTGGGCTGGTGCTGGTACTTCTGGGGGTTCCGGTGTACATGATCTGGGCAAAGAGAGCACCGGTGCAGGCGTAGCAGTTTAGAGCATTTTCCGGAATAGCATGAGCCGGATGGAGTAGAGAATGCCATTTTCCTTGATAGAAAATGGCGCTTGCACCCTCGGATTCGGTCTATACCTTTCCGGAAAATGCTCTAGTATTTTGTTTTGAGGAGAAGATGTCAGCCTATGGTAAAGCTGTTTCGAACCAAACCACTTTCGCTTTTGATGATGGAGGCGACAGACGAAGGTGAAAGCGGACTGAAGCGTTCGCTGGGCCCCCTGAACCTGATCACGCTGGGCATCGGCGCCATCATCGGCGCGGGTATTTTTGTGCTGACCGGGCAGGCTGCGGCAAAACATGCCGGCCCCGCGGTTTGCCTCAGCTTTGTGCTGGCGGGCATCACCTGCGCGTTTGCGGGGCTCTGCTACGCGGAGTTCGCGTCACTGATTCCGATTGCCGGCTCTGCCTATACCTACGGGTATGCGACGCTGGGCGAGTTTGTGGCGTGGATCATCGGCTGGGATCTGGTACTGGAGTATGCCTTCGGCGCGGCCACGGTCGCGTCCGGCTGGAGCGGCTACTTCACCGGGCTGGTGCAGGATTTTGTGAAGATTCCCGCGCCGCTGGCTGCGTTTACGACGACGCCGGGAACGGTGCTGTATCAATTCAACAATCACTGGCTGCCTGCCACGTCGCTGCCGGGCGTGACCCTGGCAGGGCTGCCGCATGTCACCGGCATCTGCAATCTGGTGGCATTTGTAGCGATCCTGGCGATTACGGCGGTGCTGGTGGTGGGCATTGAAGAGTCTGCCAACCTGAATACCGTGATCGTGATCGTCAAGCTGAGCGTGGTCGGCGTCTTCATCGTGCTGGGCAGCTGGTATCTGCTGCATCATCGCGCCATGGCTTCAGCGAACTGGCATCCGTTTATTCCGCCGGTTGATAATCTCGGCAACTACGGGCTGAAGGGAATTGCAGCCGGTGCGGCGTCCATCTTCTTCGCGTACATCGGGTTTGATGCTGTCTCGACCGCGGCGCAGGAGGCCAAGAATCCGAAGCGGGATATGCCTATCGGCATCCTCGGCTCCCTGGTCATCTGCACTCTGCTCTACATCGTGGTGTCGCTCATCCTTACGGGCCTGGTTCCGTACAAGGCGCTCAACGTGCCCGATCCGGTGGCCGTGGGCATCAATGTGACCGGCGTGGTGTGGGGCAAGCTGCTGGTGAAAGTGGGTGCGGTGTTTGGGCTGGGAACCGTGATGCTGGTCATGTTGCTGGGCCAGAGCCGCGTGTTCTACTCCATGAGCCGTGACGGCCTGCTGTGGAAGTGGGCGGGCGCGATTCATCCGAAGTTCCGCACACCGTGGATCTCCAACATCGTGGTGGGCGTCATCGTGGCGTTCATGCCGGCGTTTCTGCCCATTGACCGCCTGAGCGAACTGGTGAACATGGGCACGCTGCTGGCATTCGCGATTGTGTGCGCGGGTGTGTGGATTCTGCGCAGGCGGCATCCTGATATGCATCGCCCGTTCAAGACGCCGCTGGTGCCGCTGGTGCCGATCCTCGGTATCCTGAGCGCGCTGTACCTGATCTACACGCTGCCCGCCATCACCAAGGAAGTTGTGGTGATCTGGCTGGCGGTGGGGCTGCTGATCTACTTCACGTACAGCGTGAAACACAGCAAGGTGCAGCAGATGCCGGAGTAGATTCCGCTTCTCTGACGAAACAGAAAACCCGGCCAGGTGCCGGGTTTTTCTGTTTGTGGATGGACGGGCTCCGGGGCTAAAGCCCGCTGCTTTTGCGGTGCTGATTTCCGTGGGGCTGAAGCCCCACTTCCCCCGGCTGAAGCCGGGGGCTTAATCCGGAGTCTGGCGCGGGGCTTAATCCGGGCTAGAGGGAAATCCTCGAAAAGCAGATTCTTCGCTGCGCTACGCTCAAGCGTCAGAATGACAGAGTATATGAGTGCTCTGAATGACAGATAAGCAGATTCCGCGCGCTGCGCTTCGGAATGACAAACAAAGACAGAAGCAGATTCTTCGCTGCGCTCAGAATGACTCGGGAGAGTTTGGTTGAAGAAGCAACAGGGTTTGACTGGAGGGAAATCCTCGAAAAGCAGATTCTTCCGCTTCGCTACGCTCAAGCGTCAGAATGACAAAGTATATGAGCGCTCTGAGGGACAGAAAAGCAGATTCCGCGCGCTGCGCTTCGGAATGACAAACAAAGACAGAAGCAGATTCTTCGCTGTGCTCAGAATGACAGAGTATTGACGCTCTGAGAGCGAGTGCGTATTGACGTTCTAAGAGCGGGTGCCGCTACTGTGCTGCCTTGGCAGCCAGGGCGCGGGCAGAGGGGTGATCGCTGGCGATGACGCCGTCGCGGATGGTGACGACGCGCTGCGCGTATTCGGCGATGTCCGGCTCGTGCGTGACCAGGACGATGGTGTTGCCTTTGGCGTGCAGGTCGTCAAAGAGCGCCATGATCTCGTCGCCGGTTTTGGAATCGAGGTTGCCGGTCGGCTCATCCGCCAGGATGATGGAGGGCTTGTTGACCAGAGCGCGGGCGATGGCGACGCGCTGGCGCTGCCCGCCGGAGAGTTCATTGGGCTTGTGCATCATGCGCTCGCCCAGATTGACGGAGGTGAGCACCTCTTCGGCGCGGGCCAGGCGTTCCACCTGCGGGGTGCCGTTGTAGATGAGCGGAAGCTCCACGTTGTGCAGCGCCGTGGCGCGGGGCAGCAGGTTGAAGGTCTGAAAGACGAAGCCGATCTCCTTGTTGCGGATGCGCGCCAGCTCATCGTCGCTCAGGTCGCTGACGTCGTGGCCGTTGAGCCAGTACTTGCCCTGGGAAGGCGAGTCGAGACACCCGATGAGATTCATCAGCGTGGATTTGCCGGAGCCGGACGGGCCCATGATGGCGACGTACTCGCCGTAGCAGATGCGCAGGTTCACGCCGCGAAGGGCATGGAGCTCCTGATCGCCCATCACGTAAGTCTTCCACAGATTTTCGGTGACGATGACGGCATCACAGGAATTGCGCGGCTGGTTCGGTGCTTCGAGCGACATAGGTTCTCCACAAATTCGATGCACGCGCGGAGCGTGCGGGTGCGAAAATCGCCTAGCTTGCGTCCGTATCCGTGGTCAGCTTGGGCGGCGTGTTATCTCGTTTTACTTCGGTGCCACTTCTCAGGATACGCAGAACCTTGAAGGCGCCGCTCACCACCTCGTCCCCGGGCTTCAATCCGGAGAGCACCTCAATGTCTGTGGTGCCGGTGATGCCGGTGGTGACGGGAGTGAAATAGGCGCGGGTGGTGTGGCCTTTGGTGGTCATGATGTACACGCCCTGAACCGGCACGGAGTGAGTGGGTGCGGGGGTGTTGGCATCGGGTTTGCCATTGCGGTCGGCGAAGATCTTTTCCAGCGCAACATCGCGCGAGACCAGCGCCTGGATGGGGACGGTCAGCACGTCCGGCTTGCGGGCGGTGGTGATCTTGGCGGTGGCGGAGAGGCCGGGGCGGAGATCGTCAGACGGAATATCCAGGGTGACGACAACCTTGAAGTCCTTCGCCTCCTCTGTGCCGGTGGTGCTCTGGCTGGTGGCGACGCCGGTGGTGCGCAACAGCGCCTGATCGCCGACTTCGGTGACGTGGCCTTTGAAGATGCGGTTGGGCAGGGCATCGACGGTGACGTCGGCTTCCTGGCCGAGCTGGACGTTCACAATGTCAGTCTCATCCACCTTGACCTCGGCGGTGATGACGGACATATCGGCCAGCGTCATCAGGGTGGAGCCTTCGGCGTTCTGGATGCCGAGCACCACGGTCTCGCCTTCGCGGACGGGAACGTTGGTGACCAGGCCGTCAAACGGAGCGCGGCTCTGGGTGAGGTCAAGGCCGTACTGGTTGCCGCGCTGGGTGGCGACGGCTGTCTCAACATGCCCGCGCTGCGATGCGGTCTGGGTCTGGGCCTGGGCATAGGCGGCCTTGCGCTGGGCCAGGGTGGCTACGGAGACGTCATACGCGGCCTTCTTGGCGTCGTAGTCCTGCTTCGCGATCAACTGATTGTCATAGAGCGCCTTGGCACGGATGAAGTCAAAGTTCTTCTGTTCCAGATCGGCCTGCGCCTGGGCCACGGCGGCTTTGGCGGTGGTCTCAGCGGCGGCATAGCTCTGAACATCGATCTTGGAGGAGTTGATGGTGGCCTGCTGCGCGGCCACGGTGGCGGCGGCCTGCACGCTCTCCACCTGCGCCAGCAACTGCCCCTTCTTCACGTGGTCGCCTTCCTTGGCGTAGAGGTGGGTGATGCGGCCGAAGGAGGTGGCGCCGATGTTGACGTAGGTCTTGGGCTTGATCTGGCCGGAGCCGCTGACGACGGAGGTGAGCTCGCCGCGGGTGGCACGGGCCGTGGTGACCTTGACGATGCCGGCGCGCTTGACGGCCCCGGCGATCAGGAAGGCGATAAGGAGCACGGCGGCGGCCGAGCAGGATATCCAGATAATTTTCTTTCGGCTCATCTCAAAGTCTCTCGTGGCGAAGGCGGTGAATGAACGGCGGCGGCACACCAAGCCGGAGACGCGCAGATGGACTGGCGCAGACGGGTGGCCGGACGATTCAAGCTAACTTGGAGATGATGATACCAAGTCAGCCAGCCAAACGTCTTAACAATCAGGAGAGGGGCGCCGGCGGCGGGGCCGGGTCAGCTTGTATCCGCTGTCTGCACCTTCTACAATGAGCGGTAGTCTTCTGGAGAGCAGAGCCTGGTTATGCAAAGAATTCGCTTCACGGTTGCCGGAATTTTTCTGGTTGTTTTTGTCAGCGCAGCAGGGCAGTATGCGGCGGCGCAGGAGTCACAGAAGGTTCCCGGCACAACCGCGGCCAGCCCCTCGAATTCTGACGGCGTAACCAAGGGTCCAGCGACGGTGGAGCAGCCCGATCCGCTGAAGCGCAAGCTGAGCGACTCAGAAAAGATTAAACAGCAGAAGCAGCTGCGCCAGGAGTTGAAGGGCGAGTACAAGAAGTGGCTCAACGAGGACGTGGTCTGGATCATCACGGACGAAGAGGCGAAGGCGTTCAAGTCTCTCTCCAACGATGAAGAGCGCGAGAACTTCATCGAGCAGTTTTGGCTGCGGCGCAACCCGAATCCGGATTCGCCGGACAACGAGTTCCGCGAAGAGCACTACCAGCGCATTGCCTACGCGAACGAACACTTCGCCGCGGGCAAGCCCGGCTGGCGCACCGACCGCGGCCACATGTACATTGCGTACGGCAAGCCGGACAGCATTGATTCGCACCCCAGCGGCGGCAACTACGAGCGCCCCATGGAAGAGGGCGGCGGCAGCACATCGACCTTCCCATTTGAGATATGGCACTACCGCTACCTGGAAGGTATCGGCGACAACATCGATATTGAGTTCGTGGATACGTGCCAGTGCGGCGACTATCACATGACCATTGACCGCTCGGAGAAGGATGCGCTGAAGAATGTGCCGGGCGCGGGCGAGACCCTGTATGAGCAGATGGGCCGCTCCGAGAAGAAGGACCGCTTCTCCGGCGGTGGGCTGGAACAGCTGGGTGACGGGCCGCAGGCAGCATCAGAGAACGCCAAGCAGTTTGACCGGCTGGATCGCTACGCGCGCCTGAATGCGCCGCCGCCGATCAAGTTCAAGGATCTGGATGCCTACATCAGCCAGCACAAGATCCTGACCGGGCCGCCGTTCCCATTTGATGTGCGCACGGATTTTGTGAAGGTCACGAATGATACGGTGCTGGTGCCGCTGACCATCCAGATTCGGAACAAGGACATCACGTACAACACCAAGGACGGTGCTTCCATCGGCACGGTGAATATTCTGGGCCGGGTCACGTCGATCTCGGGGCGGGTGGCGCAGACGTTTGAAGACACGGTGAAGGTGGAGGCGGCCAGCGATTTGCTGGCGTCCACCATGGATAACGCTTCGGTGTACTGGAAGTCACTGCCGCTGCGCCCGGGGCGGTACAAGATCGATATCGCCATCAAGGACGTCAACAACAGCGACCATGTGGGCTTCTGGGAGCGGGGAATCGACGTGCCGAAGTATGACGATGACCGCCTGTCGGCCTCGTCACTGATCCTGGCAGATAAGATGGAGCGGGTGCCGTCCAAGCAGATCGGCGCGGGTAACTTCGTGATTGGAAACACTTTTATTCGCCCGCGGGTTTCGGCCAATACCATCACTCCGGTCAGCTTTACGCGGGGGCAGAACCTGAATTTCTGGATGCAGGTCTATAACCTGGGAATCGACGACAAGAGCAAGCAGAACGGCGCGACGATTGATTACACCATCACGGACCTGAGCACGAATAAATCCATCCTGACGACCTCTGAACTTTCCAACAAGCTGAATCCAAACGCCGACCAGCTTACGCTGGAGAAGAGTATGCCGCTGGCTGGGCTGGCACCCGGGAAGTACCAGGTCAGCATCAAAGTGAATGACGGCATCAGCAAGCAACAGATAGGCGAATCGGCCAATTTCGTCGTAGAGTAGAAGCAGGACCCGCACAGAATGCGCGGCCGCGAAGATTGCATAAGCGACGGCCGGCAGGTGCAGCAGTATTTTGGGAGCAGGCCAGACGCACAGGAAGACTTGTGCTGCTGTGGACCGTAATCGAATCCAATCCGTAGGGTGGATGACGGCGCTACTTCTGGTGCTGAGTTCCCCCGTGTTCGCGCAGTCTGCCGGATACAGCGGGCCGGCGCGGCACGCTGTGCTGACGGGCGTAGTGCGCGACTCGCACGGCACACCGCAGCCGGGCGCGCTGGTCCAGCTGCTGGTCACCCATACTGACAATCCACTCGATAGCATGATGAATGCCGCTGCCGCGCTGACAGACAGCCGCGGACGCTTCACCTTTGCGCGGGTGCTGCCGGGCGAATATCAGGTACGGGCGACGGCGGCGCTGTTTCTGCCGGCCCTGCACGACAATCTGAAGCTGGGGGCGGGCTCGCGCACGGTGCTGAACATGACCCTGAGCACGCTCTTCGAGGCTTCAGAGTGGCTGCCTGCACAGCGCCGCCGCGCCGATGAGCCGGACGACGACTGGAAGTGGACACTGCGCTCTACCGTGAATCGTCCGCTGCTGCGGCTGGTGGGCGACGATCCGATGACCATGTCAACCAGCACCACCGAACGCAGTAAGCCGGAGACGCACGGGCGCATGGCCATGACCAGCGGCGACGGCGGATTCGCGGCGGGCGGCATGCACAGCATCTTCACCATGGATCGGGTGCTGGACGACGGGGCCGGCGTGATTCTGCGGGCGGACCTGGCCGCAGGCCAGGAGATGCAGGCCGCGCCCGCTGCCGATCTGAGCGTGGGCTACCAGCGCAGGGTCAACTACACCACCAGCGCGCGCATCGTCTCGGGCTTCTCCTCGCATCCTGAGCTGGTCAGCTCGGCCGTCTCCGGCGGCATGCAGAGCGTGCGGATTGAGAGTGCGCAGCAGATGCAACTGAGCGAAGCGCTGGGCGTGGATGCAGGCGTGCTGATGACGGCAGTGCAGATTGGCGGCAATGCATTCGCGACACAGCCGTATCTGAAGGTGGTGGCGCATCCGGCGGAGAGCCTGCTGGTGACCTATCGCATGGCCACAGCGCGTGGGCTGCAGGGAACAGAAGATATGGACAGTGTGGATCTGGGCACCACCGAGGCCGGGGTACAGCGCGGGCAGGTGCGGATTGAAGGCGGAATGCACCAGGAGCTGGCCGTAGGCAAGCGTACGGGCCGCGGGCTGGTGCAGGCGGCCTGGTACCACGACCGCATCACCAATCCGATAGTGAACGGCGTGGGCGTGATTGGGGCGGCCGCGCTGATGACCGGTGATTACGTCGCCGACAGCGCGACCGACAGCTTCCGCATTGTGGGGACGAACTATAGCGGAAGCGGCGTGAATGTATCTGCCAGCGAGCCGCTGTGCGATGCGCTGTGGGCGGTGGTGGATTACAGCACGGGCACGGTGCTTGCGTTCGGCGAGCCGGGGGAAACGGCGCAGGGTGGCATTACGGCGGTGAAGTCGCAGACAGCGTCAGTCGCGTTGCGCGGGCATATGGCCAGGACGAATACGCACATGCGGGCCGCATACCGCTGGCAGCCGCAGCACACCGTGACGGCCGTGAATCCGTACCACGCATTCAGTGACCAGGCGTACCTGAGCTTCTACGTGCGGCAGCCGCTGCACGTACACGGGATTCTGCCGCGGGGCACGGAAGCGACCATCGATGTGACCAATCTGCTGGCCCAGGGATACCAGCCTGTGGCGACGGACGGCGACGGCCACGCGATCTATTTTGCGCAGGCGGCACGCACGCTGGAAGCCGGACTTTCCTTTACGTTTTAGGGCAGGCGGATGGTCGCAATCCACAAGCGCGCTGTGATATAGTCAATGACTGTGAGCGGATGTGTGCGCTTGCACCCCACCATGCAGACGGCCAGCGTACCGGCGGATACTGCAGAACCAACTTTCCGCACAAACGGAAGTAAAAAGTTGGACGCGTAGCTCAGTTGGTAGAGCATTCGACTCTTAATCGACTGGTCGTAGGTTCGATCCCTACCGCGTCCACCATTCCCCCCTTCATTTGTTTGTATTGACTTCCGCGCCATCCTCGGATAACTTTCATTCTTCAGCCAAGTTTTGCGGAGTGGACCAGGCGGGCCTGCCGGACGTCTTGTTTCCGTATTGGCAAACCGGTTTTTACAGGAAAGGGCATGCGTGCAGACGCGCATGCTCGCATTATTTTTAAGTCGTTTTGCGCTGCGGAATGACAACCAGACTCGGAGGATTTTTTCTTGGCGAAGCAAGCGATTTTTGAAGAACATCCTGAGGTGGCAAGGCGATTTGCTGACCTGCATCCGCCGCTGGAACCGCAGCAGGCGGTGGTGGAAGCGAACCGCTGTCTGAACTGTTTTGACGCGCCCTGTACGGCGGCTTGCCCGACGCACATCGATGTGCCGAAGTTCATCAAGAAGATCGCTTCGCGCAACCTGCGCGGCGCTGCTGTCTCCATTCTGGATGCGAATGTGCTGGCCGAAAGCTGTTCGCGCGTGTGTCCGGTGGAGGTGCTGTGCGAGGGTTCGTGCGTGATGCACCGCTACAACAAGCTGCCCATTGAGATTGGCCGGTTGCAGCGCCATGCGATGTCGAATTTTTATGACTCCGGTGCGGCGATTCCGAAGCGCAACTCGCCCGCCCGCCAAGAAAAGATTGCCTGCATCGGCGCCGGACCGGCGTCACTGGCCTGTGCGGCTGAGCTGCGGCAGCAGGGCTTCCAGGTGACGGTGTTTGATAAGCGCCCGTTGCCCGGCGGTCTGAATACCTATGGCGTGGCCGAGTATAAGCTGCGCGCGGCAGACAGTCTGCGCGAGGCGGCGAAGATCATGGAGCTGGGCGTGGAGTTCCGGCAGGAAGAGATTGCCGATGAGGCTGCTCTCGGGCGGCTGGAGAAAGAGTTCGACATCATCTTCCTCGGGCTGGGGCTGGGGCAGATGCATAAGCTCGGCGTGCAGGGCGATACGGCCACGGGCGTGATTGACGCGCTGGAGTTTATTGCCGGCATCAAGATGGGTACATGCCTGACGGTGGGTCAGCATGTGGTGGTGGTGGGCGCGGGCAATACGGCGATTGATGCGGCGGTGGCCGCGGTTCGGCTGGGCGCGGCCAATGTGCATATCATCTACCGGCGCGATGAGAAGAGCATCTCTGCCTTTGACTTTGAGTTTGAACACGCCAAGCAGGAGGGCGTGAAGTTTCTATGGGGCACGCTTCCGGTGGCGGTTCACGCGGAAGACGGCAACGCCGTTTCCCTGGAGTGCGTCAAGGTGCAGGTGAGCGAGACGGGCAAGTTCAGCCAGGTGCCGGGCTCGAACTTTCACATGCCATGCGACATGGTGATTCCGGCCATTGGGCAGTCGCCGCTGCTGGAGTTTCTGGGTAAGTTCCGCGATCTGAAGGTAGAAAAAGGACGCATCGTGGCGGAGCGGGCAACGGGCGCAACCTCGAACGCGAAATATTTTGCCGGTGGTGATTGCATCAACGGCGGGCGCGAAGTGGTGGACGCCGTGGCGGACGGCAAACGGGCAGCGCTGGGCATTGCTGCCAAGCTGGGGGTGAAGTAATGGCGGATCTCAAGACAAACTTTGCGGGCATCCAGTGCCCGAATCCCTTCTGGCTGGCCAGCGCACCGCCCACCAACTGCGGCGAACAGATCATGCGCGCGTTTGATGCGGGCTGGGGCGGCGCGGTGTGGAAGACCATCGGCGAGCCGATCACCAACGTGAGCTCGCGCTACTCCAGCGTGGATTGGGCGGGGCAGCGCATGATGGGGCTGAACAATATTGAGCTCATCAGCGACCGGCCCATTGAAGTGAATCTGCGTGAGATTGAAGAGGTCAAGAAGCGCTATCCGAAGCATGCCGTGATTGCTTCGCTGATGGTGGAGACCAAGCGCGAGGTGTGGCACGACATCGTGAAGCGAGCGGAAGATGCGGGTGCCGACGGGCTGGAGCTGAACTTCGGCTGCCCGCACGGCATGAGCGAGCGCGGCATGGGCGCGGCGGTGGGGCAGGACCCCGTGTATGCGCAGATGATTACCGAGTGGGTGAAGGAAGTGGCGAAGACGCCGGTGATTGTGAAGCTCACGCCGAACATCACCGATATCCGCGTGGCAGCGCGCGCGGCGAAGGCGGCGAAGGCCGATGCGGTCTCTGCGATCAACACCATCAACTCCATTACCGGCATCGATCTGGATACGTTTGAAGCGCGGCCCAACGTGGGCGGCAAAAGCTCGCATGGCGGCTACTGCGGGCCGGCGGTGAAGCCTATCGCGCTGAACATGATTCAGTCTGTCATGGCCGATCCGACGGCGGCGCTGCCGATGTCCGGTATTGGCGGCATCAGCAACTGGCAGGACGCGGCGGAGTTCTTCCTGCTGGGCTGCGGCACGGTGCAGGTGTGCACGGCGGTGATGCACCACGGCTATCGCATTGTGGAAGACATGTGCGACGGCCTGTCGAACTGGATGGATTCCAAGGGCTTCAAGACAATCGACGATTTCCGCGGTCTGACCATCAACAAGGTGACGGAGTGGAAGCATCTGAATCTGAACTACAAGATCGTGGCCAGCATCAACGAGCAACTGTGCATCGGCTGCGACCTGTGCCACATTGCCTGCTGGGATGGCGCGCACCAGTGCATCCACATGGACCGCGTGGAGGGGCCGCGCGACGGACATGTGGAGGTGCACACCAAGCCAGCGGAGTTTGAACGCCGCAGCAAGGCGAGCATCGCCGTGACGCCGATCCCCAAGCTGGACCACATCAGCATGGAGGCGCACGGGCCCTATGCGACGCCACTGGCGCGAATTCCGCGAGTGGACGAAACTGAATGTGTGGGCTGCAATCTGTGCAGCCTGGTTTGCCCCGTGGAAGACTGCATCACCATGGTGGAAGTGCCGACCGGCGCCGCGCCGGAGACGTGGAATGAGCGCACCAGGGGAACTGGCCGCCCGCTGACTCAACAGGCAAGATAGCAACAGGACAGGTTGATATGGGAACACTGATTAAGAATGGCAAGGTTGTAAGTGCGACGGGCACTGTGGCCGCTGATGTGTTGATCGAAGGCAGAACCATTCAGCAGGTCGGCGCGGGCATTGCCGAAGCCGGGCACACGGTGGTGGACGTGGCTGGAATGCTGGTGCTGCCGGGCGGCATTGACGTGCACACGCACCTGGATATGCCGTTTGGCGGAACCACTTCCGCCGATGACTACAAGACCGGCACGCAGGCCGCTGCGGTGGGCGGCACGACGACCGTGATCGATTTTGCATTGCAATCGCGCGGCCACACGATGAAGGAAGCACTGGAGATCTGGCGCGGCAAGGCAAAGGGTAAAGCCTGTGTGGATTACGCGCTGCACATGGCCATCACGGATCTGAATCCGCTCAAAGGGCCGAAGGATGACGCGGCGCTGGACGAGATGGATGAGATGGTGCGCGAGGGCATCACCAGTTTCAAGCTGTTCACTGCGTATCCGGATTCGCTGATGGTCGATGACCGGCTGATGTTCAAAGTGATGCAGCGCGCGGCGAAGTTGAATGCGCTGGTGATGGTTCATGCAGAGAACGGCAGTGCGATTGATGTGGTGGTGGCGCAGACGCTGGCGGAAGGGAAGACGGCTCCGCATTTCCACGCGCTGAGCCGCTCGACCAAGGCGGAGGCGGAGGCGACGCATCGCTCGCTGGCGCTGGGCGATATGGCGGGGGCCACGGTGTACATTGTGCATCTCTCCAATGCGGATTCGCTGCGCGAGCTGCGCCACGCACAGGAGCTTGGCTGGCGCGCGCTGGCAGAGACCTGTACGCAGTACCTGGTGCTCTCCATTGAAGACCAGATGCCGGGCAAGAGCTGGGACGAGGCGAAGTATGTATTCACGCCGCCGCTGCGCGAGAAGAAGAATCAGCAGCCCTTGTGGAAAGGATTGGAAGACCGTTCGCTGGCAGTAGTTTCCACGGACCACTGTCCGTTCCGTTTCGAGGATCAGAAGTCGCTGGGCAAGAATGACTTCACCAAAATTCCGAATGGCGGGCCCGGCATCGAAAATCGGATGCAGGTTCTCTTTCACTACGGCGTGAACGCGGGCAAGATGTCGGTGGAGCGTTTTGTGGAGGTGACAGCGACGTCGCCGGCGAAGATCTTCGGCATGTATCCGCAGAAGGGCGTGATTGCAGCGGGCAGCGATGCGGACATCGTGCTGTGGGAGCCGAAGGCGGAGTACACCATCTCCGCCGCGACGCAGACGATGAACACCGACTACTCCATGTTCGAAGGCTGGAAGGTGCGTGGTGTAGCGAAGAAGGTTTATTCGCGCGGCGAGCTGATTGTAGAGGGCGGCAAGTATATCGGCAGCGTTGGACGCGGCGAATATCTGAAGCGCAACACGCTGGCGGCGGATGTGATGGACGGGCACACCAGAGAACGGGCCGCAGTTGCGGGCTAAGGGACGGCAGTAGAAAAGAGATTCTGCGCTACGCTCAGTAGGACCACAAAGTAAGGACAGCTTTCACCCGGAGACTGCCGCTTGCACGATCCTTCACTCTACAACCATGACCTCGCGCCGACCTCGCCCGCCAAGCGCACATGGACCACGTACAACTACATTGCGTTGTGGTTCTCCATGTCGATGGAGGTCACCACCTACATGCTGGCTTCGTCGCTGATTGCGGGCGGCATGAACTGGAAGCAGGCAATCTGCACCATCCTGCTGGGCAATCTGATCGTGCTGATTCCCATGCTGCTCAATGCACATGCGGGCGCGAAGTACGGGATTCCGTTCCCGGTCTTCGTGCGGGCTTCGTTCGGATTGCGCGGCGCGAATATCCCTGCGCTGCTGCGCGCGCTGGTGGCGTGTGGCTGGTTCGGGATTCAATCGTGGCTGGGCGGGCAGGCGATCTACGCCATGCTGAACGTACTGTGGCCCAGCACGGCGCATATGCCGGGCGCGCTGTGGGCGTGCTTCCTCGGTTTCTGGCTGCTGAACATGCTCATCGTGTGGTGCGGCGTGGAGTCCATCCGCTTCCTGCAGAGTTTTTCCGCGCCGTTCATGCTCATCATGTCGCTCACGCTGCTCTTCTGGATGCTGCACAAGGCGGGCGGCTTCGGCCCCATGCTCTCCACGCCGAGCAGCTTCAAGACGACGGGCAGCTTTCTGAAGTTCTTCTTCCCCTCGCTGACCGCGATGGTGGGATACTGGGCGACGCTGTCTCTGAATATTCCCGACTTCACGCGCTTTTCAAAGTCGCAGGACGCGCAGATCGCTGGCCAGGCATTTGGCCTGCCGGTCGCGATGACGCTGTATTCGTTTATCGGCATCGCGGTCACGTCAGCATCGGTGGTGGTCTTCGGTCATCCCATATGGAGTCCTATCGTTCTGCTTGGCCTCTTTCATCAGCCGCTGGTCGCGTTTCTTTCCATGATCGTGCTGCTGGTGGCCACGCTGAATGTGAACATCGGGGCAAATGTTGTTTCGCCTTCGAATGATTTTTCCAATCTCGCGCCGCGACTCATCAGCTATCGCACCGGAGGGCTGATTACGGGATTCCTCGGGTTGGCGATGATGCCGTGGAAGCTGATGTCAAGCTTTGGCAGCTATATTTTCGGCTGGCTGGTGGGCTACTCGGGACTGCTGGGGCCGGTGGCGGGAATCATGGTGGCAGATTATTTTTTCATTCGCGGCACGCGGCTCGCGGTGGATTCGCTCTACCATCGCGGCGGCCCGTATGAGTACAGGCACGGCATCAATCCGCGGGCCATCATTGCGCTGGTGGCCGGCGTGTTCGTTGCGCTGATTGGGCTGGTGGTGCAGCCGCTGCATTTTCTCTATGACTATGCGTGGTTCGTTGGATTTGGATTGTCGGCCATTGTCTATGTGGCGCTGATGTGGAGAAGGAGACCACATCCTTACGAGAGCGAACCACACCCGGCGCAGAACTAGTGGATGGCCTCGCCCGCGGGCGCACCCTGGCCGGGACGATTGCTGCGCAGCAGCAAGGCAAACAGGATGAGGAAGCACGACATCCAGCAGAGCAGGCGGTAGATGTCCTGGTAGCCCTGCGCACCGGCCTGCTGGTTGAGTTGCTGGTAGATCGCGGCCTGCGCCATGTGTGCGGCCTGCGGTCCTCCACTGCTGCCGCCGAAGAAATGCGTGAGAGCACTGAGCTGCTTCACATACGCGGGGTTGCCGGGTTGTATGGATTCCTGCAGGCGCGCCTGGTGGTAGAGCGAGCGGTTCGTCACAATGGCGCCGGTGATGGCGATGAAGATGCTGCCGCCCACGTTGCGCACGAAGTTGATGATGCCGGAGACCTGGTTGCTGGCCTCGCGCGGCAGGCCGACATAGGCCGCCGTGGTGATGGAGATAAAGCAGAAGGGGATGGGCACCATCTGGATGATCCGCAGCCAGGTGGCGAAGCCGAAGCTCATGGTGAGCGTGAGGTGTGTGGAGGCGTAGAAGTAGGAGCAGGCGAAAAATATGAAGCCGACTGCAGCCAGATAGCGCGCAGGGAATCTCGCCGTGGCTGCGCCGGCCATCGGCATGACGATGAGCAGCGCAATGCCGCCGCCGGTCAGGGCTTCGCCCGCGGTCGTCGCGGACCAGCCCAGCAGCTGCTGCATGAACTGCGGCTGCAACACGGTGGCCGCATTCAGCACGCCGCCCACCAGTGCCATCAGCAGGCAGCAGATGGCAAAGTTGCGGTACTTGAAGAGCTTGAGATTCATCACCGGATTCTTGACGCGCCACTCCCACCAGATGAGCCCGATCATGCCCAGGACAAACATGGCGCCGAAGACGCGGATAAAGTTGGAAGCGAACCAGGCATTCTCTTCGCCCTTGTCGAGCATGATCTGCATGCCGCCCATGGCTACGGTGAGCAGACCCAGGCCGATGAAGTCCAGCTTGCGCAGGTTGGAGCGGTCGGCTTTGATCCATGGCGGATCGTCGACGAAGCGACGCACCAGGTAGAAGGCGACGAGGCCGATGGGGATATTGATGTAGAAGATCCAGCGCCAGGAGAAGCTGTCAGTGATCCAGCCGCCGAGCGTGGGGCCAATGGAAGGCGCGAGCACGGCGACCAGACCATAGAGCGCGAAGGCATGGCCGCGCTTCTTCTCATCAAACGAATCGGCCATGATGGCCTGGGACATGGGCTGCATACCGCCGCCGCCGATGCCCTGGATGACGCGGGCGACGAGCAGCACGGGCAGCGAAGGCGCGAGTCCGCAGAGGAAGCTGGCGCAGGTGAAGATCACAATGCAGAGGGTGAAGAAGTTTCTGCGGCCGATCACGCTGGAGGCCCAGGCGCCGATGGGAAGCACGATGGCGTTCGCAACCAGGTAGCTGGTCAGCACCCATGTGCCCTGATTGGTACTGGCTCCGAGACTGCCGGCGATGTGCGGCAGCGCGACGTTCGCGATGGAAGTGTCCAGCACCTCCATGAACGCGGCCAGTGCGACGGTAACGGCGATCAGCCAGGGATTGACCCGTGGATGCCATCGTTCACTGGAACTCACCGCCGCCATTCTTCCCCTCGCGTACGCCTTGCACCAAAGGCCGGACCTGAAGATGCATTGAGCTGCGGGGAAGCAGACTTGTTAAGCGTCTCACATTTTGCGGGTGCAATGCACGCCGCCGGCGAGGATAAGCGCACGCACAGCAGAAGATGAGAAAATAGGAGATATGACGCTTAAGCTGCCCAAGGGAAATTTCAAAGCCTACCTGTTCGATTGTGATGGAACCATTGCGGACTCAATGCCGCTGCACTATGTGGCGTGGAAGGCCACGCTCTCGGAGTGGAAGTGCGAGTTCGATGAAGACCTGTTCTATTCGTGGGGAGGTATGCCGGTGCAGCAGATCATCTCCACGCTGAACAAACTGCATGGGCTGGCGATGCCGGTGGAAGTGGTCGCGGAGCGCAAAGAGGCGATGTATCTGGAGTTCCTGCCGAAGCTGCAGGCGGTGCCGGAGGTGCTGGAGCATGTGCACGCCAGCCACGGGCAGATTCCGTTTGCGGTGGTGTCTGGCGGGGGGCGCGATGTGGTGTCTGCTTCGCTGCAGGCGCTGGGCATTCTGGACCGCTTCAGCGCGCTGGTGTGCGCGGAAGACTATACCAACGGTAAGCCGCATCCTGAGCCGTTCCTGACGGCGGCAGAGCGGCTGGGCGTGGCGCCGGAAGATTGCCTGGTGTTCGAGGATACGGACATGGGCATTCAGGCCGCGACGGCGGCAGGCATGGCGAGCGTGAAGGTGCCGAGCGTGCAGGAACGGGCGCTGGCGGAAAAATAAAGTTTGCAACGCGGCTATCGTTTGCATCCTGCAGTGATGTGGGGCCAGAAGATAAATTGTTTGGCATGCAGCGGAAGCTTGTATATGCATGGGCCCCAGGGCTTCGTCTGGATTCTTCGACTGCGCTGCGCTTCGCTCAGAATGACTCGATGAATCATCAAGAAAGAGAGGCGACCGATTGGCCGCCTCTTTCGTGGATGAAATACAGAGCGGTTATTCGCCGTAGGGAACCCAGACATTCTTAACCTGGCTGGCGTGGCGCAGGAAGTAGCGGCCTTCGGCTTGCTGCGCGTCGTACCAGTCAATGGCGTAGCCGTCGTTGGTCCAGGTCTGTTTCATGTTGCCGATGCTGGCGGTCTTGGCCATGGTGGAGGCTGCTTCGTCGCGGAAGCTCCAGATGGCGTCGATGTCGTCGTGCTCGGCGAGGGTCTTGCCGAGTTCCATGGCGCGGCCGGCGACGATGTTGACCACGCCGCCGGGCAGATCGCTGGTGTCAAAGATAGAGTAGAGGTCTGCCATCACAGTGGCATAGCGTTCGCTGGGAACCACGACCACGGTGTTGCCCAGCGCGATGGCAGGCAGCACCAGCGAGAGCAGGCCGAGCAGCGGAGACTCTTCCGGCGCGAGGATGCCGATGGTGCCGACCGGCTCGTTCATGGCGAGGGTGACGTTGCGGCCCGGAGGGTTGTGCACCACGCCTTCGAACTTGTCTGCCCAGCCGGCGTAGGCGAAGATGCGCTCGATGGAGTAATCCACCTCAATGCCGGCCTGATCGGCCCCGACGAGTGCGGTGAGCTTGGCCACGAGTTCGTCGCGGCGCTGGATCATGTTCTCCGCGATGTAGAAGAGTACCTGGGCGCGGCCATGGGCGCTCTGCTTTGCCCACTTGGCTCCGGCGCGCGCAGCCTCTACCGCGTTGCGGATGTCTTTGCGATTGCCCAGCGGCGCTTCGCCCACGAGCTTGCCATCCTGCCCGTAGACGGGATAGCTGTAGCCGCTGTCTGGCCGGGCCTGCTTGCCACCGATGTATTGCTTGATGGTGCGGTCAATGGCGATAGAAGAAGCAGGTCCCTCCGCTTCGGCTTCGCCTCCGGTCGGGATGACAGAATTATTGGCTTCACTTGCGGCCGGGATGACGGTTTTATTATTTTTTACTTTCTTGCCCTTGGCGTGGTGCAGCCAGGCGGGAACGAGGTATTCGTACATACCTTCGCGGCCGCCTTCGCGCCCATAGCCGGATTCGCGGTAACCGCCGAAGCCACACGATGCGTCGAACATGTTGGCCGAGTTCACCCACACTACGCCGGCCTTGATCTGCGAAGCGACGTCGAGCGCGACATTGATGTTCTCACTGTAGACGGTGGAGGCGAGGCCGTAGATGGTGTTGTTCGCCAGCTCGACGGCTTCAGCCGGAGTGCGGAAGGTCATGGCGACGAGTACGGGGCCAAAGATCTCCTCCTGCACCACGGTGGACGCGGTATGCACATTGGTGAGCAGCGTGGGCGGATAGAAGAGGCCCGAGGGCGGCAGATCGTAGCTGGGCTGCCAGCAGGTCGCGCCTTCGGCGATGCCTTTCTCGACATAGCCGCGAACGCGGTCGAGCTGATGCTTGTCCACCATGGCGCCGATGTCAATGCATTTGTCGAGCGGCGAGCCGACGCGGAGATTTTCCATGCGGACGCGGAGCTTGGCGTAGAGCTGCTCAGCAACACGCTCATGCACCAGCAGACGCGAACCGGCGCAGCAGACCTGACCCTGGTTGAACCAGATGCCGTCAACGAGGCCTTCAACAGCGGAGTCAAGATCGGCATCGTCAAAGACGATGAAGGGGGACTTGCCACCGAGCTCGAGTGAGAGCTTCTTGGGCGAGTTGGCGCTGGCCTTGCGGATGACGCGGCCGGCTTCCGTGCTGCCGGTGAAGGCGAGCTTGTCCACGTCAGGATGCTCGACGAGGGTGGCTCCGGCCTGGCGATCGCAGGTGATGACGTTGAGCACGCCGGGAGGCAGACCGATCTCGTGCGCCAGCTCAGCGAAGGCGAGCGCAGTGAGCGGCGTGTACATGGCGGGCTTGATGACGATGGTGTTGCCGGCGGCGAGCGCGGGCGCGACCTTCCATGCAAACATCAGGAGCGGGAAGTTCCACGGGATGATCTGGCCTACGACGCCGCAGGCGGTGTAGCCGGGGAATTCAGATTCGAGAAGCTGCGCCCAACCGGCGTGGTTGTAGAAGTGGCGGGCGACGAGAGGAATGTCAATATCGCGCGATTCGCGGATGGATTTGCCGTTGTCGAGGGTTTCGAGGACGGCGAGGCGGCGCGAGTGCTTCTGCACCTGGCGGGCGAGGGCGTAGAGGTAACGCGCGCGCTGGTGGCCGGTGAGCGCCTGCCAGCCGGGCAGAGCGTTCTTGGCGGCCTTGACGGCGGCGTTCACATCAGCGGCGGTGCCGTGCGAGATGTCAGCGAGCTTTTCGCCGGTGGCAGGATTGACGGTGGCGACGAGGTGCGCCGGTTTAGTCCAGGCACCGTTGATGTACTGGCCGAAGGCGTGCTTGTGGCTGGCCAGCCAGGTGTCCACTTCTTTCGTGTCTTCCGGTGCCGGGCCATATTCCATGCTGTAGAACTTCTCCACGATGCTGTTCATAGTGCTCCTAAAAACAGTTGTCAGTTTTCAGTTGTTAGTTGTCAGTAGTACGTGCCGGGTTTGGGCTGTCTGCGCTTCATCTGAAAACTAACAACTGAAAACTTGCTGTTGCTGAAAACTTGCTGTTACGCGATTGGATGACGATAAGCGGCGGAGTAACGGCCGTTGACGTGATGTTCCAGCTGGCGCTCAATGTCGCCGAGCATGGAGCTGGCTCCGTAGCGGAAGAGGGTTGGCTCCAGCCAGCTGCGGCCGAGCTCGTCCTTCATCAGCGCCATCCACTCGATGGCGTGCTTGGCAGTCTTGATGCCGCCCGCGGGCTTGAAGCCGACGGCGTAGCCGGTGCGCTCAGCGTATTCACGCAGGGCGCGGACCATGACCAGCGAGACGGGGATGGTGGCGTTCACGGCTTCCTTGCCGGTTGAGGTCTTGATGAAGTCTGTTCCCGCCTGCATGGCGACGACGGAGGCGCGGGCCACATTGCGCAAGGTGAGCAGGTCGCCGGTGCCGAGGATGGCCTTCATGTGCGCGGGGCCGCAGGCTTCCTTGAAGGCGGCCACTTCGTCATAGAGTGCCTGCCAGTCGCCATTGAAGACGTGGGCGCGGGTGATGACAATGTCAATCTCGGATGCGCCTGCTTCCACGGAGCGGCGAATCTCTTCCACGCGCTCGGCCAGCGGCGAGAGGCCGGCAGGGAAGCCGGTGGAGACCGCGGCGACGGGAATGCCGGTACCTTCCAGCGCCTTCACTGCGGTCTCGACGAAGGCGTGATAGACGCAGACCGCGCCGGTGTGCAGGTTCAGCTCTTCTATGCCGAGCGCCTTCACCAGGTGGTCCTGCAGGGGCTGGCGGGCCTTGGCGCAGAGGCGGCGTACGCGGTCGGCTGAATCGTCGCCGGAGAGGGTGGTGAGGTCCATGCAGGTTATGGCGCGGATGAGCCAGGCGGCCTGCCAGTCTTTCTTGACCGTGCGGCGGGTGACCAGGGTGGCGGCACGGCGCTCGACGGCGCTGGTGTTCACGCGGATCTCTTCAATCCAGTCGAGATTGAGGGGAATGCGGCGATTGGGCTCCAGTACGCGGCCGTTCAACTCCACCGGAGCGGCGTGTGCAGGGGAGTGCTCGGTGGTCTGCTGATGATTCACTTCCATAAGGTTTCTCCAAAGGGCGAGCCATGCATTGCCGGGCGGGCAAGGAAAAGCATGACGAACCGAAGTTTATACCTTTTTGCGCTTAAAAGCGACTCCCAGCGAAGCGCTTCGCCAGAAAGTCAGAATGAAGGCTCCGGAGGCTCCTGCCCTGGAAGTGGGGTGGTAGTGCGGCAGTTTGTCAGATACGATAATCGCCAGACCATGTCAGCCAAAATTGATTCCGTGAAGCGCGCCGCCGCACCCGCCCGTCCCCAGCTGCCCGCCGGCAAACGGGCCACCCTGGCGGACGTGGCGCGGCTGGCCGGCGTGGTGCCGATGACGGTGTCGCGCGCCATCAACCGTTCCGGCTACGTCAGCGACGATGTTCGCACGCGCGTGATGGCGGCGGTGGAGCAGCTACAGTACCGCCCCAATATGCTGGCGCGGCAGCTGAAGGGCCAGCGGCTGTATGCCGTGGGCGTGATGCTGCCGGACATCGCCAACCCATTTGCGAACGAGCTTGTGCTGGGCATCAAAGAAGTGCTGGATGCCAGCGGATATACGGCGTTTATTACGACTTCGGGCGGCAGCGTGGAGAAGGAAACGGCGGCGCTGGAGTCGTTTGTGGATCACCGTATCGACGGCCTGATCGTGGCGACGCGAGGAACGGATGCGGGCGATAAGGTGCTGGCTGCCATTGCCGCGCTGCACGTTCCCGTGGTCACAGTGGGCCGTGCGGTGGAGATTGCCGGCGTGGATTGCGTCTCCGTGGACCACTACCGTGGCGCATTTGAAGCGGTTACGCACCTCATCACCGGCGGGCATAAACGCATCGGCTACATCGGCATTGGACGCCCGCATGATCCGATACCACAGCGCTTTGACGGCTACAAGGCAGCGCTGGCCGCAGCCGGCATTCCGTTCCGCGCAGAGTATGCGGTGCGCGAAGTGGATGCGCCTGCGTTTGCCACTGAAGAGGATGGCTATCTCGGCATGCTGGAGCTGCTCAGCCTGAAGCAGCGGCCCACGGCGGTGTTTGCGCGTAATGATTTTGCGGCCCTGGGCGCGCTGCGCGCCATGCACACCATGGACCTGTATGCGCCGCGCGATATCGCGCTTGTGGGCTTCGATAATGTGCGCATGTCGGCTTACACCACGCCGCCGCTGACCACCGTGGAGCAGCCCATACTGGAGCAGGGGCGCATGGCCGCGCGCTTTCTGCTGGAACGCATTGAAGGCCACGCCAAGGGCAAGACGCGCAACGTGGTGATGGCGAGCAGGCTGGTGAAACGCGAATCGGTCGCGAAGCGCTAGTTTTTCAGCGCGGCCATGCTCTCTGCAATGAGCTTCAGCGCTGCGTCAGCATCCTGCGGGGTAAGGTTCAGGTAGAAGACGGCGCGGACGGCATCCGGCCCGGCGGGCAGCATGAAGACGCCCCGGCGATGGGCCTCTTCCACAAATGCAAACGAATCTACGCCGGCCAGCTGGAAGCGGACAATGTTGGTCTCCACCGCCGCCGGGTCCATCACAATGCCGGGAATGGCAGCGAGGCCGTGGGCGAAGCGCTGTGCGTTGGCATGGGTCTCCGGCAGGCGCGGGCGGTGGTGCTGCAGCGCAAACATGGCGCCGGCAGCGATGATGCCGGCCTGGCGCATGCCGCCGCCAAACTGGTGCTTGAAGCGGCGCGCGCGGGTGATGAGCTCCTTCGAACCCACCAGGCAGGAGCCGACGGGAGCGCCCAGCGCCTTGGAGAAGCAGACGCTGATGGTGTCAAACGGCGCGGCATACTCTGCTTCAGAGATGCCCGTGGCTACGGTCGCGTGCCATAGGCGTGCACCATCCAGATGGACAGCAAGACCGCGGCTGCGGGCAGCGGCGGCAACGGATTGAATGGCTTCCAGCGGCCAGACCGATCCGCCGCCGAGGTTGTGCGTCTGCTCCAGACACAGCAGCCGGGCGGGCGCGTTGACCGCGGTGGGGAAGAACGGGTGCGGCTTGCCGATGGAGGCGAGCACGTCAGCTGCGGTAAAGATGCCGCGCACCCCGGGCAGCAACCGCGGCATCACGCCGGAGAGGGCGCAGGCCGCGCCGCCTTCCAGCAGATAGACATGCGCGCTCTGGTCAAAGAGCACAGAGTCGCCCGGCTGGGTGTGGGTGCGAACGGCGATCTGATTGCTCATGGTGCCGGTGGGCACGTAGACAGCATCTTCTTTGCCGAGCAGGGCGGCGGTAGCAGTTTCCAGCGCGCAGATGGTCGGGTCATCGTGATACACATCGTCGCCTACCGGCGCATTGGCCATGGCATGGCGCATCTCCGGCGTGGGACGGCTGATAGTGTCGCTGCGCAGATCGATCATGCTGCCATGATACGAGCTACGGCGCGTGCCGGTACAGTCCGAACCGTGAAGCAAGCGGGCGGCACAGCATAGACTAAGCATGATGCAGATGACTCAGGAGCTTCGCGCGGCGATGCAGGAGAAGGCGCAGGCGTGCGGCTTTGCGCTGTGCGGCGTGGCTGCGGTGCCGGCGGCGGGGTCGCAGGAGGAGGCTGCGGAGGCGGCTTACTTCAGCCAGTGGATTGCGCAGGGGCACGGCGGCGAGATGGGATACCTTGCGCGGGGGGATGAGCAGGGCGTGCTGCTGCGCTCGTCGCTGCGGGTGGCGATGCCGTGGGCGGAGAGCGTGCTGGTGTGCGCAGTGGATTATTCCGCGAACGCGCCGCTGTCAACCGATGCTGCACCGCCGGATGCAGGCTGGATTGCGCGCTATGCATGGAGCGGCGATGCGACGCGAGCTGAAAAACCGCTGCCGCCGACGGATTATCACACCGTGATTCTGGCGCGGCTGCGCAGGCTGGAGCAGGAACTGCAGGCGCGTTGCGGAGCCGATGTGCAGACGCGATGCTATGTGGACACGGGGCCCATCGTGGAGCGCAACTTTGCGCGCTACGCGGGCATTGGCTGGGCCGGCAAGAATACCTGCGTGCTGAACGAACAGCGCGGGTCATGGCTGTTGCTGGGCGTGATCGTCACGTCGCTGCGCCTGCCGGTGGAATTGACATCGCTGGCAGCGGCGGACCGCTGTGGCAGTTGTACGCGCTGCATCGACGCCTGCCCCACGGATGCGCTGATTGCGCCGCGGCAGATGGATGCGGTACGCTGCATCTCGTATCTCACCATTGAGAAGACGGGAAGCATTGCGGAGGAGCTGCGGCCGCTGATGGGCCGGCAGGTCTTCGGCTGCGATATCTGCCAGGATGTGTGTCCGTGGAATGCGAAGGCGCAGCGGAAGGGCGCGGTGAGCGTGCCGCTGCCGGAGATGCAGCCGCGCGGCGAGTTGATTAATCCGTCGCTGGACTGGCTGGCTTCGCTGGACGCAGCGAGCTTTCGTACGCTGTTTCGCGGATCGCCACTGGAGCGTACCCGGCTGAAAGGGCTGCGGCGCAATGTGGCGATTGCGATGGGGAACAGCGGCGACAGCCGGTATCTGCCGAAGCTGCAGGAGTGGAGCGGCGCGGAGGATGCTGCACTGCGCGAAGCTGCGGCGTGGGCGGCGGAGCGGATACACACGGCTGGCTCTGCTAGCATCGAATAAGGCTATGACTGCTGACGAAACACCGACTTCACCACCCGCCGCACAGGCTGCAGAGAACGTTCAGCAGCAGACACTCGCCGCGGCGACGGAGCAGAATCTGGTGGCCGCGCAGCCGCCGGGTTCGTGGCGGCAGATGCTGGCTCTGGGGCGCTACCTGACGCAGACCGAGGTCCACACCTACGCCTTCAGCGTGGCGGCGAATGTGATCCTGTCGCTGTTTCCGTTCATCGTGCTTCTGCTGACCCTTGCGCGCGTGGTCTTTCATTCGACGGAGCTGGAGCACCTGATCGGTGAGGTGGTGAAGAATTTTCTGCCGACCTCGGGCGATTTTGTGGTGCACAACATGGAGAAGCTGGCGCACCCGCACAAGAAGATCCAGATCCTCTCGCTCATCGCCCTGCTGATTACTTCGACCGGCGTCTTTCTGCCGCTGGAAGTGGCGCTCAACCGGGTGTGGGGCGTGCACAAGGATCGCTCCTACCTGATGAACCAGATCGTCTCGCTGGGGCTGGCGTTCTGCGTGGGCGTGCTGGCGATGATCTCGGTCGCCATGATGGAGGCACAGCAGACGTTCTGCGCGTGGCTGTTTGCGGGGCACAACGCGTATGGATTGATCTACTGGATGGTGACCACGTCGCTGGTCACGGTATCCTCCGCGATTGCCAGCATTGCGCTCTTCTTTTTTGTGTACTGGATTCTGCCGAATCGAAGCATTCCGGTGCGCGCGGTGCTGCCCGCGGCGATTGTGGTGGGGCTGTTGTGGGAGCTGGCGCGGGCGCTCTACATTCACGCGCTGCCGTGGCTGGATTTTCCGTCGCTCTACGGGCCGTTCTATGTGTCAGTGGGATTGATGGTGTGGGCGTTTCTCTCCGGCCTGTTGCTGCTGGCGGGAGCGCAGTTCTCCGCCGTGCGCCATGTGCAGCGGAATCCTACTTTGCGCTGAAGGCTTTGACCACGATGGAGTTCGGCTGACCGCCGGAGGGCCACATATCAAACAGCCCGGGACCGCGCTGCTCCTGCGTGCGAACCACGGAGACGTCGCCGGACTTCGCATCCGCCGCGAGCAGCAGATGGCCTTCGGCGGAGAAGGCGAGCGCATCCGGCCCCACGCCGACGTGCGTGACGTTGACCAGCTTGCCGTCGTCAATGCTGTAAGTGCTGAGCGTATCCGCGCCAAAGTTCGAGACCCAGAGCAGAGAGTTATCCGCGCTGACCACGCCGAAGACCGGGTGCTGGCCGATGGGGAATGTGTCGCTCACTTCGTTGGTCCAGGTGGAGACCTCGGAGACGCTGTCCGAGTCAAAGTTCACGGCGAAGAGTTCGCCGCCGTCGGGCTTCAACGCAAGCTGCACGGGTGACTTGCCCACATCGAGCAAGGTGAGCAGATGATCGGTCAGTGCGCCGACATCCTGCTTCGCAGCCCAGGAATCGGGCGCGGCGGCGAGCGAGATGGCCATCACCTTGTTCGCGCCGGTGCAGGCGATGAAGGTTTTTGAAGAGTCCGGCAGGATGATGGCGTCGGTCGCGCCGGTGCATCCGCTGAAGGTGGCGCGCAGGCGCAGCGGTTTGGCGGCGGTGGTATCGACCGCATAGATTGAGATGCTGCCGCTGCCGCGATTGGTGACCACAAGCGAGCGCATGTCCGGTGCAATGCGCGCCAGGCCGGGCTGCTCGCCCGCGCCGATCACGGCAATCTCGCGGCGCTTCTTCAGGTCAATGACGCTCACGTTGTTGGAACCGGAGTTGGCGACATAGGCGAAGGCGCCCGCTGCATCCACATCGATGGAGTAGGGAAGCCGCCGCACCGGAATCACGGCGGCGACGCGATTGTGCGCAGCGTCAATCACGCTGACGGAACCATCGCCCAGCGTGGGCTGCGTGTTCACCACGTAGACCTCGTTCAGCACGGGATTAACCGCGAGCCCTGAAGGCTGCTGGCCCACCGCGATCACGCGATCCTGCCGCCGGTTGACCAGATCCATCACGGCCACGGTGTTGCTTGCGCCATTGCTGACGTAGGCGTACTCGCGGTATCCGGCGGCGTACTGCGGAAAGTCAGTGCGGTGGCAGGCGGTGGCGAGCGCGCACAGCAGCGAAGCGACGCCGAGGGCGGCCGCGTGGTTCCGTGCAATGGATGTGTGGAGCATCAGAAGAAGTTTATCAGGCAGTGCGGAAAGATGGGCAGGAGCGGTCGTCGCGGTACGACGATATCCCACACATCGCGAATTGCTGCGATGTATGGGGCACCCACTTCGTAGGACGGTCCCGAGATGGGGGGGGCACTATGAACATTGATCCCAGGTCTCAGAAGCGAGACCTGGGGCACCCGCATTTGCGGTTATTTTGATTTGGTGCGGGCGCGTTGCAGGAAGATCCAGCCGGCGTAGCCGAACTGAATGGCGAGCACCAGCACGTACGAGAGCACCAGATGGCGATGCGAGAGGGCGGTGTCATTGGGCGAGTAAGGAAGAATGGTTGCGAGTGCGGAAATCATGCGTTGCCCTCCAGTCCGGCATCGATTGCGTGCATGGCGATACTTTGTGCGCGTACCTGGCGCTTGCGTTCCAGGCCGTAGCGCAGCGCGATCAGGAAGACTCCCCACATCGCCCAGCCCAGCCAGTTCCACAGGAAGGCGGGCATCATGGACGGGTCGACGCCGCTATCCTGCCCGCCGAAGAATACCGGCGAAGGATGCTGCGTGCGCCACCAGCGGATGGACATGTAGACGATGGGCACATCCACGGCGGCGAAGACGGAGATGATGGCGGCGAGCGTCTGCGTCTGGCCGGTGGAGGAGAAGCGCCGCACCAGCAGATAGCTGACGTAGAGCAGCCAGAGCAGAAGCAGGCTGGTCAGGCGCGCGTCCCATGCCCACCAGATGCCCCATGCCGCCTTGCCCCACAGGATGCCGGTCGCCAGGCAGATGGTGGTGAAGACCAGCGTGACCTCAGCCGCGGCCAGCGCAAAAGCGTCAGCCTTCAGCGCGCCCAGCGGATTTTTGCGGCGCATCCCGAGATAGAAGAGCGCGGCGATGAAGTTCGCGTAGGGAAAGATGAGCGCCATGATGGCCGAGGGCACATGGTAGAAGAAGATGCGGAAGACATTACCCTGTTCAGCATCTGCCGGAGCCACGAAGATGGCCAGATAGAAGCCGTAGACCAGCACAGCCAGGGTCAACGCAAACCAGAGTGGGAGAAGTTTTTTCATCGGTTTCAATCGTACTCAACTTTCTTGGCGCTGGCTTGCGCCGGTCAGTAAAAATCCGCGCACAGCCTGGTTACTCTGCCGCCAGCACTGTCTCAAACAGCATCAGGCAGACGATGGTGAAGATAATGCAATACCCGGCCAGCAGCTTGATCCAGAGCATCGGGTCCTGGTCGCCCGTCAGCACGGCGGTGGTGGCCTGCACCATGGCCAGAATGGCGGGGATAGAGATCGGGAAGAGGATGAGCGGCAGCATCAGCTCACGGTTGCGCGTGCGCAGGCCGAGCGCGGCGAAGAACGTTCCGTTCATCACCAGCGCCCAGGTGCCCAGCGGGAAGACGATGAGCAGCAGCCAGCCGTTTCCCAGCGCGTGCAGGTTGTAGAAGATGACGAAAAGAAACGCCATGATGCTCTGCACCACGGTGACGAAGATGAAGTTGGCCAGCGCCTTGCCCAGCAGCAGGGCCGATACCGGCGCGGGCGACAGGCGTTGCGCGTCGAGGCTCTGGTTGCGCAGTTCGCGCGTCCACGTCTGGTTCAGCGTGGTGGTGGCAGCAAACAAAAGCGCCACCCACAGAATGCCGCCGGCGATCTGGCGCGATTCCTCGGCTGACGGCTCAAACGCAAAGCTGAAGATGACCACCACCAGCAGGGTGAAGAAGAGCATGCCGTTGATGGCGTCTTTGGAGCGCCACTCCAGTTGCATGTCTTTCAGCAGATGCCGCAGCACACAGCGCGCATAGCTCATGCCGTCACCTCATGCGCTTTGGAGATGTCGGCCAGCGTGGCCCCGGTGGCGCGCAGATAATCTGCTGGAGCGAGGATGAGCTGCAGGCCGCGCTGCCCGGCGGAGACGGAGACCGCGTCAAAGAGCTGAATCGTCTCATCCACAAATGCGGCAAAGGGTTTGCGCGCGCCCAGCACCGTCACGCCGCCGCGAATGTACCCGGTCAGCGGCTCCACATCCTTCAGCGATGCCAGTTCGATCTTCTTCTCCTGCGCGGCGTGGGCGAGTTTCTTCAGGTCCACATCCGCATCGCCCGCGACCACGGCGAAGTAATGCTCGCCGCTGTGCGCGCGGGTGAGCAGCGTCTTGAAGACCTGCTCAATCGGCATACCGATCTTTTTCGCGACGGAGATGGCCGTCAGGTCTTCGGGGTCCACGGTGTAGTCACGCAGTTCATACGCGATGCCGAGTGAGTCCAGGATGCGGGCGGCGTTGGTCTTGCTGGCGGTCTTCATGCGCGCGCCCCCACGCCGGTTTTGCTTTCGACGGAGAGGATCTGCCCGGCGCGCATGGTGACGATGGTGTCTGCCAGCGCTTCCGCAAGCTGTGGCTGGTGCGTGGTGAGCACAATGGTGCGCTTGCCCGGCTCCGACTGTACTCCGCGCAGAGGCCAGGTGCGGAACTCTCCCAGCAGGGCCACCATCGCGGCTGCACCGCCGATGTCCAGGTTGGAGAAGGGTTCGTCCAGCAGCAGCAGTTCGGGATCGCTCAGGATGGCGCGGGCCAGCGAGGCGCGCTGGCGCATGCCCTGCGAGTAGTCGCCCACGGCGCGGTCAAGATTAGGGTCCAGCCCCACGGCCTGTATGACTCGGGCTGCGTTACCGCCCGCGCTGCAGCGGTTGCAGGCGTCAGGGAAGTAGAGGCTCTCAAAGTAGCGAAGATTCTCCAGCGCGGTCAGCTCGTCGTAGAGCATGGAGGCGTGGCCCATATAGCCGATGCGGCTGCGGCTGTCTTCCGGGGATTCACCGAGGACGAGCACCGTGCCCATGGTGGGGCGGATCAGCCCGGCCAGCATACGCAGCATGGTGGATTTGCCCGCGCCGTTCTCGCCCAGCACCATCACGCATTCGCCGGCGCGGAAGCTGGCTGAGACATTGCGCAGCGCGGCAAAGCTGCCGTAGAGCTTGGAGACGGCGGTGAGGCTTGCGGCCTGGGGGAGTTCAGTAGGCATGGGAGATCGAACTAGTTGCTTGCGGTCCGCGAGGGCTGCATGGTTTCTGCAGTCTTTGCCGGCGGCGCACCCGGCGTTGCGCCCGGGGCCGGTGCATATTTTGACGCGCACTTGGCCTGGAGCTGGGTGGCGTGGAAGACGCCATCGCGGCCATAGGTGCCAATGGCCAGCGCCTGTGCATTGTCCTTGAAGGTGTCGGGCGGCGGCTCCATGCCCTCATAGCGGACGGTCACGGTCTTCGGCTGCGTGTTGGCCGCGGCGGCGGCGCTGTGGCTCTCAAACTCCGTCAGCACGAAGGTGGCGTGTGGACCTTCGGTCGTGATGGTCTCCGGCTTGACGAAACCTTCCACGCGCAGATGGCTGACGTAAGCCTTGTTGCCCATGGCCTGCATCTCAGGGATGGTGACGTAGTAGCTCTTGTTAGACTGCACGCCGGTGAAGGCAAGGTAGCCCACGGTGGCGACGATAACGACCACGGCGGCGATGATGCGTGCGGTACTCGAATTCTTTGTGTGGCTCACAGAATCTATTCTAGCGGAAGGCCCGGAGGGGAGCTGGTGACGTACGTCACTCAAGCTGAAACTCCGGAGCGTATACTGGTGCAGTAGCGCTGTTTGCAGGCGGATGGCTTTCCGCGCAGGAGCGCCAATTCCGCAGCACTCCCGAGGGTCCAAGATATGAGCACAAATGGCAACGGCCACTCCCATTCCAATGGCAATGATTACACCGTCCCCACTCCTCGCGCCGAATGGATTGTGAAGCGCCGCGCAGAGGCAGCGCGCACCGGCGACACCAACATGAGCCAGATGCACTTTGCCCGCAAAGGCCTGATTACGGAAGAGATGGCTTATATCGCCCAGAAGGAGAAGATCACGGCCGAGCTGGTGCGCTCTGAAGTGGCCAAGGGAACCATGATCATTCCAGCGAACATCAATCATCCGGAGCTGGAGCCGATGGCGATTGGCGTGGAGTCGCTCTGCAAGATCAATGCCAATATCGGGAACTCGGCGCTCTCGTCGAACATTGACGAGGAGCTGCGCAAGCTGCATACCGCCGTGCACTACGGTGCGGATACGGTGATGGATCTTTCCACAGGCGGCGACATTCCCGCCATCCGGCACCAGCTGCTGCGGCACTCGCCCATCCCCATGGGCACGGTGCCCATCTACGAGGCGCTCTCGCGCGTGAAGCGGGTGGAAGACCTCAACATTGACCTCTACCTGGAGGTGATTGAAGAGCAGGCGCAGCAGGGCGTGGATTACTTCACCATTCACGCGGGCGTGCTGGTGCAGTACATCCCCATGGTGTCCAAGCGCATTACCGGCATCGTCTCACGCGGCGGCGCCATTATGGCGCAGTGGATGACACACCACCACAAGCAGAACTTCCTGTATGAGAACTTTGACCGCATCACCGCGATCATGGCGAAGTACGACGTCAGCTACTCGCTGGGCGACGGTCTGCGCCCCGGTTGCGTGGCCGATGCCAGTGACGAAGCGCAGTTCGCCGAACTGAAGACGCTGGGTGAGCTGACCCGCCAGGCGTGGAAGAGCGATGTGCAGGTCATGATTGAAGGCCCCGGCCATGTGCCGCTGGACAAGATTAAAGAGCAGGTGGACAAGGAAGTGGAGCTCTGCGACGGCGCACCGTTCTACGTGCTGGGGCCGCTGGTTACGGATATTGCACCGGGCTACGACCACATCACCTCGGCCATCGGCGCGGCGATGATCGGCTGGCACGGCGCGGCCATGCTCTGCTATGTCACGCCGAAGGAGCACCTGGGCCTGCCCAATGAGAAGGACGTGAAGGACGGCATCATCGCGTACAAGATCGCTGCCCACGCGGCCGATATCGCACGGCATCGCCCGGGCGCACGCGACCGCGACGACGCCATCTCGCACGCGCGCTATACGTTTGACTGGGACAAGCAGTTTGCCCTGTCGCTTGACCCGCAGACGGCCAAGGCTATGCATGATGAGACGCTGCCGGACGATTACTACAAGGAAGCAGCCTTTTGCAGCATGTGCGGACCGAAGTTCTGCAGCATGAACTGGTCCAGCAAGGTCGACCAGTTCAATGAAGAACAGCACGGCTTGAAGAAGCCCGACCTGACGCAGATCGTGACTGACCAGATGGCGCTGCGCAACTAGACAGCAGCCGTAAAATAAGAAAGGCTGCACGAGCATAATGCTCCTGCGGCCTTTTGCTTTTGCGGAATGAATCTAGCTTGCGGCGGGGAACTTAATCTGGCCGAAGAAGCGGAGGAGCTGGTGCGGGCCGGCGACAGGATCGCCGGTGAAGTTTTCTTTCGGTAATGGAACCCGTTCGGGTACGGCGCTGAAATTGAAGGCTAGAATCGCAACGGCGCGCCGGAGCACTCGTGGCGTGGTCATGCAACAACAGTCCTGCAAAGGCTCATAACCGGGAGTACCCGGTGGAATCATAGGATGCTCTCTCCCGGATCGTTGTGACGGCTGGCAATCGCTGCGGGGACAGTGATGAGACCAAGAACGAGCAGGGCAATAATAATCTCGAACATTTTTCTACCCCATAGCGCAGACTCGGTCTGCGTAGAAGCATCATCGCCCCCGGGAATCAAGATGGGACATAGCACTTTCAGGGATAAATATTCTGGCGCGAAAGTTGTAGCCTGTGGAATTTAGTGAGCCGCGGCTTCCAGGATGGTTGCCGCGCGATTCAAGGCCGCCGCCAGCGCTGCAATCTGCTGCTGCGCGCGGGCAGGATCGTTCAGGCTGATGGCCTCGTTGACGCCGGGGATGACGACGGGGGCATAGCCGGTGAATTCGCCCGGCGCATAGATGGTGTGACGGAAGAAGGGACGGCCCGGCAGACCCGCGGGATTGAGCAGGGCGCTCTCCACGCTGCGCAGCTGCTGGTTCAGCGTCGTGAGGTTGCCGGTGAAGGCGGCCTGCCGGGCGCGCTCAGCGGCGGCGGCACTGGCAAAGCGGTCTGCGGCAGCGAGAGCAGCGGTGAAGTCCAGTTTCATGCTGTCGGCGGTGTGCCGGGCGTGAGTGATGTAGCTCTTAATATCCGCCGCATAGACGGTGTAGTCGTAGGGCAGCACGTCAGCGTCCGCCATGTGCAGCACCTCCAGCCCCAGCACGCGCGCCTGCTGCTGCTCGTAGAGGAAACCGGGATCAGCATTCTTCACGAACCAGGCGTAGTTGTCGAAGACGGAGTGGTAGACGGGATAGGTGCCGTCAGACCCGATATCAGTGGAGGGAACGCCGGATTGCTGCAGGAAGGACGTGTAGTCTGAGCCGCTGCCCAGCTCGCCGATGCGCACTTCGCGCGGGGACGCATCCGGGTGACTGTCTGCCGCGGGTTTCTGATCCGCCTGCCACTGGTCATAGACGCTGCCGCCGGCGGGGCTGGGCACCTCATGCGCAATCTGGCGCAGAAACTCGCGCAGCGACGGCACAGACTTCGCGGTGAAGTGCGGGCCGGAGACGGCGACGTCGGTGTTGAAGTAGGCAGCGGTGTGCGCCAGTGGTGCGGCGTTTAGTTCGCACCACTCGGTGGACCCGACCAGACCCTCCTCCTCCGCATCCCAGCTGGCGATGACGACGGTGCGCTTCGGCTTCCACCCCTGCTTGAGCAGCGCGCCCAGGCCGTGGACGGTCTCCAGCATGGCTGCGGTGCCGCTGCCGGGGTCGGCTGCGCCGTAGACCCAGGCGTCACGATGATTGCCCAGCACAACCCACTGGTCGGGCGCGATGGTGCCGGGAATCCTGCCGATCACGTCCCAGATGACGCGGCGGGCATAGTCCTGCTGCAGGTGCATGTGCACCGTGACCCCGCCGCCGAGGTGATAGGGAAACGGCAGGCCGCCCTGCCACTCATGCGGCGCCTCGGGGCCGCCCATGGCACGCAGGATGGGTGCAGCGTCGTGCCAGGAGAGCGGATTGGCAGGAATGGTGGGTTGCGAGGTAATGGCGCCTGCGGCTAGTCGCGCCGAGTCCGGCAGGTTGAGCGTGGAGGCGATACCGGGCGTCTCCGCATCGCCGGTATAGCGGAAGATGAACTGCACCGAGCCGCGCTGCACACCGGTCTCCGGCAGATAAGGGCCCTTGGGATAGGGATCGCCGAGGGTGTAGCCGGAATCCGCCGGGTCAGAGAAGATGAGCACGCCCAGCGCGCCGCGCATCTGGGCGATGTAGACCTTCACGCCGCGAAAATTCTCTCCGTAGCGAACCAGGACGATCTTGCCCTTGACGCTGACGCCGAGTTTTGCCAGCCGGTCGAAATCCGCGAGGGTGCCGTAGTTGGCGTAGACGGCCTCTGCGGTCACATCGCCGGATGCGGACGAACCGTTGAAGGGCGGCAGCACGCGCGGGTCGTCCTGGTACGCATCGCCCCCTTCCGCGGCGGAGACGTGCTCCGGTGTGGGGCCGCTCATCAGCTTCACGCCCTTGGCGTCAAAGGCTTCGATCTGGAGGCTCTTCGGCTTATTGAGCAGAACGCGGAAGGGAACGATCTCCGTTTGCAGGCCGGCCTGCCTGAATTGGTCGGCGACATACTGCGCGGTCTTGAAATCTTCCGGCGAGCTGGCCCAGTGGGGCTCGGCGGTGAGGAGCTTGAGATGCTGGCCGGCGAGCGCGGCGCTGGGCACAGCGAGGAAGCTGTTGTCCCACGCCTGCTGCGCGGTGAAGTCGCGGAAGCCGATGACTGGCTGCGGTGCGGTCTGCTGTGCGAGGGCAGGCAGGCTGACGGCGAGGATGGCGAAGGCGTTGAGTAAAAAACGGCGTTGCATGGCCAATGCAAATGCTCCTGCGCTGCGGTGAAAATTTTGCCCGGATGCAAAGATTACACCAGGAGATCAGCTGACGGGCTGCGCGCAAAATTTGCAGCGCGTCGCGGCCAGCGGAATCTCTGAGAGGCACTGCGGGCAGGGCCTGGTGGTCACAGCCGCAGGCCCGTTGAGCTTCTTCATCAGGTACTGCATGGGCATCACCATCAGGAAGTAGACGGCGCTGCCGATCAGCAGGAAGGAGATGGCTGCATTCAGGAAGTTGCCATAGGTGATGGCGCCGCCGTGCACGTGCAGGATGAGGGCAGAGAAGTCCGGCTTGCCGACGATGGCGGCGATCAGCGGCGTGATGAGGTCCTTGACCAGCGAGTTGACGATGGCGCCAAAGGCCGCGCCGATGATGACCGCGACTGCCAGGTCTACCACGTTGCCGCGCAGGATGAAATCGCGAAAACCCTTCAGCATGTGTACAGCCTCCATTTGGAATATTTGACGGCAAGTGTAGCATTTGCGGCGGTCTGTCTGTGCGAAAAGCAGATTCCGCCGCTATGCGGCGGAATGACAAAAAAATGGAGTGATGTGGCCACCAGAAAAAATAGAGTGATGTGGCCACCAGGGAATTGTCACGCTGTGCTACGAATGCGGCGTGACCCAGGGCATGAACGGGTAGAGCAGGAGGAAGAGAATCATGGCGATGGCCATGATGTCCATGTAGAGCGCGAACATCACTCCGGCGTGGTAAAGCGACCAGCGCCGCTGCACGCAGCGCAAGGTTTCATAGCCGCCCGCCAGCGCCGTGGCGGTGGGGATGAGGATGAGCAGCGTGGGACGGTTCGCGGGGAAGTGTGCCAGCAGGAATGCAGCCGCGAGCGAGCCCAGAACGAGCGTGGTGCCGCGCAGCAGTGATTTGCGGCGGAGATCGAGAAAGGCCGGCGTCATGCAAGGAACAGATTACTGCTTAACGGCGGCGGTTTCATCGTGGATGGAGTTGACTGGAATCTCAATGGCGCCCACCCGGTCGCCGGCCGTATCGTGTACGCCGATGCGCAGATAAAATTCGCCCTTGTGCTTCGCGTCAAACGGGACGCTGATGAGCTGGCTCATCTGCAGGCCGTGCTGCAGGATTTTTGAGTAGGTCGCGGTCTCAAGGTCGGCGCGTACGGTGTTGCTGATGGAGTTCAGCACGTTGCCGTCGGAGTCGTACACCAGCACGATGAATTCCACGCTGCCGTGGTAGAGGCCGTCGGGCGTGGCCTGGAATTTAATATTGCGCGCATCTACGCCGTAGTTCACCGCATAGGTGAGATAGGGTGCGTGGACCTTGGGCCCGGGTTCATTGCCGGTGGCGGGCATGTTCTCCGGCTTGGTGGAGATCTTGGCGACGTGCGCTTCAAAGATGATCTGCGTCGGGTCCGGTGCGCCGCGCAGCAGGGCCGTCCCCATGGCGCTGGGTGCGGGCGCGGTGGCGGTGTGCGCCTTCTGCGGCGCTTCCGGATCGTCAGCGTAGTAACCGTGGCGGTAGTAGAGCTGGTAGCCGTTAGAATTGTCAGCCAGCTTCACCTTGACGGTGCGATAGTCGCCGGTCCACTTATCGTTGGTGGGCGTGTAGGCGATGGTGTAATAGTGCGAGCCCAGGCTAATGGATTTGGCCACCGCTTCTTTCAGGCCATTGGTGTTGTAGAAGGCTTTGCCGCCTGTGGCATCAGCCATCTCGTCCATGGTCTGGTGCTCCGCGGCGGTCTGCTGGCTCCATTGGCCCAGGTCGCTGGTCATGGCCGCGGGATTGCGCGCATACTGACGACCGCTGTTGGCGGCAGAGAACATGGGCGGCGTCATCAGGCCGCGTGCATCCACGGGATAGACGGCAACCTGGCTCTGCGTCATCAGGTCGGTGGTCTGGCGGAACTCGTCTTCCATGCTGGCCATCACGGAGAAGGGATCGGCCAGATCGCCGTCCGGCAGAATATCCAGCGGGAAGGAACCGGAGAACCAGATGAGATTTTTGCGGCCGGGTATTCCGGAGAGATAGCGCGCCAGATCGTTCATGGCGTCCAGCGTGTAACGCGAGCGCATCTGCTGCTGAAAGCTGCCGATCTCGGCCTGGAAATCCGATACGTTGTTGCTCACTTCGCTGAAGTCCGGCGAGTTGCCGAAGGCGGAGAGATCACTGCCGGGATAATCACCGCTGACCGGATCGTTCAGCATCACGGAGGCCTTGGGCAGATTTTTATTGCCGGAGAGGATAGAGCGCAGAATCTCCGGGTCAGAGGTGAACCCCTGCAGGATGCGCAGGTGCGTGGTCAGTCCGAAGACGGCGATGCGCGTTCCCGCAGGCATGCTTTTCAGGTACTGCAGCATCTGATAGCGCACATACGCCTGGTCTTTCATCGGCGTATTCAGGGCATCCAGCAGAAGAATGTTGATGGGGCCGTTGTTATCGGGAACCGGAGTGTAGTTGGTGAAGGTGTTGGGCGGCAGCTTGGGCATGGGCGCCTGCGCGGCCTGCGGTGAGGGTGCGTGCTCATCGAAGTTGCGGATGGCCTGCGGCTGGTTCTTCTCGGTGATGAGGAAGTCCGACGGCTTCAGGCCGGGGATGGGGTTTTGTTTCCGGTCCACCACCACCACGTCCAGCACGACGAGGTGGGTTTGGCGGCGGATGGTGAGCGATGGCGGCTCGCTCTGTACGTCCGTGGCGGGTGTGCTCTGCGCGGCCAGCGAGAGTTGGAGCGCGAAGAGTGCAAAGAGCAGGGCAGACGTGAAGCGTAGTACACGCATGAATGACTCCGTAACTGCTTGAACCCGGCGGCCGAACCAGAGTCGCGGCCGCTTATGCCTTGGCCAGCATCGCCTTCATGGACGCATCGTACGGCGCGGTCAGCACGCCCCGCTCGGTGATGATGCCGGTCACATACTTTGCCGGGGTCACATCAAACGCGGGGTTCTGGATGCCGACGCCGGTGGGCGTCATCTGGCGGCCATTCGAGTGGGTCACTTCCAGCGCGCTGCGCTGCTCAATGGGGATGCCGTCTCCGGTGGCGGTGGCGCGGTCAATGGTAGACCAGGGCGCGGCCACGTAGAACGGGATGCCATGCTCCTTTGCCAGCACGGCGACGGTGTAGGTACCCACTTTATTGGCCACATCGCCATTGGCGGCGATGCGGTCCGCACCCACAACGACGGCCTGAATCTTGCCCTGGCGCATCAGCGTGCCGGCCATATTGTCGCAGAGCACGGTGGTGGGGATGTGGTCGTGCATCAGCTCCCACGCGGTCAGGCGCGCGCCCTGCAGGAAGGGACGGGTCTCGTCGGCGAAGACATCAATCTTGTGCCCGGCTTCCACCGCGGCGCGGATGACGCCGAGGGCGGTACCGTATCCGCAGGTGGCCAGCGCACCGGCGTTGCAGTGCGTCAGCACGGTGCCGGTCATCGGCATCAGTGGCGCGCCGAACTTGCCCATGGCCTTGCAGGCAGCGATGTCTTCGTCATACATCTGCTGTGCTTCTGCGATGAGCGCGGCTTGAATGACGGAGATGGTGATGCCTTCGGTCTGCGCCAGGGTTTCGTAGGCGCGATGCATCCGCTCAATCGCCCAGAAGAGATTCACGGCGGTGGGGCGCGTGGCGGCGAGGGTGTCGCAGATGGTTTTGACTTCGGCGATGAGGGCCGGCAGCGTGGTGGCCCTGGTGTTCTTCACGCCCAGCGCAACGCCCATGGCGGCAGAGACGCCGATGGCGGGCGCACCGCGAACGACCATGGTCACGATGATGTCCGCGACCTGCTGGTAGGTGGTGGCGAGAACGTAGGTCTCTTCGAGAGGGAGCTTTGTCTGATCGAGAAAGCGGACCCCGGCTTCGGTCCATTCAAGGGTGGGAATCATGTCTCTCTATTTTAGCTGATTCATCTCTTGAGTCGATTTGATCAGCCAGACGTTAGAAAGTTCTACTGAACTCAATTCTGCTGTGACCTCTCGAACTCCTTCTATTTTCCAAATACTATTTCGCAAAAAGAATCTGTAACTGTTTGTATGTTCTGTATAGCTAGATTTTTGCACAACAATCTCATGCGGAATAATCGCAGCACGTAGCACTGAATAATCTTCGTTAAATAAAACACCTGCTAGAAAATCGAATTTAGCCTGTTTGAGATTTCTGATTGCACCTAATTGCCGGGATGTATTGGATGCAGGAATACGCCTCCCTTTGATCTGATAGCTATACCCGTCTTGATCAACTGCATCTATGTTCGCCTGTGAATTCTTACACGGAGTCCAAGAGAACGCATTACAGAAAAGATGCTCTGCCAGTTCGCCGGTGGGGTTATTTGAGGTCTTACCGATGCCCCGGTTACGCAACTCGACTGCAATTTGTGCGTGCAGAGCTAGGAGTTCATTCGATTTCAGGTTAGAGATGTTCACTGGGATTTCCCCGGTGCGATGTGTGCAGCGCGCACGTCGTTCGCGGTGAAGAGCGCAATAAACGGCGCGGGTGCGGCGATCTTTTCGATGTTGGCGCGGCCACCCTGCTCGCGGTCTACAAGGCAGAGCACGCCGACGACGATCATGCCGGCCTCGCGTGCCGATTCAATCGCGGTAATGGTGCTGCCGCCCGTGGTGCAGACATCGTCCACGATCACGACCTGCGCGCCGGGTTTCAGAAAGCCCTCGATCTTGCGGCCGGTGCCGTGGGTCTTCTCCGCTTTGCGCACGAGGAAACCGTTGACCAGCGGTGTGCCGGGATGCTCGACGGCATACCAGGCCGAAGCGCTGGCGGTGTTAGAGACCAGCGGGTCAGCCCCCATGGTGAGGCCGCCGACGGCTTCTGCGCCGGGCATCTGGCGGCGGATGACGTCATACAGAGCCAGTCCGGCCAGGCGTCCGCCCTCGGCGTGCAGCGTGGTGGTGCGGCAGTCAATGTAGTAGTCGCTCTTTGCGCCGGAGGCGAGGGTGAAATCGCCGAGCTTGAAGGAGAGCTGCGCGAGCAGTTTGAGGAGGGCGGCGCGGGTTTCGTCGAAGGCAGGCATGTCTTTGGAGATTGTAGCAATGGGGATACAGCGAGTCAGCAGGTCAGCAGGTCAGCGGTCCGTGCAACGGAAGCTCTTTGGCGGTTTGGGTGACGCGGAAAGTGTCTGGATTCTTCGGCTACGCTGCGCTTCGCTCAGAATGACTCGGCGATATGTTTGGGTGGTACAAGGTTAGCGCCCCAGCTTATCCAGATGGGTGTAGCCGCGGGTTGCAATGAAGGTCATCACGAAGAGGAAGCCGTTGTAGCTGGCGTGGACCAGAGAGGATGCCGCCACGGAACGCAGGCGGATGCGCACGGCAGAGAGTGCCAGGCTGACGCAGAAGAGTGTGGCCAGCGGGCCGAAGGTGTAGCTGAGCTGCTTGCCGTGCATCAGCGCAAACCCGACGCTGGAGAGCACGGCGCCGATAGCCAGTCCAGTGGAAGAGATCGTGTCAGTCGATTGCCAGCGGGCGTAGCCCTCCGGCGTGCGTGGCAGCAAGGCCCAGTCCCACGCGATGGCGATAGAGGGCAGCAGGAAACCACGGAAGCAGATCTCTTCAAACGCCGGGGCGAGCAGCGTGCCCAGAATCGTGACCAGCCAGAGGTCGAGCCGGCTTTGAAAAAACTGGTCGACGGGGAGGTTCTTGGGAATGTGCTGGAAGGATTCGCTCACCGCGCCGAGCAGCGCCAGACCGATGCCGGCCATAGGCAGCGAGAACCAGCGGTTGGGCTGCATGACGGCAGCGGCGTTCCACGAGATGCCGCGCGCGAAGCTGCGATGCCAGATGGACGGGAAGACGATCACGGCCAGACCGAGCACCACCGTGTAGGCGAGAAAGCTGGCCAGCACCGTGACGAGCGGGATATGGGTGAGCTGGGACATGGTGAGCGTGCGCAGCGAGGGCAGCAGATGCGCGAGGCCCACCACCGCGAGTTGCGCCGCGAAGACCGTGCCGATGGCAAAGAGCAGAAACAGCGCGGTGTGGCCGAGGTTTGGCGTGCGCGGCGGCGCATGAAACGCTACGGGCGGCGGGGCAGGAGACGGCTGATACTCGAACTCGTTCATTTCTTCCTGGCGGCTTTCTTCGGCTTCGCGGTGGGCATGCCGGTCTTCTTCTCCGGCTTCATGCGGGTGGACTGGCCCTTGGCGCTCCGGGCGCGCTTCGTATCGGGAGCCGTCTCATCCACAATGACGGGCGGCTGATACTCTGCTCCGGCGTGGGTGGAGTAGTAGCGCTTCAGGAATTCACCGGTGTGCGATGCGCGCGCGCGGGCGATCTGTTCCGGCGGCCCTTCGGCCACGATGCGGCCACCGCCCTCGCCGCCTTCGGGGCCAAGATCGACGATCCAGTCGGCGTTGCGGATCACGTCAAGATTGTGCTCGATGATGATGACGGTGTTGCCCAGGTCGGTGATGCGGTGCAGTACCTCCAGCAGCTTGCGCACATCATCAAAGTGCAGTCCGGTGGTGGGCTCATCCAGCAGGTAGAGTGTGCGCCCGGTCTGGCGCTTGGAGAGTTCGCGCGCCAGCTTCATGCGTTGCGCCTCGCCGCCGGAGAGCGTGGTCGCAGACTGGCCGAGATGAATGTAACCCAGGCCAACGTCCACCAGCGTCTCCAGCTTCTGGCGGACGGCAGGAATGTCCTGCAGGATGGGCAGCGCATCGGCGATGGGCAGGTCGAGGAGATCGGCGATGGAGTGACCGTTGAACTTCACCGCCAGCGTCTCCTGGTTGTAGCGGCGGCCATTGCAGACCTCGCACAGCACATAAACGTCAGGCAGAAAGTTCATCTCAATGCGGCGCTGGCCTTCGCCCTGACAGGCTTCGCAGCGGCCGCCCTGCACGTTGAAGCTGAAGCGGCCCGCTTTGTACCCGCGCTCGCGCGACTCCGGCAGCATGGCGAAGAGATCGCGCATGGCGGTGAAAACGCCGGTGTAGGTGGCGGGATTGGAACGCGGCGTGCGCCCGATGGGCGACTGGTCAATCTGGATCACCTTGTCCAGCGCATCCATGCCGGTGATGCGCTTATGCGCCCCGGGTTCCTCGCGCGAGCCGTAGATGTGCTTCGCCAGCGCGCGGTACAGAATGTCATTCACCAGCGTGGATTTGCCGGAGCCGCTGACTCCGGTGACGACCGTCATGATACCGATGGGGAAGCGGCCCGTAACGTTTTGCAGATTGTGGCTGCTCGCGCCTTCGACCGTCAGCCACTTGCCCGTGACCGGGCGCGGCGCGTGGCGAGCGACAACCTCCACTTTCCCTGCGAGATACTGCCCGGTCAGCGAACCGGGCGTGTCCATCACCTGCTGCGGGGTGCCTTGCGCCACCAGATAGCCGCCGTTTTTGCCTGCGCCGGGGCCGAGGTCGAGTACATAATCCGCCTTGCGGATGGTGTCTTCATCGTGCTCGACGACGAGAACCGTGTTGCCCAGATCGCGCAGGCGTTCCAGCGCGGCGATGAGTTGCTGATTATCGCGCTGGTGCAGGCCGATGGAGGGCTCGTCCAGCACGTAGAGCACGCCGCGCAGGCGCGAGCCGATCTGCGTGGCCAGGCGAATGCGCTGGCCTTCGCCGCCGGAGATGGTGGAGGCGGAGCGGTCGAGCGAGAGATAGCCGAGGCCAACGGCATTGAGGAATTCGAGGCGCTCGATGACCTCGCGCTGCAGCCGGTCGGCGATCAGGCGTTCGCGGCCGGTGAACTTCAGCTCGCGGGCCGCGAGCAGGGCACGCTCCAGCGGCAGGGCGGTGAAGTCGGCGATGGACTGGCCGGCGACGCGTACGGCGAGCGACTCAGGCCGCAGGCGTTTCCCCTGGCAGGCGGGGCAGGCCGTGGCTGACATGAAGTTCATCAGGTATTCGCGGTAGCCCTCGGATTTCGACTCCTCCAGCGTGTCGCGCAGGTACGAGAAGATGCCGTGGAAGCCGGTGCGCGTGGTCTCGCCCTTGGGCGGCCCGTAGAGCAGCAGCTTCTGGTGCGCTTCAGGAAGGTCTTCGAAGGGCAGCTTCAGGTTGATCTTGTAGCGGTCGGCGGCGAGTTTGATGAGGCGCAGCAGGTACGAGGATGCGGAGCCGGGCCCCATCGCGCCATCCAGCAGGGGCTTGGACCAGTCGGTAATGGTCTTGGCGGGGTCAAAGTCATAGATGCTGCCCAGCCCGTGGCACTCAGGGCAGGCGCCGTAGGTGGAGTTGAAGGAGAAGCTGCGCGGCTCCAGTTTGGGCACGTTGATGCCGCAGTCGGGGCAGGCCATGGAGGAGGAGTAGAGCGTTTCGGCCTCGGATGCGGGCGCGCCCGCGATGGCGATCAGCACCAGCCCATTAGCCATCTTCAGCGCCTTCTGTACGGCCTCATTCAGTCGTGCGATGTAGCGCGGATCGATCACGGGGGAAGCACCCGGACGCGGACCCGGTGCAGACTTCAGCACGATGCGGTCCACGACGGCCTCAACCGTGTGATTCCTGCGCTTCTCCAGCTTCATTCCCTCGGTTACGTCCTGCATGACGCCGTCAATCCGCGCGCGGAAGCCCTGCTGGTCGAGTGCTTCCAGTTCGTCGCGGAACTCGCCTTTGCGCCCGCGCACGATGGGCGCAAGCACGGTAATGCGCTCCCCGGGAGCGAGCGAGACGATGCGCTCCACAATCTGGTCGGCGCTCTGGCGCGAGATGGGCAGACCGCAATTGGGGCAGTGCGGCTGGCCGACAGAGGCGTAGAGCAGGCGCAGGTAGTCGTATATCTCGGTGATGGTGCCCACGGTAGAGCGCGGCGAGCGGCTGGTGGTCTTCTGCTCAATGGAGATGGCGGGGGAGAGGCCGTCAATGGCGTCCACGTCGGGCCGCTCCATCTGGTCAAGGAACTGGCGGGCGTAGGCAGAGAGCGTCTCCACGTAGCGGCGCTGGCCCTCGGCGTAGATGGTGTCAAACGCGAGCGAGGATTTGCCGGAGCCGGAGAGCCCGGTCACGACCGTCAGCGTATTCCGGGGAATGGTGACGTCAATGTTGCGCAGGTTGTGCTGGCGTGCGCCGCGTACCGTGATGGATGTAATGCTCATGCAGGGAGAAAAGCGAAGTTCGGGCAAAGATATAGATTACGGCATCTTGCGGGAGGAGCGCGAGTGCAGGGGGCAAGGAGCGGGTCAGTTTGGCATTGAAAGGGCGCTGCTTGAGCCGCGCCGGGAGTCTCGCATACGGAAGGCGGCTTCAGCCGCTGAGGCAATCCCTCCGGGGCTGAAGAGGATGCTGAAAAGTCGTCGCTTTGAAAGGGCGGGACTTCAGTCCCGCCGTAACCTCCATCGCTCGAATGCGGCTTGAGCCGCTGAGGCACTCTTCCCGGAGAGAACTGGACTTTTTCAGCACCCTCTAAAGCCCGCAATAGTTTGGCCTGCTTTTTCGGACGAGCTCAAGCTCGTCCCTTTCAAGGCAAACCAAACTGACCCACTGCCGATCAAGGAGCGGGAAGAGAGAACAGAGAGCAGGGGGAATCAACGCGGGTACCTGGTGTGGCAATAGCAAAGAAGCTCCGCGCATCGAAATTGCAGAGATTTTTGCAGAGGAATAACAGGGAATTTGCGAGAATCAGCAGGAATGGGACGGGCGGTTTCCCTCAAGCGATGCTTGAAGAATATCCGCGATAAAATAGTAAGAAATACCCACAAGGAGACGTTTGATGGCGAACTGGGTTGTTCTTGTCTGTGCGGTGCTTGCCTCTCTGGCGAGCGGAGTTGTGCTGGCGTACGGCATCTGCCTGGCAATGTTCTCCATCTTCCGTGTGCACTCCAGAAGCGTGGCCAGTTCCGCGGCGGCAGCGCGGCGTACGGCTATCGCAGGCAGCTAATTTTCCGGCAAATTCAGAGATGAGCCCTTCAGGGGAGAGCTGCGTTACTTCGGCGCGGGCGCAGTTGCCGGCTGCGGTGCGGCGGCAGCCTTCTTCTTCTGATCCAGATCGAACTGCGCCTGGGCCGCGCGGCGCTTCATAATCTCTTCCACAATCTCTTCGGCAGTCCGCGGCCTGGCCGGAACAGCGGCGGGCGCGGGAATGATGGCCGGGCCGACAGCGGTTATCGCCGGCGCAGTGGCCGCGGGCTGAGCGATGGGAGCAGATGTGGCCGGGGCCGGCGTCACCACGGGCACTGCAGCGACGGGGGCCGGAGCGGGCGCTACGGGCGCAGGGTCGGCGTCCAGGGCGGCATTCGCCGTGGCCTCGGGCGGCGGAGGCATGGGGCCACCGTTTCGCGGCGAGAGGATGAGCTGCGCGGCCGATCCGGAACCGGCGGGAACGAAGATCACATTCATGCCCGTGCCGGTGAGCAGGCTGGTGAGCAGGGGGCCCAGGGGGGCGGGGCCATAGGCGCCGAAGACCCTCTCCTCGGCGACGCCGCCGGTCACTTTCAGGCCGGTTTTGCGCATGATGGAGCGCAGAATCTGGTTCAGGCTGGAGTTGTCAGCCTGCACCGTGACCAGCGCGCCGCTCACGCTTACATCAGCATGCTGGGCAGGGGAGGTGGCCGGTGTGGGCGGGATAATCGGCGCGGGTGGCGCAATCGGCATGGCGGGAAGCTGCGAGGCGGCGGGAATAGCGGCGGAGGGCTTCTGCTGCAGCGCCGGGGTGCCCCCGGGGAAGCCGACGGGCAGGCGGGCCTGCGGCGGTGGCTGAGCGGCCAGCGCCGCGGGCACAAAGGCCATGGCCAGCCAGAGGGCAGGTTGCAGTTTGCTTGCCTGTGTTGCTCTTGCGCGCATCTAAATCCTCTGGAACTAATTGCCGCACCAGCAGATGCGGCGGCCTGCTATGAGTAGGACGCGCCGGGTAGTGCGAAGGCGAGCATCCAACCGCAGGGGCCTGTCTGTACTAGACTAGCAGTGATTGCGGGGACCATGCAGAACCCGCTGCGAACGGAGCGCATGAGCAGATTGTCTATGGAACGAGGGCTTTGGCGGGGCGCGCTGCTGCTGGGGCTGGTCCTGTTGGCTCCCTCTGCGCTGACGGCCCAGAGCTGCACCACTCAGGCGGCGATGACCGCTGCCGATCGCGACGGGCTGGCACAGGCGGCGCAGAGCTTTGCCAGGCTGGTGCAGGCGAATGATGCTGCCGGTGTTCGCGCAGAGACTATTCCGGCCTATGCGCAGAACTTTGACAGCATCGGAAGCGCCATTGCCTCCACCGCGCCGCGGCTGGCCGACAGCACCCTGCAGGTGACCAGCGTCTACCTGCTGGATGCCGGCGCCAGCACAGCGGCTGCGGATACACAGTTTTTCTGCAATCCCGCGAATTCGGCCGGGCCTGTGACCTTCAGCCTGCCGGCGCTGCCGCCCGGGCGCTATGCCTTTGCCACCGTGCTGGCGGGGCCGCAGCGCCCCTGGCAGCTAAGTTTCGTGTTGCAGCAGACCACGGGGAAGTGGCTGCTGGCCGGGTTCATTCCAAAACCGGCGGCTGCGGGCGAGCATGATGGCCTGTGGTACTGGACGCAGGCGCGCACCTATGCCCGGCAGGGGCAGCGCTGGAATGCCGCGCTCTACTACGGCGAAGCCGATGCGCTGCTGGCTCCGGTCAATTTTGTGAGTAGCCCCAACCGCGACAAGCTGCACGCAGAGCAGGAGGATGCAACGCCCGCGCCGCTGGCGAATGGCGTGAGCGCAGAGCATCCGCTGAGCGTGCCTGCGATTGCACCGGGAGCGGCAGCGATTGAGATCACAGCACTGGGAACGCAGGAATCCACTGACGGCAGATCCATTGAGCTGGCGGTGCATACGCCGGTGAGCAGCGTGAGCGATCCCGCAGGTGTCCGGGTGCGGAGTATGGCTGTTTTGCTGGCGCTGCTGAAGCAGTATCCGGAGCTTCGCTCTGCGTTCGGCGGAGCGTGGATGTATGCAGATTCACCCGGTCAGAGCAGTTTTGCCATTGAATTCAATCCCTTGCCTCCAGCGGAGTGAACGGGCGTGGTAAGGTCAATTTCGCGGTATTTGTTGTTTAATTCGCGGTCCGAACCGCATTCTCAGGAAAAGACTTATGAGCAGCAAGAAACCAAAGAGTCTGGCGCAGGCAATTCGCGAACGCCGGGCCACGCCGAGTTTTGACAGCACTCCGATCCCTGCGGTCGATATCGTGCAGATACTGGAGGCCGGACTGGCCGCGCCCAGCGGATACAACATGCAGCCGTGGCGCTTCATTGTGGTGCAGTCGCCGTAGCAGAAGAAGCGTCTGCGCGCCGCCAGCTATAACCAGCCCAAGGTGGAAGAGGCGTCTGCGATGATCGTAGCCTGCGGCGATGCGGACGGCTGGCGCAAGGATCTGGATGAGATGCTGCGGCTGGGCCGCGAGGGCGGCATGCCCGAGGGCTATGCCCACCAGGCGCAGGTCACAGTGCCGAACTATCTTTCCAGCTTTTCCAGCGAGCAGATGAAGGGCTGGCTGAATAAGCAGGTCATGATCGCTTTCACCCACATGATGCTGATGGCCGAGGTGATGGGCTATGACACCGCACCGATGGAAGGCTTTGAGCAGGAGAAGGTGCATGAGGTACTGCGCCTGCCGCTGAGCTACCACGTAGTGGCGCTGCTGGCCATTGGGCGGCTGAAGGGCGCGGACAAGTTCCGCGGCGGGCGGTTTGACCTCTCTCACACTGTGTTCAGCGAAGAATACGGAAAGCCGCTGAAGTAGCGCGCGATGGGCCGACAGTATCCAACACAGCCGATGGTAGGCGCAGGCGCAGTGGTGATTGAACGCAACCATGTGCTTCTGGTGCGGCGGGGCAGAGCGCCGCTGGCCGGGGAATGGTCATTGCCCGGCGGCAGGCTGGAACTGGGCGAGAGCATTGAGCAGGCCATTGTGCGCGAGGTGCAGGAAGAGACCGGGCTGGAGGTTCAGCCGCTGCAGTTGCTGGGCGTGTATGACCTGATCGACCGCGATGCGGACAACGCTGTGCGCTACCACTATGTGCTGGTGGACTGGATATGCAGGCTGGCCGAAGGGCAGAGCGCGAGTGCGTTCAGCGCAGGCGATGACGCGGTGGAGGTCTGCTGGGCCGCGCGGCGCAAGCTGGAGGATTATGCGCTGGCGCAGTTCACCGTGGATGCGGTGGAGAAGGCCTTTGCCATGGTGGACGAGATGGAGCAGCGGAACCAATGAGCGAAAAGCGGCATCGCGCACGGAACGCGGCGGTGGTGGTGTTGGTGATCCTCGCACTGGCGGCGCTCGCGGTATGTTTGCATCCGGTCACCGTGGGTGAGCAGACGGCGCGATGGATGCTGTTCTGCCATGGCGTACACAGCCGCTCCACGATGATCGACGGGCACCGTATCCACTACTACGAAGCGCCCGCACGCGGCACGGCGCGGGAGGTGCCGCTGGTGCTGGTGCATGGGCTGGGCGGGCGTGGCGAGGATTGGGTGAATTTTCTGCCTGCACTGGCGGCGCAGGGCTACCACGTCTACGCGCCGGAACTGCTGGGCTATGGACGCTCCGCGCGGCCAGGCGACGCGACCTACTCCATCTCAGAAGAAGAAGACGTGATTGCAAAGTTCATGCAGGATCGCGGGCTGCAGCAGGCTGACGTGATGGGATGGTCCATGGGTGGATGGATCACGCTGAAGCTGGCGCTGGACAAGCCGCAGATGGTGCGCCGCGTGATTCTGATTGACGCGGCAGGAATTTATTTTCACCCGCCGATGTCGCTGGCGTTGTTTGCGCCGGACTCAGAAGACCAGCTGCAGGAGCTCTTTCACTATCTGGAGCCGGCGGATCGCAGGCTGCCGTACCTGGTGGCGCGCGATGCCCTGAAGCACATGCAGCGCAATGCGTGGATTGTGAATCGCAGTGCGCTGGCGATGATGGATGGCACCGATCTGCTGGATTTCCGGCTGCGCGCGCTGAGCCAGCCGACGCTGATCGTGTGGGGCGAATCGGACAGGCTGATTGATGCGAGCGTGGGCAGGCGAATGCATCAGCTGATTCCGAACTCGAGCTATGTCGGGCTCAATGGTTGCGGACACCTGGTGCCGATTGAGTGCAGCCGCAGGGCGCTGCCGCCTATGGAAGAATTTTTGAAGGCAGGGAACAAGGATTAGGGATTAGGGAACAGGGAAGACCACGGACTCTTGTGCGGCGGAAGCTTGACAGCGTATGGGACGCGATGAATGTATCGGGATTCTTCGCCAGAACCACCCCAACGAGCAGAAGCGCTCGCCGGGGACCCCGGTGCGGCTCAGAATGACACTTCCAACTTCTATCTAAACCCTTACCGCTGTTTCCCCTAATCCCTGTTCCCTGATCCCTGTTCTTTGATCCAGGTATTTTTACTCTTTGGCCTTCCAGACATACGCGCCGGGTTGCGGCAGGCCGAGGTGGGCCAGCACGCGATAGACAAACTGCTGTGCCATCGCGGTCTCGTCGGCAGGATGGTTGTAGTGCGTGGGAATGACCGGATAGATGGTGGCTCCGGCTTCTGCGGCGTACTGCATATTGCGCAGATGGATGGTGTTGAAGGGCGTCTCGCGCACGCAGAGCACCAGGCGGCGGCGCTCTTTCAGGCAGACATCGGCGGCGCGGGCGATGAGGTTGGATGCGAGGCCGTTGGCTATGCCGGCGAGCGTGCCCATGCTGCAGGGCAGCACCACCATGGCGTCAACCAGGTAGCTGCCGCTGGCGATGGAGGCGCCGATATCTTCCGGCGGGTGCTGTTCGATTTTGGTGAGCGAGTCAGAGTGTTCGGAGCCAAGCAGTTTCTTCGCCAGATCGTTGCGTCCGCTCAAGTGCAGTTCCTCGGCGAGCACGCGCAGCGCATTCTCAGAAGCAATAAAGTGGATGCGTGTAATGCGCTCGTCCGCCGCGGCCGCGCGCAGAAATTCGCGGGCGTAGATGGCGCCGCTGGCTCCGGTGATGGCGAGCGTGAGTATCTTGCCCGGATTCTGCATCTTATCCACAGCATTGATTATCAAACAGGCGAGACAATTTTGCTGGAAGCGGGTCAAAAATATCATGCAGCGTAGATGGGCGCAGAGAGGTTTATTGCGGTGGACTCAAACTGCCGCTGCGCTGCTGTGCATTGCGCTGGGGTTGTGCGGCAGCGCACGCGCTGAGCTGGCCGTGCTGATGGAAGAACCCTACGGCACCTTCGGGCATATCAATCCAACGGGACATGTGGCAATTTATCTGAACCGCATCTGTGCGGCATCGCCTACGGAGCTGCGCGCGTGCAGGCCCGGCGAAACCGGTGTGGTGATCAGCCGCTATTACCGCGTGGCGGACTATGACTGGTTTGCCATTCCCCTGGTTCCGTATCTCTATGCAGTGGATGTGCCTGCGCAGATTCCGGCCACAGCGACGCCGGCGATGGAAGAAAATCTGCGTGACCGCTACCGCCGCCGCTATCTGCGCGAGCTTGCGCCCGATGGGCCGAACGGCGCGGCGCCGGGCGGAGACTGGACGCAGCTGGTGGGTGCATCGTACGACCGCAAGATCTACGGGCTGAGCCTGCAGACCACGCCGGAGCAGGACGCTGCGTTCATTGCGCTGTTCAACGACCGCAGCAACAACAGCCACTTCAATTTGATCTACCGCAACTGCGCGAACTTCTCAGAGACGGTGGTGAATTTTTTCTTTCCGCATGCGATTCATCGCAGTTTCATCTTCGATGCAGGCATTATGACGCCGAAGCAGGTGGCGCACATGATGGTGAAGTACGGCAGGAAGCATCCGGAGCTGGACCTGACGCCGTTTGTGATTCCGCAGGTTCCGGGCGCGATCCAGCGCAGCCGTGCGGTGCATGGCGTGGCGGAGTCGCTGGTGAAATCGAAGAAGTATGTGGTGCCGATGGCGATTCTTGCGCCGGAGGTGACGGGCGGTATTGCGGTGGGCTGGTTCACACTGGACCGCTTTCATTTTCCGAAGGATGCCGAGGTGCTGAGCGGCGCTGCGCTGGTGCAGGCCGAGACAACGGGGGCCAATAGCATTACGGCTCCGCTGCCCGAGCGGGGGCTGGGGCCGGCGCAACCTGCGGACGATCCTCCGCCCGCCAAGCCGGGCCATGCGCTGACACGCTAGCTAATCACGCAGTGCAAACTGGATGAGCGTGCTCCCATGCGCGCCCGTCTGCTGCTGCAATTCCTGGGTGAGAATCTCTTCCATTCCGTCCGGATCAGGATGCATCGTACAGGCGGCGATCTCTTCCGCTGAGGCTCCGTGAAAGCAGAGCTCGCAGACGGCGAGGCCGCCTGCGTCATCCATCACCGGAGGGCCGAAGGTGCGGCAGGTCATGGGGCGCGATGCGTAGAGATCGCAGGTGCCGGTAGCGGGGTCGAGTACGGGACAGGGCTCGTCGTTGGCGAAATCTTCGAAGGCGGCTTCGAATGTTTCGGCGGCTGCTGACGGCTCAGCGAACTCCGGCAGCAGGCCCGTGGCGGCGTCGCCGGGAAAATCCGGTGTGATGCGCGCGAGTGATTCGGCAACCCGAGTGCGGATGCGCGCTGCACGGGCAGCATCTGTCTGCGTGAGAGCGGCGAGGCCGTTGCGCAGGCGCTGGGCATCAAGCTGCGAGATGCTGAAGACGCCGATGCAGCACTGCGAGCAGCCCGGCCTGCAGGCCAGCCAGTCGCCGCTGCGGCGCGTCGCGTCTGCCAGCGCGGCATCCACAATCTGGACAAGCGTGGCGTCGTTCACGGGGCCGGGACGCTGGCACACAGGCTAGACCGCTTTGCGGTTGAAGCTGGTCTTCTTGACGCCGGCGAGCGCCTTGACCGGAGCGGCAGATGAGGAGGTAAGGTTTTTGCCCCCGGCGTTTGCCTGGGCAGCTTTTTCACGCATTGCCATCAGCTTCTGGGCCTTGCGGCCAAGCCCGCGCATCTTGATCTCGGTTGGCTTTGGAATGAAGTCAGTCATAAAGACATCCTCTCACGGGATGGAATTTCCGGACAATTCGAGCTGATGAGCGGCCGGATTTGAGGGCTTGCGGCAGCACTTAAAAGCAGATTCCGCGCGCTGCGCTTCGGAATGACAAAAAAGGAGGATAGTAGACATCTCCCCCGTGGGGATTTGCGCTAGGCCGTGCTGCGCTTCGGAATGACAAAAAGGGGGATATAGGAGACATTTACCCCCATGGGGATTTGCGCTAGGTATGGAGGACTCGGTCAAAGATCGCGTCCACGTTGGCGAGCTGGCGCGTGTAATCGAAGGCGCGCTGCAGCTTCTCCGGCGAGAGCCGCTCGGTGACGGCGGGTTCCTGCGCGATGATGTCGCGGAAGACGAGATCTTCTTTCCACGCGTGCATGGCGTGGGTCTGCACCAGCTTGTAGGCGTCTTCGCGCGACATGCCGGCCTCTGCCAGGTCGAGCAGAAGTTGGCCGCTGAAGATGAGGCCGCCGGTGGATTCCATATTCTTCAACATGCGCGCGGGATAGACGAACATCTTCTCGATCACGCCCGCGGTCTTCTGCAGCAGGTAGTCGGCGAGGATGGTGGAGTCAGGCAGGATGACGCGCTCGGCGGAGGAGTGGGAGATGTCGCGCTCATGCCACAGTGCGACGTTTTCCAGCGCGGCCTGCGAGTTGGAGCGGATGACACGCGCGAGGCCGCTGATCTGTTCGCAGGTGATGGGGTTGCGCTTGTGCGGCATGGCGCTGGAACCCTTCTGCTTCTCAGAGAAGAATTCCTCTGCCTCGCGCACCTCAGTGCGCTGCAGGTGGCGAATCTCGGTGGCGATCTTGTCCAGTGTAGAAGCGAGCACGGCCAGCGCGCCGAGGTAGGCGGCGTGGCGGTCACGCTGCATCACCTGGGTGGCGACCAGCGCGGGCTTCAGCCCCAGCTTGCGGCAGATTGTCTCTTCATACTCCGGCTTGAGATGGCCGAAGGTGCCGACCGCGCCGGAGAGCTTGCCGATGCGCAGGTCTTCAGCCGCAGCGTCAAAGCGGGCGAGGTTGCGCAGCATCTCGGAGTACCAGACCAGCAGCTTCAGGCCGAAGGTGGTCGGTTCCGCATGAACGCCGTGGGTGCGGCCGATCATGGGCGTGTGCTGGAACTCCAGCGCGCGCGCCTTGAGCACGTCCGAGAGGCGGAGGATGCCGGTGCGAATGATTTTGGAGGCGGCGAGAATCTGCAGCGCCTGTGCGGTGTCTACCACGTCAGTGGAGGTAAGGCCGTAGTGCAGCCAGCGCGATTCCGGGCCGATGTGCTCCGCCACGGCGGTGGTGAAGGCGATGACGTCGTGCTTCACCTCGGCTTCAATGGCGTGGATGCGCGCCACGTCAAACTTCGCCTTGGCGCGGATGGCTTTGGCGGCTTCGAGCGGCACGATGCTGGCTTCGGCCAGCGTCTCAGAGGCGGTGATCTCCACCGTGAGCCAGCAGGAGTACTTGTTTTCGTCGGACCAGATGGCACCCATCTCAGGGCGGGTATAGCGGGCGATCACGTGCGTCTCCTCAAAAAACACTTTGCGACGGCGTAGAGCATGACAGCAAAAGCAGATTCTTCGCTACGCTCAGAATGACAAACCAAGTTACATTAAACGCCAAATAGCTCGGCCATCTCGTCGTGCAGAAAGCCCTGGCCGGGTTTGTAGGGCTGCACCCATTTGCCGTCCATCACAAACTGCGGAATGGCGCGCTTGCCGACGTGCTTCAGCACCTCGTCCGCCGCGCCGGGAGTGGATTCAATATCAATCTCGGTGTAGGGGATGTTGTGCGTATCGAGGAAGCGCTTGGCTTCGCGGCAATCGCGGCACCAGGAAGCGGAATAGACAAGAAGGGCCATGGCTCTAGTTTAGCAAGGTCAGGAGCAGAGGGGGCAGCAAGTCAGCGAGTCAGCGGGTGGTGACGAAGGAGCTGGGCCACGGGATGCTCAATCGGCGGGGTGGAAGCCCGGGTCTCAGAGGCGAGACCCGGGGCACCCTTCTGTGGCCGGAGGCGCTAGCGGCGGGCGCGGAAGAAGTTTTGCAGCAGGGTGGCGCAATCATCAGCAAGGACGCCGGGGATGAGTTCGAGCTTGTGATTCAACTGGGGATGATTCATGACCGCGAGCACGGAGCCGCAGGCCCCGGCCTTGGGATCGGGCGCGGCGTAGATCAGGCGGCGGATGCGCGCATGCAGAATGGCTCCGGCGCACATGGCGCAGGGCTCCAGCGTGACGTAAAGGTCGCAGCCGTCAAGCCGGTAGTTGCCCAGCAGCTTGCCGGCGGCGCGCAGGGCGATGATTTCAGCGTGGGCGCTGGGGTCGTGGTCGCGGATGACGCGGTTGTTGCCCCCCGCGATGATCTCGCCGTCGCGCACAATGACCGCGCCGATAGGGACTTCGCCCTCAGCCTCAGCCGCGCGCGCCTGGGCGATGGCGGCGCGCATGAAGTCGAGATCGGTTTCGGTGGGCATTTACTTAGTGTAGCTGGGGTCATGGCCTCGGGGAGATTCGCTGCGCCTGCGGCTGCGCTCCAGCCTTCGGCAGAGCGGAAGGCGCCTGACGGCGCGGCCTTTCCGTGGGACTGAAGTCCCACTCCCCATCCTTCAACTACGCTCAGGACAGGCTCCTGAAGCCGTGGGCTTAACGAAGGATTGCTGCGGATGGGGCGTGGGTTAGGCAAGGACGATACATGGGCCGCGGTGGCAGGAAGCTCTTTGGCGGCATGTGTGGGGCGAAGACCATCTGGATTCTTCGGCTACGCTGCGCTTCGCTCAGAATGACTCGTGCTGTTAGTAGAGATTGCCGCCGGATTCCTCGGCGAGGTGGGCGAGGAATTTGCCGAGGGCGCGGATGCGGGGGGCGGCGAGCTCTTTTGCGGTGGGCAACTGCAGCTTATCCGGAAGGGTTTCGAGCTGGCGGCGCAGGGCGTTTTGCGCGTCGGTGAAGGTATTGAAACGCGTGTCGCTGCCGAGCTTCGCGACCGTGCGCATAATGCCGATGGTTCCCAGCTGCTCCAGTATGTCCGCGTCACGTGCGATCTGGCCTTCGAGCGTGGTGGGCGTGTTCTGCGGCTGGTGGGTGCGGATGACCTCCAGCACGGCAGAAATTTTCTCCGCAGGGAAGCCGGCTTCGGCGAGGATAGCTGGGGCCTTCTGGATGATGTAGGCGACGTGGTCCCATTGCGCCAGGGCGGCGGGGTCTTCCGGCCGGTGGCCGACGAAGACTCCGAGATCGTGCAGCCAGACGGCGGCGAAGACGACATCGTCGTCGTAGTTGAGGCCTGCGCCGATCTGCTGCGTCAGCGCGTAGAGACGCGGCTGATGGCCGAATTTGTGGCGCGGGTTACATTCGCGGGCGATGTAGCTGTGCAGTGCAGCGCGCCAGATCATGCGGGTTCCTGCTGCGTCATGCAGTGTAGCGCGCCGAGGCCCCAGATGAAGTCGCCGCAGTGGATGCCGATGACTTCGCGGGTGGGGAAGTGTTCGGCCAGAATGTTGAGGGCGCGGCGGTCGTTGGCGTCGTTGAAAGTGGGAACGAGGACGAGGTCGTTGGCGATGTAGAAGTTGGCGTAGCTGGCGGGCAGGCGCTGGCCTTCGAAGACGACGGGGGCGGGCATGGGAAGTTCCACGATGTGGAAGGGCTTGCCGTGGGCGTTGCGCGCGGCGTGCAGGCGCTCCAGATTCTCCGCCAGCGGAAGATGGTTTTCGTCGTGGATGTTGTGTTCGACGCAGGTGAGGATGGTGTTCTCGCTGACGAAGCGGGCGATGTCATCCACGTGGCCGTGGGTATCGTCCCCGGCGCAGCCGCGGTTGAGCCAGATGACCTGGTCGATGCCGAGATAGTCAGAGAAGGCGCGCTCAAGCTGTTCGCGGGTGATGCCGGGATTGCGCTGCTGCACTTCGCTGAGCAGGCACTCTTCCGTGGTGAGCATGGCGCCCGCGCCGTTCACGTCAATGCTGCCGCCTTCGAGCACGAGGCGGTGGCCGGTGACGACGGGCTGGAAGGACGGCATGTTGTAGAGCGCGGCGACGTGCTGGGGAATGCGGTCGTCGCGGAGCCAATTGTCATACTTGGCCCAGGCGTTGAACTTCCAGTCGGTGAGGGCGATCTTGCCTTCGCCATTTTTTACAAAAATAGGGCCGGAGTCGCGGAGCCAGACGCGGTCCGTCTCCCACGGATGGAAGTGGAGGCGGGCGAGGTTGGCTCCCGCACGCGTGAGAATGCGGGTGGCGCGCTTCTCCGCGTCTGCATTGTTGACCAGGATATGCACGTCTTCCACGCGCGAGAGGTGGCGCACGATCTCAGCGTAGACCCATGGGATGGGCTGGAATTTGCCGGGCCAGTCTTCGGCATTGTGGGGCCACGCAATCCAGGTGGAGGCGTGCGGCTCCCACTCTGCGGGCATGCGGTAGTCGAGTTGGCGGGGGGTATCGGTCATTGGCTCACCTGCTGCAGATGTTGGAAGGAATTCATGAGGCTCCACGTGATGAGCAGGCCGAAACAGATGAGGAGCGCGCCCAACAGCTTGAAGGAGAGAGAGCTTGCGCCCTGAAGGCGGCCACCGTACTTCGTAAACAGGCGGCGGCCAGTCAGGGTGCGGTAGATTGCCAGTGCCAATCGCGGGGATACCATGTGCACGATGCCGAAGAGAACATAGGCAGTGGCGAAGAGGTATCCGGCGAGAAAGAGGTAGACGGTGGTGGGTGTCATGGTTTCTTAGAAGCTCGTGGCGGAATCAATGGGTTTGCCGGGTTAGAAATTTTCGAGAAGCAGATTCTTCGCTGCGCTCAGAATGACAGATTAAAAAAATAACGCTAGTCGATGAAACGGTTGGATGCTGTGGAATTAGCTTGTTCCGGGCATTCAGATGTTCTTGAAATTCTAGCCGGGGTGAGGTCTCGTCGTCTCGGGATGTGGCCGAAGCTGTACGGGCAAAATACTGAGATCCTTCGCTGCGCTCAGGATGACGGTGTTTGCTGGGTGAGTAGCTTGCCTCAGCATAATGCCGTTCAGTCGATGAAGCGCTTGGTGATGCCACCGTAGGCGTCGATGCGGCGGTCGCGGAGGAAGGGCCAGTTGCGGCGGGTGTCTTCCAGCAGCTTCAGGTCAATCTCGGCGGTCAGAATCTCTTCCTTGTCGTGCGACGCCTGGGCGATGACGCGGCCAAAGGGATCGGCGATGAAGCTGCCGCCCCAGAATTCGAGGCCGGCACCTTCGGGGCCTTTGGACACGCTGACGCGACCTTCGGCTGTCTTCAGGCTAACGTCTCCATGCTCGTGGCCGACGCGGTTGACCGCGCCGACGTAGACGCCGTTGGCGATGGCGTGGGAGCGCTGGATGGTCTGCCACGCCGAGTATTGCGCTTCGCCGTACTCGGCCTTCTCGCTGGGGTGCCAGCCGATGGCGGTGGGGTAGAAGAGGGTGTTCGCGCCCTGCAGCGCGGTCAGGCGCGCGCCCTCGGGATACCACTGGTCCCAGCAGACGAGGGTGCCGATCTTGCCGAAGGTGGTCTGCATGGCCTTGAAGCCGAGGTCGCCGGGGGTGAAGTAAAACTTCTCGTAGTAGAGCGGATCGTCGGGGATGTGCATCTTGCGGTAGACGCCGGCGAGCGAGCCGTCCGCTTCCAGAATGGCGGCGGTGTTGTGGTAGAGCCCGGCGGCGCGGCGCTCAAAGAGCGAGGCGATGACGACCACCTTGGCTTCGCGGGCGACGGCGCTGAGGCGCTCAGTGGATGGGCCGGGGATGGGCTCGGCGATGTCAAAGAGGGCGTGGTCTTCGCGCTGGCAGAAGTACTGCGCGCCGAAGAGCTCAGGCAGGCAGATGATCTGCGCGCCGGCACGTGCCGCCTCACGGACGCGGTCGGCGGCTTTGTCGAGATTGGCGGTCGTGTCCGCGGAGCAGGACATCTGGATGAGGCCGATGATGGTGTTGCTATTTGGTGTCGTCATTTGTTTCAATTCCATTGCCGGTGTAGTAAACCGGTCCATTCTTGCCACGATACGCGATACCGAGCTCCGAATCCCACGGTTCGTGGTCGGGCGAAATGATATCGCCGGCAACCTGCATAGTGCTCGTAGTTGAGACGAGTAAAGGGCGCGGATTTGACGCAGTTATTTTCGTCATACTCATTTCTTTATTCGAGATGAGTCTATCGCTTGATAGTCATTGTTACAGGAACCAAGGGCATGGGCTTACAGTGCCTGTACGCGAGAGGCAAAGACAGAATAGAACTTTTCTCCCTGCTCATATAGCCATTTGTGCTGTTCTGGCCAGAGGTTCTTGTCCGCAGGAGGAATATCCGTTCTGAGTTGAATCTTGGCAAACTTAGGGGAAATTTCTTCCCACTTCAGTGGGCCTAATGCCGCTTCGATCTCTACTTGGTCTTGTTTCAGTTTTAGCAGCGTCTCGCTCGGGTTTGCATCACGAATTGCAATCTCACAGCCGATCCATTTGTCTCTGCGAGCCGCAAGAAATGACATAAACACGTTACTGCGACCGAGTGGCGAGATCAACCAATATTGTGGGCGTGGGCTTTGTAAACGGAACGATGCCCCTCGGTCAACGCAATATGTCTTGAATGCTGTCCAGTATTCAATGTAGAAGAGGTTTCGTTCATTAGTTGCTTCGGGATCAATGAGCGATTCCGGCAATCCTTTAGAAGGCGCTTCGCGCCGTGCTCGCAACACTTCATTGGGGCGCACTAATACATTGAACGCTGGCGCGGGGGCAGAATCGTTTATTCGGTATAGCTCAAGTTGAACGCCATAGAAGCGAACGCTGCTCTGGCTTATTTGATTAAGCCATTCAATGGCGCGCCGATGTTCCTCTTTGAATTCTTCGGCAATCCAAATTACTGTCTTAGCACCCTGATTCTCGTCGCCCACGCCGGAAGCGTATGTTAGAAGTTTACCGAGATGGTCGTGATTAGTAGAGCCAAATTGATTCTCAATGATGATGAGATATTCGTGCTCATCCTTTTCCTCAACACCAGACTCCGTGGCTAGAATATCCAGAGAGAATCGGCCAACAGGATGTTCTATTCGTAGAATTTTGAGGTCGACGCCGAGTTCATCGGAAAGAAGAGAAACGCCATGCTTCGCAAGCCATGGCGTGAAATTCCTCGCCTCGTCCGCCCACACATCTCTAACGCGGGGTATCTTCTCAAGTGTGCCGAGCGGTACGGTCGTGAGTTCTGTCTCGTTCAATGTGTAACCAATGACCTACTCGAAGATGAGGATGGCTGCGGCGATGGTGGTCGTCCACAGGCCCTTCTTGTCGCCGACGGCAGACTGGGTGATGTTGGCGGTGCGCACGATCTTGTCAGACATGCGGTAGATCTCTTTCTTCTCATCCCAGCTCTTGTCGGGGTCGAAGTCCACGTCGAGCGTGGTGGCGAGCATTTCTGCGGCGAGCTCTTCGGCATAGTCACCGGCCTGCTCTTCGGTTTCGCCGAAGCTGTGGTGCTCAGAGAGGTAGCCGTAGGTGTCGCGGTCCGTGGGGATGGCGACGCCGATGCTGGAGACGCAGAGGCGGTGAGCCTCGCGGGTTGAATTTTCTGCGATCACGGCAAAGACGACCTCACCGGGGTTCAGGTATTTGAGACCCTCTTTGCGGGTGACCATCTTGCACTGGGGCGGAAAGATGGATGAGACACGCACCAGATTCTGGGCGGCGATGCCGGCGTCGCGCAGAGCCAGCTCAAATGAAGTGAGACGTTCTTTGTGTTTTCCAACGCCCTTGGTAAAGAAAAGGCGCTTGGGAACCATGCTTTTACCCAATTCGAAGATCCTCCGGAAGTGTCTGGAAAGTGCAGTGCCGGGCGAGGGTACGCGCAGGCCACCAATTTCAAATACTACACGCAAATGCGGGCTGGGATGGGACGGTTGTTAAAATCCGGCGAATGCTTGAGTTAGACGGCGGTGAGGCGGCAGCCTTCCGGCCCGCTGCGGCTCGGCGCACTGATTTCTGCTTCTGGGCGCAATAACTTTTTGTTATCAATACATTCCTTTCACGCGGATGGAGTTATTCTGGATATGAAGTCCAACAAAGTCTGCTTAAGCCATGGCGTCAGCGGCGGAAATTTATCTCCAGTCACTGCCGTCATTACCAGGCGTCTTTAAATCCAAATACCCTCGCGGGGCCGCGTGCCCCTTAATCAAGAAGGAGCTTCATGAGCGAACTGCGCAATTTTCTGGAACTGTCGTATGAGGAGTTGGAAGAGCTTAACCTGAAGGCTAAGAAGCAGCGCAAAGATCGTGTGCCCGCGCACAAGATCCAGGAAGAGCGTCTGAAGTACCTCACCGACGAGAAGGGCATCAAGGCCGTCACCGTGATCTTCAGCGATCTGGAAGGCCGCCTGCACATGCTGGACTACGACAAGAAGTTCCTGGTCGGCAGCTATGACAACCTGACCTTTGACGGCTCGTCCATCCGCGGCTTTACCGCGCAGCGCGAGAGCGATCTGCGGCTCGGTATTGACTGGAGCGCGTTCTACTGGGCGCCGGCAGACGTGTTTGGGCCGGGTAAGGTACTGGTCTTCGGCGAAGTGATTGACAAGAACGGCGCCGTCTATTCGGCTGACATGCGCGGCGTGCTCAAGGCGTATGCTGCCGAGCAGTTCAAGAAGAACGGCTACACGCTGAACGCTGCCAATGAGATCGAAGGCTTCCTGTTTGACGGCGTGGATGCTGAGCGCAGCTACACCGAGAACAGCACCTTTGAGTATGTGAACACCGGCGGCTACTACCACTCGCTGCCCGGCGATCCGCTGCGTTCGTTCATTGACACCACCGCCGAGATTCAGCGCGCGATGGGCTTTGAGAACGAGAAGGACCACCCGGAAGTTGCGCCGTCTCAGTTTGAGATTAACTACGGCTACGGCGAAGTGGTCGCGGCTGCTGACCAGATCGTGCTGTACAAGCTGATCTGCCGCCAGGTCGCCACCCAGATGGGCATGACCGCAAGCTTCCTGCCCAAGCCGGTGGTGGGCGTGAACGGCAGCGGCATGCACACCAACGTGTCCATCACCAAGGGCGGAAAGAACATCTTCTGGGACCCGAAGGGGCAGGAGAAGATCTCCAAGTTCGCCTGGAGCTTTGTGGACCGCATTCTGACCCACGGCAACGATATCTGCGTTCTGCTGAACCCCAGCGTGAACAGCTATCGCCGCCTGGATCCGCACTTTGAAGCGCCGAACCAGATCAAGGCCTCCGCAACCGACCGCGGCTCCATGATCCGCATTCCCATCGGCAATGAGAAGAGCTCGCGTGTGGAAGTCCGCTCGGTTGCTCCTGACGCGAACCCCTACATGGTGCTGTACTCGGTCTTCAAGTCCGGCCTGGACGGCGAGACGGCGAAGATCAAGAACCTGCGCCAGGCGGAACGCTACCTGCCGGACAACATCTACGACGCGCTCAACAACTTCCGTGACGCATCGTGGACCACGTCGCTGCTGGGTGCTGATGTGAAGGGCCGCTATGCGGACCTGAAGCAGGCATCGGCTGACCGTTGCCCGCGCCTGCTGGGCACCATCGTGAAGGCGCCTGAGGTGCTCTTCCACCACGACGTCTACAACCAGCTCATCTGGGGCAAGTTCTAGCCCCGCGGTGCTGCGCGCACGGCGGATCGCTCACTGCGTTCGCAAATGCAACATCAGAAAGCCCTCGCTTCGGCGGGGGCTTTTTGCTGCTGATTCAGATCTTTCGCGAGCATGCGTCATGCGCATCCGGTAATGCGACAATAAGTTGAACTTTTCCCCGCGGAATCGCGTCATTTTTTCTATAGCATGGAGTCAAGGTTTTCCTTCGTTTGGAGGCTTTTGTGCGTCTGCGATTTTTGTTCGTTCCCATGGCGTTTGCTGGGTTATCCCTCACCGGATGCAAGACGCCCGCTGCGCCTGCACCGATCGCGCCGCCGGAGAAGGGGGCGTTAGTCTCACCATGGGATACCAGGATAGTGCAGCCAACGCACGCGGCCTACGATTGCGGCCAGCCATTTCAATTGGCGCCGAACATTGCAATTGTGGACAAGGACTACACTCCCGGTGGCAACCCGAAGGCGGACAGCCCGGCTGTCTATGCGCAGTCGTCGGATGCTGTGGCTGATCTAGCGGTGCGCGTTACCAGCGCCGCGGATACCTATCAGCAGACGGGCAACCTGGCAGCGGCGACTTGCGCGGCAAATTTGTTGGCCGCCGCGGCAGCCGATCATGCCATGGCCGGATGGATGTTCTCACGCGACGCCAGACATGAACAGACCAAGGGGCTGCGTTCTCTTTCTATTGGATATCTCAAAATTCGCAATAGCGGAGTCATACTTCCGAGTACGAACGATTACATTATCGCGTGGATGGAAGATATCGCGCACAGCCTGCGCGATCACTATGATGCTCAGGGATGCAGACATAACTATTGTGTGACGTATGACCACAACGTGGCGTCGACAGCGTTTGCACTAGCCTCGGTCGCTATCGCGGCAAATGATCATGGAATGTTTAGCTGGAGCGTGCGCAAATACAGGCAGATCGTCTCTGAGATTGACGCTACGGGGATGCTGCCGCCCGATATTGCCGGACGGACATCGCTCAAGTTCCACCTGGAATCGACTGCTGCTTTGGTACAAGTCGCTGAGTATGGTGAGTTGAACAACGATCCTCTCTACGCGTATGACCATGGGGCTATCCATGCGCTGATCCACACGACGACCGGCGCCATTGTCGATCCCACACCGTTCGTGCTGCGTTCTCATGCGCGGCAGACAATCTCCAGAGGGCTCGAAGGTTGGGAGATTGGCTGGGCGACTATCTATGTGCGACGCTTCCCGGACCCTCTCATCTCCAAACTGCTGGGTGAGTCGAGCGACGCAGGTCTCTACGCCTGGGGCGGCGCTCCATTTGGAACGGAGCCGGATAACTAGCTGAAAATAACTTCGCACAAGTGTGCGGTAATAGGCCGGATCGCGTTGCCAGCCGTATTTCGCGGGTGATAGCTTTAATTCGAATTCATCCGCTGATACGTGAGGATTATTACCCATGCAATCCAGTTACAACGGCATCGCCCTGCCTGAGGGTGGCGAAGCCATCCAGTACGCTGACGGAAAATACACCATCCCCAACCATCCGATCATCCCCTTTATTGAGGGTGATGGCACAGGCCGCGACATCTGGAAGGCATCGCAGCGCGTGTTTGACGCGGCGGTGGAGAAGGCTTACGGCGGCAAGCGCTCCGTGAAGTGGTATGAAGTCCTCGCCGGCGAGAAGGCGTATCGCCAGACGAAGAATTGGCTGCCGGACGATACCGTGAAGGCGACCGTGGACTTCCGCGTGTCCATCAAAGGACCGCTGACGACGCCAGTGGGCGGCGGCATTCGCTCGCTGAACGTGGCGCTGCGCCAGCTGATGGACCTGTACCAGTGCGTGCGCCCGGTGAAGTACTACGCCGGTGTGCCCAGCCCGGTGAAGCATCCGGAGAAGTTGAACGTGACCATCTTCCGCGAGAACACCGAAGACATCTATGCCGGCATCGAATTCCGCGAAGGCACGCCGGAAGCGGCGAAGGTCATCAGCTTTATCAATGACGACATGTTGAAGGGAACCAAGAAGAAGATTCGTCTGGACTCCGGCGTGGGGATCAAGCCGATCTCGATCACTGGCTCCAAGCGGCTGGTGCGCGCGGCAATCCAATATGCCATCACCAACAACCTGAAGACTGTGACCATTGTGCACAAGGGAAACATCCAAAAGTTCACTGAGGGCGCGTTCCGCGAGTGGGGCTATGAAGTGGCCATCGCCGAGTTCCGCGAGCAGGTCGTGACCGAGCGCGAGAGCTGGATTCTAGGCAACGTGGAGAAGGATGCCAACCTGACCCCGGAGCAGAATGCGGCCATGATCGAGCCGGGCATTGAGTTCGCAACGCCGGAGTTTGGCGCGAGCATTGTGGCCGAAGTGAAGCACGTGCTGGCGTCCATCGGGGCTTCGCACGGCGGCGGCAGGTGGAAGCAGAAGATCCTCATCAACGACCGTATCGCCGACTCCATCTTCCAGCAGATCATTCTGCGGCCTGAGGATTACAGCGTGCTGGCGACGACGAACCTGAACGGCGACTACATCTCGGATGCAGCGGCGGCGCAGGTGGGCGGCCTGGGCATTGCGCCGGGCGGCAATATTGGCGATGGCTATGCTGTCTTCGAAGCGACGCACGGCACCGCGCCGAAGTATGCGGACAAGGACGTGATCAATCCGGGCAGCGTGATGCTGAGCGGCGTGATGCTGTTTGACTTCCTCGGCTGGCACGAAGCGGCACGGCTGATCGAAAGCTCGATGGAGAAGACGATTCAGCAGAAGTATGTGACGTACGACTTTGAGCGCCAGATGCAGGGCGCGACCAAGGCGAAGACCAGCGAGTTCGCCACTCGCATGATCGAAAACATGTAAGCTGGTTCGCGCGGCAGGCGCCGCACCTTTTGGCGTTCCCCCGCCATGCAATGAAACCGCGTTCCGCTGTGGAGCGCTAACCGAAAGAGGGAAGTGATATGCGGAAGAAAGTAACTATCGTTGGCGCGGGCAACGTGGGCGCTACAGCTGCACACTGGATCGCTTCAAAGGAACTGGCGGACGTGGTGCTGATTGACATCATGGAAGGCGTGCCGCAGGGCAAGGGCCTGGATCTGCGCGAGGCCATGCCGATTGAGAAGCGCGACTGCGACGTAATCGGCACCAATGATTACGCTGACACTGCAAACTCTGACATCGTGGTGATCACCGCGGGCATTCCGCGCAAGCCCGGCATGAGCCGCGATGACCTGTTGAACACCAACTTCAAGATCATGTCTGACGTGGTCAGTAAGGTCACAGCCGCTTCGCCGAACTGCATTCTCATCATCGTGTCGAATCCTCTGGATGCGATGGCGCAGGCTGCGTATAAGCAGGCCGGTTTCCCGCGCGAACGCGTGATTGGCATGGCCGGCGTGCTGGATTCGGCGCGCTTCCGCACCTTCATCGCAGACGAGCTGAAGGTCTCGGTCGAGAACGTGACGGCGTTTGTGCTGGGCGGCCACGGCGATACCATGGTGCCGCTGCCGCGCTACTCCACCGTCGCCGGCATTCCCATCACGGAGCTGATCGAGAAGACGCGGCTGGAAGAGATTGTGCAGCGCACCCGCGACGGCGGCGCTGAGATCGTGAAGTATCTCAAGACCGGCTCGGCGTTCTATGCGCCTTCTGCTGCGACCGTGGAGATGGTGGAAGCGATTCTGAAGGACAAGAAGAAGATCCTTCCGTGCGCTGCTTATCTTGAGGGCGAGTACGGCATCAGCGGCTACTACATCGGCGTGCCCTGCAAGCTGGGCGCAAAGGGCCTGGAGCAGATCATCGAGATCAAGCTCACGGCAGAAGAAGATGCAGCGCTGAAGAAGAGCGCGGCAGCGGTGAAGGAGCTTTGCGCCGTGATTGGCGTGTAAGCACCGCAGTAAAAAATCAAAGGCCCGCCCGGTTGAGGCGGGCCTTTTGTTGTTGCAGGCATCTTCTTCATTTGCAATGGCTTGTGAGCGATGCAACGGATGTGATCCAGTTCACATTCAGTAAGCTTCCGGCGGCCTATAGTCTCGGCGGAGTTAAGTTGTCTGCCAGCCGCGTTCATCCTGCTTGTGTACACGGCGGCAGGAGGGATTCTTATGAAACAGTGTGTTCGCGCCATGGTGTTGTTGAGCAGTGTCCTCACTATCCCTGCAATGATGGCCTTTCCGCAGGCTCCCGCCCCAGTGAAAGCCTCCACTACACAACCTGCAAAAATTGGGACGTATGACAAGGTCTCCATCGTGATAGCGTTCTATCGCTCACCGCAGTGGGAGGCTATTCTGCAGCAGAAGCAGGACGAGAAAGTTGCCGCGATGAAGAGCAGCAATGCGGCGAAGGTGAAGGAGTTGAACGATTGGGGCCTGACCTGCCAGGAAGTCGCCATGCAACAGGTGCTGGGCGCTGCGCCGATGGACAACATCCTGGAAGTGCTGAAGCCCGCGTTCAGGGAGATTGAAAGAAAGCAGGGGCTGGCCGCGATTGTGGAGTTTCCGGGGACCGATCCGGATGCGGTCAAAGTGGATGTGACGGCACAGCTGATGGATTGGCTGCAGGCGAACGACAAGACACGGCAGCTGGCGAGCGATATGCGCGACCAGCAGGAGAAGCTGCACAAAGAGATGGATAAGCCGTGCCCGACGTTGCCGGCGGTGAAATAGCGGCCATCGCAAACAGTGAAGCCCACTCCGCGGAGTGGGCTTCGCCGTTCCGTTGCGAGGGTAATTAGTCGATGCGGTTGATGGTGACGCTCTCCAGCACGACCGGCGTCTTGGGCTTGTCCATGCCGTCGCGCGCGACCTTGCTGATCTTCTCCACGATCGGATAGCCCTCGACGACTTCGCCGAAGATGGTGTGCTTGCCGGTCAGCCAACTGGTGTCCGTCACGGTGATGAAGAACTGAGAGCCGTTGGTGTTGGGTCCAGAGTTTGCCATGGCGAGCTTGCCGGGCTGCTGGAAGCCGTGCGGGGAGCCGACCGTCTCATCGGCAAACTTGTAGCCGGGGCCGCCCATGCCGGTGCCTTCGGGATCGCCGCCCTGGATCATGAACTGCGGAATCACGCGGTGGAAGATGGTGCCGTCGAAGAGCTTGGCGCCCTTCTTGCTGCGGCTGTTCCACTCCTGCGTGCCTTCGGCCAGGCCGATGAAGTTGGCGACGGTCTTGGGGGCGTCTTTTTCAAAGAGGCGGCAGACAATCTCGCCTTCGCTGGTCTTGAAGTGTGCGTAAGTACCTTTTTCGAGTGCCATTGGATGTAAACCTTTCTGGTTGGGAAGTTATCTTGTGCTGCGTGAAATTTATCTGGATGCAGGAGCGGCGATGGGGCGAGCCACCGGCTTTTGCAGCGGAGGAGCGGGAAGCGGCGGCATGGGCTGGCCGTCGCGGACGATGGTGACTTTGTTCAGCACTACCGGCTCCAGTGGGCGGTCATTGGCGTCGCGCTGCACGTGCGTGATGGCCTGCACTACGGCCACTCCGGCATCGTCACACTGGCCGAAGATGTTGTAGCCGCCGTTCAGTTCGGGAACTGCAACCTCTGTGATGAAGAATTGCGAGCTGTTGGTGTTGGGGCCGGAGTTTGCCATGGCCAGGCGGCCGGGCACGTTGAAGGTGATGCCGGGCGTGGGCTCATTGTTGAAGTAGTAGCCGGTGTCGCCTATGCCGGTGCCGGTGGGGTCGCCGCCCTGCGCCATGAAACCCGGGATGACGCGGTGGAAGATGGTGCCGTTGTAGAGCGGCTTGTTGTGCATCAGCTTCTGCGTGGTGGGATTGGTCCAGTCGCGCTTGCCTTCCGCCAGGTCAATAAAGTTCTGCGAGGTGACCGGAGCCTGGTTGTAGAAGAGCTTGCAAGTGATGCGGCCAAGCGTGGTGTCAAGCACCACGGTGGGGCCGGTGGGCTGCGGCGCGGGCTGGAACTGCGGTGCGGCAGACGGCGCATCGGGCAGGGACTGCGCCTGCGCGGCAGCGGCGGCCAGGGGACTGAGCAGGAGAGCGATGGTGCAGAGAGTTCTGTTCTTCATACCCCATTAAGCATACAGCGGCAGGGCGCGTTACATCCACTTAGGGGATAAAGCGGTGGTGCCCAGATTTGCTCTTAGGATTCAGCTCACGGCCGGCTTTTGGAATTAAGCCCGCAACTTTTAGGCTAAGCCAACAACTTGCTTTTGGGCTAAGCCCACAACTTTTAGGCTAAGCCAACAACTTGCTTTTGGGCTAAGCCCGCAACTTTTAGGCTAAGCCGACAACTTGCTTTTGGGCTAAGCCCGCAACTTTTAGGCTAAGCCCACAACTTTTAGGCTAAGCCAACAACTTGCTTTTGGGATTAAGCCCACGGCTTCAGCCGTGGGATAAGGGACTGAACGAAGCGAGGGCTTTAGCCCCGGAGTCATTCATCACTCCATTGAGGACACTACCTGAACTCTGCTCAGGATGACACGGTGTTGCAAGTGTGCTCGCCGGCTTTCCGGTAATAGACTACGCCAGCCGCTGCACATCCCGAAAGACACGCAGCAGGTTGCCGCCGAGCAGCTTCTGCATCTGCTCGGCCGTATAACCGCGCGCCATCAGGGCGGCGGTGATCTTCGGCAGGTCAGCGGCGGAATCAATCCCAGCAGGCAGCGAGGGCATGCCGTCAAAATCCGTGCCGATGCCGACATGGTCAATGCCGGCAGTTTTTGCGACGTGGTCGATGTGGTCAATGAGTGCGTCGAACGAGGCACGCGGAATGCGGGCGGCGAATTCGCGGTCAATTGCGGCTGCTTCCGGGTACGTCACGGTGCGGCCTGCAGCGCGCCTGCGGGCGGCAAACTCGCGCTGGGCAGAGTGCAAATCGGGCAGAAGCGCGTTCCACGCGGCGCGCCAGTTTTCATCGATAAAGGCAGGAAAGAAGTTCACCATCACGGCACCGTTGTTGGCCGCAATGGCACGCAGCATCTCGTCGGTAAGATTGCGCGGCGCAGCGGTGAGCGCACGCGCAGACGAATGCGATGCAATGACCGGAGCGCTGGTCACGTTGAGCACATCGGCGAAGGTCTGGTCGGAGACGTGCGAGACATCCACCATCATGCCGAGGCGGTTCATCTCGCGGACGACCTCTTTTCCGAATAGAGTGAGTCCGCCGTGGTGCGGAACAGATGCGTCATGGAGGTCGCCGGAGGAGTCTGCCCACTCGTTGGTGTTGGACCAGGTGAGCGTCATGTAGCGCGCGCCCAGGGCGTGGAAGGCGCGGAGATTATCGAGCGAATTCTCAATGGAGTGGCCGCCCTCCACCCCGAGCAGGGCCGCGAATTTACCAGCAGCGTGGGCGGCGAGAATATCTTCAGGCGAGAGGCAGAACTGCATCGAATCCGTATGGCGACGGACCTGTTCCTGCACGGCGCGCAGCAGCGCAACGGTGCGGCTGGCGTACTCGCCCGGGTAGAGAGTGGGTTCCACCCATGCGGCAAAGAACTCGGCGTTCAGGCCGCCGCGGCGCGCTGTTTCCAGTGAGAGCATTCCGTGCGCCAGCGGATCAGAGAAGTTCCAGCCCTCGTCCAGAAAACGCTGCGGCGTATCCGCATGAGTATCAATGACCAGCGACGCACGATGCACAGCGATAGGGTCTTCTGCCACGCCATTGATTTTATCAAGATGCGGCGCGACGAGGAGCGTACAACATCATTCTGTGCAACCGCTCGTCTGAAGAAAACACGCTAATGCGCTGCCATCTGTTCCGGATCGGGCACGGCAGAGCGTTTGGGTGGGAGCCGCATGATCCACACCAGCGGCGAAAGCAGCAGCACGGTGAGCGCCAGCAGTGCGAACGCGCTGCGGTAGGCGAGCATGGTGGATTGCGCGATCAACTGCCGGTAGATCTGCGCCAGCGCGATGGGGCGCGCGGCGGACGGACTGAGGTGCAGCGCGCTGGCGAAGGTGCTGATGTAGTGGCTGACGCCGTAGCTGCCGGCGTCCAGATTGCCGGCCAGCATGGTCTGATGCACCTGTGCGGAGCGCGCCAGGAACGTGGTGAGCAGTGCGGTGCCGGCCGAGCCGCCCAGGTTGCGCGCGAAGTTTGAGAGCGAGGAGATCTGGTTACTCTTCTCGCGCGGCACGCCGACGTAGTTCAGCGTGCTGATGGGGATAAAGATGAACGGCAGGCCGACCACCTGCAGCGCCCGCCACAGCGTGACGGTGCCATAGCTGGTGTACAGGTCAAGCCGCGTGAGGTTGAACAGGCCGGCGGCCACGGCGATGTAGCCCAGCATCACCATCAGGCGTGGATCACCTTTGCCTAGCGTTCTGCCCGCGATGGCCATGCCGATCATCATCACGAAGCCTGCAGGTGACAGCACCATGCCGGCGCGCTCTGCCGTGTAGCCCAGCAGTGTTTGCAGGAACTGCGGAATGAGCACCGTAGACCCGAAGAGCACCATGCCGAGAATGAGCTGCAGGAAGACGGCGGTGCCGAAGTTGCGATTCTTCAGCAGCTTCAAATCCACGATGGGGTCAGGATGCCTCCACTCCCAGATGGCAAAGAATATCAGCAGGGCCACTGCGAGCATGGCGGTCAGCTGGATCTGGCCGGAGCCGAACCAGTCCTTCTGCTGACCTTTGTCGAGCGTGAACTCCAGCAGACCAACGCCGAGGGCGACTGCACCGAGCCCGATGAAGTCGACCGGGAGACGCCGCTGCATGCGTGCATGAATCTCCGGCGGATCTTCCACCATGCGGTTGGAGAGATAGAGCGAGATCAGCCCGATGGGGATGTTGATGAAGAAGATCCAGTGCCAGTTGTAGTTATCCGTGATCCACCCGCCGAGCGTAGGGCCGATGGCGGGCGCGATCACCACGGCCATGCCGTAGAGCGCGAACGCCTGCCCGCGTTTTTCGCTGGGGAAGGTGTCAGCGAGGATGGCCTGCTCGCTGGGCGCCAGCCCGCCGCCGCCCAGCCCCTGCAGAATGCGCGCGATGATGAGCGTGGTGAGCGATGGCGCCAGTCCGCAGAGCAGCGAGCAGCCGGTGAAGAGCGCAACGCAGGTCATGTAAAAACGCTTGCGGCCAAAGCGGTCTGATAGCCAGCCGGAGATGGGAAGAATGACGGCGGAGGAGACCAGGTAGCTGGTCAGCACCCAGGTGGCCTCGTCCTGCGATGCGCCGACCGAGCCGGCGATGTGGGGCAGCGCGACGTTAGCGATGGAGGTGTCCAGCACCTCCATAAACGTGGCGATGGTGACCGTGAGCGCAATCAACCAGGGATTGTGGCGGGGCTTCCAGCCCGAATCAATTGCAGACATAATGCGGTCTCGTATCCATGCGCGCGCGTTTTGCAGCGAGTGGGGTTAGGCTTGCTGTTGTGAGCAGGCAATTTATATGCCGCTTGCAGATGTAGAGTACGGTGGTGCGGATGGAGTTAAACACAGTAACTGACTTGATTAAATGGTGGAGGCGGCGGGAGTCGAACTTGAGCCGCTTTGCGGGCGTGTGAGCCCGCAGGCGAAATCCTGAGCGGCAGCGCCGCGAAGGACCTCAAGAGAAATATTGGTGGAGGCGGCGGGAGTCGAACCCGCGTCCGAAACTACTTCCAACAGAGAGCCTTCATGCTTTTTCCAGTTCTATTTTGTCTCGTCACCGGAGCTTGGAACGGACGAAGATACGCCGGCGACCAGCCTGATCGGTCTCACTCGCGGCGTCCAGGCGGAACACGTTGAGCCAGCCTACTGTGCGGCGCTCCGTACACGCCCGTAGGCGAAGCGTGAGGGAACGGCAA
>Ga0302270_10000101_pt1 | contig 89722 bp, 85 predicted proteins | sample III_Bog_E2_3_FD_198773 | JGI IMG/M metagenome (GOLD analysis project Ga0302270, IMG submission 198773) | Peat permafrost microbial communities from Stordalen Mire near Abisko, Sweden - III_Bog_E2_3 | ecosystem: Environmental > Terrestrial > Soil > Wetlands > Peat | place: Sweden: Abisko... | reverse complement strand
TCAGCCTGTGGAGAGGAAGGCTCTGGCGGTCGGCGCAAGCCGGCCACGAAACCAGCCTCAGTGAAGCAGAAATCCAGCGTCAAACCTACCTATGCGTAGGTTTGAGCAAGTCTGGAAGAACGGTTTGATACCGGAGCCTCTTGATTGGCGTCGTCGCCCCTCTGTCATCGCCTGCGTCTTCGCCGAAAATTTCCCTACGGCATATTTTGCCGAGTGGCTGTCGCCCTAAGGGCCAGCCCGCCCCCATCTGCCGGGGCCAATAGACCTCAAAAAGACCCGGCCTCAAACCAGCCCACTGATTTTAATGGGTTTTTTCAAAAAGCCCTCAGTTGGCACGGCACCTGCAATAGCTTTCTTGTCCGCCGCACCACCGGGTGCTTCCTAAACGGTTGAGAGCGAACGAGGTCATACAATGGAAAACCCAGTCTACATCTCGCTCTCCCGCATGGTCGCCCTACAACGGCAAATGGATGTGGTGGCTAACAATGTTGCTAACGCTACATCGACTGGATTTAAACGCGAACACGTCATGTTTTCGGAATATCTCCAACGTCCGAGCATGGGAGAACGGGTTTCAATGGTTCGAGATCGTGCAACAACCCGCGATATGAGCCCTGGACCCATGTCAGCAACAAGTAATCCTCTTGATCTTGCGATCCGTGGCAAAGGGTATTTTGTGGTTGATACACTCAATGGTCCTCACTATACCCGCGCTGGTCGCTTTCAATTGGACCCCAAAGGCCAGATTGTTGACAACAATGGTTTGCCGGTCTTGGGAACCGACATGAAGCCAATCACCTTACAAAACGGAGCCAATGAGGTTCGCATTCAAGGTGATGGTTCCGTTTTCACCAATCTGGATCCCAAAACTCCGGTTGGCAAAATCAATGTCGTGACCTTTGATAAAGAACAACAGATGAGTGAAGTCGGCAGCGGCCTCTTTTTAACTGATGAAAAACCTCAGCCAGCGCCTAAAGATACCAGATTAGCCCAAGGCGTTATTGAAGAATCAAATGTTCAACCCGTCGTCGAAATGACTAATATGATGAATGTTCTTCGTCAATATCAGGGAATTGAAAAAATTATTGACTCAGAGCATAAAAGCCAACAGAATATGATCCAGAAACTCGGTCGGCAAGCTTAAGCCCTAAACAATAGGAGAACTATACTATGCGCAGTCTCGCCATTGGGGCCACCGGCATGCAGGCCCAACAGCTCAACGTCGAAGTCATCTCCAACAATATCGCCAACAGTGCCACCAACGGGTTCAAGGCGCAGCGCGCGGAGTTCCAGGATCTGCTTTATCAGAACATGCGGCGGATTGGTTCGACCTCTTCGGACGCGGGCACCATCGTACCGTCTGGGGTGCAGATCGGCGCCGGGGTGCGGACCGCATCGGTTTACCGGATCATGTCGCAGGGCAATCTGACCGTCACCGAGAACCAGCTCGATATCGCGGTCAACGGCAACGGCTTCTTTCAAATTCAGTTGCCGACCGGCGAAACCGCCTACACCCGCGATGGTTCGTTCTCGCTGAATCCCCAAGGCCAGATTGTCACCAGCAATGGCTACCTGTTGAACCCCGCCATCACTGTCCCGCCGAACTCTCAGAGCATCACGGTCAGCGCCACGGGTCAGGTCCAGGCAAAAATTGCCGGGACCGTTACGCCCGCGACCGTCGGTCAGGTCACGCTAGCGGCCTTCCCCAACGACGCCGGCCTTGAAGCAACCGGCGACAATTTGTTCCTAGAAACCCCGGCTTCGGGCACGGCGGTCACGGGCAACCCCGGCGTCCAGGGCTTTGGCTCAATCGTTCAGGGTTCACTGGAAACCTCTAACGTCAACGTGGTCCAGGAAATCACCAACCTGATCACGGCTCAACGGGCCTACGAAATGAACTCCAAAGTCATCAAGACCACCGATGAGATGATGCAGACCGTCGGCCAGATGCAGTAATCACTGCGCAATATGGGTAAGCAAGACCAAGGCTAGACGTACAGGAAAAGGTGAACGCCATGAAACCGATCATCACTTTAGGCTTTGGTGCCGCCCTGTCCTTTATGACGTTCACCGCCGATGCCGCCCAATTGCGCCCCGCCGTCACCGTAACCGACGATCAAATCCGGCTTGGAGATTTATTCGATGGTCTGACCGACCAAGCCGACCGTCAAGTCGCTCCGGCTCCGGCTCCTGGTCGTCAAATGGTCTATGATAGCGATTTCCTGCAACGCTTGGCCCAGTCCTATCATGTGGATTGGCAACCGGCCTCGACGGACGCCAAGGTTTCCGTTACTCGAGCCAGCCGCAGCGTCGGCATTGACGACTTGCGCGGCGCGGTGGTGGAAGCCCTCAGCCATCGGGCTGTTGGTGGGCGGCTTCAGGTTGAGTTTGAAAATCCCGCCCTGCGGGTGGTGGTGGCGACCAACCAACCGTCAACGGTCTCGGTCGAGAATTTATACTATAATCAGATTTTGAATCACTTCAGTGCTGAAGTGGTTTTGGGGGCTGGCGGCTCGGCTCCTCAACGGGTTACGGTCTCCGGGCGCGCAACTCTGATGGTTGATATGCCGGTGCTGACCCGCCGGGTCAATCCCGGTGAAGTGATTACCCATGCTGATATTGGCTGGGTCGAGATCAGCGCCAATCAATTGGTCGGAAATATTGCTTCGAGCGAGACCGATCTGGTCAACAGAACTCCGCGCCGCAGCCTTCAGGTCAATGCCCCGATTTTTCTTTATGATGTTATCCCCCTAAAGCTCGTTCTTAAGGGTGAAATGGTCACGATGGTCCTGCAAACCCAGAATATGTACTTGTCTACCCAAGGAAAAGCCGTTCAAGACGGTGCCAAAGGCGAGGTTATCCGGGTCCAGAACCTTGAAAGCAACCGCATCGTTGAAGCCACCGTTATCGGTACGAACCAAGTCGCCGTGCACGTCCCCGGCGCCGTGATGAATTGAGGAGCATCCTATGAGCACCACCACGTCCTCCCACCGGATCGCCAAACTCATCACCATCGGCGCCCTGGTTCTGGCCCTGCCCGCCTGCAACACCCTCGACCGGCTGTCCAGCATCGGCGACGGCCCCTCGCTTGCCGCAATCAAAGACCCCCAGGCACAGCCCGGTTACAAGCCGGTTAGCATGCCAATGCCAGCTCCGCAGCCCTCCCAGCGCAACCCGAACTCTTTGTGGCGGAATGGGGCGCGGGCCTTCTTCAAGGACCAACGCGCTTCCCAGGTGGGCGACCTGCTGACCGTCACCGTTGCGATCTCGGACAGCGCGTCGGTTAACAGCACCCTTGCCCAGAATCAGGGCACGTCATCCAGCCCGAATGGTGAAACCATCGGCCTCCCCAATCTGGCCAACTATATGGGCGCCGCCGGTTACGCTGCCGCCTTTGGCAGTGCCGCCGCCAGCACCTTGGCCAGCACCGCCAGCAGCAGCCAAGTCAACAATGGCGGCACGATTGCCCGGAAAGAGGCCATCAATTTAACCCTGGCTGCGGTGGTGATCCAAACTCTGCCTAACGGTAATCTGGTGATCGAGGGCAAACAACAGGTCAAGGTCAATGCCGAGATGCGTGAATTGACGATCACGGGTATCGTCCGGCCTGAAGATATCGACTCCTCCAACCAGATCAGCTACCAGAGAATCGCCGAAGCCCGCATCTCCTACGGCGGTCAGGGCACGGTCAGCGATGTGCAGGCTCCCCGGTATGGTCAACAGTTGATGGATATCCTGCTGCCCTTCTGATCCTGACCTCGATCTTTCCAGCGGCGCTGAACCTGATAAGGGATCAGCGCCGCATTTTTTATGGCAATGCGACCCGCTGGTTGGCCCGCTTCATGGCTCTTAGGAAGGGTTCGGATTGCCCGAGGGCGCGAGCGACCACGATGGCGCCTTGAATATCGACAACCGTTTGCTCGGCCATCAGCATGGCGGCATCGGCGGGCATCCCGGCTTTGATGAAGGCATCGGCCAGCGCCTTGATCCACCGCTGGAAAAAGCCCTCGATGGCGGTTCCAAACTGATCGCGGGTGGGGCCAAGTCCGATCAGAGCCGGCAGACAGACCTTGCGCCCCTGGGCAAAATAAACCTCCAGCGCATGACACATTGCCGCCACCCCGTCGACTGCGGTCGCGGCTTCTCGCAAAGGAGAAAACACCATCGCTTCAAAAAGCCGCTCGACATGCTCAAGCACAGCTTCGGCTATTTCGGTTTTTCCTCGAGGGAAGTGATGATACAGGCTGCCTTTTTGCAGCCCCACGGCCCGCATCAAATCGACAACACTGGCCCCTTCAACGCCATCCCGGCGGAAGACCTCCAATAGACAATCCATCATCTCTTCACGACAAAGGGTTGTTCGCATCATCCCCCCTTCGCTTGCACGGACAATGGGTACGCGATACGCGGAGGAAGAGAGTGCAACAACATGGCGCACGCCACCAAGACCACACTACAGGTCAGAACGGGGAAGAACAGAAAACTCCAATCAGGGCGCGTCAGTAAAATAATAACTGGATAGGCCGCGCCAGGTGGATGGGTCACGCGTAAAAACTGCATGACGACCAGAGCCACGCCCACGGCCAACCCCAGCGACCACCATTCGGTCGGTGCCACGGCAGCGATGGCCAAGCCAATCGCAGTGGATACCGCGTATCCCCCAATCACATTGGCCGGTTGAGAAAACGGAGCCTGCGGAGCCGAAAACAACAAAACGCACGTGGCCCCCATGGGCACCATGAGCCACGTCAATCCGCTCTGCCAGCCAATCAAAGCGACAACCGCAAACCCGATCAGACCGCACATCCCGGCCTTAAGCACCTCAAGCGTTGACCCAGCGGGTTGGTGACGATGGATAAACCTTTTCATATCGCCCTCTTAATGTACCGACCGTTCGGTACATTAAGAGACGGCCAGCCCCCCGTCAAGAGGCAGAACACAGAGCCTCCTAAAAACCCCAACGCCTAGGGGCACGGACATCCCGCCCGCGCCCCGAGGACAGCCGACCCCCATCAATCCTTCAGGTCCGCCCACAGCTCCCGCACTTTAGCGAAAAAGCCTTCAGACTCAGGGTGAGTTCCCTCTTTGCTGCCGGCCTTGTCAAACTCACGCAACAATTCCTGTTGACGCTTGTTCAGATTGACCGGCGTCTCGACCACCGCTTGGATGAACATATCGCCCCGGGCCGGGCTTCGCAGAACCGACATGCCCCGCGACTTCAGGCGGAACTGATGCCCCGTCTGGGTGCCAGGCGGAACCGTGACTTTCGCCCGACCGCCGTCGATGGTCGGCACCTCGATGGTGCCGCCGAGGGCAGCGGTGGTCATGGGAATCGGAACCCGGCAGTGGATATTGGCGGCCTCGCGCTGAAAGAAACGATGGGGCGCGATGGCCAGGAAAATATAAAGGTCTCCGGCCGGTGCCCCCCGCAGACCGGCCTCCCCTTCTTGAGTCAGACGAATCCGAGTGCCGTCCTCGACGCCCGCCGGGATGCTCACCTGAAGGGTCTTTTCCCGGCGAACCCGTCCGGCCCCTCCGCACGCCTTACATGGATCCTTGATCACCCGCCCTGCGCCGTGACAACTCGGGCACGTCCGCTCGATCGTGAAGAACCCTTGTTGCGCCCGGATCTTGCCGTGACCGCTACAGGTGGTGCAAGAAACCGGCGCTTGCCCGCCCTCAGAGCCTCCGCCCTTGCAGCTTTCGCAAACAACAGAGGTCGGCACGCGCACCGTGGTCTGACAGCCCTTAAAGGCGTCTTCCAACGATACTTCCAAATTATAGCGCAAATCGGCGCCACGGCTACCGTTGCCTCGTCTATTCCCACCGACAAACTCGCCAAACATCTCGTCAAAGATGTCGGCGAAACCACCGCCAGCACCAAAATTGAAATCAAAGCCGCCAGCTCCAGCCCGACCGCCCGTTCCGCCGCCATTTTCAAACGCAGCATGGCCAAAGCGATCGTAAGCAGCCCGCTTCTGCTCGTCCCTCAGGACGTCATAAGCCTCGTTGATCTCCTTAAATTTGTGCTCTGCGTCTTTATCTCCAGGATTACGATCTGGATGAAACTGCATAGCCAAACGGCGATAAGCCTTCTTCAGCTCATCTGCACTGGCCGTCTTGGCGCAACCGAGCAACTCATAATAATCTTGTTTGGCCATGGGCCGACGCACGCCTCACCTGTGAGGGATTCCCGATAATGGGTCCACGGACGGGGTGCCACCCCCAGAAGGATCCAGGGGGCAAAGCCCCCTGGAGTCGGCCAACACTCACCCGTGCTTGCCCTTATTGTGCCCCGGATCGACTTCCGAGAACTCGGCATCAACCACGCCCGGCCCTTCCGCAGGCCCACCGGCGGGTTCGCCACCGGCACCATCGGCACTGCCGCCAGCCCCGGCCTTGTACATGGCCTCACCCAACTTCATAGAGACCTGCGCCAGCGCCTCGGTCTTGGACTTAATCGCCCCGATATCGCCACCATCCAGCACGCCGCGCAGATCGGCAATGGCCTTCTCCGCCGCCGCCTTGTCGGCTGCCGGTACCTTGTCTCCGGCCTCTCGAATCGTCCGCTCGGTGGTATGAACCAACGCGTCGGCCTGATTGCGGGCATCGACCAACTCACGGCGCTTACGATCCTCGGCGGCGTGGGCTTCCGCGTCCTTCACCATCTTTTGGATATCGGCATCGGTCAAACCACCCGAAGCCTGAATGCGGATCTGCTGCTCCTTGCTGGTAGCCTTATCCTTGGCCGTAACATTGACGATGCCGTTGGCGTCAATGTCGAAAGTGACTTCAACCTGGGGCACACCACGGGGCGCGGCCGGAATGCCAACCAAATCGAACTGGCCAAGCATCTTGTTATCGGCGGCCATTTCGCGTTCACCCTGGAACACCCGAATGGTGACGGCGTTCTGATTGTCTTCGGCGGTCGAGAAGGTCTGGCTTTTCTTGGTGGGAATGGTGGTGTTGCGATCGATGAGGCGCGTGAATACCCCGCCCAGGGTCTCGATGCCCAGGGACAGCGGCGTCACGTCCAGCAACAACACATCCTTGACATCGCCCTTCAGCACGCCGCCCTGAATCGCGGCACCAACCGCCACCACTTCATCAGGATTGACGCCCCGGTGCGGCTCCCGCCCGAAGAACTGCTTCACGGTCTCGATGATCTTCGGCATCCGGGTCATACCACCGACCAGGATCACTTCGTCGATTTCCGAAGCCTTCAGGCCGGCATCACGCAACGCGGCCCGGCAGGGCTCGACCGTGCGACGAACCAGATCGTCCACCAGGGCTTCCAGCTTGGCGCGGGTCAGCTTGATGTTGAGATGCTTGGGGCCGGTCTGATCGGCCGTGATGAACGGCAGATTGACTTCAGTCTGAGTGGCCGAGCTGAGTTCGATCTTGGCCTTTTCCGCCGCTTCCTTAAGGCGCTGCAAGGCCAGCCGGTCCTTGCGTAGATCAATGCCCTGCTCTTTGTGGAACTCATCGGCTAGGTAATCGATAATTTTGGCGTCGAAATCTTCACCGCCAAGGAAAGTGTCGCCGTTGGTCGACTTGACCTCGAATACGCCGTCGCCGATTTCCAGCACTGACACGTCGAAGGTACCGCCACCCAGGTCATAAACCGCAACCGTGCCGCTGCCCTTCTTTTCCATACCGTAGGCTAAAGCCGCAGCCGTCGGCTCGTTGATGATCCGCAGAACTTCAAGACCGGCGATCTTGCCGGCGTCCTTGGTCGCCTGGCGTTGGCTGTCGTTGAAATAGGCCGGAACCGTAATAACGGCCTGGGTCACTTTTTCCCCGAGATAATTCTCGGCAGTCTCCTTCATCTTTTGCAGGATAAAGGCGCTGACTTGGCTAGGGCTGTATCGCTTGCCGTGGGCTTCGACCCAGGCGTCGCCGTTATCGCCCGAGACGATCTTGTAAGGAACCAGCCCCTTGTCTTTTTGGGTCATCGGATCGTCATAGCGCCGACCAATCAGGCGCTTGATCGCGAACAAGGTGTTTTCGGGATTGGTTACGGCCTGACGCTTGGCAGGCTGCCCCACCAGCCGCTCCCCCCCCTGGGTGAAAGCGACCATCGACGGCGTGGTCCGCGCGCCTTCGGCGTTTTCAATGACCTTGGCCTGAGAGCCTTCCATGACAGCAACGCAGCTATTGGTCGTACCAAGATCAATACCAATGACTTTACTCATGTCCTACCTCTTCATGTTCGGCGAACCCTCGGCGGCCCGGTGGCCGGCACCGCCACGGATCCCCATGTCGATCCCTGGGAGCGGCGAGAGAGTCTGAATCCTGTTCGAGGGCACATATAAGCAGCTAATCCACCGGCTGCAACTCCACAGCACCGACAAATTGCCATAAAGCCATCAAATCGCCCATGAAGACCTGCACGGGGTCGAGGTAAGCCCATACCGGCCATGATCATTTCCGCCAGCTATCGCACCGATATTTCAGCCTTTTACCCAGATTGGTTCATCAATCGGCTGGCTGCCGGCTGGTGTTGCGTGGCCAATCCCTACGGTGGACCGCCGGGACGCGTTGACCTGATACCGGAGGCCGTGGATGCCTTCGTGTTTTGGACCCGCAATCTCGAGCCGTTCACTGCCGCTTTGGAAGCCGTGACGGCGCTCGGCCTTCCGTTCTCCCAGACTTGCTCAAACCTACGCATAGGCCGCTTTGAGGCTGGATTCCTGCTTCACCGAGGCTGGTTTCGTGACCGGCGCGAGCTGGTCGCCAGAGCTTGCCTCTCCACAGACTGACACCATCAGGCCTTGATGGTGATTCATCAAGGCTGCCCTCAGACGCCGGGCGGGCGCATCCGCGCCCCCGAGAGTCCACACACTGGGGCTTCGCGTCCACGAGGACGCGGGGCCGCCGTCGCGGCCCGAGGACCGGCGATGTGTCAGTATCAGGGCTCGCCGGTATGACACCATCAGGCCTTGATGGTGACTCATCAAGGCTGCCCTCAGACGCCGGGCGGGCGCATCCGCGCCCCCGAGAGTCCACAACACTGGGGCTTCGCGTCCACGAGGACGCGGGGCCGCCGTCGCGGCCCGAGGACCGGCGATGTGTCAGTATCAGGGACGGCCAATTTCACGAGGCTCTTCGCTGCGTTCACGTCTCGATCGTGAGTGCAGCCACAGGCCGGACACGTCCAGTACGACACCGGCCTTCACGGCTGCACCTACTGCTATGCCGTCTCTGGCCGTCTAGCCGTCGAGCATCGCCGGCTTCGCCACGACTCCAACAGCGGCTTTTTGCGAACCCCGAACCGAACCCCTTCAGCATAGCAAGCGAGAAGCCCGGAGGGCGTTATAAAGCATCAGCCCAAGCACGCTATCAATAGCAAACGTTAAATAACTCGATATCGCTAAAGTGCCTCCATGGATTACAAATTCCCAAAGAATAAATATCGTTACCCACAACGCCATGGCACAAACAAACAGGCATAAATACACAATGACCTTATTATTTGATAATTGATCCTGGTTGTTAGACAGGAATACCTCTACTTTTGTTTCGTTATTGCGATCAAGTGGCGGAGCGTTAAACCGACTGGGCATCCTTTCCTCCCTTGGTACCATCCGCGCTTTAGCAAAGGATTACTAAATCAGTGATCATATTGTCAAGGGTTCGAATCGGGCGACTCGAAAAAATCTGAGTCTCAACCTCTGCTGCTCAAGCCGGCGACGGACTGTCGCACGTTTTCTCCTTGCTCCCCCGGAAGAACTCGGCGATTTTGGGGCGAAGCTGGCGAACCTGGACTTCCGTAAGGCTTTGGTGACCGTGCTGATGCCTTTTGGAAGGCTCAGGTGCCTCCCTTCCGAATCTTTCTTAGGAGGACGAAGCCTCGTGTCCGATACTGACAAGACTGTTGCGGCGTTACTGGCTGCGGCCTTGATCGACAAGCACGTTGTCGACGACGGGGCGACTCTGACCGAAAAGGCCGATCGCGCCGTTGAAGTTTACTTGGCCTGCTTCCAGGCCATTCGGGCTGCCGGGGCCCCGTCGCCCCCGCCCGACTCCCGCTTAAACCCAAAGACGTCCTGAAGACCACGGCGCCCACGATGCCCAGCCTTTTTGCCATGGGCTTCGGGGGCTTGTGCCTCATTCTGGCGCTCACCCATCACGGTTCGGCGGCCCTGGTGGTGGGAGGGCTGCTGTTGGCCTTGCTGGTGCTTGCCCCCTTCATTGACACCCTGATCTCACCCGACCGCATCGCGCGACGACCACCGCCGAAAAGACCGCCGCCGAGAAGACCGCCACCGAAAAGACGGTCATAGGGGGGTGCGAAGCCAAGGGTACGGCTCCGCCCGCCCGACATCCAGGCAACCTTGATCAATCACCATCAAAGCTTGATGATATCAATGGGCCGGCGTCGGAAGAATTTTGGACAAAGGTTCCGCCGGAATCGCATCAACAATTTTGCCAAACAGCTTTTCGCTGTTGCGGGCCAACCACGCCACCCCCGGCGTCATGGCACTGCCAGTCAAACATCCCGCCATGCTTGCCGCAGCCAGCACCGGCACCGCAACGGTGGTGGTGGTGGCGGCACCAGGACCGCCAGTGACGACAATCGCGGCACCGCTGAAAACAATAATCGCTGCCGTAATTGCGCCAGCCCCCACGAGGCACCCCAAACTCTGCAATTCCTGACTGCTGATTTGAAGATTTGTGGCCTTTGGCAAGCCGATGATTGACCAAAGCCATCCTGAATCCTGACTGCTGGACTCTTCGCCCGCGAACGCCGGACTCGAACAGGCCACCCCGAACAGGATCATCAGGACCACTAAACCCGAGCGACCGTTAAAACCTGTCGTCACCATTGCTCCCACTCCCAATATCTCGAGACTGATTCTTGACTAGGGGCAAAACGCCGCACCCAGGGGATTTACTCCGGCACGGGCTCTTCTGACAACCCGCCGAGGGTAGCGGCCTGGGCTGCGTTATACGCGACCCAAGAAACGTCCCTTACCGCCTGGGATCTCTTTCCCGAGCGGCCAGAATGCGGTCATAGTTCGTCAGGCAAGCCGCCACCCGCCCGTAAACACTCGCGGCAGGATAACGGTCTTGAGCATCGGGCGCCCCCACATCCAGGCCGGTAAATAACCCCACGGCGTCCTCAACCCGGCTCACCGTCCACAAGTGGAACACTCCATCCCTAACGGCGGCAGCGACATCATCCCGCAAAACGACATTGATGAGGTTTGCTGCGGGAAAAACCACCCCCTGGGTTCCCGATAAGCCGCCTTGCTCCAGACAGGCCCGGAAAAACCCTTCAATCTTGTGGCTCACACCACTCACCGACTGAACGTCTCCCTGCTGATTGATCGAGCCGGTGACCGCCAAATCTTGACGCAGTGGCACACCAGACAGGTCCGAGAGTAGAACCAACGACTCTGCTAATGATGCCGAGTCCCCCTCGATTCCACCATAATTCTGTTCAAAAGTGATCGATCCCGAAAAAGAAATCGGCGCAACACGCGCAAAACAGCCGGCCAGATAGCCCTGTAAACCAAGGGCTCCTTTGTGTTGGATGGGACCGCCCAAATTCACATCCCGCTCAATATTGATCACCCCCAGCGAACCAATCCAGGTTCGAGCGGTCACCCGGCATGGAGTGCCATATTGATGGTCGATTTTATTAAACACAATAAGGGCATTGACTTGACCCACAGCCATCCCTCGGGTGGATACCATCACCAAGCCGTCGGCGATTGTCCGGTGCGAACGATCCTCCACCTGGCTCACCCGTCGTCGTTGCTCCGCCAGCGCCGCCGCCACATCGACACGGCGAATCCGCCCGCCGCTGGCCGCACGACGCCCCGCCAACGCCGCCTCCCCGATCAGATCTTCCAACTGCTCTAAGCGCGAGGACAATTTCCGCCGATCTTCAGCCCAACGGGCCGCAGTCCCTAACAAAAGCTGAATGGCCTCCTGGTCACAAACCGCACCATGGCGTTCGGCAAAGCGTCGGATTAACCCTACATAAGCTGCCACATTTTCGGCGGTGGCGCCCAAGTCGTCGCAAATATCCGCCTTGACCTTAAAATACACCCGAGACTCGGGATCGTTGAGGAACCATCCATAGTACCAACGCGGCGCCCCAACGATCACCACCTTTGCGCTGAACGGAATGGAATAAGGCCGAGGCGCGCCGGCAATCGGCACAGCAGCCACCCGGTGCGGTTCTTCTATGCGAAGTTTTCCATCCCGTAGCGCGCCCTTCAAGGCTTCCCACACCACAGCATCCTTAGCCAAGGCTTCGGCCCGCAAAACCAAAATCCCGCCATTGGCCCGATGGAGAGCCCCCGCGCGAATCAGGGTAAAATCCGTCACTAAGCCATTGGCAGTGGGCATATATTCTATGCTTCCGAACAAATTTGAATAGCTTGGCGAAGGCTCAACCACCACTTTTGAGGCGGTTTCATCGCCATGATCCACCAATAGATTGACCGCATAGCGCCGCTCGGGAGCGTTCAAGCCTTCGGCAGCGGCGACAAAGGTTCCGGCGTGACGATCCACATCCTGCCGCATTTCGGCAAACCAGGGCGCCAGACCATCAATATCGGCAAATTCAGCGATCACCGCGTCGACCTGCGCAAGCGCCGCTTTAGTGGTCGCCGAAGCCAACTTGACCGCCAGCGCCGCCATCCGGTCCCGCAACCGGGCCCCAACCCCAGCCGGCAAGCGGAAAGGCTGCGGCCTGTGGCTTTTTTTGAAGTTGTTGAGATAGACCCAATCGTCTTGGGCCGGCAGATGTTGGGCGAATCCTGCTAACAGCTCTCTGGAGGCCTTCATCCGACCGCTGCGGTCTTCGCCAATCACAAAGGCGTTAAACCCGTTTTCGGTCATTTCCAAGCCGAACCGTAACGCCTCCCGTGCCCGTTTGTGGCTGGAAAGGGCGAAGAATCCGCTATCGTCCGCGCGGTCGGCGGAGTAAAGCGGGTAGCCGATTTGGGCGGCATCAAGTTTGTGCAGAGCCATCCCCCAACATTCGGGGCCAACGCTCATCCGTCAAGGGCAAGGTTGACGCAGCGCGCTGATCCCTGATTTTTCTCTAGTTTTTCTGTTGACCGCCTGGAACCCAAAGGCATACTGCCCCCAACTCAAAGGGGCGGGCTGTGACATCGGCGGGCCGTGGCCGTCACATGCGGTCCCTACCCGCAGCGCCAAGGGCGCTGATGCGGCCCCACCCAGTGTCTGAGGCAGCCTTGATGGCAACGTCAAGGCTTGGAATGAAAGGCGGAGGGATGACCTATCTGCTGGTGGCGCTGGGCAGCGCGCTTGGTGGGACGCTCCGATATTGGCTGTCGGGCCTGATCGGGAACTGGTTCGGGCAAAGCTTCCCCTGGGGAACCCTGATCGTCAATGTCAGCGGCTCCTTTGTGATCGGCTTTTTTGCCACCTTGACCGCCGCAGATGGTCGACTGTTCGTTCCCAGCGAATGGCGGCAGTTCTTCATGGCCGGAATTTGTGGCGGCTACACCACCTTCTCCTCCTTCAGTTACCAAACCTTGACCCTGGCCCAGGATGGCGAGTGGCTGTTTGCGAGTATGAATGTTATGCTGTCGGTTGCGTTATGCTTGCTGGGCGTGTGGCTGGGTGCCATGGGGGCAATGCTTCTGAACAAGTGACGCCCGCACCACGGCCCTTTCAGCGCACCGCAAAAGGGAGACCCCACGATGCAATTGCCAAGAGAGGCCGTTCTGCTCCGCATCTTCATTGCCGAACAGGATAAATACCAACACCACCCTCTTTACGAAGCGATCGTCTTTAAGGCGCGCGAAATGCACATGGCTGGAGCCACCGTCCTACGGGGACCGCTGGGTTTTGGTCGTTCGAGCCGGGTCCATACCGCCAAGGTTCTCCGACTCTCCGAAGATTTGCCGATCGTTGTCGAGATTGTCGACAGCCAAGAGCAAATCGACATGTTTTTGCCGGTTCTTGATACAATGATCGGAGGAGGCTTGATAACACTAGAAAAAGTCCGGGTTCTGCAATACGGCACCGACCGGGTTTCGTGATCGAGTTTTGTGAGTGTGGCCACCGCGTGTTCAGGTGGTAGGCTCCGCCGTCGCGCGATCCTCCCCCGCCTCAGGGCCATCTCCCGACTCAAGCCAAGCCTCGATGGCATCCCAATCGAAGCGATTGACCAAGTGCCGGAGCGTTGCCGCCAATGCGTCCAGATCCTGAGGAAGCTGATCAATCAGCGAGGCCATTTCCACATCGTTCGAGCGAAACACTGCCTCACGCATCGCGTTCAAAAGATCGGGCCGAATATGGCCAAGCGCGCCGCGCTGCAACAGCACGGAGGCACCGCCTTCCCCTGCCCCATTCCTAGTCGTCTCTTCATAGTCGTATTTCAGACCCAAGTGATCGGCGATGACCTCCATCAGGTCTTCGACCAACGCTGGCTTTCGCACGAAATCATCGGCGCCGGTCGCCATCACGGCTTCCCGATCCTCGTCAAAGGCGCTGGCACTCAGGGCCACGATTTTGACCCGGTGCCCATCTGGCTGCTCGCGGATGCGACGAGTCGCCTCGTGACCATCCATGGCCGGCATCACAATATCCATCAGGATCAGATGCGGATCCCATTCTCGCCATTGGGCCAAGGCTTCCAGACCATTGACCGCCTGACGTAAGGAAAAGTGAAAAGGCTCCAACAGCCGGGACAGGAACAGGCGGTTCTCGGCTTGGTCGTCTACAATCAAAATGCGAATTTCGCCCTGCCCAGGCTGCAACCCAACGATCCGCCGACCGCCGGTCGATTGATGCAACGGCTCCGGGAGGCCCGTCACAAAGGGAACTTCTAGCCGGAACAAACTGCCCTTGCCCGGAACGCTTTTGACCGTGATATCGCCCCCCATCAGGCGAGCCAGGCGCCGGCTGATCGCCAATCCCAGGCCGGTACCACCTTTTTCAATCCCTTGCGTAGCCTGTTGAAAAGCATCAAACAAATGCCCAACTTCATGAACCGCGATCCCTGGCCCGGTATCTTCAACCTCAATCACCAAGCCATAACCATACCCATCAACATCATTATTAGACCGCGCCCGCAGCACAACTCCGCCCACATCTGTGAACTTAACCGCGTTTCCCAGCAGATTAATAAGGATTTGCCGTATTTTACCTTCATCAAGGACGATATACTCAGGCAAATCAGCCGCCTTAGCCACCTCCCAATGCAATCCTTTGGCATCAGTTGGCACCCGGAACATCTGGTGCAAATCACTCAGCAAGCCATGCAAGCTGAAGACCTGTGGCATAATAGTGCTACGACCAGCCTCAATCTTTGACATTTCAAGAACGTCATTGATCAGATTCAGCAAATTACGCCCGCTGCGCAGGATAATTTCTAAATTTTCACGATCCCGAACTGCAAGACTCGCACTCCTCTGCATAATTTGGGCAAACCCCAAAATCGCATTCATCGGCGTGCGAATCTCATGAGACATATTGGCTAGGAAGGTGCTTTTAGCATGGCTTGCGGCCTCGGCTTTCTCCTTTGCCAGCGCAAGCTGTTGATTTGAGTCCGTCAGCGCCGCTGTACGCTCGGCCACCAATGCTTCTAGATGATCGCGATAACGGGATATTTCCTGTTCCGCACGCCGTCGCTCGGTTATATCGTAAAGAACCGAACGACTCATAACAAAAGCGCCGTTGTCGTCTCGAACCGCCGTCGCACTCAATAAAATTGGCAGTCGAGATCCATCTTTACGGATCATTTCATATTCAATTTCATGAACAGAACCATGAGCTTTCAGTTGAGCAAAGGTTTCATAAAATTTCTTATGCGATTCTTGGGGTAATAAGTCAATAAATTGAAGCTTACTGACCACATCCTCTCGCGCATACCCCAACCACAATAACTCTGTTTCATTAATTTGAGCATAAACACCATAAGAATCAAGCGAGTGATATCCGCAAGGCGCATGATCATAAAGGTCTTGAATTTCTGCCGCCGATTTCGCCAGCGCCTCCTGATTTTTCAGGCGCTCCAACAGGTTCCGTGTCTCGGCAAGCCTCTCTTTTTCGGCTTGTAAAGCATCGGCTTTGATCAATGCCTCTTTAAAAACTTGCATGGCCTGGGCCATGGCGCCAACTTCATCACGCCGGTCCAGTGCCGGAACATCAATAGCGCGATTTCCTTCGGCCAATCTCTGCATGGCCCCGGTCATTGCGGTCACGGGGCGAATAATCCAGCGGGCAAAAACCATTCCGCCCGTTCCCAACAGCAATACCACCAGAACACCCAGAACGATCATATCGTTCCGCATGGCCTGAACCGGGGCGAGAACTTCATCAACTGCCGCTTCAGCCAAGACCAACCACCGAAGGCCATGAAAATTAAGGGACTCATTGGCAATCAATACGCCACGACCCAAGCCGTTCACGGTCTCCAATAGCTCCCTTGGCGCCTCCACTTGGGAAGCCGCCGCCATAATCGCCGACGTATATCCCCAATAAGGCCGCAAAACCGCCGCTTCTGGGGAAAAACGCGGCGTGCTGCGTAATAACCCGTCGCTCCCGACCAGATAGGTGTCCTCGGTCGCTCCCATCCCTTCGCCTGACCGCATGATGGCTTCCAGCCCATCCGGTTTGAGCCGAAAGACCAAGATCGCCAACAACATCCGACTTCCATCTGGAAGCGGTTGAACCACCGGACTCGCAAAAAAGGCCGAAGGGGCTGTACTATCAGGGGCATAAGGTGCGAAATCGACAACCGCCACCGATTCCGGCGTATTTTCTTTCCGCATCTTGTCCAACGCTGCCACCAACGGGCCACTAGCCAGCGGCAAACCAAAATCAACGCCCTTGGCAACGGTATAAATTACCGTATTATCGGATGAAACCAATTGAACATCGGCCAAACCGCGACGCTTGACCAGATCCGACATCCACCCTTGCAATCGAGCATGAGCTGTATCATAAAGAGTACCAGTATTAAGGATAATATAATCTCTTCGATCAGACTCCGGCAAAGGATTATCGTCAATATAGCGCCGTCGAAGAGCCGCCCCAGCATTTCCTGAACGTTCTTTCTCAATCCGCCAACCGATCGTCAGAGCGACCACGGAATCCTTTACCGAGCGACTGTTCGCCGTCAGAACCACATCGCTAGCCAAACCCTCTAGATAAGTCCGTACCGTCGCTTTCCGAGCGTCCGCTAACGCCACTAATTTATTTTCGGCGGCATCCCTCAGGCGCTTGCTTGCCGCCACATAAACCGATGACCCCAACAACAGCGCCGTCAACACTGCCGAAGCCACCAACGCCAGTGGTATTTTGTGACGGAGCAGCACTCCCCGCAAACCCAATCCTCCCCCCTAGAAATACGCAACAAAAACCATACGAAATCGACTACCGCGCGAAATACGAAGGAGAGGATAGCATCAAATTTCCAGCACAGCAACGCTCGTCAAGACATTAGAAGTAGCAAAATCCTGACACTTTGCAGAGTCGCATAAATTTCGAACATCTGAACGGTTACTTGCTCTCGCTGTGACTAGAATCGAAGTGGACACCCCATGGCCCCATAGCCGTAACCTCTATGATCGCGCCGTCATCGCCGGTGGCTGAAAATTGCTTAACATTCGGAGGCAACATGTAAAAGCCCCCAACAGGAAGAGCCTGAAGCTTCGCCTCGTCAAAGACGTCTCCCGTTGCAGTCATCCAAACACCCGAAACAACAGTAACATACTCCCTTCCAGGGTGAGAATGAGGCGAAATCTTCAGATGTGGCGGCCATTTTGCCCGAAAAACAAACAATCCAGGCTGATTAGGATCTCCCCACACCACCGCCGTCTGAACTCCTGGCGGCAATTTTGGATTATCATTCCACACCAAATCGGACGGCAGAATCTGAACGGCGGAACTCATATCGGCATCAGCCCCGGCATGCGCCATCGTCGCTAACAATCCAACGACACAAACCGCGAATACCGCCACCACGCGATAGCAATAAGTTACCATCAATGCCTCCCCTTTTTAGACCGCCGCAGAATGATTCTGTGCATTGCACACAAAGTAAGGTAGCAAACCATCATGCATGCGTCAATATGCATTTCATCGATACGATGTAAAAAACACATCGATACTTATAATTAATATTGATTTTTAAAAAAATACAGCTAACAGATGTCAACTGAACACTTCATGCCAATCGTGATCTTCCAAACCACAATCGCTATACGTTAATGTTCACACAACCAAGACGGCATCCAGTGCCGAGTGAACAAATCCACACCCTTCCGGCTTCGCGACCAGGACAACAAGCCGCCAGCATTGCTGTTTAAATACCGGCAATCCGTCGCATCATGGCTCGCCGGTATCCTTCAAGACTATTTATCGGTATTTTGAGTAGCCTTGAAATTTACACCCCATGGCCCCATACCAATCACTTCGATGATCGTCTCCTCATCACCTGTCATCGAGTACTGGCTAACGTGAGCCGGCAAATGATAGAATCCACCCGTTGGCAAGGCTTGGAGCTTAGAGTCATCAAAAACCGTGCCCGACGCCGTCAACCACATCCCTTTAATGATCGTGACATACTCATCGTTGGGATGAGTGCGGGGAGTTCCCCTTGTGTGAGCTGGCCATTTTGCACGGAAAACAAACAATTCAGCTTTAGTCGGATCTCCGTAAACCACTGCGGTTTCAACACCTGGAGGCAGATTGGGATTCGGCTTCCAAACCAGATCCTTCGGATCAATCTGGGTCGCTGCCTGATCTGTTCCATCCGCATAGGCAACGGACACCGACAACCCAAGGACACAGGCAACACCAGCCACCATCATCCGATAGAGACAATTTCTCATGAATATTGCCATCCTTCATGTTCTGGAGATATACAAACGACGCTGCCAACTTTAGGCAAGCCCCACTTACACCGTCAACAGCCTATTGACGTCAATCTCCAGTTTTCGAAGAAATTTACTCGACATATCCTTATATGCTATATTCTATTACGATTAATGAATCAGCCTTTCTCTTGTTTTAACGAAACCACAGCCATCCTATGTTTAAAAAATCAATATACCAAGAAAATCTCTGGGGCTGTGCCCATCCAAAACACAGCCCCAGAGAGTATTCACGCAACGTTTATTTTTTCACCAGTGGGCATTCGCTTGCTGACAATGGGCGGAAGGCTTCATCTCCGGGAACAACCTTGACAACTTTGTAAAAATCCCACGGAGCTGTGGATTCTGCTGGAGTTTTAACCTGGAACAAATACATGTCCCGAATGACGCGGCCATCCTCACGAAGCTTGCCATTTTTGGTCATAAAATCATCAACCGGAAGTTCGCGCATTTTGGCCATAACGGCTCCGGTTTCATCACTCCCCGCAGCTTTCACCGCCTTCAAATAATGGGTAACCGCGCCCGCAACCCCGGCTTGATACATATTGGGCATAAGATTCCGCTTGGCAAAAAAGCGGTGAGAAAATGCCCTGGTCTGGTCGTTCAAGTCCCAATAAAAGGCTTCAGTTAGCTGAATACCTTGGGTTACAGGCAACCCAAGGGTTTTAACGTCATTAATAACCATCAGCAAAATAGCTAACTTCTGGCCTGATTGTGTGATGCCGAAATCAGACGCTTGACTAATGGCATTGGTAGAATCAGAACCAGACGAAGCAACAGCAAGCACTTCTGCATTAGATTGCTGCGCTTGCATTAATACTGGTGAAAAATCAGGATTATTGGCAGGGAATCGAACGCTCCCGACAATTTCACCGCCATTTTCTTTAATAACTGAGGAAGTTTCTTTCTCTAATGTTGTTCCAAAGGCATAATCAGCGGTCATAAAAAACCACTTCTTACCGCCCCCATTGACAATCGCTTTCCCTGTTACATGGGCCAACGCATACGTGTCGTAAGTAAAATGAACACTAACTGGCGTGCAGGCTTTTCCGGTCAGATCAGAAGCCGCAGACGATGAGAACATCACTATTTTATTTTTCGCCTGTGCCACTTTTTGAACAGCCAAGGCGACTGCGGTATTGGGGACATCGACAATCATGTCAACACCCTCATCATACCACTTAGAAGCGATAGCTGCGCCGACATCTGGCTTATTTTGATGATCGGCAGAAACAATTTCAATCGGGATGCCATTGATGGCACCGCCGAAATCTTCGGCTGCAAGTTCTGCTGCAACAATCGAGCCCTGTCCGGTATTTTCTGTATGCTCGCCTGCAAGATCCGTCAGAACACCAATTTTAATTGGTTTTCCGCTCATTTGGGCATATGCCCCTGGACTCGCTAGGCACAGAGATACCACAACTGCTAATCCGAACCGCTTCATCGGTGCCTCCGCTACAGCGCTGCCTATTCTTCGTTCGGCTTTCCGGATCGTGACGGTAAGGTTGTTTACTGCTTGTCTCCTGCCGAACTAATCGATCCGCAAAACCGCTGACATGATCACTTCGGTTTAGCATAGTTTTCCTTTATCTCGAACCAAAATTCACCAAACGCACAAAACTGCTATCTCCATTTTTTGAAAAATGGGAGCCAAGCGTTGTGAATCAAAGGCTAAGGTGAATGAGGTATGACTCGATAGACCGCTGGCTTTTAGCGCAACATCACCATAATTACTAAAAACCACTCAGAAATAGGTAGCCCCTGACTACCTATTTCTGAGCCTGGAGGTTTGACTTTACTTTTTCACGAGAGAACAGTCGCTATCGGCGAGAGGACGAAAAGCCTGCTCACCGGGTACTGTTTTTACCAATTGATAATAATCCCATGGCCCCTTGGACTCTGTGGGAGTCTTGACCTGAAATAGGTACATGTCACGAACAACTCGCCCATCTTCACGAAGCTTCCCATTCTTTGTCATGAAATCATTGATCGGAAGTTCGCGCATTTTGGCCATTACAGCTTCCGTTTGATCGGTTCCTGCGGCCTTAAGTGCCTTCAGATAATGTGTAACAGCGCCGGCGACACCGGCTTGGTACATATTTGGCATAACACCGCGCTTGGCAAAAAACCTTTTCGAGAAAGCGCGGGTTTCATCATTAATATCCCAGTAAAAAGCATTTGTCAGCATAATGCCTTGCGTTACAGGAAGACCAAGGCCATTCACGTCATCAATTGCTAGCAGCAAAACGGCTAATTTTCGACCGGATTGTAAAATACCAAAATCAGCCGCTTGACTGATAGCATTCTTGGTATCGATCCCCGCCGAGGCAACGGCTAGGACATCAGCGTTGGATTGTTGAGCCTGCATCATCACCGAAGAAAAGTCGACGTTATTGGCTGGGAAGTGGACACTCCCTACAATATCGCCGCCATTGGCCTTGACTACGGCCTGGGTTTCTTGCTCCAGGGCCGCCCCAAAAGAGTAGTCAGCGGTCATAAAGTACCAGGATTTGCCACCGCCTTTAACGATTGCATTTCCGGTCACATGGGCCAAGGCATACGTATCATATGTGAAGTGAACACTGACCGGCGTGCAGGCTTTTCCGGTGAGAACGGAACCCGCTGGCGCGGAGAACATAACGATATGGTTCTTTTCCTGAGCGACTTTCTGAACCGCTAGCGCAACGGCCGTGTTGGGGACATCTACGATCATATCGACACCCTCGTCATACCAATGACGAGCAATGTCGGCGCCAACCTCCGGTTTGTTCTGGTGGTCCGCCGAAATGATCTCGATGGGAGATCCATTGACGGTTCCGCCGAAATCCTCAACAGCAAGCTGGGCGGCTATAATCGAGCCTTGCCCGGTATTTTCCGTAAGCATGCCGCCAAGATCTGTCAAAACACCAATTTTAATCGGCTTTCCGCTCGCTTGAGCATAGGCATTTGGAATTGCAAAACAACTCAATGCGAGAGTTATTGCTACTAAACCGATATGCTTCATTGCTATCTCCCCCAAGACTTGATCACAAATTCCTACCTTCCCGGATACACCGAAACAGTAGGTGATATCTAATTAGCATGCTTTTCATCTACTCAAAAACACATTTTAGAATTAGAACCCGCTTATAGCGGGTAATAATATGAAAAAAAATCGTATTTATGCATTAAAAATCATAATATGAGCTAGCATTACGTTTTTTAATTGAAAATAATTTAGGTCACCGCCGCTTAAAATTACCAAAATACCGCTTAATAATGAGCAATTTTGTATCAATTTTATCTATTTATAATTGCGATATAATTATAAAATTTTATAAATTTGCTTTCTATTAACTAAATATGCCGACATGATAAAATAATAGTTTGATATATAATAGTAATTATCGACCAAAATTACAATCCATTGATTACAATCAATATCATTAATGTTCATATTATTATTATATTAGCCCCTAAAAAATAGTTAGATAGAAAATTATTGTGATAATTGCGGAAATTTTAATGAAAGTATTTATCAACATAAACCCATATTCACTTTTCTCAGTCTCTGTATTACGCTAAAAACGCCGCGACATAAGAGCCCACAGCCTCGAGAACAGCGAATTCATACACTAGTATGTAGATAAAACTTTATTCGAATTTGGGATAAAATGTTGTTGCGCTTCTTTGGGTTCCATGATAATTCACTCAGCAACGCAGTAATGATTGGTCTGAAGAAAGGCTACTCGACGGCACCGACATCACGATTGCCGTGCTCAGTGCGCACAGAATCCGGCTTATGCCCGGCTTATGGTGGTTACCTCGCGATAATGAGGTTTCTTGTTCTATGGCGTACTTGTAGTGCATGAGCATGATATCTTTTTGTTTCGGGCAGTACCTTAGCTCGGTGCCAGGAATCCATGCGAGATCGCGACGGTCAGCCACTCCTTGTGTATGGGACATGGTTGACATCGTTTCCATTATGCAACCCACATGTAAGGAGTAAGGAAGATGGCGGCAGCACATAAGGTTATCAATATCGATGTCACTTTACGGGATGGTGGCTATCGTAATGGCTTTAAGTTTGACGAACAGTATGCCAAAGCCCACGTTCGAAGCATGGAACAATGCGGCGTTGAATACGCTGAAATTGGCTATCGTAATGGGTCATTTAAGCCGATCAACGGTATTGGCTTAACTGGTATGACACCTGATTCTTATATTACTGAAATTCGTTCGGCTGTAACGTCAAACTGTATCTGCGTTATGGCTCATCCCAAGAACATTTTGGGTGAAGAAATTGTTCGTATGCACAAGCTTGGCGTAGATATGCTGCGCTTTTGCTGGGATGCCAACCGCGTTGAACTGACGGGTGATTATGTCCGTCTGGCCAAGTCCTTGGGCATGACGGTGTGCGTCAACCTGACTCGAGTCAGCCATCAGCCGACCAAACTGCTTTTGGCAAATGCCGAACGTGTTCGGGATTTTGGCGCCGACGTGCTATACCTCGCCGACTCCAACGGTAGCCTGACGCCGACCCGCGTGTGGGAAATGGTCAATTTGGTACGCGGTTATGCCGATATGCCGATTGGCTTCCATGCCCATGACAATCTTGGTCTGGCGATGGCAAACAGCATCGCCGCGATCAAAGCGGGGGCAACCTATATCGATGGCTCTTTACGTGGTATGGGCAAGGGAGCCGGCAACTTGAAGCTGGAGCTATGGCTGGCCTTCCTGCGCTGTGGTCACGGCGTCGCCGATTATGACCATGCCTCGATGCTGGATCAGGTTGAAGTGCTGGAAAAGGCTGATGGCTGCTCCCATCCGATCCAGCCTTTGGATGATCTGGTGCTGGGCTTATTCGACCTCACCGTCGAAGACAAAGACCGCATCATCGCCAACGCCGAATCGATTGGGCAAGTTTTCACCAACGCGGCGGCCTAATTTTTCCTCAACTCCGGTCGGGTGGTTGATCACCCGACCGGCTGAAGGCCAGTGACGATCATGAACAAAAAGATTCTGGTTCTTCCCGGTGATGGGATCGGGCAAGAAGTGTGCGCGGCGGCGATGCCGGTGTTCGATCAGTTGAACCTGCCGTTGACCTTTGAATATGGTGAGATCGGTTGGGAGTGCTGGCGGCGCGGTGGCGATCCGGTTCCTGAAGCAACGTGGCGCCAGATCGAAGCCAGTGACGCGGTTCTGCTCGGTGCGATCACCAGCAAGGGCAAGAACCAGGCCGAGGCCGAACTGGCTCCCGAACTTCAGGGCAAAGGGCGGATTTACGTCTCTCCGGTCATTCAGTTGCGCAAACGACTTGACGCTTACGTCAATGTTCGTCCCACCGAGCGAATGGTTGGCGGTGGCCGTCCCTTTAGAATGGTGGTGTTACGAGAAAACACTGAAGGATTGTATGTCGGTTTGGACCGACGCGGCATTCCCGAAAACCTGCGGGCCATGCTGAACAATCCGAACCTCGAGAAAAGCGGCCCCGATCAGGCGACATTCTCAGTTCGTCTTTTGACTCAATTTGGCATGAGCCGATTGTTCGCTTACGCCTTTGCCTACGCTCGGGCCCAGGGCCTTGACCGCGTCACCCTGGCCGACAAGCCCAACGTCTTGCGCGAAAGCGGGCAATTTTCCGCCGATTTGTTCCACGCCGCCGCTGCCGGCTATCCCGAGATCACCGCGAACATCGAGAATGTCGATGCTGTCGCCCTACGGATGGTGACACGACCGGAAACCTACGGCGTAATCGTAGCCGAAAATATGTTCGGCGATATTCTGTCCGATCTGGCTGCCGGTGTCATGGGCGGGCTTGGCATCGCACCCAGTGCTAACATTGGAAATGGCATCCCTTATTACGAGCCGGTTCATGGCAGCCACTTGCGCGTTGCCGGAATGGGGGTGGCCAATCCATCGGCAATGTTCCTGACCATCGCCTTGATGCTTGAAAATCTTGGATTTGCCAGCGCCGCTGGTGCCGTCCGGGATGCGGTACGGACCACCATCGTCCGGGGTCAAACCGTGACCTATGATCTGGGCGGTGATGCTTCGACCCAGGCAATGGCTGATGCCATTCTGGCGGAAATCAAGACTCCGGAGCCGTTCCGCCGGGCCAGCGTCTTAAGTGTCGGTGACGACCTGCTTGATGGACGATCAGGAGACGCCGTGACTCCGGCCATTGGGCGCACTCTCACCGAAAAAGGGTACGCGGTCGGCCTGCATCTGACCTGCGGCGCCCAAAAAGCGGCCATCGGCAATGCCTTGGTGACGTGCCTTGGCCAGTCGGACCTGATCGCCCTTCATGGTGACAATAACAAGGCCCTGCTCCGCGCGGCTGTGGCTTCGGCTCTTGGGGTGTCCGCCGATTTCCCCGGTTCCCACCTGAGCTGGCGCGGAAAGACCATTTGCCTGTTACCCCGGATGGCCGAAGCGGCTGTCACCGCGTTGGAGGAAATCCTGTGAGCCTCTCCGAATCCGAAATCAACAGCCTGCGCGAACGCTTTGCTCGCCTCGACACTCCCGCCGTCAGCGATGCTCTGGACAGCCTCGGCATTCCCGGCGTTCTGGCTGGCATTCAAGCCCGTGTTCCGGGCGTGGTGACGGCTGGCCCGGCATTCACCGTTCAATACCGGCCTTTTGAACGGGTTGGCGGTGAATTTCACGGTGCTGGCAATTACATCGATCAAGTCCCGGCGGGCAGCGTCATTCTGATCGACAACGAAGGCAGCACCACCTGCACCAATTGGGGGGGGCTGCTGACCGTCATGGCCCAACTTAAGGGCATCGCGGGTACCGTGATTCACGGCTCGGCGCGAGATCTGGCCGAAGTCCGTCATCTCAATTACGCCTTGTTCACCCGCGCCATCACCATGGTTTCGGCCAAGAACCGTGCCAAGGTCACCGGCCTTCAGGTTCCGGTCACCATTGATGGCGTCCAGGTTCTACCGGGAGATTGGATCGTGGCCGACGACAACGGCGCGCTGGTGATTCCGGCAGACAAGGTTCCAGAGGTGTTGGAACGGGCAGAGGCCATTGACCGCACCGAGTCGCAGATTCGAGAGGCGATCCAGGGGGGCACGCCCCTGGTCGAGGCTCGTAAGCAGTTTGGTTATGCCGAGCCGTGGAAAACCAGGAGCGCCTGATGGCTGAGGATTTCGCCAACCACTGGCGCTCTCGCCTCACTTTTCTAGACGTCCACTACCACGTCCGGCCCGATACCTACCAACGCCGCTATGGCGTGATCGAGGCCGGCCAACGGTATCGTGATCTTGGCGGCGGCGTGGTCTTGAAAAACCACTTGGGCAACAGTGTTGCCGCCGCCGAGGCCGCTCGCGAGTTGGATCTGCCGGTCTTTGGCTCTGTGGTGTTGAACGCCATTGCTGGCGGGCCCATTCGGCGGGTGGCGGTACAGGCTTTAGCCCAAGTCCAGGCGCCCCACAGCGGGCGCTTGTTGGTCCATCTGCCAACCCACACCCACACCACCCACGTCAGCACGCTGAATCGGGCCCTGAGCAGCACTTACGCAGGGGCGGAAGGTCTGGAACCCAGTCGGTTATGTGATGAAGAAGGCCACTTGACCGCCGAAGTCCTGGACCTTATCCATTGGGCTAAAGATCATCCCGTGGTGTTGAGTACCGGCCATGCCGATCGGGATACGGTCTATCGGCTGATCGACGCTGCGAAGGGTTGCGGGTTGCCTCGCTTGATGCTCAACCAGCCGGCCAGCCCGATGACAGGTCTGAATGCGGCAGACCTCAAGGCGTTGGCTGGCGAGTCCTGGCTTTTCATCGAACAAACGGCCCTGACATACCTGCTCGGCTACCAGCCGTGGGCTGATTTGGTAGCAGTCCTTAAAGAAGTCCCCAATGTTATCTACAGTTCAGACTTAGGGCAGACCAGTCAAATTGACCTTATGGAGTGGCGGAATGCCACTCAATCATGGTTCCGTGCATCCGAACTGAGTGAACAGCGGATTCGAGAGCTTGAACTGGAGACCCCCCTAGCCATGCTTTCCTTATAAAAAAGACTTATTTATGTCAAAATCACAAGGTGCCAACAAATAAATAGCATAGGAATGAATGGGAACATGAAATGAGCGGCTGTGACGACTGACAGAATATACGACCAATCCTCTCCATGACCATCGAATTGAAAGGTTTCTTATAATAGTAAGCGACGATATCGATAGAAATATTTAGAGTTATTTTCTGAAAAAAGCGCATTCTCAAAGAATAAAGAATCATCTCCACGCGTCAAGATGCCGCGCATATGATAATATGCACAGTCCAGGCTCAAAAAAAATAGCCTATCGCATGTCATTTGTGGCAGCTTCCATCATCAAGTTGGCCACGTTCACCCGATGCCGTGCCATTTAGAGCCTCGTTTCTGTAGTAGCTGCTTCCAAAGGCCGATACTTGACAGTGAGCTCTATTGTCGTTAGGGGAACGGTCGGTTGCAGTTGTCAAGGCCGTTATGAGGGGTTTTGGAAGATGCGAGGCGTGTTCCTTCGACACACCATTCCCGGTGCGCTTGTTCTAACGGTGGTATCGACCGCATTACTGCTAGGGATTGCGGTGTACGCATCTTCTAGTGTGCGTCTGCGCGATGCCGCCGAGAGCAAGCTGGTTGCATTGGCCGACGCTCGCAGCGGCACGGTCCAAAATTACCTCCAAGGATTAGAGTCGGATGTCATTCTGACTGCGAACACTCGATCTCTAAAAGATTCCGTGGTCGCGATGACCAATGGATGGAGAATTGAGAAAGAACGATCTGGCAGCGCCGAAGCTGCACTTCGGGATCGTTATGTTGATAAAAATACTTTTCCACAAACTGAACTTTATAAATTTATCATTAACCAGGGGTCATTGTACGACACAGCGCACGCTCGTTTGCAGTCCTGGATGGTTGACCTGTCCACTCGCCGGGGACTTGCTGACGTTCTTCTGGTTGCTCCCGATGGCTCGGTCATTTATTCTATGGCGAAGGGCGCCGATTTTGCGGCTCCAGCGAATTCCGGTCCTCTGGCCGATGCCGTCGCGGCGTTCCGGGAGTCCCCCAAGCCTGAAACTATTCGTTTTACAGATTACGCCCCTTACGCCCCCGATCACTCGTTGCCTTCTGCATTTATCTCCACGCCCGTTGTCCAAATTTTGCCTGATGGCAAGCCTCAATTGCTGGCTGTTCTTGTCTTCCGCTTGCGCTCCGAGGCGATTGACCGGGTCATGCAGTCGTCCGAGGGAATGGGGACAACCGGCGACACGTATCTGGTCGGCACCGACGGCTTATTCCGCAGCACGTCCCGCTTCTCGGTCGAGCCGATGATTTTGCGCCCCTATCAGGGGTCGATCAACGCCGCCGCAAACGAAACCAGTGTCGGCGAGGCGAAGAACGGACGCGGAGAGCGGGTCATTACCGCGCGCCATCCGCTCCAATTTCACGATGCTCATTGGGTCGTTTTATGTGAGGCCAGCGTCGGCGAAATTTTGGCGCCCGTTGATGCCATGCGCGTAGAAATGATTGAAATTGGGACCGGCTTGGCGCTGGTTTTCAGCCTTGCCGGTCTGATTTTTGCGCGAGGCATCACCCGCCCCCTGTCTGCCATGAGCGACACCATGCAGCGCATGGCCGACGGCGAGCGACAAATCATGATCCCCGCACTAGAGCGCACCGACGAAATCGGGCTCATGGCCAGAGCCATGCAGGTCTTCAAAGATGCCCTGATTCGTGCCGACATCGCCCACGCCAAAGACGAAGAACGGCGGACGAAGAACGCGCAACGAACCGCCCGCCTAGATACTGTGCTGCACACCTTTGATTCCGGCGTTGGCACCATCATTTCGGCGGTGAATACGGCGGCTGCAAGTTTGGAAGACACCGCTCGCTCCATGTCCGAGCGTGCTGACGAAACGCTGTACCGCGCAACCGAGGTCGCTGCTGCCGCCGAAGAAACGGCCTCCAATGTGCGGACGGTGGCTAATTCTACCGAACAGTTACGGACCTCGATCCGGGAAATCGGTCATCGCGTGGTCGAATCTGAAAAAGTCACCGAAGCCGCCATGAGTGCTGCCGCCCGCGCTGATGGAACCGTCAAGCAATTGACCGAAACCCGCCAGCGAATCGGCGACGTGATCAGCCTGATCCACGGGATTGCCGCCCAGACCAACCTGTTGGCGCTCAACGCAACCATCGAGGCCGCACGGGCTGGCGAGGCCGGCAAAGGCTTTGCCGTGGTTGCCGGTGAAGTGAAGCGTCTGGCCACCCAGACCGCCAGAGCAACCGACGAAATCTCAGCCCAAATTACCAATATGCAGTCGGTCACAACCGGGGCTGCTTCAGCGATTGGTGACGTGGTTCGAGTGATGGCGGATATGAAGGCCATCTCTGGCGTCATCAATCAGGCCATTGATGAACAACAAATGACCGCTGCCGAAATCGCGGATAATGCCCAACAGGCATCACAAGCCACCAGTGCGGTAACGATTATTATTAATGATGTTGCAAAGTCCGCAGATGTCAATAAAACAGCGGCCAATGCGGTCCTTTCATCGTTCAGAGATCTGACAAAAGAGTCTAATCGATTGGGAGGAGTGGTCGAGCAACTGCTGAAAGATGTCAGAACTGCTTAATTCCTCTGCGAAGAACGATGGCGAATCGGCTCATGACATGCCGATTCGCCAGAAGATCGCCATCTTTCTGACTGGCTTTGCCGCCTTCCTGCCGCTTTACGCCCCTCAATCGGTGCTGCCGGATATGGCTGCCACCCTCGGCGCGTCGCCAACGGCAGCCGGTTCGGTGATCGGAGTCACCACCCTGGCGGTGGCGCTGGCGGCCCCAGCGGCAGGGCCGTTGGCCGACCGTTTCGGGCGCAAATCGGCCATGGTCTGGGCCATCCTGCTGCTGGCCCCCTTAACCCTCATGCTTAGTTTTTGCTCCGACCTGTCCGAAGTGCTGGTTGTCCGGTTCCTTCAGGGCATCGCCCTGCCCGCTCTGTTTTCCGGGGTTGTTGCCTATATCACCGAGCGTTGGCAGGGTCATATCGCCGCCGTGGGAATGGGGGTTTACGTCTCTGGCGGCGTGATGGGTGGCTTTGCCGGTCGATTCCTAGCAGGATCGTCCGCTGCGGTTCTGGGTTGGCAGGGGAGTTTTGCGGTTCTGGCCGTGGTCTCGGCCTGCTGCGCGCCAATGGTCTGGCGGTGGCTGCCCACCGACGCGGGGCGTGAAGGGGGCGGATTTCGGACCCACATATCGACCATGATCGGTCATCTTCGGGATGTCCGCATCCGTGCGGCTTGCCTGCTTGGGGCCGCCGTGCTGTTCGCCCTCAATGGAACCTTGTCTTATATCGGATTTCGTCTGGCGGGACCGCCCTTTGCCCTGAGCGCCGCTGGCATTGGCCTGATCTTCTGCGTGTATCCGATTGGCAGCACCATCGTTCCACTCAACGCCCGATTGCTGCGCTCCTTAGGCTTCCGGGGCGCGGCACTGACCGCACTGGCCATTTGTGCTGTAGGACAAATGGCCCTGCTCACCCCCCAATTGGCTGTGACCGTTCTGGGGCTGTGTATCTTCGTCACCGGCATCTTTTTATGCCAGTCCTTGGCGTTGGGCTATGTCGGACGCTCGGCGGCAACCGGCAAGGGCGCGGCAGCCGGGCTTTATGTCTGCTGCTTTTACGGCGGCGGCAGCCTTGGCGCAGTACTTCCCGGCTTGACCTGGAGTGACGCCGGATGGACCGGCTGTGTCCTGCTGGTCTGTACCGCCTTGGCAGTCGGGGCCATCGCCTCCCGCTTCATGTGGGACGACGATCGTCGGCCATGACCCTACCGCCTTGAAAGGTGTGGATGACCAATGTCGTTGCCCCCACTCGCGCGTCATTGGCGCACGCTGGACGCGTCAACGCGGCGTATTCACTAATGGAGAAAATGACCCGCAGGAGGGGCTAGGAAGCCGTCATCGACCTCTTCCCCCTCGAACAGGGCTGTCTCCCGATCATACGGCAACCGGGAATTAAGCCGCTCCATGCTGGATACGATGGCCCGCAGCAAATGCCGGATCTCAGCCGTATCCGCCTCTAATTCCTGTAGTCTTCGATCCAAAGTTGAAAACCGGCTTGTCACTAGCTCAGTTAGTTGATCGATCGTTGCTACAAGCTGCGTGTTAGCATCGCCGTCTAAAGCATTGTTGTCCATGGAAACCGCCCGCGTGCCGAACCGTTGACCTGGGGTCAGCATACTCCACACCGGGCCGGATCAAACCAGGATTCGCGGAAAATCGCCGGGAGTTGGTGGCTGGGAGACGATTTGGCGGCTACCTGGGTTGTTATCGCCACACTGGTTGAACTAGATCCGGTAGCAAAAAGCCCCATCTTTGGCTATCATCCTGTGCCATCAGTGCGTTACCGAAACAAGCTCCAGCGATACCTCACAATCATCAGTGGCTAACGCCATTCCACAGCCAGCGACTCACAACGTCCGACGCCTGCCCTTCCGGCGCCTCTGGATGGTGCCAAAGATAGACTGTGAGGGCGGCTTCGAAGGCGAATCGCTCTGGTTGGCCGCGATCACACAACTCTCGATAAGCACGCTGCACCGCTGGCCGGCAACAATCACTCCCCGGCGTCTCTTCGCGACAGCGACCAAAGGCAAATCGTCCTCGCTCTGGAACGCTCACGGCTCCTCCGACTCCGGCTCTGCCGCCTTGGGTAGCCCCTTAGACTGGCCTCGCCGAATGCCGTACAACTCCAAGCGATGGCCGATCAGCTCATACCCTAGTGTCCGGGCGATCTTTTCTTTCAGCACCTCCAATTCCGGGCTTTGGAATTCGATGACCTGCCCGGTGTGCAGATCGATGAGATGATGGTGATGCGTGTCGCGATTCTCTTCAAAGCGCGCCCGACCGTCACCGAAATCGAGGCGTTCAATAACATTGGCCTCTTCCAGCAGACGGATGGTCCGATAGACGGTGGCGATGCTAATGTGAGGATCGATCTCGACCGCCCGGTGATACACCTGCTCCACATCGGGATGATCGGTGGCATCCGACAGCACCCGCGAAATCACGCGGCGCTGCTCGGTCATTCTGAGCCCTTTCTCGACACACAACTGCTCCAGCCGGGACGAGGTCTCGCTCGCTGAATCGGGGGCGCTCCCCTGGGTTACCATGCTCATGCTTATGGATTATCTCCTTTGCGTTTGAGGCCCCCGCCAACCGATGGACACCCCCAGTGTATGCGAGAAGCCAGACTTGCAGATAAGGAAAAGCCCGTGACCCGGCCCCGCCAACCGGGCATGGTTTCAATCAGAATCCCAAGACCCCAATCCCGAGACAGAGAAAGGAAAGCACCATGGCACGGACGGGGGCGATCCTGTTGGTTGCGACTCTTTTGGTCGCAGCCTCGTTTGAAAAAGCACCTTCGGCAGAAGCCGCCTCACCGGGATTGGTCCAGGCGGCCAAGGCTGCAACCTTGCCGCTTTTGATCATCAACACCGGAACCACCGACCCGGCCAAGCTTTACGGTGTGCTGTCCGGGGTCACTCCCGTCAACGCCACCGCCTCCGATCGCTTCACCTGGGACGTTGGACATGGCAAGGTGACAGACGCCCAGGGCCATGGAATCGCAACGGTCCTGGGCGGAGACCTGGAAGCCCAGCTTGCCCGTGTCCAAGGAGTCATCGATACCTGGACGACGGTGCGTGTCCTAGAGCATTCTGGCCATCCTCTTGACCTCGAAACCCACATCGACCCAGCCTCTCCAGTTTATCATGACGGAGACCGGATCACCGTGGTGGTCAGCGGCTATCGCCACCCCTATCTTACCATGATGAATTTGGCTTCCGACGGCACCATTAACTTCGTCTACCCGACCGAAACCGGCACCCGGCATGACAGCCTGACCATTCCTTCCGGTGGGGTCTACCGTTTGCCGCTTCAAGTCACCCCTCCTTTCGGAGCCGACCACTTCATCGCCATCACCAGCGCCACCGCCCTGGCCGGGCTGCATCAGGCCCTCAAGGCCATTGATGGCCAGCCAGAGGCCGTATCGATCCTGGACCTGCTGGACCATGCCCTTGACGGCCAGGACTATCAATTGGGCATCCAAGCGGTGTTCAGCGCCGAGTCACCCTAAACCCCTAGGTGAAAGCGGGTCATGGACAGAAACGATAAGAACTCTGGACTCCTTTTGGTCGGGATGCTGGCCGTGGTGACATTGGCATCGGCCGTTGGCGTGACCCAAGGGATGCGAACACTCGAAGCTTGGCGTACCGGCTTGGCTTCAATGCCCATCGAGGCCCCCTCGATTCCAGCGCCCCCGGCCATCGACATGGATGACGCCGCTGCGGCCCCCCCGGCTCCGGCGGACTCTTCCCACGCTGCAACGCCCGCCCATAATCGAGTCCGCATTTGCGCTCTTGGCGGCGTGGCTGGGACCGGCGTGGCCATGCTGGCCGGCCCAACCGAAATGGCAGCGCTGATTGCTGGCGCCCTGTCGGCCCCGGTTTCCCTGCCCTTGGTCGCCGCCGTGCTGGGGGGCGGCTTCGTCACGGGCTGCGCGGTGGGCGCAACGGTGGCGCCGATCATACGGTAGATATCGCCCTGATTAAAATATCTCGGGCTCGGCTCGATTGCCAAGCGATCGGGATGTTGCAATATCGCTTGCAAGTATCAACCTTTTATGACCTGATCAACGGACCGTCGGCAGGCGCCTTCCTGGTGGGCCGCACGGAGTTATCGGAAATATCGGAGACTGGGATGCCGAGTGGCATTGTGAAGTGGTTCAACAGCAGCAAGGGTTACGGTTTCATTCAGCCAGATGGGGGTGGAGCCGATGTGTTCGTCCATATCTCTGCGGTTGAACGTGCCGGGCTCGGCAACCTGAGCGAAGGGCAAAGGCTCTCGTTCGATGCTCAGCGTGACCCGAAGAAGGGCAAGTCGTCGGCGGAAAATCTAAAAGCGATTTAACCGACACATCGACCCGCGATGGATGGGGCGCCCACAAGGCGCCCCTTTTCATGTCTGCCGGCTTTTCTTATAGTGCCGGGCCGTTGCGGAACGACGGAGGATCGTGATGTCTTTGGACCCGTCGTTGAACGCTGGGAACGAGCAAAAGCAAGGGCATCCCCCCGATGCGGCCCGCTCGGCGGCGGCGCTCCGCTTGACCTTCCCCGACCTGAACGAACGTTGGCCCGCTGATGATCTGAAGCGTCATCTGGTGGTTGCTGCCGACGGATTCCCGGTGGATATCGATCTGGGAACCGCCCGCCTCTATCGCGGCGACGCCCGCACCGTCACAGCCGGACAGATCGCGGCCTATCGACAGGCCCCATTCCGGGTGTTCCGCACGCTTCCCGGCGGCGACAACCTCTGTCACGGAATCGGCCTAGGGTTCATGGAGTTTGTACGCACCCGCTGTCAGGCTCTGGTGGAACACGGGGGCGAATTGACGACGGCCCCCAAGGGAGATGGCGGTATCCTGGTGGTGTTTGGCGTCGGTCTTGGCTACCACCTAGATGCACTGATCGCCCTGGCCAATCCCCGGTCTGTGGTTCTGATTGAACCCGTTCCGGAATTCTTGGCGCTTTCATGCCACGCCATCGACTGGCAGGATTTCCTGGACCGCCACCGCGCCAACGGCAGACGTTTTAAAATCATCGTCACGCCCCATGAATCCGACCTGATCGAACAGATCACTCTTGAATTGGCCCAGGATGGCGCGATTCATCTGGATGGAGCTTGGATATTCATTCATTATCCCTCTGATTTATTTATAAAAATACGCGACCAACTGCCTGAACATTATGAGCGTATTTTTGCTATAACTGGATTTTTTGAAGACGAGCAAATTATGTTCGTCAACACTCTGAACAATTATCGTCGCAACCGCTTTTCTCTGATTCCCGGCCTGCCGCCGTCTCGGCGCAAGGAGCCGATCTTGCTGATTGGCGCGGGCGGCTCTTTGGACCGTGACATTGAGGAGATCCGGCGTCTGCGGCCCGGAGCGATGGTCATGTCGTGCGGCACCGCGCTGCAAAGCTGTTTGGCCCACGGCTTGACGCCCGATTTTCATTTGGAATGCGAGAACGCCGCCCACAGTGTCGACATCCTTGAGCATGCCGCTAGCCGTCACGGGCTGGCCGGCATCGTCCTGGTGGCGGCGCTCACCGTCGACCCTCGATTACCGCCGATGTTCGAGCAAAGCTTGATGTATGTCCGGCCCTATGTGTCGGCGACAACGATGCTGGGACCAGCCGAGCATGCCCTCTTGTTGGCCTTTCCCACGGCGGTCAATGCTGGGGCACGAGCGGCGGTCAGTCTGGGGTTTCGTGAACTGTATCTGTTTGGCGCCGATTTCGGGGCCCGCGTTGCTGAACAATGGCACGCCCAAAAAACCGCTTACCAAGATCTTGGCTTTCTGATTGCCGAAGAGAAAAATCCGATCCTGCCGGTTATTGTTCCGGGCAATTTCGGCGGGCTGGTCCAATCCAACGTGGTCTATAGCATCGGACGGGAGAATCTTCGGTTACTGATTCATCATAGCGGCGTGCGCGTGGTGAATTGCAGTGACGGCGCCCGTATCGACGGCACTGAAACCCAACAGGCCGCTTCCTTGCGCCTACCGCCGCTCCGACGCGGCGCGCAGGCGGTTCGGGATGACGTGATCAGGGCGCTGCCCCTCCTGGAGCCCGGCGCGTTCCTGGATGCGGGCCTCGGTGTCGACCTAGGGGCGGGACGGCTGGAGCGGTTAGCCGCCGAGCACCAACGCTTCTTTACGGCTCTGATGGAGCAGATTGACCAAGCCATCGCCGATCTGCCGGATATTATAACCTTTTGGAGCCACTTGTTGCCGCTCCTGGAACCAGACGGATATCACGGCGTCCCTACTCTGGTTGCCGGAACCTTAAAAGGCATGGCCCGTTACAGCGCCTTTTTCTTGACCCGCATCACCGACCCCCAAAGCCGAAAGGATCTGTTCCTGGCTCTTTTACCGGAGCTGCGCCGTTTGGTGGTCCACATGCGGGACGAATCCAAGGGATGGCTGATACCGGCGAGCATCATCCAACCACAGCCATAACCTGGAGTATCTCCGCAACCCGATCCCGTTTCGCACCTTTGAACTGCCTTGCGATGGCATCGACCGAACGCTGGGAGCCGAGACGGACGAGTGCGGCGCGCACGGCTTGAACCTGCTCGGGTAGCGTCTTCGGCCACGGCGTCTTACCGATCAACAGTTCTGCGGCGCCTTGGTCAACATCGACATCGAGAGTGGGTTGCGCGGGCGCGGCGGCGCCACCAGCCTGGAACTCGGGCCGCAGCCAGCGAACCTTGCCCCCCACCTCTTCTTGATGGCGCTCCTTGTTGAGAGCAACGACGCGGGCGAGAATTTCCTCGTCGGTCATAATTGCCGGCCAGCCGTAAGCGTCCGCGACGGCGGCGTCGATCTGGTCGTGAAGGTGGCGCAGCGTGCTCACCAGCGCCTTCTCATTCACCTGCCGGTCGTGGTCATCGAGCGGCTGGCCGGTTTGAAGTTTGACCAACACGTTATACATCCCGGTCAGCGTCAGATCGGGATGGGCGACCTGCTGGCGTTTGCGCAGCCCATCCAACTCTTCGGCCAGCGTGCGGATGCGGGCCTGTTGTTCGGCCGTTGCGTCCGGAAACGGAAACTTGTCGAAGCAAATCGACTTGCTGTAGCGAGGACGGTCTTCAAGAGTTCCTCCAGCCGCCAATGCCCAAACAACGTGGACACGACTGGATAAAATACCCAAAAAATACGCATCACTTAACGCAATTGAGATCAGCATGTTGTCGGGGCGAACTGATACGTCCAGAAACTGAAATATCCGATGCTTGGCGGTTTCAACGGTCGCGATGTATCGGGAAAAGCCCACGAGTGCCGTCCGGAAATCTCGTCTCGGCTCGCCAAACACCCACCACGCATCACGATATGATCTGCGGTTATTGTGCTCTCGCTCGGGCTTGACTCGCTCAAGCACCCATTGATAAACTTGGGGAAATCGCTGCCGAACCTCGTGCTCGGTCAGCCCGAACAGGTCGATCACCATCACGCCGCGCGGCTTTCCGGTCAGATCGCGGCCGTTTCGGTAAAGCAGGATATGCTCTTCCAGACCTGCGACCCGACCGAGGCCTAGCGTCTTCGCTTCGTCGGGCGTAATGATGAAACCGGCTCCGTGGAGTTTCACGCCGGGGGAAGAAAGCCCCTTGTTTGCCGTCAGTTCGTGCACCTTCGTCACGTCGGAGCCGATGGTCAGATCAGCGTTGATCGTCCCGCGCCGCTCCCGCAACACCACGTCGGCGGCGTCTTCATGCCCACGTTGTTCCGATACGACCGTCAGCAAACGACCATCAACGGCACCCCGAACGCCAGCGGTCATTGCGACGCGCACCTGGGCAGCGTCGCGAACCGCCTCCTGCTCATTCTCATTCAGCGGCTTGACCCACGGGTGGTCCGGGATCGCGAACAGCAGGCTGATCGGGCGCTTCCCGCTCGTATGATGCTCGACCACCCGGCGGCTGAAGGTCTGGGGCAGGCTGTTCGTGGTGATGAAGGCGAAGCGGCGGCTTTTGCCCGCGCGCACCCGTTCAGCGGCCTTGTGCCACCAATACATCACGAAATCAGCCGAGTTCGGCACCGACTTTTCGTAAACGCTCCACAACGCTTCGGTGTAGCCGTCTCCCAACTCCTGCCGTAAATCCTTGCCGCCGATGAATGGTGGATTGCCGATGATGAAATCCGATACCGGCCAGTCGGCTGCCTTGGGGCCGATATATTTCTCCATCGGGACACGTTGGGTTTCGTCCGGCACCTCTTTTCCCGTGATCGGATCAAGTTTCTTCGAAACGCCGTCCCACCGCGTCAACGGCTTGCCGCTCTCGTCCTTCACCATTTGAACGCTGCGCCAGGTCAGCAGAGCGTCGCCGGCGCGGATGTTGCCGTATTGTTTCAGTACCGGCTTCGGCCACGCCGCAAAGTTCGGCCGCGAGCGCGCATACCATTGGAGGTGCCCGATCCACAGCACCATTTCCGCGATGGGAACCGCCCGCTCGTTCTTCTCGATACCGAGAAACTGATGCGGATCGACGGTGTGGCCGGCGAGTTCCAGCGCGTCCTGCGTTTCGCCCAATTCGGTGACCAGCAGGTCCAGCACTTCGCCTTCAAGCCGTTTCAGGTGCTCCAGCGAAACATACAGGAAGTTGCCGCTGCCGCAGGCCGGGTCAAGGATGGTGACGGCGCACAGGCGGCGGTGAAACTCCTTCACGGCATCGGTTGCGGCGGGGAGGTCACCCGCGTAAGCCTGGGTCAGCGCCGCGACCTTCACATCCTCCCACTCTGTGCGCAGCGGTTCGATGATGGTCGGCAGCACGAGACGTTCGACATAGGCGCGGGGTGTGTAATGAGCGCCCAAGCGGTGCCGCTCGTTTTCATCCAGCGCACGTTCCAGCAGAGTGCCGAAGATGGCCGGTTCGACCTCGCGCCAGTCCGCTTTCGCGGCCAATATCAACAGGTCGATCTGTTCGGCGGTCAGGAGCAGGGCCTCGGCGTTCGCATAGAGGGTGCCGTTGAACTGCGGGATCGCGTCTTCGATGACCGTCGAAAACGCCGTGCCGTGGTTCATATCCCGCCAAAGAGCCGTCAACATCTGCCGCAGAACCGGCGGGCGATCCTTGTAGCGCAACAGCACATCCGTGAACGACCGCTCCCGCAGGATACCGACATCCTCCGCAAACATCGTAAACAGGCCGCGCATCAGGAAATCGGCGACGGCCTTCGGCGCGTGTTCTTTTTCCAGCGATTTTGCCAGCCGGGCCAACTTATCCGCAATGTCGCGCGTGACCTTCGCCGAAATGCGCGACGGATCGAGGTCGTGCGGGCTTTCCCAGACTTTGCGCAACCGCTCGCGGATTTTCGGATCGGTCAGTGTCTCGATGTTGAAGCGAAACGACCGGGTGTCGGGGAACTGGGTATAATGGCGGCCGGTGCCGCTGAAATCCGACCATAACTCGAACGAAAAGCCGACATCCACGATGACCATAAACGGCGGAACACCGTCGGCGTCCGGCAGGCTGTCGATATAACGCTTGGCCTGTGCCCGCGCGCGGAGCATCGCATCGTCCCATTGCTTCGACCCGCGCACACCGTGGCCCTTGCCGCTGGCCTTGCGTGTCGGCAGCAAAGGCAGTCCGGGCAGTGTCGGATGTTCGGGCCGCTCGGGCGCCGGTTTGAACGAGCCTTGCTTGGCTTCGAGAACGAAACACCCGCGCTTGTAAAGGTCGATACGCCCCAGCGAAGTCGTGCCGTCCCAGTTCGGCATACTGACGGTGCGCTCGAAAACATACGTCTCGCCGACCGTCTCGGGGCTCCCGACGCCCAAGATGCCGCACAACTCAGTTAGGAACATTTGATAGGTGCGGCGTTCGCCGCCTTCGGACGGGCGCCAGCGTTCGACGAAAGCGCGGATTGCCGCGTCGTCGCTGCTACTGGCCGCTTCGTCGAGATGCCCCAAGGTCGCCCCCGCAATGCTTGTGTGAAGGCACACTACCGAAGGATCATCGGCACAGCAACAATCGAACCCGCCAGCCGGTTCAAGACCAACTGGCGCCACCGATCTGTTCATCGTGGACCTGCCTTGCCCGTCCATCGCGCTTCTCGGGAATTATACCGGCGAGCTATAACAATGACACACTGCCGGTATCGGGCCGCGACGACGGCCCCGCGCGCCCATGCGCGCGAAGCCAAGGGCGCGGATGCGCCCGCCCGGCGTCTGAGGGCAGCCTTGATAAGTCAACATCAAGGCTCGATGGTATTATGGGGACACAAAACCGAATCCGGTGGCAAGACACGACACCAGCAACGGCCCAACAGAAAAGGGGTTAGCCAATCACTCAGCTAACCCCTTGAAATCATCGGCGGACCCGATACGATTCGAACGTGCGGCCTTTGCCTTCGGAGGTGAAATCGATGAGGCATAGGGCATTGTTCCTATTGGGGAGAAATATTGCTACATTAGGTCTACACTACCTGTCCAACCTGACGGTAAACCGCTCCCCATCTTCGATCAGCCCCGGCTCTGTGCCGTTATGTGCCTTCATCCCTCGCATTATTTTGCGCGGCACCCCCATGCCCATGTGCTCCAGATAGCCGTAATCTCGCATCACATCCTTGATGAGCTGGTTGCGGGCCGCGCGGCAGCCGGTGCGCATCCGCGCCGGGGTGATTCCGTTTGGAAGCCGGCCGGGCGAAATGATTTCGAGCCTGTCGCTGTAAACCGCGACCTCGATGTCCGTGCCTGTCAGTAGGTAGTCCCGATGAACCAGAGCGTTGACCACGGCCTCACGGAGAACCTCGGTCGGATAAACCGGCTTTTCGAACCGCCGGACACCATCTTCGAGCGTTACCGTCGTTCCAGTGTTCCGGTGGATAAAATCAAGCGCCTGTTCAACAAGCCCATTCTCAACAAGCCCCCTCTCGCTCATGAGGGGGGTCATGGGGCCACGCAGTGTTGCGCGCTCAAGAGCGGCATAATCCTTCTCGGCTCCCGGAAAAGCGGCTGCATCGATACCGGCGAAGGGGAGAAAGCGGTTCGGGTTCTTACCAAAGAGCAGGATGCCGCTGACGGTCAGGCCATCATCAACCATGATTTCGGTGTTGAGCAGCAGGGTTTGCCAGGAACCTTCATCCGCCGCTTCCGGCACATCCTGTTGGCGAATGCGACTGAAATAATCCGTAAGGCGCCGCAGATCGAGATCGGCGAGGGTGGCTCCAGATACCGGGCGCAACTCTGCCCGAAACGCGCCGCGCTGCTGAAAAAGTCGTCCCAATTCATCAGGCGTCGGCTCCCGGCTCTGTGTGCCAACGCGAATGAAGTAAGTGTTTTGGTTCTTGTGCCACAAACTATGAACGGCGAAACCAGGGGTCACGCGCACAACGGCAACATCCTTTCCGGGTTCGACATTACGAACCACCTCGAAAAACGGAATGATTGCTGGCCGGATTTTGTCCCGACAGGCCGTCATCACCCACTCTTCGATACTTGCCCTAACGATCCCTGAAACGCTCCCGTCATCCTCGACGCCGAGAAGAACGACGCCACCGCTGAAATTGGAGAAGGCAACCAACTCCTTTGCCAAGGCGTGGTTCTCAATGCCGTCGCGTTTGAACTCGACACCAGAGTTTTCCCCATTCCGGATAAGCTCCATCAGTTCAGTGCGCGTCGTCATGATTGCCCTCAAAACCCATATTTCAACCGGCGCATCTCGAAAGCGGTCTTCCCACCTTCAAGAATCTCTTCCACCAGTTCCCGGACCGGACGGCTATCAATCGACCCCATATGCTCCGGCTCAATGCTCGCTTGGCCTTTGTTGTCTTTTCCCTCCCCCGAAGCGCCAAGGCCCAGGATCAGTTCAGCATCACCAAGGACGGGAATATTGGCATTATGCGTCGAAAAGACAAACTGGCGCCGCCGCTTTTCGTCCCGCATGATCGGAACAACGCCTTCAGTGATGAAGCGGTTATCGAGGTCGTCTTCTGGCTGATCGACCACCAGCGGGGCCTCCGATTCCAGGAGCAGCAACAGCAGCACGGCTGTCGCTTTTTGGCCGGTGGACAGCTCCTCAAGCGACCGCCAGCTTGGGGACTGGTCCTCCGGTGCGGTGTTCAGTTCAATCTTGGTCGTTGCCGTCAGTTCCAACTCTTCAATTCGCATAAACAGGTGGGGATCGGCTTGCGCGATCCTGTCTGCCGCACCCGGCGGCAGACTGTAATACTGGGTCAGCGCATCCTTTCCCTCCCGGCAGCGGTTGGCAAAATCCAGTAAGGAAAGGTCTGCGCGCTCCCGAAGCCGCTCCATGGCAGCCGTCAAATTACCACCAACCTCGTCTCGGAGAAGTTTCTCAAGAGGCTCCCGGTTGCCGGCATTGGTGACCTCAACACGAACCCGCTCGCGCAACTTTTTGGAAACCTTCTTTGCAGCGTCGTAGATACCCCGGTATTCTTCTGCCTTCACATCCTCCCAATCTGAAAGAAGCTGGCGCCGGTGGCCTTCATTTGTTGCCAAGTCGCGGATAAGGCTTTCCCGTCGCTCCCGCAAGGGGCGAAGCTCCTCAATTTGCTGCCGAAGGCGAATGAACTCCGCCCCGTCGATTTTCGATTTCTGGAGTTCGCGCAAAAGCTTTTCGTAGGTTGCCTCGACAGTTTTGCGTCGCTCCTCCCAACGCTGGCGCATGCCTGCAAGGCCCGCATCGGCCTCTTTCAGCGCGCTGTCAAACTCACCTGCTACGCCGCGAAGGCGGTCACTCAAGCGGGTAAATATGCCTTCGGCCTCACCGAGCACGTCCGCATTCGGCAGGCCCTCCAGTGCCTTTGGCGAGATGAACGTGGAATCAACAGGAAGGCCTTCCGTTAGCTCCTGATGCTGTGTGCGGATCGGGGTCAGCCGTTCACTGATCGTGCCAAGCAACCGCTCTTCCCGAACGAGCAGGCTCTTTTCTTTCAGCCGGTCTTCAAGGCCGGCTTCCTGGAACCGCTTCAGAGTTTCTTCGAGACTGGGCAGCGCCGCGAGTCGTTCGTCAATGGACTTGATCTCACGCTTCACGTCGCCGATACGGCTCCGCGACCGCTCCAACTCAAGTCGCAAACGGCTTTTCTGGCCTGCATGGGATGGGTTCCGGTCAATGAACCGCTCAAGCAGGAGCGTCAGTTTCTCGCGGCTCTTGGTGAGTTCGGAAATCTCGTGCTGGCCGAAGATTTCCACGCCCGGCATGACATCCCTGGCGGTGAGCGTCAACACTTTGCCGGTATCGTCCTTGACCACTGGCGGGTTCGGCACAGTCCGTTCGAGCAGGTAGCAACGGACCGACGGCTTGTGCGAGCGAACCAACAGTGAAATCTTTGTTCCGCTCCGCAGGACGTGGCGAATGACACCTTCATGGGCCTTGCGGGCCTCGTCGCCGAGCGGATCGAGGCCGAGCACGTAGCGTAAGCTCTCGATCACGGTGGATTTGCCGGTTCCGCGACCACCAATCAGCACATTCAGATTTTCGTTGAAGTGAATGGCGGTATCCCGGAGAAACCCGCCCTCCCAGGTCATGGCGACAAACTCCGCATGGGGTTCAGCGGGGGGATCGCTGTTCAGCCGCACCCTTGACACGGGATCAAGAAAGGCCTGCCGTAAGCCCTCCACCGAGATTTCCGACATCTTGATGAAGCAGCTTGACCCCGGTTTGCGCAGGTCATCCGGTGAATTGACATCCTGCGCATTGATGACCGCAACCTGTCTGTCGCGTCGGTGTTCATCGTTCTTGTTCAGCAGGATAGGCCGGAGATTATCCGGGGCATCGCTGACCGGCCCTGCAAGGGCACAAGCCAGGAGGTCGGGTGATGTCCAGACGTTGACTCGGGTCTGACCGGAGAGCTTTTTCAGCAGACCGCCGCCATCCGCCGCGACATGGGCGGCAACGCAAACGGCGCCCCACTGTTTGGCTTCCGCCAGCAGTTCCAGAGAGTCCAGCTCTCCGGTCGGCGAGGCCGTGTCCTGATCCCGAACGCCACAGGCCCCGATCAGTCTTTCCAAGATGGCATCCCGATCAGGATTGAACAGGCAGAGAAAATGCACCCCATCCTTGGTCACGGCCTCGAACCCGCTGAAGGCGAACAGACCCGCGTCGCGAGCCGCCTTCACCAAGCCGGCGGAACCGTCTACCCGGTAATGATCGGTCACGCCAATGACTTCGATACCGAGTTCCTGGCAGGTAGCGATGATGGCGGCGTTGTAGGTTGCCTCATCGTGGAAAGTTGTCTGCTTGTTCTGCCGACCGAGATAGGCGTATGGGTTCACCTGCAAGGCACAGCGGTAGAACCGGGCACCGTCCGGCAAGGCAGATGCCGCTTTGAGCCGTTCGGAAATGTTTAGCCCTTGGTTCACATCGCCTCCATTTGAGAGCTGGGAATTATGGGAACACAAAACCGAATCCGGTGGCAAGACACCAGCGACTGCCCAACAGAAAAGGGGTTAGCCAATCACTCAGCTAACCCCTTGAAATCATCGGCGGACCCGATACGATTCGAACGTACGACCTCTGCCTTCGGAGGTGCAAACGATGAGGTATAATGATTTGTTATCATTGATGAAAAAATATGCTACATTAGGTATACACTACCTGTCCAGGACCAGCAAGGCAGCAATCGGTATGCCGGCAGGAAACATCGCGATCAGTGCCCAAGGCGGCGCCGGAGAACGCCTATTCGTCGGTCGAGTTCCGCAGTAGGCAGGAACACCAGTCGATCGTCTTTCCAACGCCGCAACCCATCCAATAGGGTGTGAGGATCGACGCCGTGGCGATCCAGGGCGTCGATGACCCACAGCACTCCATGGACCTCGACTTTGAGCCCTTCAGCAACTTGACGCAGGGCTTGGTCGCCCGTTAGGAGGATCGCCTTTTGGTGCGCCGCAGCCAGCACGAGGCTGAAGCAGTCGTTGGCGGTAAGCCTGGGGTTGGTCGCCTTGAACCGTAGCGCCTGCCCGATTTTTTCTGAGTCAAGGTCCAGAACCTCAAGACCAAGCCCTTTCAGCGTCTCCCAATCCGTCTCGCTGAAGTCGAGCAGTTCGGTATCGACCAACGGCAGAGCAACCACGAACCGATATGGCAGCCCCAAGGTTACCGGCAACAAGCCAGCCTTACGCAGATCGATCAGACATGATGTGTCATTGATGAGAATGCGCATTGTCGAACGGCGGCCCCTTGATCGCAAATTCAACTTCGGACACCGGCTTTTTGAGTAGGAGGGCTGCTTTCGGCAGGCTGATCACTTCTTCTGCGAGCGCTCGATATACAAGGTTCTCAAATCTCTCCGGACGCTCGAGGATATAGAATGGGCCTCCCTTGTCAAGTGGTTGCGGTTCGGCCCGCCGCCATTGTTGAGCGTAGGTTCTGAAGGCGTAGGAGATGTTTTCCTCAGTCAAAACGCCAATATCCTTGAGCCGCATGAGCAACGCGGTGGCTGATACACCGTAAAGGTGCTTGAGACGCACGATCTCGCTGTAGGCGAGCGCGTGACGGACGCCTCCGGTCTCTGCCCATAGGTGCTCGCGAGGCATCAGGAACGCGCTAGCAAATCGGTGCGCCGCCTTCTCGTCATCGATGTTGGGGTTGCCCCCAATGATGCGGTGCGCCAATTCGTGGGCAAGGGTAAAGCGGAGGCGTTCAATATTGCTCTGGACGTTGACCACGACGACGGGGACCGACGGCAATGGCTCGGGCCGCCGCACGTCACAGGTCAAACCCGCCACGCTCTCCGGCAAAATGGCCTGGATGACCTTGATACCCCGCTCTTCCAGGAGGGCGGTGAGGCTCGCAATGGGGTCTAACCCGAGTTTCCACTCAGTCCGAAGAACCCCCGCCTGGGTCTCGGCGTCCTCGATCCGCTGAACTTCGACCCGTTGCCGAGCGCTGAACGCATGGTCGGCACTTTCGACATTGAGAACGGCCTCAATCGCGAGGTAGCGCTCAACTTGGTCGATGACCTCAGCCTCGACCTTTGCACGGTCACCTGCGGTGGTTCCGCTCTTTTTGCGGAACTCGACGCCGGCTAACGCGATGACCTGATTGCTCATCAGGAAATCCAGCGACACCGAGAGTGCTTTCCCAAGCGCGACAAGGACGCTGGCGCTGGGCAGCATCACGCCGTTTTCATATTTCGAGATCGCCTGGGCACTGGCGCGGTGGTCGATATTGGCCGCAAGGTCACGTAGCGACAACCCGGCTCGCTTTCGTGCGAGCCGCAGCCGTTCTCCGAGCATGGTGGCTCCCCCGTTTGGTTGACATTTCTTATTTTAGAGCGGTATTGTAAACATGGTGTTGACGATACGGTCAATAGTCAACTTTTGTCCCAGCCCGGCAAGGGAGTGAGAAAAGTGCTCAAGCGACGTAGCCCACAGTTGACGGCGGCAATGGCTGCCAAGATCAAGTTGATGGCGAGTATGCATCCCGATCTGGCTCAACACCAGATCGCGGCTGAACTCGACATCAATCAGGGCCGAGTAAGCGAGGTTCTGACGGGAAAGCAGTTCCCCGAGGTCCAGCCATCGGCCCAATCGAGGCAGGATGCCGCCTAAACAAGCGGTGTCCTCCCCTCCCTAGCCCCCTTCATATTCGATGCGGGGTGTTTTCGGCTAATCCGGCATCTTGCGATCACGCCGCAGCCTGTCCGAACACCTGCGACATGAGCGATTGCGCGAGGCGTTCGGCACCTTGCGTGGCGGTATCGGCAAGCGTCGCCACAGCCTCGATTTCCGCAACCCTCTCGGCGAACTCATGCTGGAGGGTAATCGGCGGCATCAGCGTTGGCAGCCTTACAAGTTTTCCCTGCGAAATATTCTTCATGCTATCGCTGGTTCCGGTTGCCATCCTGCTCAATGCGGCTCGGGTATGACGTTGCTGGAGGAAATGAAGCATAAAGAACGGATCGACCGGCGATCTTTCTTTCCAGACAAAACGCCAGAGTTTATCGGGGAGAAGGATGTTCGTTGGTTGCTCATGGACAAACGCTGTTGCGCCTGCAACGCACAGCGGTAAAACCGGGCACCATCCGGCAAGGCAGAGGCCGCTTTCAGCCGTTCGGAAATGTTTAGCCCTTGGTTCACATCGCCTCCATTTGAGAGCTGGGAATTATGGGAACACAAAACCGAATCCGGTGGCAAGACACCAGCGACTGCCCAACAGAAAAGGGGTTAGTCAATCACTCAGCTAACCCCTTGAAATCATCGGCGGACCCGATACGATTCGAACGTACGACCTCTGCCTTCGGAGGTGAGATCGGCAATGCATAGCACATTGAAATCGTGTGTTATTTTCCTGACTGCGCTAGGACTGCGCTATCTCGATTTTTCTTCTTCGCGGTCCGCAATGCCCTATCTATCCATATGAAAGGCCAGCACTCGACGATAGCAACCGGCGATCTCGCCGCTCTGGTCGGCTGTGTGCATTCAAGGGTAAAACGGGGATTAGAAAAGGAGCTTGCCCTCCAGCAAGCCCCTTTCGAAACTTCTCAACAACAGGTTTGCGTCACTCGTTATACCCTCGAACCGTCGCCCTTCTGACGTGCGCGCCGTTTAGACCAGTATGAATTCTACGCTCTCGAAACTGCTGGCATGCCAACTTTCTTGACTACAAAGGCAACACCCACAAAGACGCTCGCAATGACAACCGCAGCAATGGCACCCGTAATGGCATCTGTATTGCCCCTTGCACCTGCCTTAGCCTCCACATCTTTGCCAGTCGGTTGATCTCGGTTTCCCACATGTTGCGCCTCAGCAATCTGGGGCGGCTTAACAGTACAGTAGTCGATTACGTTATTCTGCGCGTTGCCGTTTGTCTCCCAATATGCCGGCCTGCTTACAGCACCCTCCGATGCGCCGCGCGTGAGTGGCCGGGGGCCTTGTTCAAAAGCACTCCATGACGATCCATATCCACGGGGAGATACATGATTTGCTTTCGACCATCCATCGCTTTTGCCCATTTTTACTCCTTATGCAAAACCATCACGACATAGCGTCTAGACCGCCTCCTGTTCAGCCTCGCCTGAGGAAAGCCGCCGGACAAGCGCCAAACCAACCCCTGTCCCTAGCCCAGCCAGGGCTCCAACCAGGGCCGACGCCGGTCCGACTAACGGCGCCGAACTTGCCGCCGCTGCCGCGGCGACGCTACCAACCACGCCCCATTCACTCCTAGTTAGGCCGCCGTGCACCACTACTTGCCGCTGACCCGCCATCAACGATCTCCTGAAATACCAAGGACGGCACCCCGTCTTGGCGCATGTGGGCATGCTCCTACAGTAGTCAATGATCTTAAAAAAAAATATGTGGCCATCCCAACAGCCGACCGTTCCCGTCTCGTAGTTCCTCGCGCGCCGTCGCCATCACCACCCCATTACCGCGACGGCCGACACCAGCAAGCCGGCCGTCGTCATCATCCATCACCTGGCCGACTTTCCAGCCGGCTTCGCCACGGTCGTCCCGACGGTAGCAGCGGCCAGCGCCACCGTGCCTGAACCGTCGCCCACCGGCCTGCCGTTCTTCTTCACTCGTTTCTTCCGACCCTCGCTCGCCAGCCGTAAACTGTCGTCCAGTTCACCGTTTGCCACAGCCTGCTTCACCTTTTCCAGCACGGGCACCAACTTTTCTGTCGTCCCGACCACGATGCTGTTGCCGGTGCCGATCTTCAAAGCCTTGTTGCCGAAACGAAGGGCGAGGTAGATTTGCCCGTCGCTTCCCGACCACCACCACCGCCGGAGCGGCGTCGGTATTTTCTGCCGGACCTTGTTGCCACCATCAGCCTTCACCCATTTTTCGACCTGCCGAACATATTACTGACCGGCCTGTTTCATCTGTGCCCCACGAAGTTGCTCGTCGATTTGAGCGAGCATCTTTTTGCGGAGCACCAAATGAGGTAAAGTTGCCTCATACCTCTTTGTGATCTCCGACATCGTGAGACCTTCGAGTATGCCCATTTTAACATCTCACACGGTTCAGTTGCGGTCTTCCAGCCTATGAAACCGTTGGGCGAGGTTCGGATCGTGGCGGAATGTTCCTTGCTCGGCATGTCGGGCGATAACAGCAACACGGGATATGCTCGCCAGCACGGCCAGGGTGTCAGCCAGTGCGATGATCGGGGGAGGGCTATAGCCGTATGCTTCGGGCCGGTCTCGCACACGGGCGGGGCTGGGGCAAAGTTTCACGGTGAAAGTTTCGCCCGCTGGCCTCAAAATGACCGCCAGCGGACATTTTAACTGGCCTATATCAATATGTTAGCCGAAAAAAGTTGCGAGATCGCAAGTTTTTTGGTGTCGTCCGAAATCCGTGCCCGCCAGTATGATTGCCGGCCTGCTCGTTATTCCGCTATGCTTCGAACGGTTCAAGCACGATCACCACCGGCATCATCACCGTGTTAAATCGTCAACTCACCGGCTGTAGCATCTTTCGCTAAATGCTTTTTCCGTCTGTGTGGCCCTTTCTTCAAACTCTCAACTCGTAATGCTACCCATGATCTGTCTGCCAGTTTTGAATTGCTGAACCGCTCATGCTACCCGTTCCCGTGGGGCGCAAGTCCATGGGCTGTACTTACATTGTACTAAAGCCCGCGATCAAGGGATTTTCTGGAAAAGTTGAAACCCTTACGGGCACAGGGCATTTTCAAGGACGATGTTTTTTACTGTGCTGACCCAATCCGGGCATGATTTAGGGGTTAGCCAATCACTCAGCTAACCCCTTGAAATCATTGGCGGACCCGATACGATTCGAACGTACGACCTCTGCCTTCGGAGGTGAGATCGACACTACATAGCACATTGAAATCGTGTGTAGTTTTCCTGAGTGCGCTAGGACTGCGCTAGCTATCCTACGAAGGGCTTCCCCTGCTAAAAGTTGCGCTCACCAAATCCTTCAAATCCTGTAGTATATGAATATGTTCTGTGCATCGGCCGTTCCCGTACAGAAGCACATATTCATCGGGGTCTGGCAACCTCGCAGTCACCGCTTTGAAGAGCACGCGAACTTGATTCGTCATTGTAGGAAGACCACACCAGCGGCAGGGCGGTGCGCATTTCTCACAAAGTGGAAACGTGCCTCGAAGAGTTTCACCACTTGCCGACATCGGCACAAAGCCATCCAGAAAAGGGGCATCTTTCGGTTGTGCGTATTGATAGACGTGAAATGCCAATGGATTATTCCTAACTCCACAGGCGGCGCACGCAGTCTCGGCATTAGGAAGCCGGTGCTTAAACGATTCTATCAGTGAAGATCGAATAACATCACGAAACCCCATAACACGCCCCATCGATCGTTATGTTGCCAATAAACTCGTGCCCTCCAACAACAATAAATCTACTAAACATAATGTCCGCGATCACGTTGATTTTTGCTTACGTTCAATCCGCTGTATTTCGCTCCAAAACTCCTTGAATATCTCTGATCTGACCATCTTTTCAATACCATCACAGGTTAGTGCATTTGGATGGTAAAACTTCGCAAATGCTTTTTTTACCTCCGCGAACGCACCAACATCATAATCTTGAACACTAGCTCGCGGGATATCTTTTTCGTATTCTCGAACTATTGCTTCAAGTTCTGCGATCCTTCTATATGCGCGCGCCAGCTCTTGCCTCAATGGAGCCGCCTTATCTTCCTCATCATCTCTAGACTTACTTTCACTTCGTGAAAAGTCCCGCTGCTGATTTGATCGATTGTTTATATCAACGCCAAGGCGCTGCGCAAGCGCCCTCAAATACTCGATATCAAAATCAGCTATTTTTCCATTCAATACATCTGATTTTATATTATTCAAATCGTCGCGTGTATTTTTGTCATTTGATTTCAGCGAGATGGCCTCGATAAGGCTTATTATTTCGTTCTTGTTCATTTCATTAACCTGTTTGAATGGGTTGAAATGCGTTGGATTTGGTTTGTGTTTTACACCGCGGATTAGAAAAAATAAGCCAGTAAACAATAGTGCGATACAACCAACCGCAACCCAGTCACTGCCGGTGAGCGCTACGGGCGGAGAGGGTTGTGAAACGGACCTCATCCACGCTCTCGAATAGCAGGCACCAATGGCCGGTTGCGGGTAGAACCCAGTTCGATTTGGTTTCGAAGACGGAACGCATTGAAGCAACTTGCAGAGCCGGTTTTGCACCGTCCGCTCCACCAAACCGCCTCACCGACTTGCCCCACGGTTGCCCCCGCAATGCTTGTGTGGTGGCACCCTACCGAAGGATCATCGGCACAGCAACAATCGAACCCGCCAGCCGGTTCAAGATCAACCCGCGCCACCGATATGTTCATCGTGGACCTGCCTTGCCCGTCCATCGCGCTTCTCGAACATCGTGCTATCGGCATAGCCCTCGCAGTTCGTCGTGCTGGCCGTCGCGCCCGCGTGCGCTCACAATATCAGGGACTTGGCGGACATTTCTGTGGCGCGGTTCTAGGAAAACGCCAGCCGCTCAAAACGGCGCCGAGGTTGCCGGACCGATGAAAACGCTCGCCACATCACTGCTGACTTACCGGCCGATGATAAGAGCCGTAAGCAAGTCGTATCGCCCGATCAGGCGTCCGCCTGCATCGTGGGTTTCGTTTGCTTTCGGTTCATACCATCCCCGCAGCCGACCCCCAGCATCATAACCTTCGATCCGAACACCCGACCGCTGCCGCCATCCCAACAGCCGGCCGGCACCGTCTCGTAGTTCCTCTCTCGTCGCCATCACCAATCCCATCACCACGACGACCGACAGCATAACACCGCCGGCCGTCATCATCACCGATCACTTCGCCGACTTTCCAGCCGGCTTCGTCGCGGTCGCCGGAACGGTCGGAACCACGGTAGCGACGGGCTTGCCGTCCTTCTTCATCCGCCGCTTCCGACCCTCGCTCGCCAGCCGTAAAGCATCGTCCAGTTCGCCGTTCGCCACAGCCTGCTTCACCCTTTCCAGCACCGGCACCAACTTTTCCGTCTTCCCGACCACGATGCTGTTGCCGGTGCCAATCTTCAAAGCCTTGTTGCCGAAACGAAGGGCGAGGTAGATTTGCCCGTCGCTTCCCGACCACCACCACCGGAGCGGCCTCGATATTTTCTGCCGGACCTTGTTGCCATCATCAGCCTTCACCCATTTTTCGACCTGCCGAACATATTACTGACCGGCCTGTTCCATCTGTGCCCCACGAAGTTGCTCGTCGATTTGAGCGAGCATCTTTTTGCGGAGCACCAAATGAGGTAAAGTTGCCTCATACCTCTTTGTAATCTCCGACATCGTGAGACCTGCGAGTATGCCCATTTTATCATCTCCAACGGTTCAGTTGCGGTTTTCCAGCCTATGAAACCGTTGGGCGAGATTAAGGAAAGACTTTGATCGAGGTTCGGATCGTGGCGGGATGTTCCTTGCTCGGCATCTCGGGCGATAACAGCAACACGGGATATGCTCGCCAGCACGGCCAGGGTGTCAGCCAGTGCGATGATCGGGGGAGGGCTATAGCCGTATGCTTCGGGCCGGTCTCGCACACGGGCGGGGCTGGGGCAAAGTTTCACGGTGAAAGTTTCGCCCGCTGGCCTCAAAATGACCGCCAGCGGACATTTTAACTGGCCTATATCAATATGTTAGCCGAAAAAAGTTGCGAGATCGCAAGTTTTTTGGTGTCGTCCGAAATCCGTGCCCGCCAGTATGATTGCCGGCCTGCTCGTTATTCCGCTATGCTTCGAACGGTTCAAGCACGATCACCACCGGCATCATCACCGTGTTAAATCGTCAACTCACCGGCTGTAGCATCTTTCGCTAAATGCTTTTTCCGTCTGTGTGGCCCTTTCTTCAAACTCTCAACTCGTAATGCTACCCATGATCTGTCTGCCAGTTTTGAATTGCTGAACCGCTCATGCTACCCGTTCCCGTGGGGCGCAAGTCCATGGGCTGTACTTACATTGTACTAAAGCCCGCGATCAAGGGATTTTCTGGAAAAGTTGAAACCCTTACGGGCACAGGGCATTTTCAAGGACGATGTTTTTTACTGTGCTGACCCAATCCGGGCATGATTTAGGGGTTAGCCAATCACTCAGCTAACCCCTTGAAATCATTGGCGGACCCGATACGATTCGAACGTACGACCTCTGCCTTCGGAGGGCAGCGCTCTATCCAGCTGAGCTACGGGTCCGTTGCCTGGGGCGCACTTTAGCGCAGAGGGTGGAGGGAGGGAACCTTTTTTTTAGGGAGAAGAGCAAATTAGCAAACTCACCGGCTTCAACCGTCCCGTGCCGCCAACCAGCGTTCGGCCTCCAGCGCCGCCATGCAGCCCATCCCCGCCGCCGTGACAGCCTGACGATAGACTTTATCCTTCACGTCCCCTGCCGCGAACACGCCAGGAACAGCGGTGGCGGTGGAATCCGGTTTGGTGATCACGTAACCTTCATCATCATGAGGCAAGTGCTCGCGGAACAGGGCGGTGGCGGGATCGTGGCCAATGGCGATGAACACGCCCTGAACCGGCAACACTGTTAAGGCGCCGGTTTTCACGCTCCGCAAACGCACGCCGGTCACGGCGCGCGGCTGGCCGGGGCTGCCATCGCCTTCCCCCAGAATCTCGTCAACCACACTGTCCCAGGCCACCGCAATTTTAGGATTGCGAGACAGGCGCTCGTGCAGAACCTTTTCGCCCCGGAAACAGTCCCGGCGATGGATCACCGTGACCCGGCTGGCGAAATTGGTCAGAAACATGGCTTCTTCTACGGCGGCATTCCCGCCACCGACCACCGCAACCTCTTTGCCTCGGAAGAAAAAGCCGTCGCAGGTGGCGCACGCCGAAACGCCAAACCCCTGATAAAACTGCTCGCTAGGCAGGCCCAGCCAACGCGCCTGGGCCCCTGTCGCAATGATTACGGCGTCTGCCGAATAGCTGTCTCCGGAATCGCCCTGGGCCTGAAACGGCGTGACGCGAAAATCCACCGCCGTGATGATGTCGGCCACCAGCCGAGCGCCGACATGCTCGGCTTGTTTGGCCATCTGCTCCATCAACCACGGCCCTTGCACCGGCTCGGCAAAGCCTGGGTAATTTTCAACATCGGTGGTGATGGTCAATTGGCCGCCGGGTTGCAACCCTTGAACTAGCAAAGGCTCCAGATTGGCGCGAGCCGCATAGATCGCCGCCGTGTAACCCGCCGGGCCGGCACCGATGATCAGAACTTTGGTGTGATGATGACGGGACATATCGGATCAAAGCTCACAAGACAGGGGCCAAGAGGGATTTAGTGGCCACCGGACCCGGCAGATGGCGCCGGCAGCGGAAGCGGGGGCAGTGGTGTTGCCAAAGACCCGGACGACATGGCACCGGGCGGCATCTGAATGATGATTGGCGCCTGGGATTGTGGCGCCGACAGTTGGGCGGGCTCGGACTTCAAAGAGGTGAGTCCACTCACCAGACCACCGATCGTAATGCCCATAATAGCCAGCCCAACCGCCAAACCGCCGACCAGTCCTCCCACCAAATACAAATTGATGCCCTTGCGGGTTGGCATATCGGTTAACAGCGTGTGCAACTGACCATTGAATTGGTCCACCGCTTCGGTCATGCGATCAATCTTTGCTTCCAGACGCTCCATCCGGCGATCAGCTAGAATCATCCATTCTTCGGTGGGGCTGAAAGACCGGCCTTCGCCGGACGGGGAAGCAAAAGCGCCGCCAGACCCGCGCCCCTGATCACGGTCATACTCGTGATAACGGTCGCGATCGGAGTCATGATCATAGTCATAGTCATGATCGTGGCGGGCATGGTCGGGATCGTGCTGATCATCAACAGCAACCTCGACCTCCATGGGAATCGCCACCGGACGCCCCTGCCGTATCTTGGAAGGCCCTTCAGCCATGGCGCCGCCTCTCCATTCCACGTCTTTTGGTGATGCCCCTTGTCGCACATCACTCTGCCAACCGCAACGAGACGTCATGCCATCGGGCCTTGATGGTGACTCATCAAGGCTGCCCTCAGACGCCGGGCGGGCGCATCCGCGCCCCCTAGAGTCCACACATTGGGGCTTCGCGCGCATGAGCGCACGGAGACGTCGTCGTAGCCCGGCACCGAAGCACGAACACCCGCAGCGCACTGGACAAATTGCCGGTGCGGTCGCGGTCGACGGCTTCGACCAACGCGTTGATGGAACAGCCACGTTCGGCGGCAACGGCCCGTAACGCCTCCCAGAACGCCGCTTCCAGGGAAACGCTGGTGGAATGACCGGCAATCAGCACCGAACGCTTACGCATGGCGCTGGGATCACCCGACTGGGATTCAGGGTGCTGGCTGGTCGGGTGATCCCTCATGCCCGCTTGGCTCTTCCGATGTCACGCCTTGGTGTCGATGTGCGCCTGAGCCGCAGAATCTTCATGGCCACGCTTGGCCACCCCGACCATGGCTTCCCGCAACAAGCGGCCATGGATTGTGTAACCAGCCTGTAGCACCTGAACCACGGTCCCGGCGGGCCGTCCGGTGTTTTCGACTTCGAACATCACTTGATGGAAATTGGGGTCAAAGGTCTCGCCCAAGGGCTCGATCTTACGAATGCCCACCCGCTCAAAAGCGGCGGCCAACTGACGCTCGGTGGCTTCGACGCCGACCGCTAAATTTTTCAGAACGTCGTCGCCTTCACGGGCTTCGACTGGCGCGGCTTCCAACGCCCGGCGCAGATTATCGGCAACCGGCAACAGGTCTTTGGCAAAATTCGAAACGGCGTATTTCGACACATCTTCCCGCTCGCGCTGGGCCCGGCGACGCACATTCTCGACCTCGGCCAAAGCCCGCAATAATTGGTCTTTCAAGGTCGAGACTTCCTGTTCGAGAGTCTGGCTCTGGCTTGCAGCGGACTTGGCGGCGGGTTCAGCGGACTCGCCGGAGGGTGCCGACACCGGCTCGGCCTCGGTGGCCGGCGAAATGGCCTCGGCTTCCTGGGGGGTCGGAGCCTGTTCGGTCGGGGCGGGCTTATTCAACGGATCACTCATGGGAAAGTCTCTCCTGGGGTCGGTCGTCGGGTTCAGCCGAGCAATCGGCCAATCACCTTGGCGGTATAGTCGACAAGGGGAATGATATGGGCATAATTGATCCGGGTTGGGCCAATCACGCCAATCGCTCCGATAATCTGTTCTTTGCTGTTCATATATGGCGAGACGACCATGGAACAGCCGCTATGCTGAAAAAGCGGATTTTCGGAGCCAATAAAAATCTGTACGCCAGCCCCGCGCCCGGTTTCCTCCAACAGCGTCGCCATCGCCTCGCGGGTCTCCAGCACTTCGAACAGGGCGCGGATTCGTTCTAAGTCCGACAGCGCGGTTACATCGTCCAACAGTTTGGCCTGGCCGCGCACGATCAACTGACCAGTACCGCGCCTCCCACCGGCCCAGGTCGCAAGACCAGCGCCAACCACTTTGGACGACAACTCGTCTAACTCACTACGCTGCTCCTCGATCTCAAGCAGCACATCGCGGCGGGCTTCTTCGAGAGTCCGGCCCACGAGACGAGCGTTCAGGAAATTGGTGGCCATGGCTAGGGTCGCCGCCGGCACCCCCAACGGAACTTCGATCACCCGATTTTCAACCAAACCATCTTCGGTGACCAACACCACCAGCGCCCGCCCCTGCCCCAGATTGACGAATTCGATATGGCGCAAGGGCCGGTCGGTTTTGGGCGCTACCACCAGCCCTGCACAACTAGACAGGCCGGATAATAGGCGGCTGGCTTCGCCCAACACCTCGGGCAATGACCGGCCACTAGCGGCACAGCGGCTTTCGATGGTCTCGCGCTCGTCTTCGCTCAACGCTCCAATTTCCAGCAGGCCATGCACGAACAGGCGTAACCCGACCTCGGTGGGAATCCGGCCCGCAGAAGTGTGGGGCGCGTAGAGCAACCCCTGCTCTTCCAACTGAGCCATAACATTACGTACAGTTGCCGGTGACACGGTCTGCCCCAACCGACGAGCGATCGTGCGCGACCCAACCGGCTCGCCGGTGGTCACATAAGCATCCACGATCTGCCGGAAAATCTCCCGCGAACGCTGGTTCAGTTCGGAAATCATGATCGAGAGCGCCTTTGGGCGAACGGTGCGGCTGGGAATGTAAGGAACTCCGACGCCGTATTCAATCCGGTAGCGCAACGCCGGGGCCGGACCATAATATCATACCCTCGAGCCTTGATGGTGACTCATCAAGGCTGCCCTCAGACGCCGGGCGGGCGCATCCGCGCCCTTGGCTTCGCGCGCATGGGCGCGCGGGGCCGCCGTCGCGGCCCGATACCGGCGATGTGTCAGTATCAGGGCTCGCCGGTATCATAAATCAAGTATCTGGAGGCCGAGGATACAAAACGCCATCCGCCTCAAAGCCAAGGCGGTACGCCCTCAACTCCACATCCAAGCCCTGCCCGACGAGATGGAAGACGATCGGGCTGTGATGGGAGCCGCCATCACGCCATTTTGCCTTCCGGTTGGACCGGAATTTGGCTATTCTGGCGTCAATCAGGAGCGGATGGGCTACCCATCTGGGAAATATGATGGAGACCAAAGAGGCACCCAGGACGGAAATACACCAGGCCGCCGCCAGAGGGTTTTCCGCTGGTGTTAGTCGTTATACCCGAGGCCGCCCTGACTATCCGCCGCAGATAGATGTGTGGCTGAAGGAAAGCCTGGGGCTGGGATATGGCAAGCGGGTTGTTGATTTGGGGGCGGGAACTGGTAAGTTTTCGTCACGACTGCTGGCCACCGGAGCCGAAGTTTTGGCTATCGAACCTGTGGCTGCGATGCGGGAGCAACTCGCCGCCCATTATCCCAATATCGAGGCAAGGGACGGGACTGCCGAATGCTTGCCCTTGGCTGATGCCTCGGTGGACGCGGTGGTCTGCGCTCAAAGTTTCCACTGGTTTGCCACGCAGCAGGCTTTGAATGAAATCCGCCGGGTGCTGAAGCCGGATGGCATCCTTGGATTGGTCTGGAATGTTCGTGATGAACGCGTCAATTGGGTCGCGGCGTTGACCGCTCTGATGGCTCCCTATGAAGGGGATGCGCCGCGTTATCATACGGGGCGTTGGCGTCAATTGTTTCCCGCTCAGGGCTTTGGCCCCTTAAGAGAGCATCACATCTCCCATGGGCACACCGGCCCTGCCGAACAGGTGATCGTCGATCGCTTGCTCTCGGTCAGCTTTATCGCAGCCTTACCATCCGCAGATCAGGAAAAATTTGTCACGCAGGTCCATGCTTTGATTGCGGCTACGCCCGAAATGACTCTGCGGTCAGAGGTTACGTTCCCCTACGACACGGCGGCATTCTCCTGTCGTAAGATTAAAGATTAACAAAGAAAAGACTGCGCTTCGGTGAGGCACGGCCTTTCATTGTGTTGATTTGCGGCTCTAGACCGTGGTGCACACTTGCTCCAGCTCTTCGGCTTTAGTACCGGCGATGTGTCAGTATCAGGGCTGACACATCGCCAGGCATCAAGCCGCGCCCCCTATGGCGGTGGCGATAGTGGTGAGGGTAACGATGATGGCGACAGTGACGACGGATCCGGTTCGGGCTCGGAGGACGTCGGCGCAATCGCCTCGGCCCCCCGTTCGACCTGTTCGGGCATAGAAATCTCAATCTCCGAGCCGCCATGGCGAAACACCCAGCCCCGGACCCGCAGCACCCGGCCCTGAAGCTGGCGGGGATCACCATACAGTTGCCGAAATGACTTTACGCTCCGCCGCAACACCCGCACAGAAAAATCGGTCCGCCAGTTCGCCCCGAAGTTAAGATAGATCTGCCCTTTACTGAGACTGACACTGACAACCCGCCCCTCCACCACCTGAAAACTGTCCAGGTCGTGGGGGCCCAAGGCGTTGGAGTCGCGAACGGCGTAGAACCGATTGTCCCAAATACCACGCCGAGCCTCGCGGGCAGTCTGCTCCATCGCGTACATCTCGGTGCCCAGTTCCCGCAGGTCGGGCGCAACCATCACCCGAGCCCACCCCAAACTGAGCATTTCCCCTTGCAGCCACAGACCATCATCGCGGACCAATTGCGCCAGCAAACGGTCATGGCGGTCCTGTCGGGGGCCTGCCACATAAAGCGTGACACTCCGCCCCATGACCAACCGTTCCAGCGCCGCTTTGGCATCGGCGGCCAAAGGCCAAGCATGAGGGCGGGCGCGGCTCTGGACGATACGAGGGGCCTGGATGCCGGACAACCGGAGCACCCGGCCATCACTGAGAATCACGGTGTCGCCCGACATCACCGCCTTGACCACAGCGGTCCCCCCCAAAGGCAACCGCTGGGGACCGGCGGCCTGCGCGGAACTGACCCAAAGCGAACAGGCCAGCAAGAGCACCAGCCCGAACGGAACGCTCCAGCGGCTAGTCAAGGTCGGCGACCAGCGCAACCCGCATGGCCTCTGGCATCACCGCCATGTGGCCATAATTCGGGTGATTGACCCCCACGACCACCCGCTGCCCGGAGGTTTTGAACAGCGCCCGCTGAGTCGGTGTGAACGGAAAATGAATGAACTGGACCGCCGAGGCTTTTCCTGAAGCGTTGGTTCGTTCCAGATCGGACTCGGGACACCCGACGACCGTCTCGCCGCCAAAATCAATGGCCATCCGGGTCTCGACGCCGCCCACCGAGCGGAGAATCGCATCCCGCCGCACCGGATCATCGATTTCAAACATCACAGTGGCCACCAATTCCTGACCATCGGGAATCAGGGGATTATACGCGGCCAACTCATCGGCAATCTGAGCCTCGCCGCCGCGTTCAATTCGCAGCATCTCGTGAATCTGGAACCACATGGTGTCACGATTCTCGAAGTAGAAGGTCATCACCGGACCCACCGCCAATCGCCGCAGCACCTTGATCTCGATCAGCGCCCGCCGTTTAGCCGCTCGGACCTTCTCATACTCGGCCATGTCGAGAATATCATCCCGAGTGATTCGACGCGTCCCGGATATCACGGTCATGATCCTGGTCCTCACAGTCCTTCGTTCCGGCAACCCTACCCGATGCCGACACCCAAGCCATAGGCCTGCGCCAAAATCTGAATCGGATGGAGGGCTTCGGGCGGCACCTGGGCGCCGTCGATGCGCTCCATCCCCTGGAGAATATGCGTCCCGGCCAACGGACACTCGGAGACGACATGGGCCTTCCCGGCAGCGGCGGCCTGTTGGGCTGTGGGGGCACCAACCTTAAGCGCGGTTTCGAAATGGTCCTTACCCAGCCCCCAAGACCCGCCGTGCCCCGAGCAGCGCTCGATCACCTTCAGGTCCAATCCGGGAATCTGGCGCAACATTTCGACGGCCTTTCGCCCCATATTTTGGGCACGGGCGTGACATGCGATATGGACGGTTACGCCGCCTTCAACGGGAGCAAGACCAGGAGTCAGCCCCTCTTTACGGGCGATATCCACCATATATTCGCTTATATCATAGGTTGCAGCGGCTAGCTTCGCTACGACTGGGAAATCGGGAGATGTCCGGGGGACCAGCAACGGCCACTCGCTTTTCAGCATCAGGGCGCAACTGGAAACCAGTGCCACCACGTCGTGGCCGGCATCAATCAGGGGCTCCAGCGCCCGCGCCACACGACCGGCGCTGGCCACCACCGCTTCCAGATTGCCTTGCTCCAATTGGGGCATGCCGCAGCAACCTGGATAGCATTCAGTCACGGCAACGCCGTTGCGGGCCAGCACGGCACGAGCCGCCATACCGATCGCCGGATTGTTGTAATTAACAAAACAGGTGGCAAAAATCGCCGCCTTGCGACCAAAGGCCGGGGCCCGAATATCGGCGAAGGCCGACTCGGCCTTTGCCCGCACCATGAAGGTCCGACCATGGAATTTGGGGACCGCCGCATCCCGGTGAACCCCCAGAACCCGCTCCATCACCGGACGAGTCAGCTCGTTACGTCGATCGGTCGCCCAGTTGGCCACCGGCGCCGCCAACCCGGCCAAACGGCCATTGCGATCCGTCTGGTTGAGTGCGCGGGCCGCACGGGGAACCAACCCCTTGCGAAACTCGACCGCCCGATAGCGCACCATCAGATGGGGAAAATCCAGATTGAACTCGTGGGGCGGCACATAGGGACACTTGGTCATATAGCACATGTCGCACAGTGTGCAGTCATCAACCACGGATTTAAACCCAGCCGAAGGCACTTCATCCAATGTTTCGGATGGTGTTTGATCAATCAGGGTGAAGAGCTTGGGGAAACTGTCGCACAGATTAAAACAACGACGGCAGCCATGGCAGATATCAAAAACCCGCCGCAACTCGACGTCTAATTTAACCTCGTCATAAAAATCCGGGTTTTGCCAATCAACGGGATGGCGAGTCGGAGCTTCCAAACTGCCTTCACGCATAGTGTCGTCTCCGGTTTAATGTTAAAATAAGGACTCTAACTTCATGGAATTCAAAGAGTTCAAAGGATCGAGCCGGGGTCTCGAACCATAACCTCTGGTCTGCAAGATCGCCTTCACAGACCAGAGGTCTTTGTGCGGCCCGGAGCTTTAGGTCAAGCTATCCAGTGCCTTTTGGAACCGTCCGGCATGAGACTTCTCGGCCTTGGCCAAGGTCTCGAACCAATCGGCGATTTCCCCAAATCCTTCTTCGCGCGCCGTCCGAGCCATCCCCGGATACATGTCGGTATATTCGTGGGTCTCGCCCGCGATGGCGGCCTTCAGATTCAGATTGGTCGGGCCGATGGGTTCGCCCGTGGCGGGATCTCCAACCTCTTCTAGAAACTCAAGATGACCATGAGCATGGCCGGTCTCGCCTTCAGCGGTCGAGCGGAACACCGCCGCGACGTCGTTGTAGCCTTCGATATCCGCTTTCTGTGCGAAATACAGATAGCGGCGATTGGCCTGGCTCTCACCGGCGAAAGCCGCCTTCAGATTATCTTCGGTCTTGGAGCCCTTCAACGCCATGACATCACTCCCTCTTCAGCGGTTGGTTCAGGGATGGCCGCAACAGGAGACGCTGGCAGAGGGAGGCGCAGATTGGGTTGGGGGACAACGACTCGACAACCACCCATCGGCGATTCCATACCTTGCCCACCAGTCCACCACACCTTGCTCTCATCTTACCATAGGGCCGGCTGTTCGGGTCAAGTCATCTGGATATATTCCAAACTACCGACCAACCACCCCGCCTTCGCCCTCGGCAGTCCCAGCTTCACCCGGAGCATCTGCCAGTCGAATGATCACATCGACTCGCGTCACCCGCGTCCCTGCCGGTGGCTGGGGCAGCGCCTCTACGACAATCTGGCTGCCCGGTACATCCGCCAACCATCCTGACGCCTCATGAAAGAAGTGATGATGTAGTGTACTGTTTGTATCAAAATAAGAGCGGCCAGCGTCAACCACGACTTCACGCAACAGGCCCGCATCGGTGAGCTGATGAAGAGTATTATAAATTGTTGCCAGCGAGACTTTCAAGTCATCGGCCATGGCTTCGGCATGCAGTTGCTCGGCGGTGACATGCCGGTCCCCGCTATCGAACAACAGCCGAGCCAAACCAACCCGCTGCCGAGTTGGCCGCAGTCCCGAGCGGGTCAAAAGATCAAGCGCACGCTTGAATGGGCGAATGCTGGTCATGGCCGAACCTCGGCTAAGAAAGCCCCAGGCCCCACCCCCACAAGCCATCGACAGCCGCGAAGACAAAGCCGACGGAAAGAATGGTAGCGCGTTCCTCGCCCTGGGAAACACCACGTTTCGGAACTCAACAGGAAAAGCCGGACAAACCAACGCCGACCGGACGACCCGCATGGGCCCCCCGATCGGCGGGTTTAAAACCGTCCTGGTGATCCACCGATGGCGCGAACGCCTTAGTGGATATCGATCACCACACGACGATTGGCCTGCTCGGCGACGTGGTCGCCGGTCTTCACCGCCAACTGGGTCTCGCCGACGCCAGCGGTGGTCAGAGCACCGGCAGGCACGCCAGCCCGCACCAGGGCATGGGCCACCGCAGTCGCGCGGCGCTCGGACAGGCGCAGATTGGCCTTACCCTTGCCGACGGTGTCGGTGTACCCCGTGACCTTAACGGCCGCGCCACCCTTTTGATAGGCGTCAGCCGCTTCATGAATAGTCTTCAGGTCAGCATGCGACAGGTTGGCGCTGCCAGACCGGAACGGAATGGTGAACGTGACCGGCGCAAACACGGTTGCCGGTGCAATCGTTCCCTTCCACGGAACTTCCACATAGGCCGGCGGAGCCGGGGGTTGTGAACAGGCAGACAGGGCCAGCAGGCCGAGTGCCGCTACGGACAACTTGGAAAACTTCATAGTCGATGTCTCTCCCTACCTGCTACGGACGAATGGGTATGATCTCATAGCATAGCTAATCTATCCTACCGATCGTTACAATCAAAAGCCAAATCGAGAGGTCTTGACGGCATCGGCTTTTCACCAGGAAGCTGTGGCATTATTGCCAGGCAGGATCCGTCGACGAGAGCCAGAGTCAATCGACGGCTTTACACCCGGATGAGTGCGGGTGCGCCCACCCGGCATCTGAGGACGGCCTCAGTGTTTCACCATCAAGGCCTGAAACTTCAGTCATCTTCATAACCAATAACACCGCGTAAATGAGCACCTTCCAGCTTGGCGCCGCGCGGGTCCGCGTTGGTCATCGTTGCGTCTTCCAAGATCGCCTTCCTCAAGTCGGCATCGCGCAAATCGGCGTGGCTGAGATCCCCCCGAGCCAACCGCACCCCCCGCAGATCGGCACCGTTCAGATTGGCGCGATTCAGGCGGGCACTCTCTAAATTCGACGGCCAGTTGGTCACGCTCGTTCCGGAAATCTCCACCGGCCCCAGCCGCGCACCCACCAATTGGGCCCCGGTCAGGGTTGCCCGATACAGATTGATGCCCCGCAAATCAGCGTTGGACAGATTCGCATCCCGCAGATCAGCGAAGGATAAATCCGCCATCACCAAACAAATTTTCGAGAGATCGACCCCTTTGAGAACCGAATAACTTAAATTGCTCGCCGACAGCTTCAGCCCGCTCAGGTCAGCCCCAGTCAGATCCTGCTTGGACAAATCAGCCCGCCGTCCAGCATGGCCCGCCGAACCAACCCACTCAATGTGGGCACTGACGATTTCACGCAAAGAGCTGTCAAGATCGCCCAGCCGCTGGACCACACTGGCATTGGTCATATCGGCCATGGATAAATCGACCGAATCCAAGATCGCGCCAATCAAATTGGCGTCGGTCAAATTGGTGTACATCATGCAGGCTTTGGATAGCACCGTGCCTTGCAGCGTCGCTCCGGTCAGATTCGCTTCGGTCAGATCGGCGCCTTCCAGAGTGGCACCCGTCAAATTCGAATTGCTCAAATCGGCCCGGATAAACCGGACATTGCAAAGAACCGCATCCGTCAAGTCCGTTTGCAAGATGAAGGCGTTGCTCATCTTGGCGCGGCTCATGTCGGCACGTTGCGCGCTCGCGGCGCCCAGTTCGGCACCAACGCCATCGCCCGCCGCAAGCTGCTTGAGAACCCCGTCTTTGCCGGGGCGAAGCATCACACCGCCGCGCAAATCGGCTTCGATGAAAATGGAATCATTCATCCGGGCGCCGCGCAGGCAGGCCCCGCGGAGATCAGCCCGGCGAAACTCCGCGCGCTCCATGATCGCCGAACGCAGATCGGCGGCGAACAGATTAGCGTTAGTGAATTTGGTTCCCCGCAGAGAACAGCCAAACATCTTACAGCCGCTGAGGTCGGCCTCGGACAGATCGCGGCCACTGAGATCCAGATAGGACAAGTCGCGCAACTTCAGGCTTGCCCGCACCCCGCCGCTTCGCCGCTTCAGGAAAGCGTCGTGCAGATCGAGAACCCGATCCAGATCGACCTGGGAGATCTTGTTCCGCCCGACGTCAAGCTCATCGTCCGACGCGGACATCAGATTGGTCGTGCTCATGATGGCCAAAAAATACCCGACAAAAGGTCGATGCCATCGCAGCCCAGCCTACCCCATCGTGGCAAAGACACCTAGAGACACCTCCGGATCTAGGGGAAGTCCGCGTATCTTCAAGAGGATTTCCAACGGCAACCGATTAACGGTCGGCGTAGGGATTACGCCCCTTGCGTAGCAACAGCCGGATCGGGATCCCCGGCAAGCCGAACGCATCCCGCAAACTTTGAATGAGATAGCGGTTATAAGCCTCCGGCAACTCGGTGGGACGGCTCACCCATAGGGCGATGGTCGGCGGCCGGCTCTTGACCTGGGTTCCGTATCGCAGCTTCACGCGCCGCCCTTCAACCAGAGGCGGAGGATGACGACCCGTTGCCTCTTGCAGCCACTGGTTCACCTTCGAGGTTCCGATCCGCCGATTCCACAGGCTATACACCTGAAGAACCGTGTCCAACAAGGGTTCCAATCCCTGGCGCCGCAGAGCCGACACGGTCACGGTCGCAACCCCTCGTGCCTGAGGCAAGGATGCCTCCAACCGCTCGCGCAATTGAAGCAAAGCCGCCTTACGATCCGTAGCGATATCCCACTTGTTGACGGCAATCACCAACCCCCGCCCTTCGTCCAGGACCAATCGGGCAATGGTCAGATCTTGGCGATCCAAAATGGCGTCGACATCCACCACCAGCACCACGACCTGAGCCAACCGGATCACCCGCAGGGCGTCCGAAACCGCCAGTTTCTCAAGCTTGTCCTCGATCCTCGCCCGCCGCCGCAGCCCGGCGGTGTCCACCAGACGGAACCGCTGATCACGCCACTGGAAATCGACGGTGATGGCGTCACGGGTCATCCCAGCTTCGGGCCCCGTCAAAACGCGCTCTTCCCCGATCAAGGCATTCAGCAACGTCGACTTGCCGACATTGGGCCGACCAACGATGGCCAACTGAATCGGCCGTCCAGGGTCGATCTCGACCACGGGATCGGCGTCTTCATCCTCACCATCGACAAAAGGCGCCGAGGGCGGCTCGAACTCCAACGCCGGAGATGCCAGCCCCCCAATCACGCCCGCGTCGGTATCGGCCTGGGACGGCTCCGGCGGCAAAAACGGCAACAGCGCCTCGACCAAATCGGCGAGACCCTCACCATGTTCAGCCGACAACGCGACCGGCTCCCCCAGCCCCAACTCAAACGCCTCGAACAGCCCCGGCAAGCCGGCCCGCCCTTCGCATTTGTTGGCCACCAGAATCACCGGCCCGCCGGACTTGCGGAGCCACTGGGAGAAATGGCGATCCATTGGCGTGACACCCGCGCGGGCGTCGATAACCAACAGCACAACATCGGCCCGACCGATTGCTTGCTCGGTCTGTCCCCGCATCCGGGCTTCCAGAGTCCCGCTTTCGGCCTCCTCCAAACCGGCAGTATCAACCGCAACAAAGTCAATCCCGCCGACCCGAGCCTCTGCGGCACGCCAATCCCGCGTAACACCCGGCGTATCATCGACCAAAGCGAGCTTCTTGCCAACCAAGCGATTAAACAGGGTTGACTTGCCAACATTCGGTCGCCCAACAATGGCGACAGTAAAAGGCACTGAACCAAACTCCATACCGGCTGAAGGTTTTTACCGGTAGGCGACCACGCTACCGTCGTCTGTCAACACATACAGCGTTCCATTGGCAACCACCGGAGCCAACAGAGCCGGTGCCGGCAGAGAAATCCGGGTGGCAATTTCACCCGTAGCGGGCGTAACCCCGACCAACTCTCCGGTGGACCCGCTCAGCCACAAACGATCACCAGCCAGCACCGGACCACTCCACACCACCACTGTCGTCTTGTCCGAAGGGTCTTCGTAACGGGCCAAAGGAGCGGTCCAGTAGATTCGCCCATCTCGCCGCGCCAACGCCACCAGTTCATTATCGTTGGTCAGCTCAAAGACGAAATCGCCCACCGGCCAGGGGGTATCGACGCCCCCGATTTCCTGCTCCCAGACCCGAACGCCCGTGCGCTCGTCGATGGCGACGGTACGGCCACTGTGGCTTACCGCGAAGACCAAACCACGATCGATCACCGGCAAACCGCGAATATCCGAGAGACCGGACAGGGCACCAGCCCGACGGATCGCCGTCAGGTTGTCCTGCCACGCTGTCCGACCGTTATCGAGCCGCAGAGCGAACACCTCACCCGACGAATAAGGGGCCACCACAACACCGGAGTCGGCAGCCGGACTGACCGCGCCCAACAGCCCCGCACTCTCCAGAATGCCGGTATGGCTCCACAACAACTCCCCATCCTTGGCCGAGAAGGCAAAGGTCTGGTTGTCGAGAGATTGGGCAAACACCCGCCCCTTCATCACCGTCGGCGCGCCCCGAGCCGGCGCCGGAATATGCTTGCGCCACACGATGCTGCCATCGGCGGGGTTCAACGCCACCACCTCGGCATAGCCGGTCGCAACAAACAGCAAGTCCTCTCCGACAGCAACACCGCCACCAAAAGAGCTACCGCGCGTCTCTTCAGGCGTCAAGTCCACCTGCCACAGCCGCTTGCCGGTCGCTTCGTCCAAGGCGCCGACTTGGCTGGACGCATCCAGCGCAAAGATCCGGCCATTCGCAACCACGGGACGCCCCAAGAGGCGTAACCGCCCGCCGGACCCGTCACCGATGCTGCTGCGCCAAACCTCGTGCGGAGTCGCCGACAACGCCAAATGCCCCATGGCGTGGTCGGGCGATCCCCCAGCCTGCGGCCAAGCTGGGTTGGACTCTGCCGGCGGCAGCGTGACCGGCTGCCCGGCCAACGCCGGATCCGGCGTCAGCTTGCTCTCCATCTGGAGCACCGAAATGCGCTGCCCTGGCAACGGCGGCTTTCCGGAGTCGCCGAACCAGTCGCAACCCCCGAGCGTCACAGCAACCAGGGCAAAAGGCACGATCGAAGCGGCGAACCGCAAGGAGATGGTGTGTTGGGTCATCAGCTTTTGCCGTAAAAGGCGGCGAGTTCAGCAGCCCGAGCCCGCAATCCGGCAGGGGCGCCATTGTCGTCCGCGAGCTGTTGGAACGTGGTCCTGGCCCGCTCGGTGTCGCCGGTTCGGGCGGCCAACAGGCCGCTCAACTCCAACGCCGTGAAGCGCCAAGGGCTGGTGTCGACGGTCAGCGGCGCCAACCGTTCCGTCAGCGATTTCGCATCGCCGTCATCAACTTGAAGCTGTACCGCTAACAGGGTCGCCAAATCCCGATAAAGGGCGGCAACGGATGTATCTTTCGCCAAGCCATCATAGATCGCCACAGCCGCCGGTCGGTCACCACTGCGCACCCGCAGCCCGGCTTCGTAAAAGCGAGCTAGACTGGCCGGTCCTGACCGGCTTTCGGCCACAACCCGATCCAACGCCTCGACAGCCGGCGCTGGCGCCGCCTGGCCTGCGGTCGCTCCGGCTTGGGCGACCTGGTCAACGGCCTCGGCCAACTGCAAGGTCGCGGCCCGCTCTCGAGTCTCGTGCCAATTCTTCCACAGCACGTAGCCTGTGGTCCCAAGAACCAACAGCAGCATGCCGGCGACCAGATAGCCGCCATATTTCTTCGCCAACCGCTGATAACGGTCCCGGCGGAGATCCTCTTCAACTTCCTGAAAGATGTCGGCCATGATGTCTTTCGCTGACTCTGGTCTTCGCCTGAAGCTGACGATCGAAGCAAGCCAGCCTGTTTGCAGCCGTGACGATGTCGCCGAATACCAGACCCCGCCGGGATTGGTCAAGGCCGCCGTAGAGCCATCTGGAACAACCGGGTGAAAGGGACGGCATTGGCCCGAGCCGAACACCCATAAAGAGATTTATCCACCAAAGCACACCCTTAAAGGTTAAGTTTTCCATCGACAATCCAGAAAGAATAAGTTTTATGGAGAAAGCATCCCGGCGAATCGCACGGGTTCGCCCGAATAACGGGAGGAGCCGATTTCGCAACAGGCCAAAACCCCACAAAGTGTAGGGTGGAACCAGTTGGGACCACGGGCGACATTGACTCCGTGTCGTCGTCGCGGTAAGTCAAGCCCGTTCGACGAGATTCCTCTCCGGTGCCACCCGCTGGCAACGCCGGGGCCTACGCTGGCCGCGCTCGCGGCAGAAATTCGAGGAAAACCCCATGTCAAACAGCAGCAGTCGGCCGCTTTCGCCGTTTCTATCCGTTTATAAGCTGGAACCGAGCATGGTGATGTCCGGTCTCCATCGCATTACCGGTTTCGCCCTGACCATCGGCCTTGTGCTGTTGACGTGGTGGTTGGTCGCGGCCGCAGCCGGACCTGATTACTTCGCGGTCATTCAGGGGCTTTTGGGCACCTGGATCGGCAAGCTGGCTCTGTTCGGCTGGACCTTCAGCATTTTCTACCATCTTGGCACCGGCCTGCGTCACTTGGCCTTCGATACCGGGCGTTGCCTGAGCAAAGAAGGGATCGTGAGCAGCGGCTGGACCGTTGTGGTGGCGGCCGTGGGCCTGACCATCGTGGCCTGGATCATCGCTTTCATCGCCTAAGCGCGAAGTGAGGTATTGCCCATGTCGAGTAAGCAAGGGACTTCCCTGGTCACCGATCTCGCCCGCGCGCGCGGCCTCGGTGCGTCTCATACCGGAACCGAGCATTGGTGGGAGCAACGGCTCACGTCCATTGCCCTGGTGCCGCTGACCCTGTGGTTCATCTTCTCGATCGCAAGCCTGGCTGGCGCCGACTATGCGACGGTCAAGGCATGGTTGCAGCAACCGCTGTCGGCGACGCTGGCCATCATCCTGGTCGCGGTGACCTTTCATCACGCCGTGTCGGGGATGGAGGTTATCTTTGAGGACTACATCCACACCAAATGCGCGAAGCTGACGGCAATTATTGCCATCAAGTTCGTGGCCGTCCTGGGTGCGGTGATCTGCATCCTGTCCGTGCTGAAGCTTGCCCTGGGAGGCTGAGGTAAAGATCATGGCGAACGCCTATCCAATTACCGAACACAAGTATGATGTCGTCGTCGTCGGCGCTGGCGGCGCCGGTTTGCGCGCCACCTTCGGTATGGCAGAGCGCGGATTGAAGACGGCGTGCATCACGAAGGTCTTCCCGACTCGCAGCCACACCGTGGCCGCTCAGGGCGGCATCTCGGCGGCCCTTGGCAACATGGGCGAGGACGACTGGCGCTGGCACATGTACGACACCGTCAAGGGGTCGGACTGGCTGGGTGACCAGGACGCCATCGAATACATGTGTCGCAGCGCGCCCGAGGCGATCATCGAACTCGAGCATTACGGCCTGCCGTTCAGCCGCACCGCCGAAGGTAAAATCTACCAGCGCGCGTTCGGCGGCATGACCACCAACTATGGCTCGGGCATTGCGTACCGGACCTGCGCCGCTGCTGACCGGACCGGCCACGCGATGCTGCATACGCTGTATCAGCAGTCGTTGCGGTACGACGCCCAGTTCTATGTCGAGTATTTCGTGCTCGACCTGATCATGGAAGGCGGCGCTTGCCGGGGCGTTGTGACCTGGAATTTGGACGACGGCACCATTCATGTGTTCCGCGCCCAAATCGTGGTGCTGGCCACCGGCGGTTACGGTCGGGCTTATTTCTCGGCCACGTCGGCCCACACCTGCACGGGTGACGGCAGTGCCGCCGCATTGCGGGCCGGGTTGCAGCTTCAGGATATGGAGTTCGTGCAGTTCCACCCGACCGGCATCTATGGCTCCGGTTGCTTGATCACTGAAGGCGCCCGTGGTGAAGGTGGGTATCTCACCAATGCCAACGGCGAACGCTTCATGGAACGCTACGCGCCGTCGGCCAAAGACTTGGCCTCGCGCGATGTGGTCAGCCGTTCGATGACCATGGAAATCCGCGAAGGTCGCGGCGTTGGTCCTCATAAGGACCATATTCACCTGCATCTGGAGCATCTTGACCCCAAGATTCTCCACGAGCGCCTGCCCGGCATCTCCGAGACCGCCAAGGTCTTCGCGGGCGTCGATGTGACCAAGGAGCCGATCCCGGTCATTCCGACGTGCCATTACAACATGGGCGGCGTGCCGACCAACTATCATGGCGAAGTTGTCCAGGGCACCCCGGAAAATCCGGACGCTGTTGTCCCCGGCTTGATGGCGGTGGGCGAAGCGGCCTGCGTGTCGGTTCACGGCGCCAATCGGTTGGGCTCCAACTCGTTGCTGGATTTGGTGGTGTTCGGTCGGGCTGCTGCCATCCGGGCGGCGGAAATCGTCACCAAGGGCGGCGCACAGAAGGATCTGCCCAAAGACGCCACCGAGCGGTCTTTGGAACGGCTTGACCGTCTGCGCAACGCCAAGGGCAGCATCCCGGTTGCCGCTCTGCGTCTGGAAATGCAGCGGGTGATGCAGAACAACTGCGCGGTCTTCCGCACGGGCGAAGTGCTCGGAGAAGGCGTCAAGCTGCTGGAACAGGTTTGGGCCAAAAAGTCAGACGTGAAGGTCAATGACCGCAGCCTGATCTGGAACTCGGACTTGGTTGAGGCGATTGAACTCGACAATCTGAGCTACCAAGCGGTGGCGACCATGTCGTCGGCTCATAATCGCACCGAAAGCCGTGGCGCCCAGGCTCGCGAAGATTATCCGAACCGCGACGACCAAAACTGGCTGAAGCACAGCACCGTGAAGGTTTCGGACAAGGGTGAAGTGACACTTGGCGACCGGCCAGTGCATATGTACACCCTGACCGATGACGTTCAGGTGGTTCCTCTGAAGGCACGGGTCTATTGACGCGCGCTCCCGGCGCTTGCTGCCAGTTATTCAGGGCCGGGCGACGGCCCCCGAAAGGTTGAGGACGGACAAAGATGGTCGAATTCACCCTGCCTGCCAATTCAGTGGTACGGCCCGGCAAGAAGGTCTCGAACGCGCGCGATGCCAAGAATAAGCGCGTCTTCAAGATCTATCGCTGGAATCCGGACGACAAAGAGAACCCACGGCTCGACGAGTACGAGGTCGATCTCGACAAGTTCGGCCCGATGGTGCTGGACGCGCTCATTCATATTAAGAATGAGGTCGATAGCACGCTGACCTTCCGCCGCTCTTGCCGCGAAGGCATCTGTGGTTCGTGCGCGATGAACATCGACGGCATGAACACGCTTTCGTGTACCAAGCCGATCGATGAGATTAAGGGCGACATCAAGATTTACCCGCTGCCGCATATGCCGGTGGTCAAGGACTTGGTGCCGGACCTGAGCCTGCTCTACGCCCAGTTGGCGTCGATCAAGCCGTGGCTCCAGACCCAATCGCCGGCCCCGCCCAAAGAGCGGTTGCAGTCGCCCGCAGATCGGGCCAAGCTCGATGGCCTCTATGAGTGCATCCTGTGCTTCTGCTGCTCGACCAGTTGCCCGAGCTATTGGTGGAATCCCGAGCGGTATCTGGGACCGGCGATTTTGCTGCAAGCCTATCGGTGGTTGGCCGATAGCCGCGACGAAATGGCTGGCGAGCGGTTGGATGCCCTTGAAGACCCCTTCAAGCTCTATCGCTGCCACCAGATCATGAACTGCACCAGGACGTGCCCGAAGGGTCTAAACCCCGCCGAGGCCATCGTGGAAATCAAGAAGCTGATCGTGCGTCGTCGGGGCTAATCCCAGTCGGCGTGACGGTAGAAACGACCGAAAGCCCCCTCCCTCACGGGAGGGGGCTTTTTGTTGTGCGCTGGCAGTGTGTGGCTCGCCAAGGGGCGCGCCCCGCGTTTGAGGGCGGGCGCATCCGCGCCCTTGGCTTCGCGTCCACGAGGACGCAAGGCCGCCGTCGTGGCCCGATACCGACGATGTGTCAGTATCAGGACTCGCCGGTATGACAGGTTCATGAAGATTTCCACGTCATAAAAATCAGACGATTGAGTTTCGATCCCGGATACGCTATTTATACGTGGCACTCGGAGGCCGAACCCGAGTCTGGGTACGGTGCCGGGGTTCCTGGTTCGTCGTGATGCGGCGAGTTAGGGCGACACGGAGCGGCAGGAGTGGGTCCTTGATTCCACCACCCGACCATTGTCCGGCATTGGTGCTGAACGCGGATTTTCGTCCGCTCAGCTACTTCCCGTTGTCCCTCTGGTCGTGGCAAGAGGCCATCAAGGCGGTGGTTCTGGACCGGGTTAATATTGTGTCCTATTACGATCGGGTGGTGCGCTCTCCGCGCATCGAGGTTCGGTTACCCAGCGTGATTGCGCTCAAAGACTATATCCAAGCCACACGCCGACCGGCCTTTACCCGTTTTAATGTATTCCTGCGCGATCGCTTCGCCTGCCAGTATTGCGGAAATGACTTTCCCACCCCAGAGCTGACTTTTGACCATGTAGTTCCCCGTTCAAAGGGGGGGCGAACCACATGGGAAAATGTCGTGACCTGCTGTTCCGCCTGCAATGTGGTCAAAGGGAACCGGCTCCCTCGTCAGTGCGGCATGATCCCGCTCAGTCCGCCGTTCCAGCCAACGGCTTACGAGCTGCAAGAGAACGGACGACAATTCCCGCCGAACTATCTTCACGAAAGTTGGCGGGATTTTCTTTATTGGGATACCGAACTGGATCCCGGCTAACCTTTATGCCATCGAGCTTTTCGGCGCATTGCGGCCCGCAAAAGCCCCATCCGGGGCCTTTGGGCTTGCAACGAAAAGCGAAAAAGCCCAGGGGCCGTAGCCCCTGAGCACAAAACGCGTCCCCCGACACCAACCAATGTTATTCCCGATCGCCGAACAGTTGCAGCATCATCATGAACATGTTGATGAAGTTCAGGTACAGCGACAAGGCCCCCATCACCGCCAGCTTATGATTGGCTTCGGTGCCTGCGCTTTCGGCGTACATTTCTTTGATATTCTGGGTGTCGTAAGCGGTCAGACCCGTGAAGACCAACACGCCGATGACCGAGATGGCGAATTGCAACGCGCTGGAACCCACGAACACATTAACGAGACCCGCGATGACAATGCCGATCAGCCCCATGGTCAGGAACGAGCCAAAGCCCGTCAGGTCGCGCTTAGTGGTGTAGCCCCACAGGCTGGTCGCCGCAAACATGCCCGCAGTGACAAAGAAAACCTGGGCAATGCTTGGCCCCTTGAACACCACAAAGATGGTGGCCATGGACAAGCCCATGGTCGCACAGAACCCCCAGAAGACCATCTGAGCGGTTCCCGACGACAGGCGGTGAATCCCGAACGACAGCACCAGAATGAAGGCGAAGGGGGCCAGCATCACCACCCATTTCAGCGGCGTGGCAAACAAGGTCATCATGAGCTGATGATCGGTGGACACGAAATACGCCACCAATCCGGTGACGGCAAGTCCAAGCATCATGAAGTTATAGACCCGCAGCATATGCTGCCGCAGACCTTCGTCGAGTGCTGTTTGGTAAGTTTGGCCGACTGACCCGACTCGACCGTAGAGCTGCTTATCCATAGTGTGACCTCGGTGAAAGAGTGGAAACGCTTGCGCCAACATATTGGCCGGGAGAACCCGGCGTTCAACGGCTTTATGCTCGTGCGCGATACTGTTTTTCCGCGCCGCCCCCGACAACTGTTTGCTTTGCCAGGGCTTTGCGGCAACATCAGGGCAAGGACAACCCAACAGACCTTTAGTGGTGCTTTCCGGCGGTTGGGTCATGGAACAAGAACATATCCTCGTTCACGACGATTCCGGTTCGGACGTCCGATAAAGCAACAGTCGTGGTCAACCCCTGAGCATCTAAAACCCGCCATTTCCGCAACTGAAGCGGTTTATCATCGAAAACCAAGGTCAGTTCACCCTTCCCCGGATCAGCCGTTTCAACCAACGTGACCTCAATGGCCCCGTATTGGTGAACCAGACGGGTGACGGTGACGTCATCCCTCAGCGCGATTTGTGGGCGCAAAAAGAAATCGGCGAGGCTAGACCCCAATGGCTGGCTGGATTGCTGTTGAAGTTCGGAATCCCAGTAAAAGACGAACCAGCCATCGGCAACGATAAAATCCTTGGCCGGCGGATCGTAGATCAGTCGCATACGACCAGGCCGCCACATGGTAAAAGTGCCGGCGGTTTCGGTTCCCTTGTCGGCGGTCTGAAGGAAACGAGCCTGAAGAGTCTTGATTTCATTCAGATAATGCTCTACCCGAACCAGATCATTCTGGTCCGAAGCGGATAACGGGACGGGCGTCGTGCCCGCGCGGGCGGCAAAAGCCACCCCTGTCACTAGGCACAAAGTGACGAGAACCAGACTGAAGCGGCGAAATATATTGACCATCGCGGGGCGGCTTTCTTCTGGGGAGGGAGCGCAGCCTTACGGCTCTTCATCATTACCAACCGAGCGCATCAGCACTTCGCGTTTGCCGGCATGGTTGGCTTTGCTAATCACGCCTTCTTGCTCCATCCGTTCGATCAGGCGCGCGGCACTGTTGTAACCGATTCGCAGGTGACGTTGCACGAAACTGGTCGACGCTTTTCGCTCCCGACACACCAGCACCACAGCCTTATCATAAAGATCGTCGCTGGCTCCAACGCCACCGACTCCCCCGGCTCCATCCGCACCGCCGTTGCTCCCCGACCGTTCTCCGTCGCCGTCGTCTTCGGTTTCTTCGGTCACGGCATCGATATAAGTCGGCTCGCCTTGGGCTTTAAGGCACCGAACCACCCTCTCCACCTCTTCGTCAGAGACAAAGGGACCATGAACACGGGTAATCCGACCGCCGCCGGCCATATACAGCATGTCGCCCTGCCCCAACAATTGCTCGGCCCCCTGTTCACCCAGAATGGTCCGGCTATCAATCTTGGAGGTGACTTGGAAACTGATTCGAGTCGGAAAATTGGCTTTGATGGTCCCAGTGATAACATCCACCGACGGACGTTGAGTGGCCATAATAATATGGATACCAGCCGCCCGCGCCATCTGCGCCAAACGCTGGATTGCGGCTTCAATATCCTTGCCCGCAACCAGCATAAGGTCGGCCATTTCGTCGACTACCACCACGATATAGGGCAGTTCGGTCAAATCCAAGGGCTGCTCTTCGAATAGCGGCTTGCCGGTATCGGGATCAAACCCAACCTGAACCCGCCGGCTTAAAGGCGCACTGCTTTCCCGTGCTTCCCGCAAACGACCATTGAACCCTTCGATATTGCGGACCCCCATCTTCGACATGGCGCGATAGCGGTCTTCCATCTCCCGCACGGTCCATTTTAGCGCGACCACCGCGCGCCGGGGGTCTGTCACCACTGGCGCCAGCAGATGAGGAATCCCGTCATACACCGACAGTTCCAACATCTTCGGATCAACCATGATGAATTTACAGTTTTCCGGGGACATTCTATATAATAACGACAAGATCATGGTATTAATGCCAACAGATTTACCAGATCCTGTTGTTCCAGCGATCAAAAGATGTGGCATTCGACTCAGGTCGGCAATGACCGGCTGTCCACCGATATCTTTACCCAACACCAACGGCAACCGAGCCCCGGTGCGATTGTAAGCCTCACTTTCAAACAGTTCGCGCAGCCAAACCACCTCGCGGGTGCTGTTCGGCAATTCAACACCGATAACATTACGACCAGGCACCACGGCGACTCGCACCGAAACCGCGCTCATCGACCGGGCGATGTCGTCGGCCAACCCGATCACCCGTGACGACTTGGTCCCAGGAGCCGGCTCTAGTTCATACAACGTGACCACCGGCCCTGGACGGAAGGACTGGATGGACCCGCGAACCCCGAAATCCCCCAGAACACTGGTTAGATCCTCGGCATGGCCTCGCATGTCTTCTTCGGTCAACCGGGCCGTCTGGCTGTCGGGCGGCTGCGGACGCAACAGCTCAATCGGCGGTAATTCATAAGCCACCCCCGCCACCAGTTCTGGCGGCGACAGGGGTGTCGCGCGGCGTACCACCAAATCGTCGGCGTCATCAATCAAAGGTTCATGCCCATGATCGGCGCCCGTATCATCAAACCGGGGTGGACTGCGGATAGGACCAGCCGAAGAGGACGTTGCCGATGGCCCCACCCGATCGCGAATCGGCGGCGGCTCTCGCCGCGTCCCTGGCCCCGATGGGGGAGGAACCGGATCCGGCGGGCGCCGACGCCCGATCAGACCCGCCCCCCACGATACCAAGCCAGTCCCCCACCGGACCAGGGCCCGCACCAAGGCAAAGGTCCGCAGATAGCGCCCCGCTGGCAACCCAAGCGCCCCTGCGAACAGCAACACCGCCAGTGCTGCCGACAGCACCGCACCGATCCCCACGACCACCGGCCCCAGAACAGCCAGAGATGACGTCACCATCCAGCCGATTCCGCCCCCCGGATAATCCAGATACAGACCTGGAACGTGAAGGGGCGGCAGAACCTGAAACACCACCGCCGCAAAGGCCATGGCCAAGCTCAATTGGAGTAGGCGCCCCCCCCATCCCGGCAGGCCAAACAAAAGAGCGATCCGAATCCCCCAGACGGTACAGGCCACCACTGCCAGATATCCGGCAAGACCAACCCACTGCAAAATAATGTCTGCCAAGTAAGCCCCTGGCAGGTTCAGAAGATTATGAAGAGGCTGGCTGGCGGCAGTCCCTTCGATGGTATTCCAGGACGGATCGCCGGGAAAATACGAGGCCAACGCCCCTCCCAGCAGGGCCCCCAGCAACACCAAAGCCAGGCCCGTCAGCTCGGCAACCCGCCGCTTCAGCAGATTCACGAAGGCCAGGGACAGCAGACGGGCCCGCTCGCGACTGCTGTTCCAGCGCAACGGAAACGCCGATTGCCCGACACCGGGAGGCGTCCGCGAAGCCTGCGCGCGGTCGCGGGGTTGTGCCATTATCGGAGCCATGGGCAGATGCTGATCCTATTGCCGAATCGAAACAATCCCCGAAAAATCACAAAATGGCGACCATCCGAGCGGCGGCCTCGGCCACCAACTCGGGCTCGTGAACCAATGCCACCCGAATGTAAGCCGCACCGGGATTCACCCCATCGGCTCCCGTGCGGGCAAAATAGGCGCCGGGCAACACCCGCACCGCCGCCTCGCCCCACAAGCGGCGACAGGCCTGCTCGCCACAGCCCACATCCAGCCACAGGAAAAAACCGCCATCCGGGCGATAGAAACCGAAACGATCACCCAATATGGCCGCAGCGGCGTCAAATTTAGCCCGGTAGAGGGCACGATTCATCTCCACATGTGTCTCGTCGCGCCACAACGCCGCAGCCGCAGCCAGAACCGGCAGCGGTGTTCCGGCATTGCTGTAAGCCCGAAGCCGGGCAAATCCCTGAATCAAGTCGGGATCGCCCGCTACGAACCCGGAACGAAGGCCGGCAGCACTGGATCGTTTCGATAGCGAGTGGAAAACCAGAAGATTTGACCAGGGCGAACGCGCCCCATCCTCCAAGCCTGCCGCCACCTGAAGCGCGCCCACCGGCTCCACTCCATTGTGAATTTCGGCGTAACACTCATCCACCGCCAGCACAAAGCCCCAACGTCGGGCCAACCCAATCGCCCGCGCCAGATATCCCGCAGTGGCGGCAGCGCCCTGGGGATTCCCTGGTGAACACAAGTAAAAGAGCGCCGTGCGTTCCAGCACAGCCGGAGTCAAGGCGTCCAAATCGGGCAGAAAGCCGGTTTCGCGGGTCGCCGACAAAAACACAGGCTCTCCGCCGGCCAACAATCCAGCCCCTTCGTAAACAGCATAGAAGGGGTTCGGCATCAACACCGCTGGCGTTTGCCCGGCTTTGCGCTGGGGCACCGCCAGCAACGCCGTCAGAAACAGCGCCTCTCGACTGCCAGCCACCGGCAACACCGAAAGCTCGGGATCCAGACGACCGGGCGGCAAGCGATAGCGGCGCTCTAACCAAGCACCAACGGCGGCACGAAAATCAGCCGTCCCGTTCACCGGGGGATATTTGCCCCACAGATGGGCATTGGCGGCCAGAGTCTCGCTGATCAGAGCCGGCGGCGCATGCTGCGGCTCGCCAAGGGACAATGCCAACGGTCGCACCCCGGACGGCGGCGTCACATCGGCTAATAATTGGTTTAATCGCGTAAAGGGGTAATCGCTCAGCCGGTCAAACCGATCATTGCCCAGCCCAAAAACCGTCATGCCACAGGCCCGCCTTATCCGTACAAAACGGAAACGATCTTAGTCGGTAACGCCGTGACGCACAAGAGAGCAGACGCAAACCGGCACGCTCGACCGTCGGCATCAAAGCCGACGGTCGGGGGGCTGACCATAAGACGCTCAGAGAGCGTCGGCGTTGGCCTCGCCGGTACGGATCCGCACGGCCTGCACGATCTCCATCACAAAAATCTTGCCGTCACCAATCCGGCCCGTAGTCGCCGCCTTCTGAATCGCCTCGACCGCCTGCTCATACACCTGATCGCTCACCGCCACTTCGATCTTGACCTTGGGCAGGAAGCTTACCGAATACTCTTCGCCCCGATAGATTTCCGTCTGGCCCTTCTGGCGCCCAAATCCCTTGACTTCGCTAACGGTCAGGCCCTGGATGCCCAATTCCGTCAGTGCTTCACGCACTTCGTCAAGCTTGAACGGCTTGATGATGGCCATGATCAATTTCATGTTCGACCTCTAAGTCCCGTGTTTAACCATACTGGATGGAAGGTTGCGGCCTGCTGGCGATCCCTGGTCCCGACCGAAAGAGCGATGGCTGGGTCAAGCGCGACATCGCGGCCATGGGTTCGACGACCGAACGATGCTATATCACTGGCGACCGAACAGGGAAACGATCCATCCGATGATGCGGCGCGGCAAGAGCGGTCTTGACACCGCCCTGGTGTCGATCACAACGGTATGGGCGGGACTGGACAATCCTCTACAGGCGCGGCGATTGTCGGACGGGGAAACGACGGGACGTTGACCAGCGTCGAACAAGGACGGATGTGGGAATCATGGCGAACAGCAACAGCGACTCGGAGCATCGGACAACCACCGGCGACCTGACCACCGAGGTCGTGGTGGTGGGGGGCGGCTTGGCCGGTTTAAGCTTGGCCTGCGCGCTCGGGACCGCCGGGGTGCCGACCCTGTGCGTTGACCGCGAAAGCCCCGAACAGCAAGCTGCGGATGGCTTTGACCTGCGAACCACGGCGCTGGCCCACTGCGCCAAACAGGTTTTGGCCGGTGCTGGCGTTTGGACTTACTTGGCCAAAGACGCACAGCCGATCAATGACATTCGAGTGGTTGACCAGGGCTCTCTGCTCCACGTCCATTACGATCACCGAACCATCGGTGATGAACCCTTTGGCTATGTCCTCGACAACGCCGTCATCCGGGCCGGGCTGTTTCAGCGGGTGGCTGAACTCGCCGCCGTGACCCACTTGGCACCGGCAGCCGTGCACAGCATCGAACGCGATCCCGCCGGAGTGCGGGTGACTCTGGCTGATGGTCGGCGCCTTCAAGCCAAACTGGTGGTGGGCGCCGATGGCCGTGGCTCTCTGGTCCGTCAGAGCGCCGGAATCGGCATGCCGCGCCGCTCTTACAACCAAACCGCGCTGATCTGCAATATCGGTCACGAGTTCCCCCATCACGGCTTGGCGGTGGAGTCCTTCACGCCAAACGGTCCCTTCGCCGTTCTGCCTCTTACCGGCAATCGCTCGTCCATTGTGTGGAGCGAGCGTAGCGACCGTGCCAAGCTTTACGCCAAACTCCCGGATGACCTGTTTGTCGCGGAAATTCAGCGCCGGGTCGGTGAGTTCCTCGGTAAAATCCACTTGGCCTCGGGCCGCGCCGCCTATCCTTTATCAATCATGCTGGCCGACCGCATGATTGATCACCGGATGGCGCTGATCGGCGAAACCATCCACGCGATCCACCCTATCGCCGGCCAAGGCCTGAACCTCAGCCTGCGCGACGTCGCCGCCCTAGCCGAAGTGGTGGTCGATCAGTACCGGGTTGGCCTGGATGTGGGAACGGTGGATGTTCTAGAGCGTTACCAGCGGTGGCGCCGGTTCGACACCCTCACCCTGGCCGGAGTCTGTGACTCGCTGGTTCACCTCTTCTCCAACGACCTGCCCCCCCTTCGGATCGCCCGTCAATTGGGGTTAGGCGCGGTCAACCAGATGCCAACGCTCAAGAGCTTTTTCATGCGTCATGCCATGGGCACCACCGGCCAACTGCCCCGCTTGATTGCTGGGACGCCGCTGTAAGGAACGGGTTTTTGTAAGGGACGGGCTTTTTGTGGGCGCTGCCCACACACCCGCAAAGGGCCGGTCGGCCCTTTGACCCCATGACCCGACGAAGATTAGGGAGGGCGCGCGCTTCCCCAGTCTTCGCGGGGCGAAAGCCGTTATACCAACGGCCCTAGACAATGGTCCGTGCCGTTGGTATCGGCGGCGACCGCCGCCGCGCGCCCCATGGCGCGAAGCCAAGGGCGCGGACGCGCCCGCCCGGCGTCTGAGGGCAGCCTTGATGAGTCACCATCAAGGCCCGATGTCTTATACCGGCGAGCTATAACGATGACACACTGCCGGTATCGGGCCGCGACGACGGCCCCGCGCGCCCATGCGCGCGAAGCCAAGGGCGCGGATGCGCCCGCCCGGCGTCTGAGGGCAGCCTTGATGAGTCACCATCAAGGCTCGAGGGTATTAGAGGCTATTTGCCGTCTGCGGCCAGGGCCGCCGCCTTTTGCTCGGCCAACTTGACCAGATGCTCCACAATGTCGGCGTCTTTCAGCCGGTGGGCCTGCTCTCCCTCCAGATAGATCTGGTGGGTGTTGTTGCCGCCGCCGGTCAAACCAACATTGGTCTCGCGCGCTTCTCCCGGACCATTGACGACACAGCCGATCACCGACAGCGTCATCGGCGTGGTGATATGGGCAAGGCGCTGTTCCAAGGCTTCGACGGTCTTGATCACGTCGAAATTCTGGCGGGCGCAACTGGGACACGAGATCACTGACACACCGCGTTGACGCAATCCCAGCGCCTTCAGCATATCGAATCCGACCTTAACCTCCTCGACCGGCGGCGCGGACAGCGAGACCCGGATCGTGTCGCCGATCCCCGCCCACAGCAACCGCCCCAAACCAATGGAAGATTTCACCGTGCCCATGCGCAACCCGCCGGCTTCGGTAATCCCGATATGCAGGGGGTAATCGCAGGCAGCGGCCAACTTTTGATAAGACGCCACGGCCAGAAACACATCCGAGGCTTTTACGCTGATCTTGAACTCGAAAAAGTCGTGATCCTCGAGAATCCGGGCGTGATGAAGCGCCGACTCCACCAACGCCTCGGGACAAGGTTCGCCGTATTTTTCCAGCAAATCCTTTTCCAAAGACCCGGCATTGACTCCGATGCGAATCGAACAGCCATGGTCTTTGGCCGCCCGCACCACTTCCCGCACCCGATCATCGGAACCAATGTTGCCGGGGTTGATGCGTAAACAGGCTGCGCCAGCCTCGGCGGCCTCGATGGCGCGCTTGTAGTGGAAATGAATATCGGCCACGATCGGCACCGTGACCTGACGCACGATGTCCTTCAAGGCGCGGGTGTCGTCCTCGCGCGGGCAAGAGACCCGAACGATGTCGGCCCCGGCCTCCTCGGCGGCCCGAATCTGAGCAACCGTCGCCGCGACGTCGGCGGTATCGGTGTTGGTCATGGTTTGCACCGAAATCGGCGCATCACCACCAACAGCAACCTTACCGACCATGACCTTGCGGCTCTGGCGGCGCGGAATGTCTCGATAGGGACGAAGGCTCATGGCGACCTACTGAGTGAACGAAAGAACAGAGAATCCCAGCGTGCGAAGGACCGTCAATCCTCGCCGACCGTTCCCCGAGATAACTGGGCGGCATCGATCAGAACGTCACGCAGAACTTGCCCCACCGGCCCTAAGGGATGAGGAGGCCCACCATCCACAATGGCCTCCAGCCCGCCGGCATTCCCCGTGCGCAAACGAACCCCCGGATGCTCGGGAACCCGGAACACATCGCCAGGATGCAGCACGCGCGTAAAGACCGGATCGCCGTCGGCATCGCGAATCTGCACCCAGGCGTCCTGAGTTGCGCGAATCTGAACATGCGAGTCCCGGTTTTGGGCACCATAGACCCGCCCTGTGGGCAAATCCGGGGCGGCGTTGGGCGGCGGAACCGGCAATGGCGGAGCAATGTCAGCCGTCGCCGGGGTCACTGGGCTTGGCGGCGGCGGTGTCTCGCTCTCGGCCCCAGGAGCAGGCGCATCGGCCCCTCCGACCGGCGTCGCTCCAGGAGGCAGCGGCTTGTTGCGCGGCGCCATCGGCACCAATGGCCCTGGCTCACCGATCGCTTCGTCAGCCGGCCCCGAAACCAGCGGAATCTCATCCCCACTATCGGCGTTAGCGTCGCTGGCAACTGTCGCCCCTCCAGGGACTGCCGGCACTGTTGGCGACCCCCCGGCCCCGATCCCATTGACGCCGACAGCCCCGACGCCAGCCCCCGCAGCAGGCGCCCCGCCCACCGCTGAACCCGGCGCGCCCGCTCCGGCGGGGATCCCAGCCGCCCCCCCTGGAGCCGCCGCCCCCCCTGGAGCCGCCGCCCCCGGCACCAACGCTCCCCCTGACCGGCCATCGCCGGGAGCCGCCGTCCTAGGCGCCCCCCCGATCAACAGCGCCGGAGCAGGAGGGGCAGAATCAGTTTCAGGAGACGAGGCTGCCGCCGGATTCCCACCGGACGCATTTCCACCGGACGCATTTCCACCGGACGAGGCCGCCGTCGTCCCGGCAGCCGATGCCGGTCCAGGGGCCGGTGTTGCCGGCGCGGCGGCTCCCGAGTCGCTATGCCCCCCCTCCAGCAAAGAAACCAATCTTTGGGGTAATGCCGGCACCATATCGACCATGCTGCGGTCGGTGGCGGACAGCACATACCAGCCGCCATAGACCAAACAAGCCAGAACAACCGAAAACAGTAGGATGGTCCCGCCCGGCACCCGGCCTTCAGGAACGGGCGTTGGAAAATACAGGCCCGGCTGACTGACTTTGTTGGCTACTTCATCCTTGAACCGACGCACCACGGCATCGCAATCAAGGCCAAGATAGTCAGCATAAGCGCGAACAAAGCCGACCGCATAGGCCGTGCCGGGCAACTCGTGATACCGCCCATCTTCGATGGCCAACATAAAGACGTAGCGGATTTTCAACATCGCGGCCACGTCGCGCAATTCCAATCCGGCCTGAACCCGAGCCGTGCGCAAGACGCTGCCAATATCCGGCACTTCGCGGTTGTCGAGAGGGGCCTCGGTGGGCGGACCACTCGCCGCTCCTCCACCGACCCCGCCAAAAAAATTCCGGATTTTACGCTTGAGGTCGCCCATGTGGTCAGCCGTCTCGTTCATCACGCCCGGGGCGGCGCGCTTGGTTTTACCAACCCTGCCCTCCCATGGCCACACATACCGAAACTCTGGTGTTCTGAATCCAGAGCATTCAGAGCCGCTTGACTAAATCAAAATGCTGTGATCCTTGGCAAAAGCCCGCAAACGGTCCCGCACGCTATGGCTGCTGCATTTATTAAGACTGAGCAGATATTCGCGCAACCGCCCGACATCCAAAGAGCGCAACATCGTCTTCACTGGCCCCACCGAAGGCGGCGACATGGACAAAGAGCGGAATCCAATGCCGATCAAGGTCATGGCTTCCAGCGGTTTCCCAGCCATTTCGCCGCACAGGCTCAACGGAACCCTCGCCTTCTCGCATTCATCCACCACCAGCCGCAACGCCGCCAGCATGGGCGGTGACAAGGGGTCATAGCGGTTCGACAAGCGCGGATCGCCCCGATCATAGGCGAACAGATATTGAGCCAGATCGTTGGACCCCACCGAGATAAAATCCACCAGAGGCAACAGGGACGGCAGTTGCAGCAACAACGCCGGAACCTCGACCATCACCCCCACCCGAACCTTGGTTGGCGACGGATAGCCCGCAGCAGCGGTGTGGGCGATCTCCATATCCACCAGCTTCCGGGCGGCCTGGAACTCTGCCACTTCGGCGATCATTGGGAACATCAAGGACAAGGGCCGCCCAGCAGCCGCGCGCAACAATGCTCGCAATTGCTTGCGCAACATCGCCGGCCTGTCCAGACCGATTCGAATCGCCCGCCAGCCAAGGGCCGGATTGGCCTCTTCGTGGCCGGCAAAATAGGGCAACTTCTTATCGCCGCCGACATCCAAGGTTCGAAACACCACCGGCTTATCGCCGGCCATCTCCAACACCTTGGCGTACAACACCGTCTGGGTGGCGACGTCGGGATAGGAGGACCGAATCATAAACGGAATCTCGGTGCGATACAGCCCGATGCCATCCGCTCCGCTGTCTTCCAAATGCGGCAAGTCGATCAGCAAACCGCAATTGAGCTGAATCGACACCGGCACGCCGTCATGACTGACCGACGGCAAACCGCGCACCCGAGCAAACAAACGCTCGCGCATGGCCATCATGCGCATGCTCTCGGCCACGGTATATTTGATATCCTCACTTGGCCGGACAAACACTTGGGCGTTGTCGCCGTCGACGATCATCTGGTCAAACGGGTCTACCCGATTCAAAGCGTCGGTACATTGCCCAACGACGGGAATATTCAAAGCCCGCGCGACGATCACCACATGGCTGGTGGCCGAGCCTTCTTCCAACACCAACCCACATAACTTGCTGCGATCATAATCCAGCAGTTCCGCCGGTCCCAGCGTCCGCGCGACCAGGATCATGTCGTCCGGCATCGCCACGCCATCGGTGGCCGAGCGTTTCCCGGCCAAATGGCGAAGCAGGCGGTTGGTCAGATCGTCCAGATCCAGCAGCCGCTCCCGAATGTAGGGATCAGCAATCTGATTCATGCGGGCGCGAGTGTCGTTCTGAACCTGAATCACCGCAGCTTCGGCGGTCAGGCCGGTTTTCACCGCCTCGCGGATTCGCGACAGCCAGCCGCGATCTTCGGCAAACATCCGATAGGTTTCAAGAATATCCCGATGCTCGCTGCCATCAGCGGTTGTTGCCAACAACGCATCAATAGCCCCATACATGCCAGCCAGCGCCGTCCGCAAACGATCCAGCTCGACATTGGGATCATCGGCCACCATGTCCCGAATGGTCAGTTGGTGACGGTGTAACACAGCCTGCCCGATGGCCAACCCGCCATTCAGACTGACTCCGCCCAACCGCGACGGCAACAGCGCGGCGTCGCCGACATTGGACAGCTCCTGCCGCCCGACCAGGGTTCCGCCGGCCAACAATTCCGCCACCACCATCGCCACGGTCTGGAGGGTTTCGACCTCGTCCTCTCCGTATTGACGTTGAGCGGCATGTTGGATCACCAGCACACCGCGCACCCGCCCTCCGCGCAGAATCGGAACCCCTAGCAGAGACCGAAAATCGTCCTCGCCGGTTTCCGGACGGTAGGCGAAATTGGGATGAGTCCGGGCGTTGGCCAGCGCAATCGAGCGCGCCCGCCCGGCGATGTCGCCCACCACCCCTTCGCCCACCCGCAGGCGGGTCTTATGAACCGCCGCTTGGTTAAGGCCGACGGTGGCGAACAACTCAAGCATATCGCCCGAGCGCATGATATAGCACGAACAGACATCGGCCTTCATCTCGGCCGCAATCAGACGCACAATCTTGTCGAGACGCTGCTGTCCTGTTCCCAGGCCAGCCATCACGTCCCGCAAAAGCGCCAACAACCGACGATGGTTGTTTTCGTACTCTTTCGGTGGCCTCTCCTCCAAGGCCGCCGTCTCCGAAGCCTCATTCATCCCAAGCCGTCATTTCTTAGATTTCTTACTGAGTGCCCTACCCGGTCGCCTCCTTGGTTTCGGTCGGACTCCCAACCGACAACAAGGCGTCGTCTCCAGCCCACTGCCGCCGCCGCCGCTCAACCGTCGCCTCGGCCTGCGCCACCAATTCGGTCAATATCTGCTTCGTCGGCTGCTCTTGCGTCACCATGCCGACACTCTGCCCGGCCATCAGCGAGCCTGTCTCTGCGTCGCCGTCGATAACCGCCCGACGTAATGCCCCGGCCCAGAAGTGCTCGATCTCGAGTTGCGCCTCTTTCTGGGTCAATTCGCCGCTATAGTAGCGCGCGATGACTTCGCGCTGGGTATCCAAAAAACGCCGAGTCGCTTCGTTCGCCAGCGCCCGTACCGGAATCACCGGAAACCGAGGATCAAGCTGCACGGACGCCACGGCATCCCGCGCCCCGGCCTTGATGAACGCCCGCTTGAAGCGGGGATGCGCGATCGATTCGGTGGCACACACGAACCGTGTCCCAATTTGCACCCCGGAGGCGCCCATTTCCAGATAGGACACGATGGCCTCTCCCCGACCGATGCCACCCGCCACAAACACCGGAATATCCCGAACCTCGGGCAAAATCTCCTGAGCCAGAACCGAAGTCGAAACCGGCCCGACATGGCCTCCGGCCTCGTTGCCCTCGATAATCAGGGCGTCCACGCCCATCCGAGCCAACTTGCGGGCAATTGCCAGGGCTGGCGCGAAACTCATGACCCGTACACCGCCGTCTTTAAGGCGACGAATCGAAACGGTCGACGGCAACGCCCCGGCCAGCACCACATGCCCGACCCGGTGCTCGATACAAACCGCAATCAGCGCCTCCAACTCTGGATGCATACTGATCAGATTCACCCCGAACGGCTGCCGGGTCAACTGTTCGGTTGCGGCGATCTCCTCGGACAGCAAGGCCGGAGTCATCGAGCCGCAAGCGAGCACGCCAAAGCCACCGCCATTCGAGATGGCCGCCACAAGGTGACGCTCCGAGACCCAACTCATCGCGCCGCCCATGATGGCGAACTCACAGCCTAGGAACTCACGCCCCCGCTGCCACAAACGGTCGAGCTGTGCCCGCGGGGAACTGCCGGTCATCAGCCTGTCCTCACCACTCTCAACACCATAGCCATCCCGGCCTTTACCCTCACGGCTGACCCCTGACCGCCCGTCTGCCGCCCCGGCCTCGGTTCATCCGTCACGCTTGGTCCAAACCGTAGATAGTGTGTAAGGAGCGCAGAGCAAGCTCCGCGTATTCTTCGGCGATCAGTACGCTTATTTTAATCTCAGAGGTTGATATCACCTGAATATTGATACCACGATCGGCCAGCGCCTTGAACATCATCTGAGCAACCCCGGCGTGGCTGCGCATGCCAACGCCGATCACTGACACCTTGACCACATTGGCGTCGGCCACCAACCGCTGATAGCCCAGCGTCGCTTGGGCGGCTTCCAGCACCCGGCAGGTCCGATCCAGGTCGGCCTTGCCGACCGTGAAGGTCAGATCGGTGGTGCGACCATCGGCGGACACATTTTGAACAATCATGTCGACATTGACGGCGGCATCGGCCAGCGGCCCTAAAATACCGGCGGCCACTCCGGGCCGATCTGCAACCCCGACCAGGGTGAGCTTCGCTTCGTCCCGACTATAGGCGATTCCGCTGACCAGTAGCTCTTCCACGTTCTTGTCCTCGTCAACCAGCAGAGTTCCAGGCAGGGCGCTCCCGACCTCATCAACGAAACTCGACAGCACTTGTACCGGAACCCCATGCCTCATGGCCATTTCCACCGACCGGGTTTGCAGCACCTTGGCGCCTTGCGACGCCAACTCCAACATCTCCTCGTAGGTGATCCGGGTCAACTTGCGCGCCTTGGTCACGATGCGCGGATCGGTGGTATAGACTCCATCGACATCAGTGTAGATGTCGCAACGGTCCGCCTTCAGCGCCGCCGCCAGGGCTACCGCCGACGTGTCCGAGCCCCCCCGTCCCAGCGTGGTGATGCGGCCTTGAGCCGTCACCCCCTGGAAGCCCGCAACCACCACAACTTCGCCTGCGTTCATCCGCTCGAGAATCCCGTCGGTCTCGATGCCCAATATCCGCGCCTTGCCGTGGGTGTCGTCGGTCCGCAGGGGAAGCTGCCAGCCCAACCAGGAGCGGGCCGGAATGCCCATGGCCTGAAGCGCAATCGCCAGCAGACCTGCTGTGATTTGCTCGCCTGTCGCCACCACGGTATCATACTCCCGTGGATCGTGAACCCGGTCGAGATCGGTGCAATACTGGACCAACTGGTTGGTGACGCCGGCCATTGCCGAAACCACCACCGCCACTTGATGCCCGGCCTTGACTTCGGCCTCGACCTTCCGTGCGACATTCTTAATCCGGTCGATCGTGCCAACCGAGGTGCCGCCAAATTTCTGAACGATTCGCGCCATGCCCGCTATCCCGCCACCACTCCCCGAGCCAAACTCGACTCCGCCGATCCCGGCCACCGCCCGCTCCCGACCAAAACACCGGGCGCCGACGCCCCCCACAGCTCGGCAAACACCGCCAGTCGCGCGCCGCCGTTGCCGGAGCGTAGCGATGTATCCATACTCTTCCCCTCGGAGCGACGCAAGCTTGCCCAAAGCCCGTCCCCTCCACCGATTCCTTCAGGGACCGACAACCACCATGACCGCTAGCTCTGACGTTTCAACCGCCGCCCCATCCACTGTGGACGACGCCGAAGTCGCCCGCTTCTCTGCCATCGCCGCCGAGTGGTGGGATCCCGCCGGGAAATTCCGCCCCCTGCACCGCTTCAATCCGCTTCGAATCGCCTATATCCGGGACGCCCTCGCCCGTCGCTTCAACCGCGATCCCCTGGCTCCCCAACCCCTGGCCGGACTGCGGTTGGTGGACATCGGCTGTGGCGGCGGGTTGCTGGCGGAACCGTTGGCCCGACTGGGCGCCGACGTGGTCGGCGTCGACGCTGCCGAGCGCAACATCAAAGTCGCCTCGGTCCATGCCGCCGAAACCGGCGTCACAGTCGACTACCGCAACACCACAGCCGAAGCCTTAGTCGTAGCAGGCGAGCAATTTGACGCCGTAATTTCTCTGGAAGTCCTGGAGCATGTCGCCGATGTGCCGCTGTTCATTACCTGCTGCACCGATCTGGTCAAACCCGACGGCCTGCTGTTTTTCGCGACCATGAACCGCACAGCCAAAGCCTACGTCACAGCAATCCTCGGCGCCGAGTATCTGTTGCGCTGGCTCCCCCGAGGCACTCACGACTGGAAGAAATTCCTGAAGCCCTCGGAAGTCGCCGAAGAGCTGCGCCGCAACGGCGCCATCGTCCGCGACTTAACTGGTGTTGTCTACAACCCCTTGGATGGCAGTTTCCGCATCGATCCGCGCGACGTCCAGGTCAATTACTTGCTGTTTGCCGAGAAGGTTGCCTGATCGCAATGGGCCGGTCAGAATAAACCGTCCTGGGAGCGCGGGCGTCTCGCCCGCCTTCGGGGCTTATCCTCGGTGCTGCGCCTTCGGGCCTTCGATGACGCTGCCGTCGCTCAAGGTCGCCAGCGCCTTGACACCGAGATCAACACCAACCGCCGGTCCTTGGTTTTCGGACATGGCACGATCGGGCCTCTCGACCTGGAGACTGACGAACCAACGATCGGCAGTACGCGACACCACCGCCGACTTGACCTGACCGGCAAAGCGCAACGGCTCGCGCATCCGCACCCAACCGATCACCGGC
>Ga0302270_10000100_pt1 | contig 89980 bp, 67 predicted proteins | sample III_Bog_E2_3_FD_198773 | JGI IMG/M metagenome (GOLD analysis project Ga0302270, IMG submission 198773) | Peat permafrost microbial communities from Stordalen Mire near Abisko, Sweden - III_Bog_E2_3 | ecosystem: Environmental > Terrestrial > Soil > Wetlands > Peat | place: Sweden: Abisko... | reverse complement strand
ATCAAGGCTGCCCTCAGACGCCGGGCGGGCGCATCCGCGCCCTTGGCTTCGCGTCCACGAGGACGCGGGGCCGCCGTCGCGGCCCGATACCGGCAGTGTGTCATCGTTATAGCTCGCCGGTATGACAGCCCCTCCGATCACCGCCCAAGGCCCGATCACTGGCCCAGCCCCGAAACGCTCACTGAGGACCACGGCAGGCAAGACCCGCCCACCCACCCGCGCCAGCCGCCGGGACTCGCCGCCCAGGGCTGTCACCGTCTCTAAACCATCGAGAGTCACCACTCCCCGAACCCCATCCAGCAGCAACGCCAACCGTTCCCCACGAAAGCGCAGCCACAGAATTTCAAGCCACCGGGTAGAACAGGCCGCCGCTGTGCCGGTGGTCGGTAACGTCCCGGCGGCGCGGCTTCCCCCTAGACCCGCCCCTCGGCCTTGATGAAACTCCCGCCAGAACAAAGACAGCGGCAATGGTTCCGCCGTGGCCTCGTCTCGATATTCGAGTCCGAAGACCTCGTCCACCCGCAGCGCGATTTCGGCGCTGGCGTCCTCTCCCTTGAGAACCAGCAGCCACCCCCCAGCCGCCGCCCGCCTCTGGACGGATTTTGGAATGGACTCCAGCCACGGCCCCAACTGCACAATCGGGCGCCCTTCGATCCGGGCCAAGCCCTCAACACGCGGCGGACACCAGGGGAGCGGCGATGTGTGAGGGTCACGGCCCGGCAGGATCGGCGCCCCGGTTCCGGCCCCAATCTCCAGGATAACCCGGACGTGATCCAGTCCGACCTCGTACCGCTTCCCCGCCACCCCAACCGTCAGAATCATACCCTCGAGCCTTGATGGTGACTCATCAAGGCTGCCCTCAGACGCCGGGCGGGCGCATCCGCGCCCTTGGCTTCGCGCGCATGAGCGCGCGGGGCCGCCGTCGCGGCCCGATACCGGCGATGTGTCAGTATCAGGGCTCGCCGGTATCATACCATCGGGCCTTGATGGTGACTCATCAAGGCTGCCCTCAGACGCCGGGCGGGCGCATCCGCGCCCTTGGCTTCGCGCGCATGGGCGCGCGGGGCCGCCGTCGCGGCCCGATACCAGCGATGTGTCAGTATCAGGGCTCGCCGGTATCATACCATCGGGCCTTGATGGTGACTCATCAAGGCTGCCCTCAGACGCCGGGCGGGCGCATCCGCGCCCTTGGCTTCGCGCGCATGGGCGCGCGGGGCCGCCGTCGCGGCCCGATACCGGCGATGTGTCAGTATCAGGGCTCGCCGGTATCACCGGCTCATCCTCTCGCCGCTGACGAAAGGCCCCTGATTCGCCGAAACCACCGAGCCTGGATCCAACCTCACCAAAGCCCCCTTCATCTTGACGAACGGACACGTCTACATACCAGCATGATCAGGGAGATTGTGAAAACATCATTCCCAATAATACCATCAAGCCGTGATATTGTCGGCTCAAGGATCGGGCTGTTTGCCTGAAAGGTGCCCTCTCATGGCGCAACGACGTGACTGGACAGGTTCGGTTTCGGCCATCGCCGCTCTAGATTCGGCAACACGGGCCCGCCTGTGCGGCTTGACTCGGTCCCTATCGGCGCCAGCGGGAACGCGCCTGTTTGGCGAAGGGGCGCCGTGTAACAATTACCTAATTCTCCTGTCCGGCCAAGTCCGCGTTCAAAAAGTTGGAGTGAATGGGCGCGAGATCGTGCTCTATCGGGTTGAGCCAGGCGAGACCTGCGTCGTGACAACCGCCTGCTTGATGAGTGGTATTGATTATGACGCCGAAGGGATTGCTGAAACCGATATTATAGCCGAAGCCTTACCCATCGCGTCTTTCCGTGAGTTGCTTGCAGACTCGGCCAGTTTTCGGGAATTTGTTTTTAAAGCCTATGGAATTCGGATTTCCAGCCTCTTGATGCTCATCGAAGAGGTCGCATTTGGACGGATTGATCAACGCTTGGCCGCCCGCCTGCTGGAGCATAGCGGCGGCCAAGGACGGGAGGGCGGAGCGGTTTCTGCCACACATCAGGACTTGGCAATGGAATTGGGTACAGCCCGCGAAGTGGTGAGTCGGCAATTAAAAGAGTTTGAACGCCGAGGATGGGTTAAGCGGGGCCGGGGGCAGATTCTCATCGTTCAGGCGAACGCCCTGGAAGCCCTGAGTCATACCGGCGAGCTATCACACTGACACACCGCCGGTCCTCGGGCCGCGACAGCAGTCCGGCGTCCGAGGGCCGCTTTCATGTGTTAATACCAGTGGCCTCGGACGTTGACACGTCCGCAGCGCCCTCAGACGCCGGGCGGGCGCATCCGCGCCCTTGGCTTCGCGCCATGGGGCGCGCGGCGGCGGTCGCCGCCGATACCAATGGCCTTGGACGTTGACACGTCCGCAGCGCCCTCAGACGCCGGACGGGCGCATCCGCGCCCTGGGCTTCGCGCCATGGGGCACGCGGCGGCGGTCGCCGCCGATACCAATGGCACGGATCATCGTCTAGGGCCGTTGGTATAACATAAACGCCCGATGATATAAAATATAGTTGTGGTTTGTGTGACTAGGTCACCGACCGCAAGCCCTTCGAGACCCTATGGTGTGGCTCCCTGTAAGTCGGCATAACACAACTGGAGAGAGCGGATAATGACGAAGAATGTCGGGGGGATTGATCGAATCCTGCGTATTGTGGTGGGTCTGGCCTTGATCGTAGCCACCGTGCTCGGCTTCCTGCCGGTTTGGGGCTGGATCGGCGTTGTTCCTCTGGTCACGGCAGCGGTTGGCTGGTGCCCCGCGTATTTACCCTTTGGCATCAAGACCTGCTCCAAGGCGGATTGAAAACGATCACCGTCCTGTGTCAGGCAGGCCGATCTGCCTGACAACGGGCTCTTTTGATTAGCGCCCTCGTTTCAATTGCATCTCTCTAAGTCCAGAGCTTGGGAACAGGTGCCGAATTTGACCTAAAATAGCAATTTTGTCCTGATCTGGCTGCCCGGTCTTGGGAATGTAATGTTCAGTAATATTATTGGCGATGATTTCGAGTGCCGAGGTACTGGTTCGGAATAAGTGCTGCAAGGATTCATGATTAAATTCGCACAATAAAACCGGCGTCCGGCTTCGCACCGTGCTGCCGTGGGCTTCTCCCAACAGCGCCACTGTCGCATCGAAGACATCGCCAGGCCGTAGCATGCCCGGCAGAGCCAACCGGGTTCCCACTCGGCGCGTAATGTCGGCAGAAAGCAGTCCTTCGAGAATCAGGAAAAGCGCCGTACCGGCTTCACCAGCCTGAACCACCACCCGATTCGAGGACTCGATCCTGAATTTCGCATGCTCACCCAATAAAGAGAGATCGTCATCGTTCAGATTCTGGAACAGCTTTGTGGCACCGATCAAGGCTACCAGTCGTCGCGGATCGGGAAGCGCCGCAAAAGCGCCAATGCTCTCATCGGTTCTGACGCTGGCCGGTTCCAGACCGGCTAATGCCAAATGGGTTAGAACATTTTGCAAGATCAGCGATGGAGCATCGCCCAGATGTTGTAGGGACGCTTTAAAATAAATGGCGTAGTCTACGCCCTCCAGTTTGATCGCCCTGACTTCAACCCACGGCGCGGCTGTCGTCGATCCAGCCAATCCGATCATGGCTTCAAGAGCTGCCGCTTGCAAAACACGCATGGCTCGAGCTTGAGGGACACGAGCATCAAGCGTGACATTGACAAAGCGAATACTGATCGGTGCCGGCTGGCTAAAATTGGTAATCGTATAGGAGCTAAATTTACTGTTCGGCAGAATTACAACATCGCCCATACCGTCTTTTATCTGTGTTGTCCGCCAACTGATTTCTAGTAATTGGCCACTGATTTTGGCATCACCGGCCCTGTGCAATTGAATGTATTCGCCAATACGCACGGTTCGGTCGATATTGAGGGCAATCCCGGCAAACACGTCCTGAAGCAGCTCCTTGAGCGCCATACCCAAGACCAGTCCGGCGACACCGGAGGCGGCCCATAATACGGTCAGATCCTGGTCAAAGACGATCCCCGCGCAGGCCGAGGCCGCGATCACAAAAATGAGCAGACCCGAAATCTGGCTGAGTAATTTTGGGACCGGAGCGCCGGTTGCTGACGCAATAATGCCGTCAAAGATCACATATCGAATGATACGCTGGGCCAGCACCGCCAGCGACATAAAGGCGGCAACCCCTAAGATATATTTCAGGGCCTTGCGGGTGCTGTCCACAGCGGCCAGCCCGAATGCTTGATAAGCATCGCCACTAACATAGAAAAACGTGACGATGCCCATCGACACCAGCAGTGGGATTAACAATTTTCCGGCGGCTTCTCGGAGATTTTTATTCATATAGCCTCCCTTATGCCAGCGCGCCGGACTTATACCGGCAAGCCGTGGCAATCACTCATCGTCGGCTCATCGCCGGTCCTTGGGCTGTAACCACAGGCTGCAACCACAGCCCCTCGCACCCAGGCGCGCGAAGCCAAGGCGCGCGCGGCGGCGGTCGCCGCCGATACCAACGGCATGGATCATTGTCTAGGGCCGTTGGTCTTAAACGGTGCGAACCCGCTCGGCTTCGGTTTTCAGATGCCGGGTCATGGCGGACAGAGCGTCCATGGTCGCCGTGATTTCCTCTGCCGCGCCGGCCGTCGTTTGTCCGACGCTGTGCAGATGCAACACACGATCCTTCAACAGGTGTGTCATAGCGTTCTGCTCGTCGATGGCGGCAGCGATGGCCTGAACCGTTTCTCCGCTTTCCCGTGATGTTTCCACGATTCGCTCGATGGAGGCTCTGGCCTCTTCGGCAGCAGAGACCCCCGACTTGACGCTTTCAGTCGTTTCATCGACCAAACCCCGAATATCGCGGGTGGCTTGGGCGACATCTTCGGCTAGGGTCGTGATTTTATGGGCAATCAGTCCGAAACCGCGCCCTTGATCACCGGCCCGTATCGCTTCAAGGCTGGCATTCAGAGACAAGACATAGGTCTTATCAGCAATATTGGCAATTAACGCACTAATCTGGCTGATTCTCGTGTTTTTGTCGGCGATACTGTCCACCGCATCGGTCAGTTTTGTCAATTTTGTCTGTCCGTTGGCGGCGGTGGCGGCGGCATTGCGTCCCAGAACACTGCCGCGATCGGCACTGCGGGCGATTTCAGCGATGGACGCCACGGTTTGCTCAATGGCGCTCGAAACCTCCGCCAGCGTTTCCATTTGACTGAGGGCCTGTTTGGAAACATCCACCGCCGCAGCAGTGGTTTGGCTTGCCGACGTTGCAACTTCCTGGGTTGCAGACGAAACCGCTTGAAGAATCTCCCGAAGCTGCTCAACCGCCTTATTCAGGTTCTCTTTAATCGCGGCAAAATCCCCCTGATAGGAGCCGTGGATCGCCCCCGTCAGATCACCTGCCGCCATCTCGGTTGCAAAGGCTGACAGCTCGTCCAACAATCCGACTAGGGCGTCAAGGCTACGATTGACATTGCCCTTGAGCGCCCGCAGATCGCCTTCATAGGCTCCAGACATGCGCCCCCGAACATCGCCCGAGGCCAGTTTGGCCATCACGCCAGCAACTTCAAACAAAGGAGCCGTCAGGGTCTCGACCAAATCATTAACACCACGAATCAGGGAGGCAAAATCACCCCGGTGATGGCTGGCATCCGCCCGAACCGACAAGGTTCCGACCTTAGCGGCGTCGATCATCTCCCGGAGATCTCCGGAAACGGCCTTGAGGGTCCGCACAATTTCGGTGGTGGCCCGAAGCATTCGCCCGGTTTCATCCCGCCGACCGTCATCGGCGATTGAAATATCAAGATCACCTTTGGCCATGCGCTCGATAACATCGCAGACTTGAGCGATCGGACGGGTAATCGAGCGAATAATACTCAGACCAATGCCAAGACCAAGAACTAAGGCGCCAATGATCAGAATGATCATTTGCTTTCTTGATGATTCATAGAGAATCTGATTCTCGTCATAAACTTCTTTAGCAACCACCAATTGAATGTTAATCAGGGAGTCAAATTTATCAGAAACAGGATCGATGACCGGATACATCTCATGAGCCGCAAATTCGGCCACCTGATCTGCTTTTCCAGCCAACAGAATGCCTCGAATTTTAGCAATCGAGTGATCAGCCGTTTCCATTAGGGGGCTGATCTCTGAAACAATCTGCTTTTCTTGATCAACCAGATAGGTTGCCAGATAGTCGTGCCATTTGCTCTTAATCGTCTCCGTGGCAACATCAATATTTTTGATTGTCTGATCGTAAGATAAGGTACCGTTCCGAGCTTTATGAACGGAATCCACCACATTATCGGCGTACATGGCCGCGATGACCTTCAGGTCACGAAGCGGAACCACACGATCGTTATAAACCGTATCAAGGGCAGCGTCTCCGGCCTGCATGCCGCGCAAGCCGATCAGTCCAACCATGACCATGAAAAAACTTAACAGCATAACCAGAATCAGCAATTTTACGCCGATTTTAAGATGTCTAAGCATTGATACCTTCCACGCGACCAAGAGACCTCAAACCAAATCTCACTGACGAAACCTCATCAATGGGACTTGGCCATTATTCGGGGTCTTTATCCCCCGCCCCTCATCAGAATCATAACGGTCTTGGGGCGGCAGGACGTCATACTTTCCAGAGGTGCCCCTCAGTCTCTTCGGGATCAAAACCGGGCATGATCGGAAGTCCCTCTTCCTCCCCATCCTCGTGGGGATAGGCCTGGATTTTCTGATAACGGGCGCCCCCGTGACCCAAATGGCTCTGATACAGGGCAAAACCAGTCACAGGGACTGGCGCGCTGCGAAACAGCCCATTGCCCGCCAAAAATCGCGTCAGTCGTTCGGGGTTGGCGTCTTTTAGCCGGGCCAAAGTAACGTGAGCGGAAAATTTGCGCGGCTCGGGTGGAAAACCAGCCCGAATCACCGCAGCTTCAATTTTAGCTTGTAGGCGAGACAGGGCCTCGTTCCGTTCCGCCCCGATCCACAGGGTATGAATCTTGCGTCCGGTTCCAAACTGGCCGCAGCCATCCAACACCAACGAAAAATCGGGAGGCTCGATTCGGATCAACTCGGCATCCAAATCCGGCAACCGCCCTTCATCCACCTCGCCGATAAAGCGCAAGGTCAGATGCAGATCCTCGGCCTCGACCCAGCGGGCTCCGGGCACGCCCCCAGCCAGCCCGGCCAAACGAGCGCGAATGTCGAAGGGAAGCGGAAGGGCTATGAACAAACGGATCATCTGGGACACCGCATGGCTGTCTGTCGTGGGCTCCGCCCGCATCCGCAAAGGGACACAGTCCCATCCTAAAAGAGACGGCCCTGTTCGGGAGCCGGCGGCAGGCGTTTGCGACGGGGAGAGCTGCCTGCGACCAACGCCGCAACCTCGCCGTCATGAAAGGTCAAAATGACGTCCCGACCGGGTGTCGCCTCGCTCACCGAGGTCAGGGGATGATGCCCCGACTCGGTCACGAGCACGAAGCCACGGGCCAACACGCTTTTATAGGAATAACTGAGCAGCAATTGCCCCACCGCCGCCAACCGCTCTTGCCGCTGAGAAACAGCCTGAACCTGGATCCGACGCAACCGCTCCCCCAATTCCTCCAGGCGCCGCCGATGGTCATCCAGTCGACGGGACAACGGCACCGCCGCGAGACGGCTCTGGGCACTCTCCAACCGCCCGGCCCCGCTGCGTACCGCTTGGCGCAAACCCGCCCCCAACGCCCGGCTTTCGGCAGCCAAACGCACCGTCGCTTCGGCCAACAGGTCACGCGGATGGCGAATCGCCGCCGCAAGTCGCCCAAGCCGGGTCCGGCCCCGCTCCAACAGCGCCGCCATCACCCAATCCAAACGCTCGCCCCGCTCGTCCAAACGCTGGCCCCGCTCCTCGATCAGACGACGCGGATCACCCAACCCCCGCGCCAAGCCCTCGACCCAAGACCGGCGCTCACCCAACCAACGGTCAAAGCCCCGTAAACGGCGGCGCTCCAGATCCAACACCAGCGCCAGCAGCTCGGCCCGCACCGGCACCGCCAATTCGGCGGCAGCGGTCGGCGTCGGCGCCCGCAAATCGGCGGCGAAGTCAATCAAGGTAGTGTCGGTCTCGTGCCCCACCGCCGAAATCAGAGGAATCACGCTGGCTGCCGCCGCCCGCACCACGCGCTCGTCATTGAACGGCATCAGGTCTTCCAGAGACCCACCGCCCCGCGCAACAATCAGCAGGTCTGGACGTGGCACCGAGCCACCCGCTGACAGACTGTTGAATCCGACGATGGCCGCCGCCACCTGAATCGCGGCTTGCTCGCCCTGAACCGCCACCGGCCACAACAGCACCCGGCGCGGAAAGCGGTCGGCCAGCCGGTGAAGGATGTCGCGGATCACCGCCCCGGTCGGCGAGGTGATGACTCCGATCACGGCGGGCAAGAACGGCAGCTTTTGCTTGCGAGCCGGATCAAAGAGCCCTTCGGCGGCGAGGCGCCGCTTGCGCTCCTCCAGCATCTTAAGCAGAGCGCCTTCGCCAGCCAGCGTCATCGACTCGATCACAAGCTGGTATTGGGAGCGTGATGGATAGGTCGTCAGCCGACCCGTGACGACCACATCCATGCCGTCTTCGGGCACCAGACCCAATTTCTGGACCACAGGCCGCCAACACACGGCTTCCAGCACGGCGGTCTCGTCCTTGAGCCGCAGATACAGGTGCCCTGAGCTGTGCCGCTTGGGCTGCGAGAGTTCGCCGCGAACGCGGACATGGCCGAAGCTTTCCTCCACCGAGCGTTTGAGGGCTCGGGCAAGGTCGCCTACGGTGAATTCGTGCGGGGTAGAGCCGGAGACTTGAGTCATGGTTCCGGCATGATACAAGGCTGGAGCCCGGCGACAAGAGAGGCTTGCACCGGACAAGCAGGAGGATGGCGGAATGAAGGTTCTGGTGGTCGGATCGGGCGGACGCGAGCACGCCTTGTGCTGGAAATTGGCCGCCTCGCCGCTGTGCCCATCGCTGTTCTGCGCACCCGGCAATGCCGGCATCGCGACGCTGGCCACATGCGTCCCCATCAAGGCCGATGACGTGGCCGGGTTGGTGGCGTATGCGGTCAATGCCACCATTGATCTGGTGGTGGTTGGCCCCGAAGCGCCGCTGGTGCTGGGGTTGGTGGACCGGCTGAACGCGGTGGGCATCAAGGCGTTCGGTCCCAGTGCCGCCGCTGCCCGACTCGAAGGCTCCAAAGGCTTCATGAAGGATCTGTGCGCCCGCCACGGCATCCCCACGGCGCCTTATGGCCGCTTCCAGGATGCCGAACCCGCCCGTGCCTTTGTCCGCGCCCAAGGGGCGCCGATCGTGGTCAAGGCCGATGGCCTGGCCGCCGGCAAGGGCGTGACCGTCGCCCAAACCGTAGAAGAAGCCCTGGCGGCTGTGGATGACGTGCTGGTGACCGGGCGATTCGGCGCCGCCGGAGCCGAAGTTGTGATTGAGACATTCCTGGACGGCGAAGAGGCCAGTTTCTTCGCCCTGGTCGACGGTGAAACCGCTCTGCCGCTGGTGGCGGCCCAGGATCACAAACGCGCCTTTGACGGCGATACCGGCCCCAATACCGGCGGCATGGGCGCCTACTCGCCAGCGCCGGTAATGACTTCGAGCCTCACAGATCAGGTTATGGCCGAGATCATTCTTCCCACGGTTCGGGCGATGGCCGCCGAAGGTACGCCGTTTAAAGGCGTGCTGTTCGCCGGATTGATGATCGTCACCGACCCAAGCGGCTCCGACGGTTCTAACGGGGTTAAACCCGCTTTGCCCAAACCCTACTTACTAGAGTACAATACCCGCTTTGGCGACCCAGAGTGCCAAGTCTTAATGAAACGACTCCGGTCGGACCTACTGCCGGCCTTGCTTGCAGTTTGTGACGGGCGGCTCGGCGAGATCAGCCTGGACTGGCGGGACGAAGCTGCCCTGTGTGTGGTTGTGGCCGCCGCCGGCTATCCCGGTGACGTGGTTAAGGGTGGCGCGATCAGTGGTCTGGATGCCGCCGGAGCGGTTCCAGGCGCCACAGTGTTCCATGCCGCCACCGAACGGAACGCCGCCGGTCAGGTGGTGGCCACCGGAGGACGGGTGCTGGGCGTCACCGCCACCGGCGCCACCGTTGGCGCGGCCCAGCGCTCGGCCTATCGGGCGGTGGATGCCGTTGAGTGGCCCGGTGGGTTTTGCCGGCGAGATATTGGTTGGCGCGCGGTTTGACCGCACAAGACGGAGCAAACTCTAAGCCTTAACAGAGTGCGCTCATGTGCTTATATGTGGGCTATGAATGTATAAAATGACGATATCCTCTCTGGAGGATTGCAAGGAAATCCCGTCGTGATCCTGTCGCACAAAATGGCTCTGGACCCTACGGTTGAACCGGAGATTCATGTCCGCCAAGCGGCTGGTGTGGCGCGGTTGGCCTGGAATAGGGGTCTTACCGAATGGAAGCGGATGTTAGAGGCCGGAGAAAAGGCGACTGCCAATAAGATAAAGATAAAATGGAATGCTATTCGGCGCGCTGAATTTCCATTCACTTACGACGTGACACAGTGCGCATCGCACCAATCGATCATGAACCTTGGCCCTGCCTTTAACAACTTCTTTTGTGATGTCAATAAACAAAATAATCAACGTAAATTTCGTTACCCTCGTTTCAAGAAAAAAAGACGTTGTCGCGACAGCTTTGCCCTTTGGAATGATCAGTTTGAAGTCAGAGACGTCGAAAAACTTGGGACATCGCGTGGCGAAATCGGCATTCCTAATCTTGGTTGGGTAGATCTGCGTGAGCCGTTGCGCTTGGACGGTAAGATCATGGGGGCGGTGGTATCGCGCACCGCCGATCGTTGGTTCGTAGCGATCCAGGTTGAATCGCCAGATCACGTCAACGCTCACCCTATCCTAATCTAAGTCCTATCCAAGCGCCTATGGCGGCACCTATAGGGTCGACGTCATCGGCGCTTTGAACCCCCCGGACCCTACGGCCTTGGACGGCCTTGGTACGCTGGAGCCACCGTAATGCTCATTGACTGCTCCGATCTGATCGCCGAAAATCGGCCCCATTGCGGCCAGGGTGTGGCCGTCACCGATGTCGACGGCGATGGCACCTTGGAGTTCCTGGTCACAGGCACCGGGACGGCCAATCGCGTTCTCAAATGGAACGGCCAGCGGCTGGTGGACACCACCGATCCGGCACTACTCGACGCCACCGGGCAAACGGTCTGCCTGATCGCTGCCGATATTGACGGAGACGGGCGGGAAGAGATTTACGCCTGCAATCAGGAGACAGAGACCGGGCAAGCCGATCGGCTGTTCGCCCCCTTCGGCGCCCGTTGGCTCGACCTTCTGACTCAGCCGGATAATGCCGAGATCGCCGAGACTATCCATGGCCAAGTGGCGGCCTGCCTGGATCGCCAAGGCCGGGGCCGCTATGGCTTTGTGGTCGCTCAAGCCGGTGTCCCGCTGGCGCTCTACGAGCTGGATAGCCGAGGCCGATTGGTTGACAGTGCCGAGGAGGCCGGCCTTGATCTGGCCCTGGACGCCCGCGCCATGGTGGCGTTGCCGTTGATTTCCGAACGGATGGACCTGTTCGTTCAGGTCGACGGCGCCGATAATGCCCTATTCCGCAATTTAGGCGACGGAACCTTCGAGGACACCGCCGAACGGCGCGGCGTCGCCGACCCCCGGCAGCATGGGCGCGGTCTTGCGGTTCTCGACGCCAATGGCAACGGCCTGTTCGATCTGCTGTGCGGTGCCTGGCAAGGCAGCCATCGCCTGTTTCTGCAACGGGCCGGCGGCGGCTTCAGCGAAGAAGCCCCCAGCGATCTTTCCCTTCCCTCCCACCTGACGTCGGTGCTGGCCGCCGATTTCGACAATGATGGCTTCGAGGAGCTGCTGTTCATCAATCACGGCCAACCCAACCGCCTGTTCGCTCTGCGCCACGAAGGGTGGTTGGAGATTGAAGCCGGTGATGCCGTGGAACCGCGCGGTCTCAGCACGGGCGCGGCCATTGCCGACATCGACGGCGATGGCCGGTTAGAGCTGCTGATCAATCACAGCGGTACCCATCAGCCCTTGGCCCTGTTCAAAGCCCCGCCCAATCCCAATGGCTGGTTGCGGGTCCAACCCCTGACCGCCGCCGGAGCCCCCGCCCGAGGGGCCGTAGTGACCTGCACCATCGGCAACCGCACCCAACGCCGCGCTCTTTGCGCCGGCAGCGGCTACCTGAGCCAAATGGAACCGATCGCCCATTTCGGTCTGGGAGAAGCCCGTCGGGTCGACAGCATCGAGGTCCATTGGCCCGACGGATCCGTGGCCCTGATCCACGCGCCCCCGATCAACCGCCTGATCACAGTTCCCCATCCGCCGGAGTGATACCGGCGAGCCCTGATACTGACACATCGCCGGTCCTCGGGCCGCGACGGCGGCCCCGCGTCCTCGTGGACGCGAAGCCCCAGTGTGTGGACTCTAGGGGGCGCGGATGCGCCCGCCCGGCGTCTGAGGGCAGCCTTGATGAGTCACCATCAAGGCCCGATGGTATTATAGGGAAACCGTCGCGGGTTCAAAGGGCCGACCGGCCCTTTGCGGGTGTGGGTGGAGCCCACAAACAGCCCTAAACCGAAAAATACCGCGCTTTGGGGTGATGCAAAACCAGCGCGCTGGTGCTTTGCTCGGGGTGAAGCTGGCTGCCTTCGGACAACACCACGCCGATCCGCCCGGCATCCAGCAAACGCAGAAGCGGTTCCTGATCTTCCAGGCGCGGACAGGCCGGATAACCGAAGGAATAACGACTGCCGCGATAGCCTTGTTGCAACAACGCCTCGGTGTCGCGGGCGTCCTGGTCACCAAAGCCCAACTCGGCCCGGATGGTCAGATGGACATACTCGGCCAGCGCCTCGGTCATCTCGACGCCGATTCCGTGCAGATAGAGGTAATCCTGATAGCGGTTGCCCTCGAACCATTCGAGGGCAACTTCGGTCGCGCGGCTGCCCATCGTGACCACCTGAAGCCCGATCACATCGCGCTCTGACGCGGTGACATCCCGCACGAAATCGGCCACGCAAACGCCATCCTGCTGACTTTGGCGAGGCAGTGTGAAGCGCGCCACTTCATGGATGCCATCCTCGCCGAACAGGATCAAATCATTCCCTTCAGCGGCAGCCTTCCAATATCCGTAAACCGCCTGGGGCGTCAGGATCGCATCACGGGCACAGGTCTCCAGCATCCGGGTCATGATCGGACGCAATTCCTGCCGGGCCCACACCTTGAATTCATCCAGGGTCCGGCCCTGCTTCCGGTATCCCCACTGTAACTGATAGAGCATGCGTTCATTGAGGTACGGCACCAGGGTTTTCAGCGAGACCTTCTCGATCACGCGCGCGCCCCAGAACGGCGGAGTCGGAATCGCGACCCCTTCAGCCAGTGCCAACCGCCGTGCCCGCGTGACAGCCTGATCCACCGGCCCGGTCGCGGCAGACGCCGCCTGACCCAGCACCCGCCGACGCGGGCCGCCGGTCTGGCCGGCACGCTTGGCCTGGAGCGCCGCGACATAGGTGTCAAACCCACCGCTCACCACCTTGTCCATCAAATGGAGGCCGTCAAAGGCATCCCCCGCATAGCCAACCCGCCCGCTGCCATAGGCCGCGACGCACTCTCCTTCCACATAGGCTCGGGTCAAGGCGGCGCCGCCCAGCAACACCGGCATGGTCAACCCGGCCCGCGTCATTTCTTCCAGATTGTCCTTCATAATCACGGTGGATTTGACCAACAGACCCGACATGCCAACCGCATTGGCCTGATGAGTCTGTGCCGCCTTGATGATCGCATCCACCGGCTGCTTGATGCCCAGGTTGATCACCCGATAGCCGTTGTTGGTGAGAATGATATCCACCAAATTCTTGCCGATATCGTGAACATCGCCTTTGACTGTGGCCAGAACCAGTGTTCCCTTGGCCTGATCATTGGCCTTTTCCAGATGAGGCTCCAGCCACGCCACCGCCGCCTTCATGGTTTCGGCGGATTGCAGCACAAACGGAAGCTGCATTTTACCCGACCCGAACAGCTCTCCCACCACTTTCATGCCGTCGAGCAGGAAGGTGTTGATGATGGCCAGAGGCGGGTGAACGGTCATGGCTTCGGCCAGATCGGCTTCCAGGCCGGTGCGATCGCCGTCGACGATCCGCAGCTTGAGCCGTTCCCCGACATCCGCCGGTCGTTCCCGCACCACCGCCTTGCCCTGGGTCCGACCGGCAAACAACGCCATGAAGGCCTGGAGTGGATCATAGCCCTCGCGCCGCCGATCAAAGATCAGGTCTTCGGCAGCCTCAACCTCTTCGGCAGGGATTTTGTGCAGCGGCATCAGCTTGGAAAGATGAACGATGGCGCCGGTCATCCCACGCCGCAGGGCGTGATCCAGGAAAACCGAGTTCAACACATGCCGCGCCGCCGGATTCAATCCGAACGAGACATTGGACAGCCCCAGGATGATCTGGCACTGGGGCATCTCCCGCGCGATAGCCTCGATGCCGTCCAGAGTCCAGGCGGCCAGCTTGCGGTCATCCTCGTTGCCGGTGGCAATGGTAAAGGTCAGTGGGTCGAACAGCAGGTCACTGGCGGGCAGGCCGTGACGGTTGACGGCAAAGTCGTAAAGCCGCCGGGCGATTTCCAACTTGCGCTCGACGGTTTTCGCCATGCCTTGTTCGTCGATGGTGAGGGCGATCACCGCCGCGCCGAACTTGCGGGCCAACTGAAGCCGACGGGCGGCGGTCTCCTCGCCATCCTCGAAATTGATCGAGTTGATCACCGCCTTGCCGCCGTAAAGCTGCAACGCCTGTTCCAACACCGTGTATTCGGTGGAGTCGATCACCAGCGGTGCCGTCACCGACGCAGACAACCGCTTGATCACCTCGTTCATCTCGGCGGCTTCGTCACGCCCCACAAAGGCGGTGCAAACATCCAGGGTGTGGCTGCCTTCCCGGACCTGCTCCCGCGCCATGGCCACGCAGCCGTCCCAGTCATGGGCCTGCTGATACTCCCGCCATTTCTTGGAGCCATTGGCGTTGCAGCGTTCACCGATGGACAGATAGGCGTTTTCCTGACGCAGTGAAACCGGGCTGTATAGCGAAGCCAGGGACGGCGTCCAAACAGGGCTCCGCCGGGCCGGGGTCGGGCGATACTGCCCCGCTGGCGCCAGACGGCGCAGCATGGCATCGGCAGCCTCGATATGTTCGATGTTGGTGCCGCAGCACCCACCGATCAGATTCACCCCATCCTCGGCGACAAACCGCTCCAGCCAGGTGGCCAAGTCGGCACCGCGCAGAGGATAACGGGTTTTGCCGTCCACCAATTCGGGCAAGCCGGCATTGGGCTGGACCGAAACCAGCCCCGGCCAGTTGGTACTAAGCCAACGCACATGCTCGGCCATTTCTCGAGGGCCGGTGGCGCAGTTCAGTCCCATCAACGGCACATCCAGGGCGTTGATGATGGTGGCCGCCGCCGGCAGGTCCGTGCCAACCAGCAGGGTTCCGGTGGTTTCGACGGTAATTTGGACAAAGATCGGCAGATCAAGGCCAGCTTCGGCCCGTGCGATCCGAGCGGCATTGACCGCAGCCTTGACCTGGAGCGGATCCTGGCAGGTTTCGATCAAAATGGCATCCACACCGCCCGCGATCAGCCCCCGACATTGCACCGCAAAGGAGTCTTCCAGGACCGGATAGGCCACATGCCCCAAGCTGGGCAGTCGGGTGCCGGGACCAATCGAGCCGACCACGAAACGGTCGCGGCCGTCGCCCTTGAACCGTTCGGCGGCCTCCCGAGCCACCTCACCCGCCGCTTTGTTGATCTCGAACGCTCGATCCTGCAACCCGAACTCGCCGAGCGTGATCGGCGAAGCGCCGAACGTATCGGTTTCGACCATATCGGCGCCAACTTTGTAATAGCCGGCGTGGATGTCCCGAACGATGTCCGGGCGCGACAGCACCAGGATATCGGTGCAGTTCTCGTGCCCCCAATAATCACGCTCGACATCAAGGTCCAAGGACTGAACCCGGCTGCCAAAGCCGCCGTCGCACAACAGAACACGGTCACGGAGAAGATCGAGGAGATGGGGCACGGGCGAATCTCTTATGATACGGTGGGGTAACTGGGCAGGTTGTTGAGCCAACCGCGCCAGATAGTCAATGGCCTCGGCATGATCGACCGGCCCGGCGTTCTGGTCAACACGGTTAAAAATGGGCTTTTTAGCGTGACAGGTCACCGGCGCCGAGCTAAACTCATGTCGTCGATGCGATTTAAATGGATTTCTTAGCATGACCACAAATGTCACCGATCTTATCGCGCTATTGATGGCCTGCGATTCTCGGTGGTCAATACAAAATCATAATTTTATTCTCTATATTGACGATACCGGATTTGAAAAGATTATCCCACATAATGGCATCGCATTTATGTTCGCTGGAAATGGCTATCTTAATTTAAAAATGGAAAGATTGGCTCAAATCAACGCCGAAGAGTGCAGCGAACCGGCCAACCACCGATGGCATTGCCGTTTGCATAATAAGCATGCCCACTGAGGATGTGGCCTTTGAATTCGGTCAGAACAGATATAATGATTATGCTCATTTTGCTGGCACCGACGCTCGTCCAGCCTATATTTGTTGGAATTATCATAAAATTGAATGCCTATCGGATCAATGAGTTAAGACGGCCCTACGTCGAACGGCGCGGTGAGAGGTAAACGCTTACGCCCGCGCTGCCTTAACACCTCGAATCTGTACATAAAGCTTCGGTCCATTATCAAGACCATTTATCAGCACATTGACGAGGACATGATTATGGCCATCCTGAATAATGTTAAGATCGGCACCAAGGTTGCGACCGGCATCGGGGCGTTGTTGATCTTGCTGCTTGTTGTCAGTGCCGGCGCTTATGAAGCCTTGAATGGCGCTCTGACCAACTTCACCGACTATCAAAACCTTGCACAGCAGAACAATGCGTTGGGCCGGATCCAGGCCAATATGCTGGAGGTCCGCCTGCGTGCCAATGACTTCTTACTGACCGGCGTTGAAGATGCCGCCAATGCGGTCAAAGACCGGGTTGCAGCGGCAACCGCCTTGGCCCAAGCCGCCGGAACGCTGTTTGAGAACAAGGCGACCCGGAATGCCATCGATGACATCGAAAAAAATCTGAAAGACTACGGCGCAACCTTTGCCCAAACCCACGACATCCAACGCCAACTCACCGAATTATTTTTGAGTATGAACCAGTTGGGACGGGATATCGGTAAAACTCTGACCGAAACCATGGAAAGCGCGCGCCATGACGGCGACAGCGACTCGGCGTTCTTGGCTGGCGAAGCGCTCCGCAGCATCCTGTTGGCCCAAAGTTACAGCAACAAATTTGTCCAGAGTCATACTGTGGGCGACGCCAACCAAACTGACCAGGAACTAGCCGCCGTTCGCGAGAAGATTAGTGCCCTAATCGCCACCGTCAAGACTCCCGAAAATCGCGATCGATGCGCTGCATTGACATCGACTCTTCAGCATTATCAAGATGCTTTCAGTGGGTTAAAGACCCATATCTTTGAACGCGATCGATTGGTTCAGGATACTCTTTATAAAATTGGCCCGGCGATTGCTCAAACCACTGAAGATATGAAAATCGCGAATATCAAGCTTCAAGACCAGTTGGGACCACAGGCCGGCGCGGAAATCCACCACGCCCTGACGACGACATTGGTGATTGCCGGCCTTGCCATCGCGGTTGGACTGGTGGTGGCCTTGGGGTTGACCGTGCTGATTGCGCGCCCGGTGGTGGCCATGACCGATGCCATGCGCCGTTTGGCGGCGGGCGATCATGGCGTCATCATTCCGGCTCGAGATCATCGCGATGAGATCGGGCGCATGGCCCAGGCGGTCCAAGTGTTCCAGGATAACGCCATTGAAGTCGAGCGCCTGAAGGCCGAGCGGGAGGCCCAGGCCCGGCGAACTGCCGACGACAAGAAGCAAGCCATGAACCAATTCGCTGACAGCTTTGAAAGCAGCATCAAAAGCGTCGTCGGCACCGTGTCCTCGGCTTCAACCGAAATGCGCGTCAATGCCGAAAGCCTGTCAACCATCGCCGAGGACACCAACCGCCAGTCGATGGCGGTGGCGACGGCGGCAGAACAAGCCTCGACCAATGTCCAAACCGTCGCGACCGCCGCCGAACAGTTGAGCGGCTCCATCGATGAAATCAGCCGCAAGGTCAACCAATCCTCGACCATCGCCAGTCAGGCGGTGAATGAGGCCGATCGCACCAATCAGGTGGTGGCGGGCTTGGTGGGAGCCGCCCAGAAGATCGGTGACGTGGTAAAACTGATTAACAGCATCGCCGCTCAGACCAATTTGCTGGCGTTGAACGCCACCATCGAGGCCGCGCGGGCCGGCGAGGCCGGTAAGGGCTTTGCCGTGGTGGCAAACGAGGTCAAGAGTTTAGCCACCCAGACCGGCAAAGCCACCGAAGAGATTTCAGGGCAAGTTGCCGAAATGCGCGCAGCGGCAACCGGAGCCGCCGAAGCCATTAAAGGCATCGGTGAGACCATTTTGCGGATCAACGAGATCATCACCACCATCGCCGCCGCCGTCGGAGAGCAGGCCGCCGCGACCCAGGATATTGCCCGCAACGTCCAGCAAGCGGCGTCTGGAACCCTCAAGGTTACAACCAACATCGGGGATGTCACCCGCGCCGCTGCCAAAACCGGAAGCCTGTCGGAGAAAGTCCTGGTGGCCGCCGAAAGCCTGCTGCGCGAATCCGGCAATCTTGGGCAGGCGGTGGATGGCTTTATCCTCAAGGTCCGAAGCGCATAACGACCGGCGAACCTGACGAATCGCGCGGGGCTCGGCCCCCCGCTTTTGCCCCCTCCCCGCTCCCGCAAGGATCAAGCCCTCATGACCGAACCCTCGCGCTCTGCCCTACTGGCAGGGATTCGCGCCGTCGCCCTGGAAGCCGGGGCCTTAATCCTGCGCTATTACACCGAAGGCGCTGAAAGTCACCTCAAGGCTGACGGAAGCCCCGTGACCGAAGCCGACCAAGCCGCCGAGGCTTTGATTCTGCCGGCTTTGGCCCAACTGCTGCCCGGCGTGCCGGCGGTCGCCGAAGAGGCCGCAGCGGCGGGGGCGGTGCCGAATGTCGGAGCGGGGCGCTTCTGGCTGGTGGACCCCCTCGACGGCACTAAGGAGTTCCTGAACCGCAACGGCGAGTTCACCGTCAATATCGCCCTGATCGAAGCCGGTCGGCCCGTGCTGGGCGTGGTCCTGGCGCCCGTCTTAGGCGACCTTTACGCCGGAGCCGAGGGCCTGGGGGCGGTGGTGTCACGAGCAGGCGGCGCGGATCATCCCATCACCGCCCGACCGGCTCCCGATGCGGACTGGATCGCGGTGGGCAGTCGGAGCCATGGCGACCAAGCCGCCGAAGCCCGGTACCTGGCCCGGTTTCCCGTGACCACCCGGCGGGCGCGAGGCAGTTCTTTGAAATTTTGCCTGGTAGCCGAGGGCCAAGCCGACATCTACCCCCGCTTTGGGCCGACCTGCGAGTGGGATACGGCTGCCGGGCACGCAGTGTTGTTGGCGGCGGGCGGACGCGTTGAAGTGCTCGACGAAACACCTTTGCAAAACCATGCCGCGACCAGACCGGAACTTGGTTATGGCAAACCCGGCTTCCTGAATCCTCCCTTCGTCGCACGCGGGCGAGACGCATGAGGGAAACAAGGCAAGATATTCCTTTGGTCCATAAAAGAGTGGTTCTAACCTGAAGCATTATAAATCACCAACCGAAGGATTGAACGGGAAAGCCCTGGGGATTCGAATCGTGACAATAATGGTGATACTGATCACCATGTCGTTTTATCCCTAGGGAACCTTGCGTCGGCAACAGAATGTAGGATATCCTCGGCGGCGGTCTCCAGATTGGGTGAGGATGGAATGCCCTATGGACTTCGGGAATGGTCAGTTGTTCCACGTCCCGTTGGACGCTTGGGTAATGGCCAGAGTGTTGACGGGGCAGTGGCCGCCCGAGGGACGCCTGATGTCCTTTATGTGAACAGCCCCCATCCACTCCGGTTGATCATGTGACATCGGTCACGATGACCTCGGCTATCGGCCATTACGGCTCCATCAGCGCCAACGGATGCTATGCTCCACTCCCTCTTCGATGGTTCGTTCCGCGCACGCACGCGCACATGGTCGAAGCGCAAGCTGTTCCTGTTTATCCTGACGATGGCCGCTGGCGTTGCGGGCGGGATCGCTTTACTGGTCCATTTGACGGTGTTGCGGCCCGCCGAAACGGAGATTCGGGTGGCCGTGGTGGCGCCGCTCAGTGGTCCAGAGCAGGCCCAGGGCGAGCAGATTCGACGCGGCGCGGCATTGTTCGTCGATCAGGTCAACCACGACGGGGGCGTGGGAGGCCGACCCCTCAGACTGCTGGCCTTTGACGACGAAAACACCCCAGAGGGCGCCCGACGCGCGGCGGCAGCCGCCGATGCTGCCGGCGTGGTCGGCGTGGTCGGGCATTGGTCGGCGGCAGCCGCAGCGGCAGCGGGAGAACTCTATCAGGCACACGGGCTGGCGGCTTTGTCCCTGGCAGCCGATGTGGATGCTGACGCCCCGGCTAATCCGTGGATGTTCAAAACCACAGGCAACCAGAGCTATGAAATCCGGTTTCTCGCCAACTATGTCCGAAATGTCATCGGTGAGAAGACGGTTTCGATCATCTATCAGGCCGGCGCCGACAACGAAGCCCTGATTCAGGCCTTCGACGAAGTGATGCGGCGGTTCGGAACCAAAACCCTGTATCGCTGGGACTATGACGGCGCGTCTCCCGATCTTGGCGACCGCTTGAAGGCGATCAGCGCCGACATTAAGGATAAGAAGCTGATCGGCAGCGTCCTGGTTCTGGGGGACGGCCTGAGCAGCGCGCGGGTGGTGGCGGCGCTGCGGCGGGACGGAATCAGCAACCGAGTGGTCGGTCCCCGCGTTTTAGCCACCAATGCCTTCCATGAGGCCCTTAAGGCCGAGTGGGGATCCGGCGCGCGTCCGATGGCTGACACCAGAGCGCCGGCATCGGTAGCATCGGCGTTTAATGGTATTGTGGTGACCACGCCCCTGCTGTTTGATACGGCGGGAGAATTGGCCCAAGGCTTCAAAAACGGCTACCAGAAGGCGCATCGTGGCGCTCCTGACTGGCTGGCCGCAGCCGGCTTTGACGCCATGCGCTCGTTGCTTTTCGCCCATGGGCGACCAGAGGCTCAATCCGCCAACCTGCCGCTTCAGGCATTTCGCACCCGGATCCGCGACCATTTGGCCGGACTCGGCCTGGAGCCGGACGGAGGAGGACAGGCCCGCCTGTCCGGGCTGTTCGGCCCCGTGGCGTTCGATGCCAAGGGCGCGACGACCTCTCAGATCATGATCGGGAATTATGACGGTGCCGATCTGGTCGCGGCGCTAACGCAGCTCTCGCCGATTCGGGAGGAAAATGTTGGGAATTATCTCGATGAACTGTTGGCCGGTCGGGCCCTCTACGCCAATGACCGATTCATGTATAAAACCAACGTCATCTATTCCGGCATCAAATTAGAGAAACTGTCAGACTTAGATATTCAGTCAAAAACTGTTCGCCTTGACTTTGTGATATGGTTCCGGTGGCGTGGGGCACTTGAGCCTCAGGATATTGTCTTTACAAATGCCGCCGAGCCGATCAAGTTGGATAAGCCGGACAGAGAGGTTCATGCCGGCGATACCACCTACCGAATGTATCGGGCCGGTGGCCGTTTCTTCATGAATTATTCCGATGTCGAGCGGGCTTATGGGACTCAGGTGGTCGGCATTGCCTTTCATCACCGAACCCTCAGTCGCGACAACCTGATGTATGTCAGCGATATTCTGGGGCTGGACCTAGATAGCGGCTCGACCCTGGCCGAGCAGATGCTGACCTCGAATCTGGTGCTGGCCCCAGACTCCGGAGGCAGCAGCGACACGTCGCTGCTACGGACTCTGTCGAGGCTGCTGGGCAGCGGAGGCAACAGCATCACCGACCCTCTGATCGCAGCCATGAGCCGGTCACGGGTGTTGGCCGGGGTTAACGGCTGGCGGCTGGAACGGGCCTGGATTTCCCAAGATCTATCCCGGCGCGGCGCCGAAGGCGACCCTGCGTTCGTCGGTTTTGGCAAACCCCAGTCGGAATTCTCCCAACTTGATCTCGGCGTTCAGCTCCAACCCGACCAGATCGATCCTCGAGACTTTATTTCGTCTGACTGGTTTGTGATCCTGGCCATCTTCTCCTTCGTGGGAGCGGTGGTGGCCTCCTTGCTTGATCGCAAAGACCGGGGCCAATTCTGGCGGATGCAGACCTTGGGCCTGCGCATCGTTACGTGGCCGGTCCTGCTGATGTCCGCCGGAAATCTTGGGTTGGACTACGGGGTTCAGCATTTCAGCACCGCTACCGTTGATAGCATCGTTTTGGTCTACAGCGCCTTGTGGTGGCTGGTACCCGCGCGGCTGATGGCCATTTCGGTCGAGCGGTTTCTATGGGTGCCCTTAGAAATTCGCACAGGCCGCAAAGTCCCTGCCATTATCCGGGCCGTGGTGGCGCTGGTGATTTACCTGTTTGCCTTCTTTGGCGTGGTGGCCTTCGTCATGGGCAAAACCGTAACCAGCCTACTGGCGACATCGGGGTTGTTAGCCATGATCATCGGGTTGGCGGTTCAGGCCAACATCGCCAACGTCTTCTCCGGGATCGTGCTCAATATCGAACGCCCCTTCCAGGTCGGCGACTACATCAAGTTAAATGCCAATGTCATGGGGCAGGTGATCGATATCACCTGGAGGACCACCCGAATTCGTCATCTGGAAGGTCAACTTGTCTGCTTGGCTAACTCCAAAGTATCAGAATCCGAGATTCATAACTTTAGTGACGTTTCGGATAACTTTATCCGCTTGCAATTGCTCTTGGATCCGCGCTATGACCCCGAAAAGGTGCGTTCTCTGATTCGAGAGGCCCTTGATAGTTTCGACATTTTCATCAATCTCACTAGCAATTATTTCGGCCCCGATGCCCAGTTCAAGGGCGTCGAGTGCTCGAACGGCATGTGGGTGGCGCGCTATCGGGTCAAATTTCAGGCTCGGAAGGGCAATGACGAAAATCAGGTGATTAACGCGGTTCTGGCGCGCATTTGGAAGCGGTTCCAGGCGGAAGGCATCGAATGGAGCAACGCCGGTGACGCCGTGCGACAAGAGGAGACGGCTCCGAAGCCGGCCCTGCTGGCCTACACCTCTCCGATGGTAAGCGGCGGGGATCCGTCTCATGGCGAGCTGTCTCACTCGGATGGATAACCACCGCATCAGGGCTCGATGATATGATACCGGCGAGCCATAACGCTGACACAGTGCCGGTACCGGGCCGCGACGGCGGTCCCGCGCGCCCGTGGACGCGGGGCCAAGGGCGCGGATGCGCCCGCCCGGCGCCTGAGGGCCGCTTTAATGTATCAACATTAAAGCTCGATGATATGAGAGGGGCACTGTGCGGGAACTGATCGCGCGGATGGCCGGCAATCCGTCGGCAACAGCCTATTTGCTGGTGGCGTCCCTGCTGGCCAACCTGCTGGGGTTGGCGTCGTCGCTCTATGTCATTTTGGTGCTGAATCGATATGTGAGCTATGGGGTAACGGCAACGCTGATCTCCCTGACCAGCGGGGTGGTCATCGTCATCCTCGCCGAGGCCCTGTTCCGGCGGTTGCGGTTGCGGCTGGCCACGGAGATCGTCGGCAGCTCTGACGAGCGGCTGGCCACTGGCGTCTATGGCCTGTTTCTCACCATGCCCATGACCATGCTGGAGCAGCGGTCTCCAGGAGAACGCGTGGCCTTAGCACGGGGAGTCGAGCGGGCCGAACGGGCCTTGGGCGCGCCCAATTTGGCGGCGTTGGCCGATCTGCCCTTCTCTTTGCTGTTCCTGGTGGCACTGGCGTTGCTGTCACCGCCCCTAGCGGGGATTGCGACGGGGTTTTGTTTGGCCTCTTTGGTGGTGGCGTGGAACGGCCAACGTCGCCTCGTCGGGCCGATCCGAACCCTGACCGGCTGGGACGAGCGGATTGATGCCCTGGTCTCGGCGACCCTGGTTGCCGGCGATACCGTCCGACAGTTCGGTGGAGCCAGTCTGCTGCTGGAGCGGTGGCGGGTAGCCACCGCTCAGGCCCGCAGCATTCGCGGCACACTCGCCCTGTCCCAGGCCGACAGCGCCCAGTGGGGGCAGACGCTGCAAGCCTTGATGGGAGTGACGGTGATCTGCGTCGGCGCGGTGCTGGTGGTTCAGGGACAGTTGGATGTGGGCGCACTGATCGGGGCCAATCTGATTGCGGCGCGGGCGCTGGCTCCGCTGACCCGACTGATCCCGCTGGGGGAAGCCCTGAAAAGCGCCGAGCAAAGTTTAGCCGGAGCCCGCCGTTTCGCCGAAACCGGAGCGCGGCCCGAGGGGCGCAAGCACGTCCCCGGCTGGTCCGGGCGTTTGGTGCTCCGCGATCTTGGTTTGGCCTTTCCTGGGATTCAGCTCTTTTCCCGCCTTAATGTGGCCCTTGAACCGGGCGGGGTGTTGGTGATCACCGGGCGCAACGGAACCGGCAAATCCAGTTTGCTGCGCCTGATCGCCGGATTGACTGATCCATCCCATGGCCAAATTCTAGTGGACGGCGTTGACCTGCGCCAGATCGCCCCCGATTGGTGGCGGCGTCAGGTGGCTTATCTGCCCCAGGATCCGCTGTTCCTTGACGGTAGTGTTCGTGAAAATCTGTTGGCGGCCCAGCCCGACGCTACCGAGGCGGAATTGGAACGATGCCTCGCGGCCGCCGGACTCCGTTCCTTCATCGATCGTCATCCGGCGGGACTGGATCAGCATCTGGCCGGCGGTGGCACCAACCTCGCTCCCGGCTTGCGCCGCCGCTTGGGGTTGGCACGGGCCATGTTGATCAATGGCCCTCTGGTGCTGTTGGACGAGCCTTCGGAAGGGCTCGACCGCGAAGGCGTCGAGGCGGTTTATACCCTGCTGATGGAGATGGCCAGACAGGGACGAACCCTGATCGTGGTCAGTCATGATCCGGTGATCCTGCGCGGCGCCCGGTTGGTGCTGCGCTTTGATGGAGGCGAGCCGGAAGTGATTCGGGCCGGGCCGGCTCAGGCGGTGGTGGCGCCGAGCGGAGAGACGCCATGACTCAATCAAAGGCTGTTTCCGCTGTTGTTCAGACGCCGCCAGAGCGCCGTGCGGAACGCCATTTCTTGCTGGCCTGCCTGGGGCTGGTGGTGGCGTTCGTACTGTGGGCGGTCTTCGCGCCGCTGGATGTGGTGAGCAACGCACAAGGCGAGGTGGTGCCGGCCAGCCGGTTAAAGGCGGTGCAACATCTGGAAGGGGGGATCGTCAAGGATATCTTGGTGGAAGAAGGGGCGATGGTGTCCAGGGGTGAGCCCTTGATCCGACTGGACCCGATTCGCGCCCTGGCCGAAGCCGAAGAGGTTCGCAGCCATCTGACCGGGTTGCGCATCGATGCGACCCGACTGACCGCCGAAATCGAGGGGCAGGAGACTCTGCAAATTCCAACAGACCTGGAACAGGCAGCTCCGGCTCGGGCGGCCCAAGCGCGAGAGATTTTCGACACGCGCCGCCGACGCTTCAGCCACGATATCAAGACCCAGGAAAGTCTGGTGGCCCAACGCGAGGGCGATCTGCGCGAATTATCCCTGCGGAGCGGCAACAATGAAAAGACCCTGGCCATCGTATCGAGCGAGGTTGAGATCAGCGCCAATCTGTTGCACAGCGATCTGACTAGCCGTATGGCGCATCTGGAGTTTCTGCGCCAACAGCAAAGTTTGCGGACCCTCATCGAAGGGGATCGCAACGCCATTCCTCGCGCCGAAGCGGCCCTGCGCGAGGCGCATGAGCGTTTGGCGTCGCTGAAGGAATCCGTCATCGAACAGGACCGTTCCGATCTGGCCACAGCCCAGCAACAGATCAACGAATTGTCCCAACGGGCGCTCAGACTGGACAATGTGCAGGAAAGGACCGTGCTGCGAGCGCCGGTCGACGGAATCGTCAAGACCTTGGGCGTAACCACTGAAGGCGGCGTCATTCAGCCGGGCCAGATCGTGGCTGAAATCGTGCCGATTGAGGATCGCCTGGTCATCGAGGCCCGCTTGCCGATCCAAGACATTGGCTTCGTCCATTCCGGTCAGGCCGCGCGGGTGACTTTGGCCAGCGCCGAAGCCACTCTGTTCGGGCATCTGGACGGCACCGTAATTCGGGTCAGCCCCGACGCGGTGGCCACCACCGGAGCCGCCGGCAGCACATCCTTTTACCGGGTGCGGATTGAAACCCAACAAAACCAATTCACCGCCGGAGACCAGACCTTTCGACTCTATCCGGGTATGCAAGTTCTGTGCAGCGTCAAGGTTGGCACCCGGACAGTTTTTGAGTATTTGGTCAGTCCCTGGTTCCGATCCCTTCGCTTTGCGTTCCAAGAGAGATAGTGCCAATGTTCCCCGGCTTTTTCCGGTGCTGGTGTGTTGTAGCCCTTGGCTTTAGCCTTGGCCTAGCCCTGGCCGCGATCGGCCAGTCCGGGCAAGCCAAAGCCGAAGATATCCATCAGGCCTTAGAGCGTCTGTTGGTCGAGCATCAGTTGGTAGCAGCGGCACGGGCGGATCTGGCGGGAGCGAAAGCCGCTGCTTCCGGTGCGCGCAGTGCTTGGTATCCCGATTTGGTGTTCAATTCTTCGGTCGGCCACCAGACCATGAGCTATACCAACGCCACCGCCGCAACCGCGCTGGATACCCATGGCGTAACATTTGGCCTTCGTCAAACCTTGTGGGATTTCGGGGCTATTGATGCCAGCATTGACAAGGCTGACATGACCATTCGCCAGTCCGAGGCCAGTTTAGCCCAGGCTATCCAGGATCTGTTGCTGGAGGGACTGACGGCTTACGTCAATCTCGACCGAGCGCGGCGAACCGTGAAATTCGCCGAGCAATCCGTTGCCAATGTCCAGCACCAAACCGGCCTGGAACAAAGCATGGTCGAAATGGGCGGCGGCTTTACCTCGGATGTGCTTCAGGCCAAAAGCCAGCTTGCCGGCGCCCAAGCCCGGCTGGTGCGCGCCCAGGGGGCACTGGTTAATACCATCAACCGTTATCGAGCGGTGTTCGGCCATGCTCCGCCAGACGTTCCGGCAGAAACGCCGCCGGATGATCCGTCTGATCAAATCTCCATTGCCTTCGATCTCCTGCCCGCGTCCCTGCCGGTGGCCGTCAGTTTCGCGCTGACTCACAACAGCCAATTGGAGGTCGCCCACATGACTGCCGATATCGCTCATGCCGAGATTGAGCGGTTAGAGTCGTCCGGGCTTTACCCCAACATCCACGCTTCGGCGCAGTATATTCAAGAGCATAACCCGGATGGCATCATCGGTGGCCGCAGCCAAGAAGTGGTCAAGGTCGAAATGACCTATCAGTTCAACACCGGCCTTGGCACCTTCGACGCATTGGACGCCGCCCACCACACCGCCCAATCAGCGGATGATAAATACGCCAATCTGCATGATGTGATCGAGGAACAGGTGCGCAATGCGTGGCAAAACTTGGACAGTGCCCGGGAAAATGCCCGTTTTCTGGAAAATCAGGTCCATATCGGCAGCGAATTCTTGAGATTGGCGCGGGAAGAACGGGTTCAGGGGCGGCGCTCCTTGATCGATGTGCTCTCGGGCGAAACCTCCCTGATCAACGCCCAAAGCGACGTCGTTTCCGCCAACGCCGATGTCGCCATCGCCGCCTTCACCCTCTTGCGCGCCACCGGCCAACTAGACCCCGCGATCATTCGGTGATACCGGCGAGCCCCGACACCGACACAGTGTCGATCCTCGGGCCGCGACGGCGGCCCTGTGTCTTCGTGGACGCGAAGCCCCAGGTGGTGGACTCTAGGGGAGCGCGGACGCGCCCGCCCGGCGTCTGAGGACCGCTTTAATACCAACGGCCCTAGACAATGATCCGTGCCGTTGGTATCGGCGGCGACCGCCGCCGCGCGCCCCATGGCGCGAAGCCAAGGGCGCGGATGCGCCCGCCCGGCGTCTGAGGGCAGCCTTGATGAGTCACCATCAAGGCCCGATGGTATGACACATCGCCGGTCCTCGGGCCGCGACGGCGGCCCCGCGTCCTCGTGGACGCGAAGCCAAGGGCGCGGATGCGCCCGCCCGGCGTCTGAGGGCAGCCTTGATGAGTCACCATCAAGGCCCGATGGTATGATAGCGGATTCTTTCGCCGGATTCCCCGCTCGGGCTACGTTTGACTCTTGCCTTTGGCGCCTCCGGTCTTTACAAACAAGCCAGCCCTTGTGTCGGGCGCTGCCTTAGCTCAGTTGGTAGAGCAGCTGATTCGTAATCAGCAGGCCCGCGGTTCGAGTCCGCGAGGCAGCACCAGTTTTTCAAGGGGCGTGGATTGGATGGACAGACGACAGTGGATAGCCGTTTGGCGGCTATCTGAATGCCGTCGTTCGTCCTGGTTTAGAGGTGCCGCCAAATCACCCGCACCGGAACGCCGAGCACCGCCTCGATTTCTTCTCGTTCGAACGATTCAAGGTCGGCCCCTCGGCAATTAATTTCCATGGTGACGCAGGCGAAGCCCTGCCGGTCTTCAAAGTCGAGGTCGTTGAAGGATGTCGAGCGGGCGCAGCATGGTGTCGTTATCACCAAATCTTGTTGCCCACGCTCCTCCCTGTACCTTAACTCTTCGAAAAACCAACTCTCGATATCGGCGGCGCAGAATGGGCAGAACACGCCCCCCGCACTTTCCGCAGCCCAGATGAATTCTGGTTTATCAAAAAATTCCAGTTCTGGCTCGTAGCCCGTTCGCAGTTCACAGAGGCGATCCAAGGCGGCTTGGCAACGCTCTTCCGAGGGTTTGGCAAACGGATCCATTGGTATGATGATCATGAAATGGTCTGACATGACCTACCATTGATGCTCGGCTTGCCCTATCGCTGAATACCCGTTATACACATAACAATCTAACGATTCAAGGGTTACACCGGTTGAGGGGGGGCCATGAACTACGCTGGTGCCGTCACCATCGAAGCGAATTGGCGGGGGAGGAGAGAAGATAGCGCTTCGACAGCGGCACGTCTGGCGGCGGCGCTATCTCAATTAGAGACAATATCACCATCATTTCGCGGCTGGCACCGTCAGGGAATGCGCAACCGGTCTGCGGTACCATTGTTAATTACGATGCCGCCACAGATTACCGAGCTTCGCAACTGGGTCGATGAAAATAGAACATATGATAAGCGCGACGGACGAAAGACACATGTCGGCTATATGCTCAGCGCGAATGTCTGTGAGACTCTAGACTTTTCGGCAAGATTTACATTATTGGATAATTTTGACGATGAATATATGTGGCTGATCAAAAAGTTCGTTCTCACCATGGATGTTCCCAAGGTTAACCCTGAGCGCCTTTGCCGGATTGTCCGTCCGGGATTGCTGGCCCTGGTCATGGCATGGGACCCTGAATGGGCTGCGGTTGCACCAAGCAATTACGATTCGGGACAATCCGTCGAAAACGCCACATTTTTGAACTATCCAGGCGGATGGATGGTCTATTTGGACCGAGAGCGAGCGGAGCGCATCGCTGAGCCTCGAGATGTGGTGGTCGAGAGACTACAGAACGGAGGCATTCTGCTGACCGCCACGGAGGAGTTGTTCGATGTTCGCGCCAACGCGGCCCATCGAGCCGCAGCCAACCGTATTCAGGACGCGCTGGCACCGCTTAATGTCGGCGCTCTGACCGTCGAACGCCCAATAATATTGGAGAGTTGATCCGCAGTCGGTGACGAAAGTTCATTGGAGACGGTAGTGCACGGAAAATACACGTCGGAAAATCTGCGAGCTACCTTATTGAAACTCATGAATAATCAAGGTCACTGATCCTCTTCGTAATCAGCAGGCCCGCGGTTCGAGTCCGCGAGGCAGCACCAGTCTTCCAAGCGATGAACGATCCCGGCAGAAAGTCTCCACAGAGAGCCGGTCTGTAGCGGCTCCGCTGGGAGAGGCGTTTGCCGCCTATTGTGTCGGGGTCCGCGTTTCATGATCGGATCCGCGCTTGGTTGTACCATCGAGCCCTGATACTGACACATCGCCGGTCCTCGGGCCGCGACGGCGGCCCCGCGCGCCCATGTGCGTCAAACTGTCGCACCGAATACGGAAAAGCAGTTTTTTAAGAAAAATCATGGAAACTCGTCCACTGGATTCACTTTCTCCACAACCTGTTGAACATCAATAGGTTGGCCTTCATGCGGCCTGGATGGCCGTGCGATCTTGCGATCTCGCCGTTTTGGTTAGGTTGGCTGAATGGGCAGCTCCGCCCTACGTTAATCTTTTTTGAGGGACGTGCTTTTTGTAATAATTTTTAGCTAATAATTTCCCTTAATTATATTAATTTAGTGATCGATGGGGCGGTAAACAACGAAATCTTGGAGGGTCGATATGAAAATAGCGCAGTTATCACTACTGGTTGCCACCTTCGGCCTTTTCGTGACTGAAGCAAGTGCCCAACAGGTGAGTTACAAGATGGGCTATATTCTTTCACGCGAATCCCAACTGGGCGCTGGGGCGACGGTCTTTGCGGACGAGGTTGCGAAGCGAACCGGCGGCCGGATCACGATTGAGCAACAGCCAAACGCCGTCTTAGGCGGCGAAGTCGAAATGCTGAAGGGAATGCAGGTTGGCACTGTCGATATGGCATTCATCACAGGCGCACCATTACCGAACATTGTTCCAGAGGCTGGTGTTTTCAACATCCCATTCATCTTTCGGGATGCCAACCATGCTCACGCGGTTCTTGATGGCCCAATCGGACAGTCTTATCTTGAAAAATTCAAGGAAAAAGATTTGGTGGCATTGGCCTGGGGCGAAAACGGCCTGCGACACCTTACGAACTCCAAGCATCCGATTGCACATCCCGACGATCTGAAGGGGTTAAAGCTACGCCTTCCGCAATCAGAAGTTATGCTCATAGGCTTCAAAGCCCTTGGCGCGGACGTTGCTACTCTTCCATTCCCTAAACTCTACGAAGCATTGCAGTCTGGAACATTTGATGGGCAAGAAAATCCAATCGCAACCATTTTATCGTCAAAATTCTCGCAGGTTCAAAAACATCTGACCCTCTCAGGACATGTCTACGATCCTGCCGTGATCTTGATTTCCAGTGATAACTGGAACGATTTGAAGGAAAACGACCGCACGGCCCTGATCGAAGCCGCAAAAGCAGGTGCCAAAGCTTCGCGAGATTTTGCCGCCGAAGCGGAACGAAAAGGGGTCGAGACTCTGCGTCAGCAGGGCATGGACGTGGTTGAGAGCATCGATCGTGCCCAGTTTAGCGCCGCGCTCCAGGCGGTGCGCCCGGACTATGAAAAGATGTTCGGGGCCACGATCATCAAGCAGATCGAAGAGACCAAATAGGCATCAACGGCCCTGGTGGCGCAGATCGAAACCGGCTGTCGCCACCAGGGCCAGTGACTCGCTGACAAGGCGAATGGGAACCATGAAAGTCTGGAACCGGCTGGGTGTCAGCCAAAAAATCGGTCTCGGTTTGGGTGTGATCGTGTTGTTCTTGGCCGGTGTCAGCGGGGTAGCGTGGGTCAATCTAGCCACCATCGATGCCGCCGCCAGTATCGTCACAGGCAAGATTGACGAGACTCAGGCTGCGGAGACGTTGAAGGCAAATCTCCTCGACTCGGAGACTCTGGTCACGGCCTATACCCTGACCGAGTCCGATGGCGACTTGGTAGCCGCCAAAGCAGGATTGGATCGCCTGAAGAACCGATGGGATGCGACGTCCGCATCTGCCGCCTTAACTGGCGTCAATGGCGCAGAATTGACTCAGTCCTATCGAGCTTATGACGCTGCCGCACGCAGCACCATGGACGCCATTGGAAATCGTAAGGGCAGTTCCGAAGATTTTACCCAGGCCGCCACTGCGATCACAACCACAACCGCCGCAGTCGTGACCACCCTGTTTCGGGAGAATCGCATGGATGTCCTTCCGATCGGAACCAAACTGAACGACATCCCTCAGGCCGGAACCGTGGCCGTGGCCCGCTACCTTGCCACCCGGAATCCCGCCTACGCCGACACCGCCAAACAATTAGTCAGCAGTCTGAGCGACTCCATCGAGGCGCTCCGGACTGCGGCAGCGACCTCCGAACGGATACAAAAGGTTCTCAGGGTGCTGACGCCACAAATTGCCGCCTATTCACAGGCGATCGACGCCCTGATTGCCGCCACCGACGCATCAGGCAAGACCCGCGCCGAGCGAAAAGTAACCTTCAGCCACCTGCTGACCCTGATCGCCGCCCTGAACCAGACCGAAATCGGCGAACAGACCGCCGCCGTAACGACCATGCACAAGGCGGTGACGCAGTCCCGAACCACCATTGGTGTGCTTTCGTTGATCGCTCTCCTGGTTGCCGGGTTTGCCTCAAAAGCCCTGGGGCAATCCATTGTGACGGCGCTGCTTAAGCTGGAACCGGTGATGCACCGGCTCGCCCATGGCAACCTCGCCGTGGAAATTCCCAGTCAGGACCGTCCCGACGAGATTGGAATGATGGCACGGGCGGTACACGTCTTCAAAGACAACATGATCAAGGCTGCGGGCCATGCGGAACAGGAACGAGCCGAGCAGGAGGCACGCGAACGGCATATCGAGCGCATTATGGCCGACATCCGGCAGATTACCGCCGCCATTAACGAGATTAACGCCGCCGTCGCCCAAATCGCCGATGGTGCACAGACTCAAGCCAACGCGATCCGCCAAATCGCCGTCGGCATCCGACAGACGGCTCACGCCATCGACGACGTCTCGACCCACGCCACCACCTCCAGCACTCACGCCCGAGAGGCTGCGGCCTTGGTCGAGGGCGGGCGCTCCAACGTCGCCGGCATGCTCGGGTCGGTTCATGCCATCGCCGCCAACGCCAAGGAAATCTCCCGGATTACCGTCGTCATCGGTCGGATCGCGACACAGACCAATATGCTGTCGCTCAATGCCGCGATTGAGGCTGCGCGGGCGGGCGAGGCCGGCAAGGGCTTTGCCGTCGTCGCCGAAGAAGTCGGTAAGTTAGCCGAACATTCCGGGCGCTCGGCCTCGGACATCGACATCCTGGTCGAAAAGGCCCGAACCGAAACCGCCCAAGGCGTCAAGAAGGCCAGCGCGGTCGGCGCGAACATGGACCGGATCGCCCATGTCGTCAGTGAAAGCGATCAGATGGCCGCAAGCATTGCCACAGCCATGGCCCAGCAAAGCGCGGCGGTGGAAGAAATCCGCTCCCGCATCGCCGAACTGGCGCAGATCGGCGAAAGCAACGCGACCGCTGCGGAAGAGGTCACGGCAACCATGGTCGAGCTGTCACGTCTGGCCAACCAAACCATGAGTGCGATGGACCAGTTCCGACTCTAGCCAATCGGTGGGCCGAGCTTGCCCTATGGGCGTCCCTACAATCCGCTGATACCAACGCCCTAGACAATGATCCGTGCCGTTGGTATCGGCGGCGACCGCCGTCGCGCGCCCCATGGCGCGAAGCCAAGGGCGCGGATGCGCCCGCCCGGCGTCTGAGGGCGCCGCAGACGTGTCAACGTCCAAGGCCGTTGGTATCCCGGCGGCGACCGCCGCCGCGCGCCCCATGGCGCAAAGCCAAGGGCGCGGATGCGCCCGCCCGGCGTCTGAGGGCGCCGCAGACGTGTCAACGTCCAAGGCCGTTGGTATCCCGGCGGCGACCGCCGCCGCGCGCCCCATGGCGCGAAGCCAAGGGCGCGGATGCGCCCGCCCGGCGTCTGAGGGCAGCCTTGATGAGTCACCATCAAGGCCCGATGGTATGAGACGGCGCCCTCGTGAGGCGCCGCATATTTAACACAAAACCACTGTGCAGGCGCACCGCCTTACGCCCATTGACATAGTAGATTTATGGTGTATTGTCATCTTCATTGTCAGGGGTACCGGGACTGAGGCTCGGCGGCGGGGGTCTGTTGCGCACGGCCTCGGAAGGAGGTCAGTTTGCCCAAAAAGCTGCGAAGCGTCCGAAGCAGCCATCCGGCCGCCATCGCGAAGAAACAAGCCGCGCGCAAGATCAGCCTCCTGCGCCGTCTCGAATCGTCCCTGGCTAACGCGTATTTCCCCGAAAAACCCCAGTGCTGTTGTCCGACCGGCAACACATAGACGTGTCGCCCGGCCTGATCGTGACCGCGACGACGGCCCCGCGTCCTCGTGGACGCGAAGCCCCAGTGTGTGGACTCTAGGGGGCGCGGATGCGCCCGCCCGGCGTCTGAGGGTAGCCTTGATGAGTCAGCATCAAGGCCCGATGGTATCACATGCGGGCCCTTGCGGTGTTGTGATGGATCGTCGCCAAGCCACGGGTCTTTTGAATCCTTCAAGTTTCACAAATGGTTAACTCGTTTCAAACCCGTGGCTCGGGTTATCCTAAACTTGTTGCGAATTTGCACAGTGGCAAAACGTCCGTGCGAAGCGCCAACGGAACCATCAGGAGATCGCCATGATTGGCATTCTGACCCGGAGTCTCATGGTCCGAACGATAGCTCCCATCTGCGTGCTGCTATCGGCGACCATCGCGCTTGCCGTGATCGGGGCGGTCTATGTCACCACCCAAGATAGCCGCCGCGCACTCGACGATCGCGCCCGTCTTTCGGTGGCGATGTTGTCCGGCGGCGCGGGCGAGGCACTCTGGAATATCGACACCAACGCGGCCCGGACACTTCTGGCACCGTTGGCCCAAGACCCCGACTATGCAGGCAGTATCCTGTTCGATCAGGGCGGCAAAATCTTCGCCCAGGACGGCCACACCACGGCTTCGGCCAGCAAACTGATTGTTGAACGGGCCCCAATTTACCGAACGACGGCAAAAGGAGAGTCAAAGCCGATCGGCACTCTCGAATTGCGTATGACCTCGACACGCGCCCAAGAAGAAGTAGCTGGGCGTGCCTGGACCATCGTAGCCTTTGGTTTCGGCATTCTAGCCCTAGTCTGCGGCGCCTTGGCCTTGATTGTCCGCAGCGTAACCGGACCAATTCTAGACCTTGATCGCGCCATGGGCGCACTCGCGAACGGTGACCACGATGTGACGGTGCCCGCCCTCAACCGCTCTGATGAGGTTGGGCGAATGGCAGCGACGGTCGAGGTCTTTAAGGCTCATGCCATTGCCAAGGTGCGCCTGGAAGCCGAACAGGAAACCCTGAAGCAGCAGGCCGAACAGGAGCGCAAACGCTCGTTGCACCAAGTCGCGGAAACCTTCGACGCCGAGGTCAAGACCGTTCTCACTGCGGCTTCGCACACCGCTCACGAAATGAGCCACTCATCCCGGATCGTCGCCGGGACCGCCGAGGACAATACGCGACTCAGTTCGGCAGCGGCCACGATTGCCGATCAGGTTAGCGCCAACGTGCAAACCGTGTCGACCGCCGTTGAGGAACTCGCCGCCTCAATCCGGGAAATCAGCCGGCAGGCGCAAGCCTCCAATCAGGTTGTCGATGCCGCCAAAACCCGAACCGATCAGACCATCGCGTTGGTATCCGGCCTCGTCGCCGGGGCCGCCCGAATCGGCGATGTGGTGACCCTGATTACCAGTATCGCCTCCCAAACCAACCTGCTGGCGCTCAACGCCACCATCGAGGCTGCACGGGCCGGAGAGGCCGGAAAAGGCTTTGCCGTGGTGGCCAACGAGGTCAAGAGCCTCGCCAACCAAACCGCCAAGGCCACCGAGGAGATTTCCAGTCAGGTTCAAGCCATCCAGACCTCGACCCAGGCCGCCGCTGCGGAGATTCATCATATTACCGGGGTGATCGGCACGATCAGCGAAATCAGCGCCGCGATCGCCTCGGCCGTTGAACAGCAAAACGCGGCCACCAACGAAATCAACCGTGCCCTCTTCGACGCCGCCCAAGGTTCAGCCAGCCTAGAGCAAACCGTCAAGGGCGTGGCCGGAGCGGCGCAACGCAATGGCGAAGCCGCCGACGTTCTACTCGGCGCTGTTGACAGTCTTGATCAACGGTTTGGGAAACTCCGCGACCAAGTCGATCACTTTCTTGGTGAACTCACCGCCGCCTGATCATCCAGCTTATCGGCCTTCATAAATGAAGAATAGTGCCTAATATTGAGGAAATGGCTCTCATGACCAGATATATCCTATCGGTAGCGACCCTTCTTATTGGCTTAACATCGCCGGCTTGGGCCGATGACAAGTCGATTACGCTTGCCCTCTACCCGATTCCCGTGATGGTGGTCGATGCCAATACGGGTGTTTTTGTCGATCTGGCGAAAGAGCTGGCAAAGCGGGCTCATATCACAGTGTCCATTGATGTTGTTCCGCCTAAGCGGGCGGTTGATAGCTTCGAGCATGGCGATGTCGATGCTCTGTTGCCGGCGCTTGAGGTCTTGTTAAGCAAGCCTTACGTTCCATCCGATCCTATTTACGTCAAAAGGGACTTTGTTTTCGCCAAATCGGATCATCCCGTCTGGACCACCGTTGATACCCTTGCCGGAAAGCGGGTGGGAATCACGCTTGGCTACCCCTATGCCAATGAAATTGTGAATAGCACCACCTTTTCTCTGGAAAGTGCCGCGACCGATGAAATCAATTTCGCCAAGTTGGACGCTGGGCGCATTGACGCCTTCGTTGTTGAAGAGAAAACCGGCTTGGGGGCTCTGCGGGCGGCTGGACTGAAGGGCATTACTTATGATCCGGCGGTTCCGGTGTCGCAACAGAATGTCTTTTTCGCCTTCCAGGACTCACCGGAAGGACACAGCCTAGCCGCCGCGTTTTCTGCGGCGTTAGCCACAATGAAAGCAGACGGCACCTTCGCCCAACAGCTGGCACATGCCGAACAACCATAGACCACAGAGGCGTCCATCCCAAAGCAGGTCAGTGCCGACGCCCGATTCCCGCCCGTATCGGCACGACCCGCAAGGATGCTACGCACAAAGCGACCACGGCGATAGCCAAAAACCACGGCGTCATCGTGATCGAAGATCTGAACGTGCGGGGCATGATGGCCAATGATAAACTATCAAGGGCCATCGCCGATGTTGGCTTGCACGAATTCCGGCGGCAGATCGACTACAAGACCAAACTAAACGGTTCTCGAATTGTCGTGGCCGACCGCTGGTATCCTTCGAGCAAGGCCTGTTCGGCGTGAAAATACAAGATGGACATCTTGCCGTTGTCGGTGCGAGACTGGACGTGTCCGGCCTGTGGCTGCGGGCGCGATCGAGACCTGAACGCAGCGAAGACCCTCGTGAAATTGGCCGTGATACCATCGAGCCTTGATGGTGACTCATCAAGGCTGCCCTCAGACGCCGGGCGGGCGCATCCGCGCCCTTGGCTTCGCGTCCACGAGGACGCGGGGCCACCGTCGCGGCCCGATACCGGCGATGTGTCAGTATCAGGGCTCGCCGGTATCAGACGCCGGGCGGGCGCATCCGCGCCCCCTAGAGTCCACACACTGCGGCCTCTCGTCTGCAAGAGGCGCTGGCGCCGCTGAATACGGGCTCCTTGACCGTCGAGCGCCCAATATTGGTAATGTGATCGCCGCAGCATGACGGGCCAGCTTCCAAGAGGCTCTGTGCGAAGACAAGATCAGATGGGTGAAACCATGCAAAATGTCGAACGGCGATCCATGCGGGAGCGTTGGGAAGAAGCCCATGCGGACGCACGTTTCAGGCCGGCCTATCCCCATGAGCAGGTTGTTCGCTGGACCTTTCGGACTCTTGACCGCCGTGCGGCCTCTACAACCAAAGTCCTTGATTTGGGCTGCGGTGCCGGGCGGCATGCTGTGTTTTTTGCCCATCAGGGCTTTGATGTTCACGCCTGCGATATCTCGGCAACGGGCATTGCGTACTTACAGTCCTTGACTGAACGGCTTGGCATAACGATCCAAACCCATCAAACACCGGGACATGATCTCTCTCATTATGGTGATAAGAGCTTTGATGCCGTGCTTTGCTTTGGTGTTATGTACTATATGTCAATAGATCAAGCCGGCCAAATGATTAGAGAAGTGTATCGCATCCTGAAAACTGGCGGCAAATTCTTATGCGTGACACGCAATGACGGCGATGGCCGACGTCAACATGCCATATTCCTAGGGCGCTGCACATGGCATATCACGGCGTTAGCCGCCGAGGTGGCATCGCATGTTGAAACCGGCATGGATATGCTGTTTTTTTCAAAAAGCGACATTGAAGAAATCTTCAGAGGTCGTTTTGATGTCTGCATTGATCGAATGACCTATCTTCATCATGATTTTGCTGATGATGATTGGGTTATCAGCGCGACGAAAATTGAAGTTTGATCTTGGGTCCGTCAGAGGAGTGCTTTCAGTGACAAAAAGATGGGTCAAAGTTGGACTGTTGGTGGCCAGTACCCCGCTCGTCCTGGTCGGTCTCTATCTGCTGGCTGCGATGGTTGGTGGTTTGGTGGTGATCAACCGAAACCAAGACTCGATTTCCTCTGGTATTGATATTTATCTTATAAACAATGGCATTCATACGGATCTGGTGGTTCCCATCGTGACTCCTGAACAGGACTGGTACGGTGTTTTGCCGATCCAGAAGTTAGGGATTATTCCTGGGTTCCATGATTATTTGGCATTCGGCTGGGGAGATCGCGAGTTCTATCTGAGCACCCCGACCTGGGCGACTCTTCGCTTCACGAGCGCCGCAAAGGCCCTCTTTGGACTCGATGGTTCAGTCATGCATGTGGAAGCGATGCCGCGTCCCCTTCCAGGCGCCGACACCCGCCACCTTCGGTTGTCCGTAGACGCCTATCGCCGTCTAACCGATTATCTCCAGGCTGGCTTTCTCCGCAGCGACCAAGGAACCCCTCTGCTCATTCCTGATGTCCGTTACACCCTACACGACGCCTTTTTCGTGGCCGAGGGTCACTATACGATGTTCACCACCTGTAACGAGTGGGTGCGCGAGGCACTAGCCCAAGCCGGAGTCAGAGTGCCTCTGTGGGCCCCCTTTGGCCAAGCCCTGTTCTACCAGCTTCCAGAGGGCCGATGATGTCGCAGCGCCCTCGGCTTCGCGCGCATAGGCGCACGGGAAACCTTATGGGGAAAAGATTAACGGCACCGTGAGAACCGGGGAGATAAACAGGCACCTTGCCAGTTTAGCTGATGATATGCTATGTCAGGGGAATGAGCAGCCCTCCTGACACCCCCCTATCGCCCGAAACGGTCGTTCCCGCCCTGACGCAGGCGATCAGACAGCTCCTCCGCCGCCTGCGGGCGGACGCCAATCCGGGCGACCTGAACCTTTCCCAGACCGCAGCCCTCGCTAGACTGGATGAGAACGGCGGCATGACCACCGCTGATCTCGCACGCACCGAGGCGATGAAGCCCCAGTCGATGAGCGCCATCCTCGCCAGCCTTGAACAGGAGGGCCTGGTCGAGCGGACTCCTCACCCCACAGATGGGCGACAAATCCTGTTTTCACTGACAGCACAGGGCGTTGAGGCGCGGCGCAAGAGAAGTGCTGCAAAACAGGACTGGCTGCTCGCCGCCGTCGCGAAGCTCGACTCGGACGAACAGCAAACCCTCCTGTCCGCCGCCGCAATCATCCGAAGCCTGAGCGGCCCCTGATCCATTCCAACCTTTTGAAGTCAAAGGCCCCCCATGACCGTGAGTGCCCTCGACCCCCAAACCGCACTGGTTGTCATCGACCTCCAGAAAGGCCTTGTCTCGCTCCCGACGGCCCATCCGATCGAGAGGGTGGTGGCCCATGTCGGTACGATGGCCGCAGCCTTTCGCAAGCAGGGTTTGCCGGTGGTTCTTGTCAATGTTGCCGGAGCCCCTGCGGTTCGAACCGAACATCCGCGTCGCAATACCGTCTTTCCAGACGGCTGGACCGATCTCATTCCCGAACTGAACCAACAAACCGAAGATCACGTCGTGACAAAGTACACACCGGGGGCGTTCACAAAGACCGATCTTGAAACTTATCTACGGGCACGGGGCGTCACCCAGATCGTGATCACAGGAATTGCCACCAGCAATGGCGTCGAAGTCACCGCCCGCCAAGCCTACGAGCTGGGCTTCAACATCACCTTCGCGATTGATGCCATGACTGACCTTGATTTCGATGCACATACACACAGCATCACCCGAGTTTTCCCTAAGATCGGCGAAACCGGCACAACCGGGGAGATTATCGCTCTCCTGAAACGTGGGGCTTGATCATGATATGGCTGGATGACCTCTCATACTTCTTTGGTGGCGCTTTTCTGGCTAACGCCGTGCCGCATGCTGTCAGCGGCATGATGGGGCAAGCCTTTCAAAGCCCGTTCGCCAAACCACCCGGCAAGGGGCTGTCATCATCAACTGTCAACGTGCTGTGGGGCTTTGGAAACCTCGTGCTCGCATATTGCCTCATTGTGCGCGTAGGCCAATTTGACCTTCGCGCGACGGATCATATCGTCAGCCTGGGGTTAGGCCTTTTGCTCATCGGCCTGATGTCGGCGCGTCTCTTCGGGAAGTTCCACGGCGGAAATTCTCCCGTTGGCTCATAAAGGCATCGGGTCCAGCACGTTTCGTTCCTTAACGGTCTATAATTATCGTCTCTGGTTCGGCGGCTCGATCCTCTCGAATATCGGCACCTGGATGCAGCGTACCGCACAGGACTGGCTGGTTCTCACCGAGCTTACCCATCATAGCGCGATGGCCGTTGGTGTTGTGATGGGACTGCAATTCGGGCCGCAATTGCTGTTGCTGCCCTGGACCGGCTATGCGGCGGATCGCTTTGACCGGCGCAAGCTGTTGATCGCAACGCAGGCCGCCATGGGCGTGCTTGCCCTCGTGCTAGGCCTCCTCGTCATCACCGGGCAGGTTCAAGTGTGGCACGTCGACGTGCTAGCCTTCCTGTCCGGTTGCGTCAATGCGGTCGATATGCCAGCCCGCCAGACCTTCGTCTCTGATTTGGTCGAGGATAAAGACCTTCCTAATGCGGTGGCCCTGAATTCCACCTCCATGAACGCCGCCATGATGGTCGGCCCGTCCATAGCCGGCATCGTGATCGCTGCGATCGGATCCGGCTGGGCCTTCCTGATCAATGGAGCTTCATTCGTTGCCGTGCTGGTATCGCTGTTCTTTCTGCGTTTGGGCGAGCTTCACCCCAACATCCGGGCCGGGCAGGCACGCGGCAATCTTGTGGAAGGGCTCCGCTATGTCCGATCCCGTCCTGATATCAAAGCGATCCTCTGGATGCTCTTCCTGATCGGTACATTCGGGCTTAATTTTCCGATTTTTATCTCAACCATGTCGGTGAGCGTCTTTCATGGCGGCGCGGATCAATATGGCCTCCTGACCTCGATCACGGCTGCTGGAACATTCGGTGGCGCCCTATTCGCGGCGGGGCGAGAAACACCACAGTTCCGCCTTCTCCCCATAGCCACGGCGATTTTCGGAGTCGGTTTTGCGCTGGCCGCAATAGCGCCCAATGCTTGGTTGTTCGGCGTAACTCTCGTCATCATCGGCATATCCACGCTAACATTCACCAACACGACGAGCAGCCTGATGCAGTTATCGACCCCACCCGTGATGCGGGGGCGCGTCATGGCGCTACGTCTCGCGATCGGCGTAGGTGCGACGCCGATCGGCGCCCCGATCGTTGGCTGGGTTGCAGACACATTGGGCCCACGTTGGGGGCTGGCTATCGGCGCTGCGGCAGGCTTCGCCGCGACGGCGGTTGCTCTCCACCATCTGGTTAGGCGTCAATGAAAACGGCAGTAATACCATCGAGCCTTGATGGTGACTCATCAAGGCTGCCCTCAGACGCCGGGCGGGCGCATCCGCGCCCTTGGCTTCGCGCGCATGGGCACGCGGAGCCGCCGTCGCGGCCCGAGGACCGGCGATGTGTCAGTATCAGGGCTCGCCGGTATAAGAACCGTGGCCGGGATTGCAACCAACCTCTATGGTCGCGAACCGACTCGCCGATGTGTGAAAATTAAGCCTCAGCAAAAAGAGATAATATTCCGCTGCGGCCTACTTTATTCGCGCTTCTGCAACCCCATCTAACACTTCTCGATCTCTGCGACCCTCCGGGAGGGTCACGGCGAAAGGCCCTTAGAAAGCGGAGACTGGCGATGGCCAAGAGTCAAAAAAAGAATAGCCGTGAAGCCAAGAAGCCGAAACAGGACAAGACCAAGCGCATATCGACGGCTCCGGTCCCGTCTGCGCCGCCCAGCAAAAAGGCGTAATATCAAGCCCCACTGACGCGCGACTCGTCAGTGGGGCTTATGTCGCCCCCTATGCCACCCGCACCTGTTGAATGAAATCAGCCACCACCACATGCAGCTTCTTCGCCTGTTGCGAAAGGTCTCCGGCGGCGGAGAGGGCTTGAGTCGCCATTCCCCCGGTCTCGTCGGCGGCGCCGCTGACCCCGGCAATGGTGGTTGAGACGAGGGATGTGCCGCTGGTCGCCTGGACCACATTGCGCGCAATCTCTTCGGTCGCCGCGCCTTGCTCGGTTACGGTGGCCGCGATCACGGCCGTGATTTCGCTCATACGCCGAATGGTCTCGCTGATGTCTCGAATCGCCTCGACGGCGGTATTGGTTGCAGCCTGCATCTGCCCGACCTGGGCCTGAATGTCTCCCGTTGCTTTTGCGGTCTGGCTGGCGAGTGTCTTGACCTCCGACGCCACCACGGCGAATCCTTTGCCCGCGTTCCCGGCCCGCGCCGCTTCGATGGTGGCATTCAGGGCCAGCAGATTGGTCTGTGACGCGATGTCGTTGATCAGTTTCACCACTTCGCCGATCTTGTCAGCCGCATCTGACAAACCGGCCACCGTGACGTTGGTCCGGTTCGCGGCCTCTACTGCGGTGGTGGCGATCTGAGAGGACTCCCGGACCTGACGGCCAATCTCGTTAACGGACATGGACAACTCTTCGGTCGCCGAAGCCACGGTCTGGACATTGACCGACGCCTCTTCGGCGGCACGGGCGACGGCGGTGGCCTGACGGCTGGTTTGATCGGCGTTGGCCGAAAGCCCCTGGGCGTCGGCGTGCAATCGCTCTGCCGACGCCGAGACTCGCTCGGCCACCGAAGCAATGGCGGTATCAAACGCCTTGATCAAAGTCTCGATCCGCTCCGCCCGCCGCTGGCGGGACTCCCGATGCCGTTGCTCCCGCTCGGCCAGCCGTTGATGCTCGAGCATATACTCCTTAAAGACCACCACGGCACGGGCGATATCCCCAATCTCGTCCCCGCGATTCGTAATGGGAAGCTCGATCTCCATATTCCCCCTGGCCAATTCCCCCATCCGATCCGTCACCAGCTTCAAGGGCTTACGAATCCCGTCGGCAATCAGCAAGGCAATCCCCCCCACAATGGCCATCAGGATCAGAATAATGATGCTAACCCGTGCCACATTGCCCCAAAACCTCTCCCTAATATCGTCAATATAAATGCCACTACCGACCGTCATATCCCAGGGCTTAAACAGAACAGAATAATTCATTTTTGGAACGGGCGTATCTTGTCCTGCCCTTGGGTAATAAAGATAGGTCATGCCATTACCGCTTCTGGCTTGAGCCAATACTTCACGAACAGCGTAAACACCGTTCTTATCTTTTGAATCTATTCTATTTGTATTAATAATATCTCGGTTAGAGTGCGCTAAAACAGTGCCTTTTTGATCATAAACGAAAAAGTAATCATCTTCACCATATCTTATCGCTTGAATCTCGGCCAACGCCTGTTTCCGAGCGCTTTCTTGTGAAATTTCCCCTGATTCAGCTTTATTATTGTAATACACCATAATAGATTGTGCAATTCCAACGATATTCTTAAGTTTATCGAGGCGCTCTGTGAATAAATTGCTTCGCAGATCAAGCAAACCGACCGACGCTACGCCCAACATTCCGATGATGGCGGCGACGACAATTAGCATTAGCCTAACATTTATCTTAAGATGGTCGAACATCGCAATCTTCCTTGCAAATGGGGAACGATCCGAACCGTCACAATCGTCACAGTTCCCAGGCGAAAAACAATAGTTAGAACAAATAAGATCAACAGCAAATCCCATTTTTAAGGGCTGCACCTTATGCCGAGGGTTTTATCCGATTGACGATCACCTATCCGTATGACACGGATCAAAGAGGGCTAGCATGCGTTCAAGCTGTGGCTTTTCGGAGAAATCCGCTCTCATACCCTCGAGCCTTGATGTTGACTCATCAAGGCTGCCCTCAGACGCCGGGCGGGCGCATCCGCGCCCTTGGCTTCGCGCGCATGGGCGCGCGGGGCCGTCGTCGCGGCCCGATACCGGCAGTGTATCATCGTTATAGCTCGCCGCTCTCATACCCTCGAGCCTTGATGTTGACTCATCAAGGCTGCCCTCAGACGCCGGGCGGGCGCATCCGCGCCCTTGGCTTCGCGCGCATGGGCGCGCGGGGCCGTCGTCGCGGCCCGATACCGGCAGTGTATCATCGTTATAGCTCGCCGCTCTCATACCCTCGAGCCTTGATGTTGACTCATCAAGGCTGCCCTCAGACGCCGGGCGGGCGCATGGGCGCGCGGGGCCGCCGTCGCGGCCCGATACCGGCGATGTGTCAGTATCAGGGCTCGCCGCTCTCAAACCTTGGGTACGCAGGCGGCTTGCGGTGGGCCCCCCGGTCGGCTTATAAAAAACTGCCCAGGCGAAACCTGGGACTTCGGACAGCCAACCAGCGGGCAATGCCATGATCGTCGTAACCGGCGGCGCCGGCTTTATTGGGTCCAATCTCGTCGCCACTCTTGAACAGCAGGGCGTCAGTGCCATCGCGGTCTGCGATCGCTTTGGCTCCGATGACAAATGGCGCAATCTTAGTCGTCGCGAGCTTCGCGCGCTGGTCACGCCCGAACGCTTGTTCGAATTCCTGGACTCCCACGCCGATCAAATCGAGGTCATTTACCATCTAGGGGCTATTTCCTCGACCACTGAAACCGATGTTGACCTGATCCTTCAGAATAATTTTACGCTCTCGGTGGATTTGTGGCATTGGTGTACGCGCCATTATGTCCGACTGGTTTATGCTTCGTCGGCGGCCACCTACGGCGATGGCTCGGAGGGCTTCGATGATGACGGCAGCCTAGAAGGATTGGCGCGGTTACAGCCGCTCAATGCTTATGGCTGGAGCAAGCACGCCTTTGATCGCTATGTCGCCCGCGCCGTCGCCGAAGGCGCACGAACCCCGCCCCAATGGGCCGGTCTTAAATTCTTCAATGTGTACGGCCCCAACGAGTACCATAAGGGTGAACAGGCATCGGTGATCTCCCGGCTTTACCCGGCGATTCGCAGCGGTCAACCAGCCCGGCTGTTCCGCTCTCACCGCCCCGATTATCAGGACGGAGGGCAGCTTCGTGACTTTATTTGGGTTGAGGATTGCGTGCAAGTGATGCTGTGGTTGGGCGAAACGCGCGTTGTCAGCGGCCTGTTTAACGTTGGGACCGGCAAAGCACGCAGCTTTTTAGATCTCGCTTTGGCAACATTCCGGGCTGCCGACATGGAGCCGACCATTGAATATATCGACATGCCCGAGTCGTTGCGTAATCGCTACCAGTATTTTACCCAAGCCCAGATGGAGCGGTTACGGCAAGTTGGCTATCAGGCGCCCTTTGCGTCCCTGGAAGACGGCATTGATCGCTATGTCAGAACGCACCTCGCCGCACCGAACCCGTACCGCTGACCTCACCCAATACCGCTCCTCGCTGATGACCGCTCCGGCGGATCGCCTGTTCCCCCCGCTCTTACCTTGCGGTGTCCGCCATGATGTTCGCTATCCCCTTCCCGGCTATCGACCCTGTCGCAATCTCCCTCGGCCCGTTGGCAATCCGTTGGTATGCCTTGGCCTATCTGGCTGGCTTTATCCTGGGATGGCGGTACTGCCTGCGGCTGTCGGCCCGCAATCCTGGCCCACCCCAGCCCATCGACTATGATGACTTTCTGACCTGGGCGGTCATCGGGGTCGTTCTGGGAGGCCGCATTGGTTATGTCCTCTTTTATCAATTCGATTACTATCTTTCAGATCCCAGCCAAATTTTGATGGTCTGGCATGGCGGCATGTCGTTCCATGGCGGCTTCCTTGGCGTGATCATTGCTGTCCTGTTGTTCTCGTATCATCGTGGCTTCTCGCCACTGGCCTTCGGTGATCTGTTGGCCTGCGCCGCCCCCATCGGCTTGTTCTTTGGACGCATTGCGAATTTTATCAATGGTGAATTGTTTGGCCGGGTCAGCGATGTCCCCTGGGCGATGGTCTTTCCCCGAGGCGGCCCCCTGCCCCGCCACCCTAGCCAGCTTTACGAGGCCACTCTTGAAGGTTTGGTGCTATTCATACTGCTGGGGTTAGCCGCTCGGGTGCCCGCGATTCGGAACCGGCCCGGAACATTGATCGGCCTTTTCTTCATCGGCTACGGCTTGGCCCGCAGTTCATTGGAGTTCTTCCGAGAGCCCGACGTCCAATTGGGATTCCTGTTCCAAGGCGCCACCATGGGTCAATTGCTGTCCATACCGATGATCATGATCGGTGCCGCCTTCATCCTGTACGCCCGCACCCGCCCGGCAACCGTGGTGTTAACGGCATCGGCAACAGGCGCGACAACAGAAGCAAGGGTGGCAGAGCCGAAGACCGAGACGACCCAGCCCCGGACCCCAGCGCCGTGAGCGAATCGGCGCCCCCCCTGCTCGCCCTGCTGCAACGACGGATTCGACTCGAAGGGCCGTTGACCGTCGCCGACTTCATGATGGAGGCTCTGTGCCATCCACGGCACGGTTATTACACCACCTCTGACCCATTCGGAGTGGCTGGAGATTTCATCACTGCGCCAGAAATCAGCCAGATGTTCGGCGAACTGATCGGCCTATGGTGTGCCCAGTGCTGGGACCAGCTTGGTCGCCCCAATCCAGTCACGCTGGCCGAGCTGGGACCGGGGCGAGGAACCTTGATGGCTGATGCCTTGCGGGCAGTGTCAGGGGTTCTGCCGGCCTTCACAAGCGCGTGCCGCATCGTATTGGTCGAAACCAGTCCGGTGCTACGGCGCCGCCAAGCCGAAGCCCTGGCCGCTTATGCCCCGACTTGGCAGGATCGCTTGGCCGAAGTGCCCGACGGCCCGCTGCTGCTGGTGGCCAACGAGTTCTTCGACGCCTTACCCATTCGCCAATTCCAATTGACCCCTGAAGGGTGGGCCGAACGGCTGGTGACTCTGGCCCCGGACACCGAGGAGCTGTGCTTTCGGCTCGACCGTCCTGGCCAACCATCGACCCTCCTGATCCCCCCCCGGTTGCGAGCCGCCAGCCCCGCCTTGGCGATCGGAACCGTCATTGATCTGGCCCCCACCGCTCAAAGCATCGCCCTGGAGTTGGGCCGGCGGCTGGCCCGCGACGGTGGCGCCGCGCTGGTGGTGGATTATGGCCATACTGCCCCGGTCCCCACCGATACCCTCCAGGCCCTCCACCGCCATGTTCCGGTGCCGGTGCTGGCCCGCCCTGGCGAGGCCGACATCACCAGCCATGTGGATTTCGGCGCTCTTGCCGCAACCGCAGCCGATGGCGGCGCCACCGCCCATGGCCCCGTGACCCAAGGCGATTTTCTCCGCGCTTTGGGCCTTGAGACCCGAGCCGCCGCACTCCGTCGAGTGGCTTCGCCCCAACAAGCCGAAGACCTGGACGCCGCCGTTCACCGCCTGACCGACGACGATGCTATGGGGCGATTGTTCAAAGTTTTGGCACTCACCGGCCTGAATCAATCCATCCCGGCGGGGTTCGAAAACGCCAAGCTCTGGCGCCCCCCCGCAGCTCCCCCCCTCACCTCTCGGTCCCGCCCGTGATCACCCTTGGCGCTCTCAACGACTTGAATGGCATTCGGCACGGCTTTTTTACCCGTGAAAACGGCGTGAGCACCGGCCTCTACGCCTCTCTCAACTGCGGCTACGGCTCGGGCGACGATCCAGCGGCGGTCACCGAGAACCGCGCCCGCGCCATGCGCCGACTTGACTTAGCTCCCGAGCGACTGACCACCCTCTATCAGGTCCACAGCCCAACGGTGGTGGTGGTAACCCAACCCCATGCCCATCAACAGGCCCCTGAGGCCGATGCCATGGTCACCGCACAACCGGACATCGCGCTAGGGATATTGACCGCTGATTGCGTGCCAATCTTGTTGGCCGACGCCAAAGCTGGGGTGATCGGAGCCGCCCATGCTGGCTGGAAAGGAACGCGGGCCGGAATTATCGCCGCCACGGTCCAAGCCATGACCACACTTGGAGCTGCCCCCCGGCGCGTGGTCGCCGCCATCGGCCCCTGTATCGCCCAACGCTCCTACGAAGTCGGCCCGGACTTTCCCGCCCAGTTCACGAACGAACGCCCGGACGACGGCGATTTTTTTGCCCCCGCGCACCGAACTGGCCACTTTATGTTCGATCTTCCGGGACTGATCACCCGGCGACTCGGTGAATGTGGGATCGAGTCGCTACAACGCTGCCCCAACGACACCCTGGCCGAAGACACCCGGTTCTTCAGCTATCGCCGAGCAACGCTGCGGGGAGACGCGGTCTATGGTCGCGGTCTTTCGGTTATTGTCTTGCGTCCCTAATCCCAACATCAAAGGGGGCAAAAGCCCCCTTTGATCATGCGGCCCTTTGCGCGCCCCATATTAGCGGCTAGCCGCCACCGCCGGCAGGTTCTGGACTCGACCAATCAGATTCTCGGTATAGACCCGCTCCACCGGAGCCAGCTCCAAGGCCTGAGCCGTCTTCTTCTGCGCCTCTTCAGGATGCCCCTGGGCGCTCAGGACTTCAGCCCAACTGGTGTAAATATCCGAGAGTTGAGGATACACTTCGACGGCCCGCCGGAACTTGTCATAAGCTCGATCAGGATGGCCCAATAAGGCCAGCGTAAAGCCCCATTCAGTGTAAGCCGCAGCGAGGGTTTCGACGGGATCTCCCGGCTTCCAGCCCACTACCACCGACTGGAATTTATCAATGGCATCCTGTTGCTTGCCCTGACGCGCCAGCACGACGCCCCAGTTAAACAGGGCTGAAGCGAAATTCGGATCTTCCTCTAGAGCCTCGCGAAACTTGTCGATGGCGCCATCCCGATCGGAATCCTGGTACAGCACGACGCCCCACAGATTCAGCAACCATTTCCGATCCCGCGCTTCCGGGTCAGCCAACGCCCGACGAATCACGCTCTCGGTCGTGGTGAAGTCACGAACCCGATAGTCCTTTCTAAACTGATAGGCCGCCAGCATGTAGGGATCGATCATCCGTACCGCCTCGTAGGCGACCTTATCGATCAATTTCGACACATCCCGACCTTCAACCTCTTCGTGGATCGTGGTCTCGTGATGCCGGGTATCGCGACCACGCAGCACCATCTCGAGATTATCGCCATTCGCCACAATCTCGCCGGAGAAGCTGTAAGGGATCAGCCCAAAGGTGGTCTGAACGGCTCGCAGTAAAGGGGTCAATTCAAAGAACTCACCCAAAACGGCCACAGTCCCGCCTTCGTCATTGGCCATCACTTCTTTTGCAATGGCTGTCGTTTCGGCCTGTTGCTCAATTTTTTGGATTCGATCGACCAGCCGCGTCACGACCACGTCCGAGGTAAAGCCGCTTTTGGCCGAAACCACCGAGGGGACACTGATCGACTCGACATTAACCCCTTCAACATTGCCAACAACAGCGAGGCTAAAGACGCCCAGCGCCGTGAAAAACGGAATCGCGAGGAAACCCAAATCCATCTTCATCCTCCTGCCGCTGATCCATCGCTATTGCGGATCCCTGCCCAACCGTTATAGGCGATTTTTCCAATCTGGCAAGTGGACGTTCAGTCGACCCCTTGTCGGCAAGCTTTATCGAAAATATCGCGGCTTCTCGAAATCCGCCTTGCGCCAAACCGGCAACTCTGCCAGGAAACCACCGTTGCGAGAGTTCAAGAAATCCTTAAGAACCTCGCAAAACAGGCGCCCCGGAGCACCGAACGGCGGGTTTGCGCTCTTGCGCTCGTGTCCACTCCGGGCCGTTTTTGCTGCGTAAAGTTGTGGGCGTCAAAGGGAGCCGACCGCATGGCCGATACAGGAGTGACTCGAACCGAGACCGCGTTGGTCGACGGGAATCAGGCCGCCGGTTGGGTCGCGTACCGATGCAGCGAGGTCATCGCCATCTACCCGATCACACCAGCCTCACCGATGGGGGAGTTGGCTGACGAGTGGGCGGCGGCGGAGAAATCCAATCTGTGGGGCGACATTCCCCAGATCGTCGAAATGCAGTCCGAAGGCGGTGCAGCAGGGGCCATCCACGGCGCTTTGCAAGCCGGAACCTTAGCGACGACCTTCACGGCGTCCCAAGGTCTGCTGCTGATGATCCCCAATCTTTATAAGATTGCTGGAGAGTTGACGCCGTTCGTTCTGCATGTGGCAGCCCGGACGCTGGCCACCCACGCTTTGTCGATTTTCGGTGACCATAGCGATGTCATGGCCTGTCGCCAAACCGGCATGGCGCTTTTGTCGGCATCGACCGTCCAAGAGGCACAGGATTTCGCACTGATTTCCCATGCTGTGACGCTCAAGGCGCGGGTGCCGTTTTTGCATTTCTTTGACGGCTTCCGCACCTCCCACGAGTTGAACGGCATCATCCCCCTGAGCGATGACGATATCCGCGCTCTGATCGATGAAAGCGCCATCAGCGCACTCCGCCAGCGCGGGTTAAGCCCCGACCGGCCCCAGATTCGCGGAACGGCTCAAAATCCTGACGTCTTCTTCCAGGCGCGGGAAGCCTGCTCGCCCTTTTATGAGCAATGCCCCGGACAGGTTCAGGACGCTTTTGACCATTTGGCCGAGCGCACCGGACGACGCTACCGGCTGTTCGACTATGACGGCCACCCCGCCGCCGAGCGGGTGATCGTGGTTATGGGCTCGGGTGCGGAAACCGCCCGCGAAACCGCGCGTTTTCTGGAGCGCGAGCGAGGCGAACGGGTGGGCGTGCTCACGGTGCACCTCTATCGACCCTTTTCCATCGCCGACTTCGTCACGGCGCTTCCAGAAACGACTCGGGCCATTGCGGTCCTAGACCGCACCAAAGAGCCGGGTGCCGTGGGCGAGCCGCTGTTCTTGGATGTGGTTGCGGCACTCGCTGAGGCCCGAGCCGTCGGCACACCGCGTTTCGCGGTAGAGCCTGTGGTCATCGGTGGCCGTTATGGCCTGTCGTCCAAAGAATTCACCCCCGCCATGGTCAAGGCGGTGTTCGACGAGCTGACCCGCCCTCGCCCCAAGCGGCGCTTCACCGTCGGCATCCATGACGATGTCAGCCATAGCTCATTGACGTTGGGCGAGGCCCTTGATGTCGAACCGGCAGGCACCACCCGCGCCGTCTTCTTTGGTCTGGGTTCCGATGGAACGGTCGGCGCCAACAAGAATTCGCTGAAAATCATTGCCGAAGAAACCGGCCAATATGGCCAAGGTTATTTTGTCTATGATAGCCGCAAGTCGGGAGCCACCACGGTTTCCCATTTGCGTTTCAGCCCGCAACCGATTCACGCCCCTTATTTGATCAGCCAGGCCGGTTTCGTCGCCTGCCACCATTTCCCATTGCTGGATCAGATGGATGTGCTCGGGACGGCGGCGCCCGGTGCGATCGTCTTGTTAAATGCCCCCGGCACCGCCGATGACGTGTGGGCCAGCCTGCCGCGTTCGGTTCAGCAACAAGCCATCGACAGCCGGGTTCGGCTGTTCGCGGTGGATGCGAGCCGCGTCGCACGGGATGCCGGGTTAGGGCGGCGCATCAACACTGTGATGCAGACCTGTTTCTTCGCGCTCTCGGGTGTGCTGCCCGCCGACGATGCCGTGGAGCGAATCAAGGGCGCCATCGACAAGACCTATGGCCGGCGCAGCGAAGAAGCGGTGCGGCGCAATCATGCGGCGGTGGATCAATCGGTGGCCAACCTGATTGAAATTCCGGTGCCAGCGGAGGCCAGCGCTCTTTTCGATCGCCGGCCACCGATCCCCGCCCACGCCCCCGACTTCGTCCGCCGTGTCACCGGCGCGATTCTGGCCGGTCATGGCGATCAACTGCCGGTCAGCGCCTTTCCGGTGGATGGCACTTGGCCGGTGGGCACTTCCCAATACGAAAAACGCGGCATTTCCGCCGAAGTGCCGGGATGGAATGCCGAACTCTGCATCCAGTGCAACAAGTGCGCGATGGTCTGCCCGCACGCCGTGATCCGGGTCAAGACCTGTACCCCCGAGTCGCTCGCCGAAGCCCCCGTCGGTTTGCGCAGCCTCGACTATCGGGGCGAGGAGTTCGCCGGCTCCCGCTATGTGCTAGCCGTTTCACCCGAAGATTGCACCGGCTGCACCTTGTGCGTGGCGGTCTGCCCGGCCAAGGACAAGGCCAATCCCCGGCGCAAGGCCCTGGAGATGCGCCCCACCGCCGAGATCGGCGCCACCGCCAGCGCCGCCTTTTCTTATGTTTTAGCCCTGCCCGAAGCTCCGCGCCCTCAGGTTCCGTTGGCGGTCAAGCAGGTGCAACTGTTCCAACCGCTCTTTGAGTTCTCGGGAGCCTGCGCTGGATGCGGAGAGACCCCGTATCTCAAATTGCTGACCCAGCTTTTCGGTGACCGGGCGGTGATCGCGAACGCCACCGGCTGTTCCTCGATCTATGGCGGCAACCTGCCGACCACGCCCTACACCGTCACCCCCGAGGGCCGAGGGCCGGCATGGTCCAATTCGCTGTTTGAAGACAATGCCGAATATGGCTTCGGCCTACGCACCGCCTTTGACCAGTTGGCCCTTCAGGCGCGGAGGCTGGTGCAAGCACTGGCTGGACAGTTGCCGGAAGCGTTGGTGGAGGGCCTGCTGGCCGCCACCGGGCGAGACGAGGCGACCATTGCCGCCCAACGGGAACGGGTGGTGGCGTTGCGTCAAGCCCTGGCTGGCATCGACGGCCTAGCCGCCCAACGTCTGCTTGAGATCGCCGATAATCTGGTGACACGGAGCGTCTGGATCGTTGGTGGCGATGGTTGGGCCTATGACATCGGCTTTGGCGGCCTTGACCATGTGCTGGCCTCCGGTCGCAACGTCAATGTTCTGGTGCTGGATACCGAGGTCTATTCCAACACCGGCGGCCAACAATCCAAAGCGACGCCGTTGGGCGCTTCGGCCAAATTCGCCATCGCCGGACGAGCCAGCGGTAAAAAAGACCTGGGCATGATGGCCATGTCTTACGGCAATGTCTTCGTGGCTCAAGTGGCCTTTGGCGCCCGCGATCAACAGACGGTGCGGACTTTGTTGGAAGCCGAATCCTATGACGGCCCCTCTTTGGTCATCGCCTATAGCCACTGCATCGCCCATGGCTATGATCTAGCCCATGGCCTGGATCAGCAAAAATTGGCGGTGGATAGCGGACACTGGTCGTTGTACCGCTTTGATCCGCGCCGCTTGGCGGTCGGCGAAAGGCCGCTGGTCATGGACAGCGGGCCAGCCAAGGCTCGACTGGCTGACTTCATGGCCAATGAAACCCGGTTCCGGGTGGTCGAGCGGGATGATCCGGCCCGCTTCCGGGCTCTGCTCAAGGCCGCCGAGTCCGAAAGCCGCCTGCGCCTGGAACGCCTGCGCTTTGCCGCCGAGTTCCAGGAAACCAAGGACAAGTAAAGACCAGCCGAGGGGAGCGTTACCACCGCTCCCGTCTGCTCTCAAGCAACGGAAGACGCAAGGAACATCCCATGGACATGTCCACGCGCTACCTGGGGTTCGATCTCCCCCATCCGCTGATGCCCGGAGCATCGCCGTTGGTCGACTCCCTGGACACAGTGCGCCGGCTCGAGGACGCCGGGGCGGCGGCGATCGTCATGCATTCTCTGTTCGAAGAACAGATCAAGCAAGATCGCCTGCATGCCCTCCTGGCCACCGAAGGCCCCGCCAACAGCTACGCCGAAGCCCTGAGTTACTTTCCCGGCCTTGATCATTTCGCCCTGGGGCCCGAGGCTTATCTGGAGCAAATCCGCCGGATTAAAGAGGCCGTGCGGGTGCCGGTGATCGCGTCTCTAAATGGCGTCAGCACCGAAGGCTGGAGCGATTACGCCCGCCTGATCCAAGAGGCCGGAGCCGATGCGCTTGAACTGAACGTCTATTTCGTCGCTGCGGCCCTGGACGAGTATGCCGCCACGGTGGAAGATCGGGTCATCACCATTGCCCGACAGGTCAAGCAGACCGTCACGATTCCCGTGGCATTGAAAGTATCACCATTTTTTTCGGCATTTGGTGGTTTTGTCCATCGGCTAGAGCAAACCGGCGTCGATGGCCTGGTTCTGTTTAACCGCTTTTACCAGCCCGATATTGACATTGAAAGGCTCGAAGCCGCGCCTCGGCTGGAGCTGTCCACCTCGTCGGAGCTGCTGCTGCGTCTGCGCTGGCTGGCCATCCTGTCTTCTCAGGTGAAACCATCGCTGGCCTGCTCGGGCGGAGTCCATACGGTGGCCGATGTGGTCAAGGCGATCATGACCGGCGCCAATGCCATACAACTGGTGTCGGTGCTGCTTCAGGACGGCCCGAACGCACTTGCCGAGCTGCGGATCGGCCTTGAACGCTGGTTAATCGAGCACGAATACGAGTCCCTGAAGCAAATGCAAGGCAGTATGAATCTCAGCCGTTGCCCCAATCCCGCAGCCTTTGAACGTGGTAACTACATGGCCGCACTTCAGGGATGGCGGCGGCTGAATCCGTAGGCCGTCGTCGATAGTTTTCGTCATTTCCGAAAGCCCTCCTGCGGGCACATGGGCGGATGGGCACGCGGGGCCGCCATCGCGGCCCGAGGACCGGCGATGTGTCAGTATCAGGGCGCGCGGCGGCGGTCGCCGCCGATACCAACGGCACGGATCATTGTCTAGGGCCGTTGGTATAAGGCAAAGCCCCTCTGATACCCTCGAGCCTTGATGTTGACTCATCAAGGCTGCCCTCAGACGCCGGGCGGGCCGTCGTCGCGGCCCGATACCGGCAGTGTGTCATCGTTATAGCTCGCCGGTATGATTGCTTTGCAACCGATGCAATCCGCACTTGACCCCGCTGTCACAATTGCGCGAAACACCAGCGTCCCTTGTCGCCACGCTTGGAATGGCCTTACCCATGCCTTTGATTCGCCGCCCCTTGTCCGACGCCGAGCGCCTCGATTGGTTGCGCCTGATCCGGGCTGAGAATGTCGGACCGATCACATTTTTCCGGTTGCTCGACCAGTATGGTTCGGCAGGAGCGGCACTGAAGGCTTTGCCGGAGCTGGCCAAGCAGGGCGGGAAGAGCAAGCCGTTGCGCGTCCCGGCCAAGGCTGAGGTCGAGCGTGAGTTGGCGGCCTGTGTCCGGGCTGGCATTCGCCCGCTGGCAGCCTGCGAGCCCGATTATCCCGTATCCTTGGCCACCGTCGACGACCGTCCTCCGCTGCTGTTCGTGTTGGGACACGCTCACCTGCTGCAACGCCCGGCGGTGGCGGTGATCGGCGCCCGCAATGCTTCGGTCAATGGCCGCCGCTTTGCGCATATGCTGGCCCGCGAGCTGGGCGACGCTGGACTGGTGGTGGTTTCAGGCTTGGCTCGAGGCATTGACGCTGCCGCCCATGACGGCGCCATGGCTGGCGGCACCGTGGCGGTGTTGGCGGGCGGTGTCGATGTGATCTATCCCGAGGACAATGACGCGCTCTATCGTCGCCTGATCGTCGAAGGCGTGGCTATTTCCGAAAATCCGGTCGGCACCCAGCCCCAGGCCCGCCATTTTCCCCGCCGCAACCGACTGATCTCGGGGCTTTCCCTGGGTGTGGTGGTGGTTGAGGCTGCGCTCAAATCGGGCTCCCTGATCACCGCCCGCTTTGCGCTGGAACAGGGGCGCGAGGTGCTGGCGGTGCCGGGCTCGCCTCTGGATCCACGCTGCCAGGGAACCAACAGCCTGATTCGCGAAGGCGCAACCCTGATACAATCGGCTGCCGATGTGCTCCAAGTGCTAACCCCTCTGATTCGACCCGGAGCCCGCGAAGGCACCGGAGAGGCTCTGATGAGCCGCCCGCTGGCTCCCACGCCGCGTTTGGACGAGGCCGAACTGGCCCGCGCCCGCGTGTTGGTGCTGGAAAGCCTCAGTCCGTCGCCGGTTCCAATTGACGAACTGGTCCGTGGCTGTCAATTGTCTGCGGCGATCGTTCAAACCGTAGTGCTGGAACTGGAACTGGCCGGACGGGCAGAGCGGCGGCCAGGCAATCAGGTGAACCTGATTTCGATCCCTGGGATCGAATCAGACGGTTAGCGTGTTGTTCACTGCCAGGTTAGAACAGCAGGGAGGGCGGGAGGACTCGTGCCGGTCAGCAATGTCGTCATCGTCGAATCGCCGGCCAAGGCCAAGACGATCAACAAGTATCTCGGGCCCAACTACACCGTTCTGGCCAGCTTTGGTCATGTTCGGGATTTGCCCGCCCGTGATGGCTCGGTTCGTCCTGACGAAGATTTCGCCATGGACTGGGAGTTGGGGGAACGCTCCAAGCGTCACCTTGACGAGATCGTGCGCGCGGCCAAAGGCGCGACACGGGTTTACCTCGCCACCGACCCGGATCGCGAGGGTGAAGCCATCGCTTGGCATGTCGAAGAACTGCTTCGAGAGCAACGCCTTCCTCCTGGGCTCAAAATCGAGCGGGTGACCTTCAACGAAATTACCAAAAGCGCCGTTTTAGCGGCGATTGGTGCGCCTCGCGCGGTCAACCGCGAGTTGGTGGAAGCCTATCTGGCTCGTCGCGCCCTGGATTATCTGGTCGGATTCACCCTGTCGCCAGTGCTGTGGCGCAAACTGCCGGGTGCGAAATCGGCAGGCCGAGTGCAGTCGGTGGCCTTGCGTCTGGTGTGCCAGCGTGAAGGCGAGATTGAGGTTTTCCGGTCCCAAGAGTTTTGGACCATCGAGGTCACGTTCCAAACCCCGGATGGCGCAAGCTTCAATGCCCGACTGATCCAACTGGACGGCAAAAAGCTCGATAAATTCGCGCTTGGCACCAAGGCTGCCGCCGAGGCGGTGGTTGAACGCATGAAGCCACTCGCCTTTTCCGTGGCGTCCGTCGAACACAAACAAGTCAAGCGCAACCCCTACCCGCCCTTCACCACCTCAACGCTTCAGCAGGAAGCCTCCCGCAAGCTCGGCCTGGGCGCCACCCGCACCATGCGGATCGCCCAAAAGCTCTATGAGGGCGTCGACATCGGCGGCGAGACGGTGGGATTGATCACCTATATGCGAACCGATGGCGTGTCGTTGTCCAACGAAGCCGTCAACGGTGCCCGCGCGCTGATCGAAACCAGCTATGGCGACCGCTATCTGCCGCCCAGCCCTCGGCTTTACAAAGCCAGCGCCAAAAATGCCCAAGAGGCCCACGAGGCGATTCGACCGACTGACCTCGCACGCCGCCCCGAGGACGTCGCCCGCTTTCTCGACCGGGACGAGTTGCGCCTGTATGAGTTGGTGTGGAAGCGCACCATAGCGTGCCAAATGGCCTCGGCCATTCTGGATCAGGCGACGGTGGATATTGCTTCGCCCAAGGGCGACGTGGTGCTGCGGGCCACCGGCTCTATTGTGGTGTTTGACGGGTTCCTCCGGGTCTACAAGGAGGATCGCGACGATGTGGCCGACGACGACGAAGCCGAGCGCCGGTTGCCGCCGATCAAAGAACGCGACCCGCTGTCGCGCGGTGACATTCGCCCCGAACAGCATTCGACCCAACCACCGCCCCGCTATACCGAAGCCAGTCTCGTCAAGCGTCTAGAAGAGTTGGGCATCGGGCGTCCTTCGACCTATGCCAGCATCCTTCAGGTGCTCCAGGACCGGGATTATGTTCGCCTGGAGAAAAAGCGGTTCGTCCCCGAAGACCGGGGCCGTCTGGTCACGGCTTTCCTGGAAAGCTTCTTTGACCGCTATGTCGAATATACCTTCACCGCCGATCTGGAAAATCAGCTTGATGACATTTCCGGCGGTCGGATCGATTGGAAGGCGGTGTTGCGGGCTTTCTGGGGCGCCTTCTCGGAAGCCATCGCCGGCACCAAAGACCTGACCATCACCCAGGTCATCGACACTCTGGACGCCTCGTTAGGGGCGCACTTCTTCCCGTCTGAACCCACCGCCGCCGGGGTTTCTCCGCGCACATGCCCGGCCTGCAACGAAGGGCGACTGGGCCTGCGACTCAGCCGCAATGGCGCCTTCATCGGCTGCGCGCGCTACCCCGAATGCCGTTACACCCGCCCGCTCGGCATCGCCTCTCCCGATGGTGAAGACGGTCGGGAGATCTTGGAAGGGCCGCGCCTGCTGGGCCACGACCCGGCGACCGGCCTGCCCGTCACCGTCCGACGTGGCCCCTTTGGCGCTTATATCCAACTCGGCCCGCTCACCGAAACCGTGGCCTTGCCACCCCCGCCGACCGAAACGGCAACAGGCAAAGCCAAGGCCAAGCGCAAGAAAAAGACCAAAGACGAGGATAAGCCCAAACGGGTTTCGATTCCCAAGAATCTCAGCCCCCTGGATGTGGATTTAGCGACCGCCCTGGCCTTGCTGGCGCTTCCCCGAGATGTTGGACCCCATCCCGAAGGAAACGCGATGATCACTGCCGGGATCGGACGCTTTGGTCCCTATCTTCGCCACGGCAATATTTATAAATCCCTATCCGATGACGACGATGTGCTGACCATCGGCATCAATCGGGCCGTAATCGCCCTCACCGAGGGTCGCCAGCGAGCCGCCAGCGATCCCGGACGCGCCTTGGGTGAACATCCCGCCGATGGCAAACCGATCACGGTCGGCAGCGGGCGCTTCGGCCCTTATGTCAAACATGGTAAGCTCTATGCGTCCCTGCCCAGAGGCATGGCCGCTGAAGATGTCACCCTGAACGAGGCCGTCGACCTGTTGGCCGCCAAAGCCGCCAAAGTTGGAACCGGCAAACCCGCCGCGAAGACCAAAGCCAAAGCCGGCACAGGCAAAGCGGCCAAGGACGCCCCAAAGAAAGCCGCCGCAAAAGCTGCGGCGCATGGGGCAACACCGGCCCCGGCGCCAGTAGAAACCCCGGCGCCAGCCAAAAAGAGGGCTACGAAAAGCCCGGCGTCTTCAAGTTCGAGCGCGCGAACCAAGAAGACCGCCGATGGCACGGGCTCCGAGAGCGAACCGGCCAAGCGCCCACGTGCCAGAAAAGCCACCCCCTCTTAGTCCCTCGTGGCACCGACATCTGAAGGCACAGCCTTGATGAATCGCCACCAAGGCTCGAATGGCGTGAGTTCAAAAGGCCGCTCAAGGAACTGGCCGTCAGCGACGACTCCGGGCCAAGGCCGCCAATTGTAACAGCGTCCGGGCACACAAGGTCTCGTCGGGCATATTGGTGCGTTTGCATTCGATCTCGGCCTCGGTCAAGCGATCGAGGGCCTGACGCAAGGCCGGTAACGGCCATTGGCGCAGTTGAGTCAAAAAGACACTACGCAACTTAAAGAATAGAGGGGGCTTCAAAGCCCCCACCGCCGCCTCACTCGACAAACCGGCGGCGATTTCGGCCTGGACCCAATGCAATCGCTGAAAATGCCGTTGTGCCGCCCGCAGGATAGCCACAGGTGCCATGCTTTCGGCATAAAGCCGCCTCAACGCCGTATCGAGGGCGGCAAAATCACCACTGGCTGCCGCCCAGATGGGGTCATCCAAAGACAATTGTGAGGCGCTGTCGCCAATCACCGCCTGGACCTGTTCCAACCCAACCCGACGCTCGGAGCCCATATACAGCGCCAGCTTCTCGATCTCTCCGCGCACCACCGAACGATCACCGATCAAATGGGCGGCCAGAAACACCTGAGCATCATTGTCGAGGCTCAACCCCTGCCCCGCCGCCAATTCAACGATCACCCGCCGCAGCGCCGATTCGTCTTCCACATAGCAGGGCAGTGCGGCCCCAAGGGGCGCGGCCTCGAAAGCCAGACGCAGGCGCGAGCGGGCGCCCAAGTCCCCGGCTTCGACCAGCAGCAGGCTGTCACCCGACGGCGGCGCCGAAAACAGGACGGCACAAGCGGCTGTCACCGATTCGTCAGCCTCGCGGATGCGAACCAACCGGCGCCCTCCCACCAAGGACAGCGCCGCCACCTCATCTAGCAACCGCGCCACATCCCCGGCCACCGTTCGCACCGGCAGCTCGGCAACCCGGAACGGATCCGCGAGGTCCGGGACCACAGAGCGCGCCACAGTCCCGGCCCGCTCCCGCACCAACCCGGCGTCCGGGCCGTAAACCAGGACCGCCCGAATCCGGGGGTCTGGCCGGGCGAGGAAGCCATCAATCGCCTTGCCTTGAAGCTTCACCGCCGACGCCTTCCCCCATCCGACCGCTTACCAGTTCGGAGTATTGGCTGGCATCGACGACGGGTGAACCACCGATGGCACGGTCGGCACGGCTGCCGGCGCGGGCGGCAGAGTCGGCGCCCAAGCCGGCGGCGGCAGTTTGCGCCGTTGGTCGGGATCTCGGGCGAAATACATGCCAACCCGAGTCGCAATGTCATCGCCAACATAAACAATGCCGCGATCAAAGGCTGCACTTTCGGACACGAACGAAGAATACTGGGCATAAGTGACGTTATAGCCCGGAACCGCACGGCTACTGCCGCTGAGAACCAAGGTATTATTCGGGATATAATAAAGCTGATAGTTGGCCGTGACGATCCATTCGGATCGGGATGCCGAAACGTCCGATTGAACCGCCAGCGTCATCTGGCTGGTGTCCAGCTTGATGATCAGCCGGTACAACGGCTTGGCTGGTCGTCCGTCACGATAGAAATGATCGATCAGACGATTGCGGAGTTCCTGCCCGACCCGATCGGGGATTTCGTCGATGGTGACCTGAGCCAGTTGTTCATTCACCGCCGGCTGATTGGTCGGTGTTGCCATCATGGGCTGAAAACCGCAGGCTTCCAGCAGCAGCCCCAACACCAGCATTGGGGCAATCTTCAGCGCCACCCGACCGGACCCGCCTCCCATTCGCCGTCTCCTTTTTCCTTTTGTGCGCGTCCAACTGGGCCACCACCGTTACGCCGCTCAGGCGACGATGTTGACCACCCGGTTTGGCACCACCACCACCTTGCGAACCGACTTGCCCTCAAGCACCCGCACCACCGCCGCTTCGGCCAAAGCCACACGCTCCACCTCGACTGCGGGCAGATCGCGCGCCACCGTCACCGTGGCGCGCAGCTTGCCATTGATCTGAACCGCCATGGTCACGGTGTTATCAGCCACCAGCGCCGGATCAAACCGAGGCCAGGGCTGATCGGCCAACAGCGTTTCGTAGCCGAGTCCCTGCCACAGTTCTTCGGCCAGATGCGGCATCATCGGGCCAATCAGAACCGCCAGAGCCTCCAGCCCTTCGCGCCGTACCGCCACCTCGTCCTCGCTGCCGCCCAGTTCTGCCAAACTGTTGGTCAGTTCACGAATCCGCGCCACAACTTTATTGAAATGGAATTTCTCGAAATCGTCGGTGATCGCCGCAATGGCCTTGTGGATGGCACTGCGCGTCGCCTGAACCTTCGCGCCGACATCTCCCGGCCCCGCCGGCTCGGGCGGTTCGGTATACAGGCGCCATAGACGATTCAGGAACCGCCATGCCCCATCGATGCCGGCATCCGTCCATTCCAGATCGCGATCCGGTGGGCTGTCCGACAATAACAGCAAGCGCGCGGTGTCGGCGCCATAGGCATCAACCACCCGCTCTAACCCGACCACATTCTTTTTGGATTTACTCATCTTCTCCAGGCGACCGACCGCGACCGGCGTTCCATCGGCAACCCGAATCGCCCGACCCTCCTGCTCGCCCACCTCTTCGGGATAGAGCCAGGCGCCATCTTCGCCCCGATAGGCGCGATGGGTGACCATACCCTGGGTCATTAGACCGGCAAAGGGCTCCTCGACTCCCAAAGCTCCGCATCGCTTTAGGGCGCGGGTAAAGAAGCGGGCATAGAGCAGATGGAGCACCGCATGCTCGACTCCGCCGATATATTGATCCACCGGCAACCAGTAGTCGGCGGCTTGGCGATCGAAACCGCGCTCGGTCTCGTTCGGCGAAGTGAAGCGGGCAAAATACCAGGACGACTCGAAAAAGGTATCGAAGGTGTCGGTCTCGCGCAGAGCCGGCTGCCCGCAGTGGGGGCAGGCCGTATGCTTCCAGGTGGGATGATGCTCCAGTGGGTTGCCAGGGCGGTCAAACGACACATCATCCGGCAACCGCACCGGCAGTTGATCGTCGGGCACCGGCACCACTCCACAGCTTTGGCAATGGATCACCGGAATCGGGCATCCCCAGTATCGCTGACGCGACACGCCCCAATCGCGCAAACGGTAAACGGTGGTGCGCTGGCCGCAGCCCATAGCTTCCAGCCGTTGGCCAGCGGCAGCCTTGGCCGACTCGACATTCAAACCATCCAGGAATCCCGAATGGTGCAATACGCCCGGACCCGTATAGGCTTCGTTGCCCACTGCGAAGTGTTCGGGAGCGACATCGGAAGGAATCACCACCGGGCGCACCGGCAACCCGTATTTCCGCGCAAAATCCAGATCGCGCTGGTCGTGAGCCGGACAGCCGAAAATGGCTCCGGTGCCATAGTCCATCAGGACGAAATTGGCGACGTGTAGCGGCAGGGATCGATCGGGCAAGAAGGGGTGGCGAACCGTGAGCCCCGTATCGAAGCCGGTTTTTTCGGCGGTTTCAATGGCGGCTTCACTGGTCCCGATTCGGTTGCATTCGGCAATGAAGGCCGCCAGCCTCGGATTGCCGTTTGCCAGCATCGCCGCCAGAGGATGATGGGGTGAAATGGCCAGGAACGAAGCGCCGAACAGGGTATCGGGACGAGTCGTGAAAACCTCGACGCCTTCGGGCATGCCTTCAGACGAATTTCCCTCGGGCCGAATCAGAGCGAATGTCAGACGGGCGCCGCTGGATCGACCGATCCAGTTTTCTTGCATCAGGCGTACCTTCTCCGGCCACCGCTCCAGAGTCTTCAACCCTTCCAGCAGGTCTTCGGCGAAGTCCGTAATGCGCAGGAACCATTGGGACAGTTTGCGCTTTTCCACCGGCGCGCCCGACCGCCAGCCGCAACCGTCGATGACCTGTTCGTTGGCCAAAACCGTGTGTTCGACCGGATCCCAATTAACCCAGGATTCTTTCCGATAGGCCAAGCCCGCCTTCAGAAAGTCCAAAAACATTTTCTGTTCGTGGCGATAATAGTCCGGGGCGCATGTGGCCACCTCGCGTGACCAGTCATAAGCCAGCCCCATGACCTGAAGCTGCCCCCGCATCACCCGAATGTTGTCGAAGGTCCACGCCGCCGGATGGACCTTGTTGGCAATCGCGGCATTTTCGGCGGGTAAACCAAAGGCATCCCACCCCATGGGATGCAGAACATTATAGCCCTGAGCCCGCTTGAACCGGGCAACCATATCACCAAGAGTATAGTTGCGGACATGGCCAATGTGCAGACGCCCCGAAGGATAGGGAAACATCTCCAGCACATAGTATTTCGGACGATCCGAACGCTCGGTGACAACAAAGGTGCCCCGTTCACGCCAAATCGTCTGCCATTTCGCTTCGGTTTCCCTGAAATTATAGCGGGCCATGATGTGCGCAACTCTGAAATGAAACGGTGATTTCGGAGACCTGGACGCCACTAGACCGTACCCCGACGAACGGGCGCGAATCGCGCAAAACCGCAGGCGGCTCATCACCGCCTGCGATCAAACCGAACCCCGACACCCGCCCCCCTAAGCCGGCTCTCTCTGGACTAGTTGTTCCGGGTTTGGGCAATCCGCAACTGCCTGGCCCGCGTGAGGATCGTATCCTCCATGGTGGTCGCGGTGGTCGCGCCAACAGTGGTGTCATGCCAAGTGCCGCCGTTATCCCGCTGTTGACGGAACACCGAAACCTTGAGCGCATCAGCCCGAAGCTGCCGGTCCAGGATGTAAACATTCACCTTGAACCGCTCGTTCGGCGTATCGGATGGAGCGTACCAATCGGTCAGAATCACCCCGCCGAACGGATCCGCCGACGCAATCGGCATGAAGGCCAAGGTATCGAGGGAAGCGCGCCACAAGAAGCTGTTGACGCCGAGGCCACCACCGCCCTGCTGCGCGTCGTCCCGCTTGGGCTCGCCGAACAGGCTGATGCCACCCTCACCGCCGAGTATGCTTCCGTATTTGTAATTCTGCTTGCTCTCGACCTCTTCCTGGGTCGTGGTTTTGGTGCCCGAACACGCTCCCAACGCCAGAACAAGCGTCAGAAGGAGGCAGGCATGGACGGTTGATGGCAGCCGGGTCATGACGGGAACTTCGCGTTGTTCATAATAAGGGAGGGCCACCGGGCGCATAATGCCGCAGCCTCTTCGCGCCCGAACAAACCATAAAAGTCGCGCGTTCGCAACAACATTGGCTTTTTCACCCCGGAAGATCGGCGCCACCGCCTGGACTTCGATGAGACGATGCCAGAAGCCTGCCGAATTCACCGAGTTGCACAGCCAATTTGAACAGCCCCTCGCGGAACCTGTGCCTATCCGGCCACACAGTGCCTTCCAAAGGACCACGGTAGCACTTTCGGCTTTGCGCTTTGCGATCAGGCTGAGTACCTCTTGGTCCAGCTTGGAGAAACAACGAGCTCAACATTCGCTGCCAGGATGGAGGAGAAAATCATGAGAAACTATCTGCTGGCGGGCACTTCCGCCCTCGCACTGGCTCTGACCGCCGGTGCCGCTAACGCCCAAACCGCCCCAGGTAAGTTCGACGTCAAGCTCACCGGCGACGCCTATATTGAAGGCGGTTACGTCGATCAGCGTTTGCATAACAACGCCGGTGGCGTTGACTTTGAAAACCGCTTCCGTTTGGTCGTGAACCCGGTGGCCACTGCCGACAACGGCATCACCTACGGCGCTCTCGCTCGGCTCCGCGCCAACAGCGCCGCCGGCACGGTCGATGCCGACAAGGGTTACATCTACGTATCTGGCAACTTCGGTCAGATCCAGGGCGGCGTGATCTTTGGCCCTGGCGATTATTACATCAACAGCGTCAACCACCCGCTGGATTGGCAGATGTTGACTCTGTATGATCAATGGCGGTCATACACCGGCGGCAGCAATGTCAGCACCAACACCAGCGCCGTTCCGACCGGCTACACCACCACCGGCAGCAACAGCAAGTCGCCCGGCAACAGCACCGGCTATGCCTGGGGCCAGTTCAACAACGGCGCGATTGGCAGCAACGGCCTGGGCCTGATCAATTCGCACAACATCGACACCAAGCTGGTCTACTACACCCCGCGCTTCTTTGGATCGACCCCGACCAACGGCTTGCAGGGTGCGGTTAGCTACGCTCCGCGTAACGGTGACTCGGCCAGTGGTCAGAACAGCGTCAACACCGACGTCAATCGTTCACTGTACACGGCGGCCACCTCGACCAGCTTGCAGCGCGTCTACTTCGACGACAGCTACGAAGCGGTCTTGAACTACGGCGAGACCTTCAACGGCTTTCTGGTTAAGGCCAGCGCCGGTTATGCGGGTGGTTCGGCTCACAATGACGCCGCTGGCGGCGGGGTGAATGCCTATCATGACCTCGAGTCGTACCAGTTGGGCGGCCAGGTCGGTTACGCCGATTTCATCCTGGGCGGTGGTTACGTCTATGGTGGCCAGAGCGGTTACACCAAGGCTCCGTGGGTGGACGCGACCGGCAGCAACAAGTATGCGGCTTGGGCTCCTGGCCGGGTTGCAACCCATGTCAAGGACCAGACGGCCTGGAACATTGGTGGTCAGTACACCCTCGGGCCGTGGGTGTTTGGTGTGAAGTACCTCGAAGAGACCGACGCCGGCAACTTGGCCTATAGCGGCAATCGGACCCTGGGCGCCGTCACCGGCGGCACCATGTACACCGTTGCTCCGGGCCTGCGGGTTGGCGCCGAGTACACTCACTTCGAAGCCACCAGCAACATTCCGGCTTCGGTCGAGCCGACCAGCGTGAGCAACGACAGCGGCGACGTGGTCCTGCTCCGGACGGTTGTTCAGTGGTAAGGACTTCCGCCCTGCTTGTCAGGGCGGGTTAAGGCTAGGAGAAACGGCGGTGACCCCGGTCGCCGCCGTTTTTTTGCATACCTGCTTCGCAGAAAAGAGCTGAAGCTTCGTTTCCGACTCAAATGAATGACAAGCCGTCTGCCAGTATCCGGGGCTCTTCTTTCGGCTGTGGTTGCTGTGGCCACTGATAAAGAGTGATGAAGTCTGTGCGCTGGGCTGCGCCCAAATTCTCGGCAGAGCGCCCTTCATTTCATCGACGTTTGCCACATTCACCGCCAGCCCCGATGGGGTGCGTTGTACAATTGCCACAATGGCCTCGCTTCCAAGCGATTACCGCCAATTCACCTTGCCGACCCGATCGGTTCGGCGTTTATTTGGTCTCACGAGATCAACAGTCAGGGCCGGGTTGCTTCGGCGGTTTTGAAAGGATGCTTACGATGAAGAGTTTTCTGCTCGCTGGTTGCGCGGCCATCGCGCTCGTCGGAACCTGTGGAACGGCAGCCGCCGACGGTACCGGACCTGGGAAGTTTGATGTCAAGCTGAGCGGCGACGCATACTTCACCATGGGCTATGTCGATCAGCAGGGTGACAGCGCCAACGGCACCACCCGCAATGTGGACTTTACCAACCGCTTCCGTTTGCAGGTCACGCCGACCGCGAAGGCCGACAACGGCATTGAATACGGTGCCAACCTGCGCGTCCGGGCTTACGAGCGGACGGGCGTTCTCGACACCGACCAAGCGTACCTGTTCGCGGACGGCAATTTTGGCCGGATCGAAGGGGGCGTCAATCAGGGCCCGAACAACCAGTATGGCGTGACGGCCCCCAACGGCTTTGGCACCGGCGGCGTGGTCGGCGACTGGACGGATGGCGTTTATGGTTGGCTGAACAACCAGAACACCTTCCTAGAGCCGGTGTTCGGCGGCGGTTACGACAACATCACCAACAGCAACTTTGCCACCAAGGTCAACTACTTCACCCCGCGCTTCTTCCCGCAGGATGACGACGGCACCGGCCTGATGGGCATGTTGGCCTTCACCCCGACCAACCTCAGCGTCAACACCGACGTGAATCGTCGCAACTATGTGACCACCACCTCGTCCGCGATTGAAGCCGGTGGCGATCCGACGCAGAGCGAGTGCGGCGGCACCTTCGGCAACGGACAGCCGCTTCAGGGCTGCGCCTACAACAACATCGTTGAGGCCGGTCTCCGTTACGATGGCAGCTTCGGCGGTGTGTCGGTCCAGGCGAGCTTGGGTTACGAGCACGGCGATGCCCCGACCAACCACAGCACCCGGCCTTACACCAGCTACAACGACCTGTCGGCTCTTCAAGCTGGCATTCAGCTCGGTTACGCTGGGTTCGAGATCGGCGGCAGCTACCTCAATGCCGGCAAGTCGGGCTACGCCAAGACTTCGGGCCTGTATCTGAACGACCAGAGCACCGTCACGGCGGGTATCTCCTACCAGACGGGTCCAGTCACGGTTGGCTTCAACTATGCTCACGGCGAAGATGCCGGCAACCTCTATGCCCCCGGCTCTCGCTCGGCTGACCTTTACTCGTTGGGCGCCACCTACGTCCTGGCGCCTGGCCTGACCACCTCGTTAGAGTATCTGCGGAGCGAAACCCAGAACGAAGCCGGTTACGGGATGAAGGGTCCAGGCACCGATCCGTTCGGCAACGGGACTGCTTACAGCGGCAACGCCAACCTGTTCCTGTGGAAGAACGCGATTGCGTTCTAATCTCCCCTCCAAGGATTGGGGTTGTGTCTGATGCAGGGGGAGCGAAAGCTCCCCCTGTTCTTTTTGTCTTGCCGATGGCCGGCGTGCGCCGTGTCATACCCTCGAGCCTTGATGTTGACTCATCAAGGCTGCCCTCAGACGCCGGGCGGGCGCATCCGCGCCCTTGGCTTCGCGTCCACGAGGACGCGGGGCCGCCGTCGCGGCCCGATACCGGCAGTGTGTCAGTATCAGGGCTCGCCGGTATCATAATCGGGCCTTGATGGTGACTCATCAAGGCTGCCCTCAGACGCCGGGCGGGCGCATCCGCGCCCCCTAGAGTCCACACAGTGGGGCTTCGCGTCCACGAGGACGCGGGGCCGCCGTCGCGGCCCGAGGACCGGCGATGCGTCAGTATCAGGGCTCGCCGGTATCACCCGGTTCTGAGTTCCGATAAGAGCGCCTCGACCTCTCCCGTGAGGACAGCCGTCGGCTTTGATAAGTCTTTAGCGGCCCAAATCACACGAATCGCCGATGCATAAGAAGCGGCTCCGGTGGCGGCAACGTCACTAAACTGCTCGTTAAAGAGATCGACATCATTTGAAACTTGGTCAATGACCGATAAAATATTTTGGGTAGCTTCATCCTGTTGCTGAATCGATCCTGAGACTAAGCCGGTAATCTCTTTAATCTGCTCAATTGTTTCCGTAATCAGCGTGATGGCTCCGACCACATCGTGCGTCACTCGCTGAACATTGGCGATCTGAGCTGAAATATCGTTGGTTGCCCTGGCTGTTTGATTAGCCAGAACCTTAACTTCATTTGCAACCACAGCGAATCCTTTGCCTGCGGCCCCGGCTCGAGCGGCTTCGATGGTTGCGTTCAGCGCCAATAAATTGGTCTGAGCGGCAATGCCGGTGATCAAGCGAATCACCTCGCCGATACGATCCGCAGCGGCAATCAGGCCGCCCATGGCATCGTTGGTTTTCTCGGCGTGCAGCACAATGTCGTGGGTGATCTTCGAGGATTGGGAGACCCGCCCCCTGACATCGGAGACCGACTGGGACAGTGTTGCGGCGGCATGGGTGAGTTCCGACACGTTGGTCGCTGTGCGCCGGGAAGCCGCTGTGGCCCCCATGGATCGAGTCGCCGAATCGCCAACGCGCCGCCCCATCCGGGATGCGGTGTCGACGATCTGGTCTGAATTGACCTGAAACACCCCAAGGGCAGATCGGACTTTGACTTCAAAGGCCGCCGTCAGATGCTCGATGAGTTCGGCCCGCGCGATCTTCTTTCGATCATCGGCCCGCTGCGCCTCGACCCGCCGCTCATTGTCCAGGGCGGCATGCTTGAACACCTCCAACGCCGCCGCCATGGCTCCAATTTCATCCTGCCGTCCGACCTCGGGAATGGCCACCGCTTTGTCGCCTTCCGCCAAACGATGCATTGCCTTGGTAATCCGAATAATAGAACGGGAAACTTTCTGATCTAATGAATACCCAATAAGCACAACCAAAAGAATAATAATCCCAGATGTCACCACCAATGCCCAAAGAGACACATTGTAATTTCGTTGAGCAACTTTAATCATTTCTCCAACTTGTTGATTTGTTGAAAACTCAACCGACGAAATATTTTCTTTAATTGTATTGAATAATTTTTGCGAGCCAATATATGTAAATGAAGCTTTAAAATTCTGACTTTTTTTCACAGCAGCAATTAAATTGTCACTATTTTTAATATATTTTTGCCAATTTTCTAAAAATAAATCATAATTTTTACGCTCATAATGGCCATCTAGCATTGAAATATATCGATCTTCGAGAGTTTTGATAGCATCTCTTTTATCATTAATTTCCTTATCTAATTTAGAAACGCCGGCATCATCTATTGTTGAAACATAAGATGCTTCAACAGCACGGTAATCAGAGGTCAGAACATTAATATTTTCAATCAATCGAAGCCTTTCAAAGCCATTGGTGGCAATATCGGTTGCAATGGCATTGGTGGAACTCAGACGATTGATTGAAAAAAATCCACTGGCAACAAATGCAATAATAAAAATTGCCAGACTTAGGCTTAAGCGCAAACGTATGGTCGTTTTCATGACCCTTTTCCCTCTAACAATCGCTATTTTTAACAGCGATTATGAGCCTATTTTGCTAGATTTGATTTCCATAAGACTCAACAATAAGAGTCAACATGGACAATTCAGGAGGGCCAACGTCATGGCGGTTCCTTGCGATACTCAATCCATCGAATTACCATGGTAAACAAATCCTTTCGCAGTCGCAAGAAATTTTACATGATGCAAGTATGATTCAATAATATATAGCACTATTTTAGTGTTATATCTAAAGGTGCCCGAATCGTCCTGGAAGCGCGGCTCTCCCCGCTCTTTGGTTCCGCCTCATTGACCAGAGGGCTTTTCGATCTTGCCGCAAGAAAAGAAAAGGCCGGCGGGCGCCTCCGCGCCCCCTAGGGTCCACACATGGGGGCTTCGCGTCCACGAGGACGCGGGGCCGCCATCGCGGCCCGAGGACCGGCGATGTGTCAGTATCAAGGCTTGCCGGTATCAGAGCGTCGGGAACAGAGCCCCTACAACAGCGCCAAACGCGGCATCACCTCTGCCAGTCGACTGAATGGCGACTCACCCAGCCCCAGAGTCAACTGCCCAACCCGTTTCAGCCCCTCACGACCGAACCGTTCGCGCACGGCATCCACCAACCAATCTTCGGCCTGGGTCTGGCGCAACCGCCCGAGTCGCCCCTCTTCAGCCAAGAACCGCTGGCGATCGGCAAGGGCTTCGAGCAAAGCCGGCACCCCCTCGCGCCGTTGAGCCGACAGGGCCAATACCGGAACCCGCCAAGTGCCGGGCTCCTCGGTTAACCCCAGGGCCCCGGCCACATCCCCACGCGCCCGCTCGGCGGTTACGCCTAAATCGGCCTTGGTAACCACCACGATATGGGGAATTTCAACAATGCCGGCCTTCATGAACTGCAAACTGTCGCCGGACCCCGGTTGAACGCAAAACACCACGGTATCGGCAGCGGACGCCACATCGGTTTCAGATTGGCCAACCCCAACTGTTTCCAACACCACCACATCATAAAGGGCTCGCATCAGCACCATGGCCGAAACGGTCAGCCCGGCCAGTCCACCCAAACGGTCGCGAGCAGCCATCGAGCGCACAAAAACGCCGATATCCTCGGGGTCGGTGTCCAACCGCACTCGATCCCCCAGCAACGCACCACCGCTCCGTCGGGACGACGGGTCGACGGCGATCACCGCCACCGTCTGCCCTTGGCGACGCAGGGCTGCAATCAGGGCGCCTGTCAAGGTCGACTTCCCAACTCCAGGCGGCCCGGTCAATCCGATCACTTGGGCCATCGGGGCCCGCCATGCCGCCTCCAACAAGGCCAAAACAGCGACACCATCCGGGTCGCGCTCCAGCCGTGCCAGCGCTGCCGCCAGCGCCCCCTTTCGCCCTGCCGCCAACGCCGCTCCTAACGCCGCCAATTCAGCGGTGGCATCCTGTTCCAGCATCGGCTCCCCCTACATTTGCGCGGTTCGTGAACGTCACAGCGACTTATACCCTCGAGCCTTGATGTTGACTCATCAAGGCTGCCCTCAGACGCCGGGCGGGCGCATCCGCGCCCTTGGCTTCGCGCGCATGGGCGCGCGGGGCCGTCGTCGCGGCCCGATACCGGCAGTGTGTCATCGTTATAGCTCGCCGGTATTATACCAATGGCCTTGGACGTTGACACGTCCGCAGCGTCCTCAGACGCCGGGCGGGCGCATGGGTACGCAGAGCCTTGAGGGCACCCGCTGCCAGCATTACAGAAGCCTGCAACAGCCATCCTCATTGATCTTGTTGATCGGCATTCGGGATGCCTTGAAGTGTCGGTCGATACCAGCGAACATGGGGCGTCGCTTCTATCCGCGTCTCCGTCTTGTGCCCCTTTTCAGGCTTGCTGCCATGACCGACTTCACCGGCCTGCGTCTCACATGTCTGCGCGGCGAACGGTTGGTGTTCGTTGGGCTAACCTTCCAGTTGGCCGCTGGCGGAGCCTTGGTGCTGGCGGGCCCCAACGCCAGCGGCAAATCCAGCCTGTTGCGGTTGATGGCCTCGCTCTTGCGGCCTTGGCGCGGAGAGTTAAGGTGGAATGGCGCTCCGGTAGCCGACGATCTTGACGCCCATCGTGCCCGACTTCGGTATGTCGGCCATTTGGACGCCATCAAACCCATGCTGACCGCTGAAGAAACGCTCGGCTTTTGGGCTCCTTCCCAAAGCCGCCTCACGCCCGCCAAGCAAGCCCGGCAGGCGTTGGAACGCTTTGGCCTTGATCGCTTGGCAACAGTGCCGACCCGTTACTTCTCGGCGGGACAGAAGCGCCGGCTCAATTTGGCCCGGCTGCTCCTGGCCCCGGCGCGGCTGTGGCTGTTGGACGAGCCGACGGTGGGTCTCGATCACGCCGCCATCGTGCAGCTTGGCGAGGTTTTAGCCGAACATCGCAGCGCCGGAGGAATGGTGGTGGCGGCTACCCATACCGACTTGCCGCTCCCCGGTGCCGATCATCTGCGCATGGACGACTTCGCTTTCGCCCGGCCTCTGCTTGACGAGCCCGCCCCCGACGAGAACCTCCTATGAAGCGATTTGTCCGTCTGGTGGGTCGTGATCTCATGTTGGCGCTGCGTCAGGGGTCCGATGCGACCATTGCGGTGATGTTTTTTGTGTTGGTGGTGGTGCTGTTCCCCTTTGGTATCGGCCCCGAGCCCAATATTTTGGCCCGGATCGCCGCTGGCGTGATCTGGGTGGCGGCGCTGTTGGCGTCGTTGCTGTCCCTGGATCGGTTATTCCAAGCCGATTTTGAAGACGGCTCGTTGGAACTCATGGCGCTTGATAGCTTGCCTCTGGAACTGGTGGCCTTGGCCAAGGCCACCGCTCACTGGCTGATAACAGGCGTCCCGCTGCTGGTGGCGGCACCATTGTTGGCGCTGCTGCTGGGCATGAGTCGCGATGGCTTCGGAGTCCTGGAACTGACCTTGCTACTCGGCACCCCTAGTCTCAGCCTGATTGGCAGCATCGGCGCCGCCCTGACACTGGGAGCCCGACGCGGCGGCGTCTTGATTTCCTTACTGATCCTGCCTTTGTTCATTCCGGTCCTGATCTTTGGCGCGGCGGCCATCGACTCGGCCCTGGGAGGATTGAGCGCGCGCCCCCATCTGCTCGTCCTGGGCGCGTTACTAGCGGCGGCGTTGCCGATGGCGGCTTTGGCCTGTGCGGCCGCCTTGCGCCAAGCTCTGGAATAGGAGCCCACCCCATCACCGCCCGGACTCGCCTGCTCACCATCGACGGCCTTTCCACCCCCTTGGAGATGCGCGAAAGTACCCGCGCCCGCCGTATGGCCCTTCGTGTTGATCCGGCGCGCGGCCAGATCCAGATCGTGATGCCCTCGGGCTTCGCTGAAACCGAAGCGATCCGCTTTGCTGGCCGCCATTTGGGATGGATTCAGGCCCGATTGGCGGCCTTGCCGCCGGTTCAGCCTTTCGTCGATGGCGCTCGGGTGCCGGTGCTGGGTATCGACCATGTGATCCGCCACGATCCCGCCGCAGGGCGTGGCCTTGGCCACCGCCGAAATGGCGAGATCCGGGTTGGTGGCCGTGTCGAGCATTTGGCCCGCCGGGTTCGCGACGGGCTTGTCGCCGAAGCCCGCCAATGCTTGAGCGAACGGGCGGCGCGCTTTGCAAACACCCTGAATGTTCGTATCCAACGGATCACCCTGCGCGACACACGCGGACGCTGGGGCAGTTGTTCCGCCACCGGCCATCTATCGTTTTCGTGGCGACTGATTTTGACTCCGGAATCGGTGCTAACCTATGTGGTTGCCCACGAAGTCGCCCACCTTCGGGAACTCAACCACTCACCACGCTTCTGGACCGAGGTCGCCCGCTTGGTTCCTGATAGCGACACCCCACGCGCTTGGTTGCGTCGCCACGGTGCCGCCCTTCTGCGAATCGGCTCCTCTTTTGACCCCAAGGCGTAACGGATTTGATACCGGCACATCGCCGGTCCTCGGGCCGCGACGGCGGCCCCGCGTCCTCGTGGACGCGAAGCCCCAGTGTGTGGACTCTAGGGGGCGCGGAGGCGCCCGCCCGGCGTCTGAGGGCAGCCTTGATGAGTCACCATCAAGGCCCGATGGTATGAAAGGTCGTCCTTCCCTCATCCTAGCGCCCATACATGCTGCCAGGGGTTGGGCCAAATTGCGACGGCCCTTCATTCGTGCTATGGCTTTCCACGGGCGGCGCCAGGCCGCGCAGAGGGGCGTGCCATGGCCATTCGTTTTATCGAAAGCGTGCTGCTCGCGGCGTTTCTGACCACATTGGGTTATGGATTGGGCCGGTTGCTTGGTTTTCTGGCCCAAAGCATTATCGAGAGTCAGGGCAATGTGGTGGGGCTTCAGGCCACCGTGACCCGGCGGGCCGGAATCGAGCGTGGGTTTCAGAACCGAATCGGTGCGTTACGGCGCGAAATGGTCAATTATGACCGCGAGATCAAAGAGGCCGTGCGGCGACACACGGCCCTGGTCGCTGCCACCAATGAATCTCTGGCCACCGCAGATCGTATTGTGCGCCTAGTCGGTGAGGAAGCCATCGGGCGATCCCGTTATCTGGCCTTGGTCTTCAACAAATATGTCAGTGCCGGCGGCGGTGCTGCAACCTTGATCGACGAGTCGTGGATGGTGGCTCAGGAAATCGAGGTTTGGGCGATCGGTCCGACGGAAGCGCGGGTTGAAGTGGAAAAACGCTATCCTGCCGTCTTTGGCTTCACCGTCCACAGTCTGCATTCAGCGCCGCGTGAGCCTGAACGGACTGCGGCCAGCATAACCTGACGGGGGACCGGATTTGTCCCGCGACGCTTGGATCCAGGTGCGCCATGTCAATTGAGCTTTATGTGATTCTGGCGATGGCCGCCGTGGCCTTTGGGATGGGATTGATTCGGGCCTACCATGCGGTCGAGGAAAGCCAGCGGCGGGTCGCCAAGGTGATGAAGGCCAAGCGTGGCCAAGTCGACCGCTTGCGTCGGGCCGGACGCACCAGCTTAAATCTGAAACGAGCGATCCGGGACGGCAAACGCCGTCTGGAAGAAATGCATCTGGCCGTCGAGGAAGCTGAAACAAGCTTTCAGGCCGCCGAGCAAATCGATCACCGCCTCTTTGTGCTGGACGATCGACGGACCAAGGCCGATTCCAACTGGATCGCTCTGGTGTCGCATCCCGATTACGCCGAGGGAGTCAACCACAACGCCCAGCCGGAACTGGTCCAGTCCTGGCAAAAAGGGCGGCGGTTTCTGGTCTATGCGCCAGATATGCAGAAGGCTCGAGATAAAGTCATGGCCCGCCACCCCGAGCGGCTCGGCTATCGGGTGGTTTCAGTAGGACCGCAACCGCCCCCCGGTAAACCCGCTGCCGGAACAGGAACGCCAGGCACGACCCTTTAAACCCTCAGGAGCGTCAGACCATCGAGCCTTGATGGTGACTCATCAAGGCTGCCCTCAGACGCCGGGCGGGCGCATGGGCGCCCCCCTAAAGTCACACGGGGGCTTCGCGTCCACGAGGACGCGGGGCCGCCGTCGCGGCCCGATACCGGCGATGTGTCAGTATCAGGGCTCGCCGGTATCAGACCCTCAGCCTGTGGTCGCCGTCGGGGCAAGGAAGGCGTTGATCTTGGTTTGATTGACAGGCTTGTCAATAAAATCGATGCCTGCGTCAGCCGCGCGGCGACGCAGGCTGGCCTGGACATTGGCGGTCAAAAGAGCGATTCGCGCCACCGGAAAGCGTTCCCGGATCAGGATTGCCAAGTCGATCCCATTCATGCCCGGCATATTATAGTCGATGGTGGTGTAGGTGACGGTCGGCATTCCTTCCAGGACATGCAGGGCTTCGGTGGCGTCGGCGGCCTCGAAAATCGTGATGTCCGGGCGCGTATGACCAACGAACGAACGCACCATCTGGCGGGCCAATCGGGCGTCGTCGATAATCAGAATGGTTTCATCCGCGCTCATGTCATCGGCCTTTTGCGTCAATGTTCAAGGTCTGGTGGATCGGGGGGTGGGAGCGAGCGATATCCAAAAGCTTTGCCATCTCCCCCGCCTCCCCACCCTCGGCCACCGTCGGATACAGCCTGATACGGTCGGGACATGGTAGCCGGGAGGATCGCGTTGTCAAGACGCGCTAGAGCTTTTCCCGGAATTTAGCAAAGCTCCGGCATTAAGAATGAATAATCATTGGATGAATCAGAGGGATATAACCTCGCGAAGCAAGGTTGCACAGGAAATGAAAGCGTCATTTTTCGCTTACAGTCCCATCGATTGGGGCTTCTGGAAAGGCCAGCTCGTGGCGCGAGCGCCATTCAGGGCCGACATAATTGATAATGATGGATTTCCGAACGCCGATAATCGGGCGTTTGTGGAATCCGTGCCAAGTGTCGCTGCCGGGGACAAAGATCAAGCCGCTATTGAATGGAGCCGGAACACTGTGGGCCGGCTGGTCTGGCCCCGAGAGGACATCGGTTCCCAAGCTTTCGGCACCGGGCCCTTGCGACAGGTAAACCAGGAAGGTAAAGCGCTTGGCGCCAATATCGGTGTGAGGTTCCAGCCAAAAACCGTCGGTATCCTGGCAGTATTCGATTCGCAGAAAGCTACCGCCAAGAGCGGCGCCGCAGAAACGCTCGATCAAGCGGGTGGTTTCTGAAGCCTGAAAGGCATGCGCCACCGCCTCGGCAATGGGGATACGACCTCGGGTTTCGGGGTCAAAATAGGTGCGCGAAGCATTGTTGGTTTCGCGTTTACCATAGGTTTCCAAAATAATCGGCGGCGTGTAGGGCAAAGCGGTGAGAGCCTGGGCGGCCTCGGGCGGCAGGATGTCTCGAAGCAGCCAATGCCGGTAGGGGCTGGCCCCCGGAGAGCTGCGTTCAAGAGCCACGCGGAAGGATTGGCATAGAAGGCTGCTATCGGTCATCAGGATCATCCGTGGCAAGTGTTCGTAGAGTCCTTCAGGTTCGCCGCCTTAAGGGCCATGCATCGCCGAACCTCGACCGCGATCCGTTGGGTGTCGTCGAGGGCCCGGTTCTGCCAAAGCTCAAAGCGACCGTCGAACGGGCGAATCAAGCCGGCGGCGCCCAGGCGATCATGAAAAGCCCGGAATTTCGCCGAACCGCCCTCCAGGGAGGCCAGATAGACCGGCTTTCCGGTGGAACAGGCTTCAGAGATCATAGAAACGCTGTCACAAGTGACAACGATGGCATCGGCAAGGCCAAGGAAAGCGAAGTAAGGATTCTCTCCGCGACCATCCCAGACCACCGACGGCACTTCACCCATCCGGGCGCGGAGCAGGGCTTCATTGTCAGAGCCGGTACGGCGCGACGGTGTGACCATTAGGCCAGCGCCAACATCACGGGCCCAATGAACCAAACGTTCGGCGAAGTCATTCATAATCGTCGGAGTCAGGCGATAGACCCCATTATTGCCTCCGATCAGCACCGCAATCCGAGGACGCGGCAGGTGCTCGTAAAGCGGAGCAAATCGGGCAGCGGCGCTGGCTAGCTTGTCAGGGGTCACCCGGTGGAGCGCGCCCTCAGTGACCCAAACCCCGTTCCCCCGCAGCCGGTCATGCCCCGGCACCACCACCATGTCAAAATGACGCGGGTGGATCACTGGATCTTGAATTTGCACGCTAAAGGTGCGGTTGCCGCTCCGTTGGCGGATCGATAAGGCCGGAACCACACTGTGACGGCCTGTGGCAATCACCAGATCCGGCCAGGGCGGTTGAAGGCTGTCTCCAGCCGGTCCCGCTGCGAAGCGTTTGCCCAACCGCAGCCATGGGCTCAATTGTCGCCAAGGGGTCCGCAATTTCACCCGTTTGATCACAGGTGTGATACCCAGGGCTTCCGCCAAGCCAAGGCACTGGTTTTCCATTCCGGGTTTGCCGTCGCTCACGATCCAGCAATTGATTAGGTGCATGCGCCAATGCCTTGAACACGCTTTTGCCGAAGGAGACGCGCCCGTTAGAACCCTATAATCGGCGGTTGCGTATGAGCGGGATCCATTCGGGGGTCGTCGCCACCTTAGCTCGAGGGGCCTGGGGTATTCTATTGGCGACTCAGCAAAGGTCTGTATAATATCGTTATCAGACACATAGCCGGAGCACCGCGAGACACATGCGACGGGTCAAACTCGACCGGATTGACCGGCGGATTCTCCGCGACCTTCAGGCCGATGGCCGAATGACCAACGTCGATTTGGCTCGACGCGCGGGAATTTCGGCGCCTCCCTGCCTGCGTCGGGTGCGGGCGTTGGAAGAGGCCGGCTTTATCCGGGGGTACCATGCCAATCTCAACCCAGAGGTGTTGGGGTACAGCGTCACGGTTTTTGCTCAGGTCGGCCTATCGAGCCAAGCCGAGCCCGACCTCAAAAAATTTGAAGAGTTGGTCACCAGTTGGCCTCATGTCCGCGAATGCCACATGCTGGCCGGGGAAACCGACTTTTTACTGAAAATTGTCGCCGAGGATTGGGACGATTATCAACGGTTTCTGACCACCCGGCTAACGGCGGCGCCCAACGTCAGTCACGTCAAGTCGGCCCTGGCCATCCGCTGCTCGAAGTCCTTGCCGGGAGTTCCGATCGAAGACGAAGCCGGCGACGAAGATGTGGATGAAGACGACGACGAGTAGCCGTTAACTCCGCTCCATCACAAACACCAACCCTTCGACGGGATTGCGCTTTTCGGTGCGAAGAATGGCTTCGGCCAAGCGGATCGTCGTCAGTCCAACGGCGCGGGCGGTGCGTTGCAGATAGCCTGCGCTGTGCCGGACCCGCCGCGAGGAGGTCGTGACCACGCTGTCCGTCTCCGGGGCGCGCTCGACGGTGGCAGCGAGTCGCCCACCGGCCCGCAAAGCAACGGCAACAGCAGCCAACACCGGCTCTAGATCGCCAAAATAGGTAAAAACATCGGCGGCCAAAATCATATCCCATCGATGATGGTCCCGTCTCAACACCGTCATCAGATCAGCAGCCTCTAGGTGGTGATAAATCCCTCGACGACGGGCCTGTTCGATCATACGCGGTGCCAAATCGACACCGGCCAGGGTACGGGCCTGGGACGCAAACAGCATCCCAGCCAGTCCGGTTCCGCATCCAAGGTCAAGAATGTCGAGGCTTGGGTTAGAGGCTTGATCCACATTCATTCCGGGTAAACATCGAACTGCCTCCAGCAAAAGCGTAGGCGCGCGGTAGTCTAACCGTTCGATCAAATCGCTATCGAAACGTTCTGCATACCGATCAAACAGCGCCCGGACATAAACCGGGTCGGGCGCGTCTTGTGTATTGTTCCTCTCGGCGCTGGCATCGGCAGTGGCGCTGGCTTCGGCTCCGAGGGCGGCACGAGCGGCGTCGGCCTCTGGACTGGCGAAGTCAGCCACGCTCAGGCACTGCTGCCACGCGGCGCAGGCTTTGGCGGATTCCCCGAGCCGGTGCCAAGCCCGACCCATCTGGAAATGCAATGCGGCATGATCGGGGGCTTGGCGTAGAGTGGGCTGGGCCGACTCCAGTGCGGCCAAGGGGTCGGCGGCGTCGGTGAGCGCGGCCACCAACGCGGCGGCGGTTTCGGCTTGGCGGGGATCGAGCAAGACCCCTTCGCGCAAGGCGGCGATGGCTCCGGCCTGATCACCCAGGCCGAACAATTGGGCGGCCAAGAGTCGGTAAGCAGGGGCGCTGCCCGGACGCAGGGCGAGCCAGCGCCGACAGGTCGCCACCGCAGCGACCGCCTCACCGCAAGCGGCTTCGGCTTCGGCCAAGGTCGCCAGCCGGAAGGGTTGGTCAGGGTCCAGGCGATCGGCCTGAATCAGGGCGTCCCGTGCCTCTTGGGGGCGGGCAGTTTCCGCCAGCAGCTCGCCCAGCGCACCCCATCCTTCGGCGGTCTCGGGGTCCAGAGCGATGGCGTGACGAAACCAATGTTCGGCCTCGTCCAAGGCGTTGGCGTAGCGGTGATCATGACCCTGGGCCAGGGCGACGGCAACCGAGGACGCCAAGGGCAAAAGCGAGGGAACGGCATTCATCGGAGAACGGCCCTTCGGAGATTGGAGCGCGAATCATCTTCCCTGTGGCAAAGTTATGTCGATGCCTGCGGAGTCGGCAAGAGACCGCGCTTTCCGCCGCCTGGGCAATAGTTTTCTGTTGTCCCCCTGGCCAGCGAGACCAGTTTCACACCACCCACCCCAGGCTCAGAATTGGTAAAAGTCCTGGGTCAATCTCCTCGAGTCGGGATGCTCTGTGCATGTGGCTAACGCCCGGAGATTCTGGAAGATTCCTGAATCTTGAAAGCCGATTGGCTGGCGCAGATTGGTTAATCAATCCTTGTTCTACGAATTCAAGTCACACTGTCCTGAAAAAACTGATTGACCTGTCTTCCGCTTTTTGTCAAAGCTGCATTGTGGCGTTAGCAAGTGCGGCGCCAATGGTCCTTTGGGGAGGCGGCTTCCGGCTCAAGACCGGGGTGCCGATGATTCAAGGGCGTGCCTCCCGGCACCCACCCGCCCGCAAGCGGGTTAACGACAGCCTTCCGCAGGGGGGGCTTCAGACAGGGAGAACGACAATGACGGTACCAGCGCGCCGAGCGCGGCCAGTGGCCGGCGGCCTAGTTGCCCTGACTCTTGGGCTCGGACTTTCTCAGCTGCTGGTATCGCCGGCAAAGGCAAGCGAGAATGACTGCCACACGAACACTTCGGTGGTCGAACGGCAGCTTCACATTCCCAATGGCTTGCTTCTCGCCATCTCCTTGGTGGAAAGCGGGGTGGATGGAGTTCCGCAGCCCAACGCCTTGTCGTTCGGAGAGCGGTCTTTGGTCGCCCACAGCCGGGACGAGGCCGTGCATCGGCTGGAGACTGCTGGCGGTGGCGTGCGGAACGACGCCTATGTCGGCTGCATGCAACTTTCGGTTCGCTATCATCGCAGCGCGTTCCACTCGCTGGACAAGATGATGGATCCGCGCGCCAACATCTGGTACGCTGGGCAGATGCTCCTTCGGTTGCGGAGCCAAACCGGGAATTGGTCACGGGCGGTGGCACGCTATCAGGGCGGCTCGCCCCGTCAGTCTCACGCCTATGTCTGCCGGGTCTGGAACCATTTGGCGGAACTCGACTGGAACAGCGCCAAGACGCTGGAGCCGCGCCGCTGCGGCGAGATGTCGCCGCCGGAGATCGCGCCGAAGACCCGTCGCGCCTTCCGCCAAGCTCAGGTTGCGGCGGCACCGGAATAACCCCCGAACGCCTGCTCGTTTCTGATACCGGCGAGCCCTGATGCTGACACATCGCCGGTCCTCGGGCCGCGACGGCGGCCCCGCGCGCCCATGAGCGCGAAGCCAAGGGCGCGGATGCGCCCGCCCGGCGTCTGATACCGGCGAGCCCTGATACTGACACATCGCCGGTATCGGGCCGCGACGGCGGCCCCGCGCGCCCATGCGCGCGAAGCCAAGGGCGCGGAGGCGCCCGCCCGGCGTCTGAGGGCCGCTTTAAATGGGTCAACATTAAAGCTCGATGGTACGAGACCCCGATATAAAGCGGTTGCCTTGGGCTCCGTCACCCCCTGTTTCTCTATTCTGTGGCAATCGCCCAATCAGGCGGCTATCGTCGGCCCGATGGGAAAGCGTGTGCGGCCAGGCTGAACGTCTGGGACGTTGGTGGCCGGGCCGGTTCCCAGGGTGGCGTTGACGTGCATCTTGGAGTAAGGCCGGTCATGAGAGCGTCTGATATTCGAAGCCGTTTCCTCGATTTTTTCCAGGCGCGCGGACACACGTTGGTCAAGCCCGGCAACATCATTCCGGCCAATGACCCGACGTTGCTGTTCACCAACGCCGGCATGAACCAGTTTAAAGACGCTTTGCTCGGACGGGAAAAGCGGTCCTATACCCGCGCCTTGTCGTGCCAACCCTGCATGCGGGTCGGCGGCAAGCACAATGATCTCGATGCGGTGGGCAAGGATGGACGCCACCACACTTGGTTCGAGATGCTGGGCAACTGGTCGTTCGGCGATTATTACAAAGAAGAAGCGATTTCCTACGCCTGGGATTTGGTCACGCGGGATTATGGCGTGGATACATCACGGATTTACGCCGCCGTGTATAAGGACGACGACGAATCTTGGGGGCTGTGGAAAAAAATCGCCGGCTTGCCCGACAGCCGAATTGTGCGTCTGGGCGATATCGCCAAGGGCGATGAAGAGAATTTCTGGTCCATGGGGCCAACCGGCCCGTGCGGCCCGTGCACCGAGCTGTATATTGATCAGGGCGAATCCTTTGGCCCTGATGTGGTCGGTGGCCCGACGGATCGGTATCTGGAATTCTGGAACCTCGTGTTTATGGAGTTCGACCGCCAGGAAGACGGCTCGATGCAGCCGTTGCCCATGAGAAGCGTCGATACGGGCATGGGGTTGGAGCGCATCTCGGCCATTCTTCAGGGCAAGACCAACGTCTTCCACACCGACCTGTTCATGCCGATCATCACCGAAGTCTGCGAACGAACCGGGCGCGACTTTGCGGGCACCGATGCCCCGGCCATGTGTGTGGTGGCCGACCATATCCGGGGCCTGACCTTCGTGCTGAACGACGGCGGTGAGTTCGACCGGGTCGGGCGCGGTTATGTCCTGCGCCGGATCCTCCGTCGGGCGGTTCTGCATGGCGATCAGTTGGGCATGAAGGAGCCGTGGCTCTACACGCTGGTGCCAACGGTGGTGGCCACCACCGGCGCCTACGCGATTCCAGCCGAGCGCATGGCCACCATCCAGGCGACCATTCGCGACGAAGAAGCCAAATTCTTCCGGACGTTGGATCGTGGCCTGATCACCTTTACACGGGTGGTCGAAGAAACACGGGGCTCGGGATCGCGCGTCATCAGCGGTCCGGCCGCATTCCAGCTTTATGACACCTATGGCTTCCCGGTTGACCTGACTCGCATTTTGGCTGAACAGCAAGAGATGGAAGTCGACAGCACCGGCTTCGATCAAGAGTTGGAGCGGCAGCGGTCCCGGTCCAAGGCGGCCCAGGACTTTTACGATGCTGGCGGCTGGAGCCCGGTGGGTGAAGGCAGCGATGGCGGTTTTGCCGGCTATGATTTCGCATCGTTAGATGTGCGGGTGCTACGCTATCGGACTCGAGCCGATGGCGGCGTTGACCTCATTCTGGACCGCACCCCCTTCTACATCGAAGGCGGCGGCGAGCAGACCGACCAGGGCCGTTTGGTCGGAAAGACGGTGGAATTGGCGGTGGACGAGGTGCGGCGAATCGACGTCGGCGTGGTTCATGCCGCCCGCTGGCTGCGAGGCAATGCCGAGGATTTGGCGACAGAGCCTCTGCTCGTGGCCGAAGTGGATCGGAGCCGGCGTCAAGCCAAAGCCGCCCACCACACCGCGACTCATTTGCTCCATGCGGCCTTGCACGAGATCGTTGATCCGGGTGCGCGCCAGATGGGCTCGCTGGTGGCTCCAGATCGATTGCGATTCGATTTTGCGGCGTCTCGGGCGTTGACCGCCGACGAGCTGGCGCGCATTGAAGACCGGGTCAACGGGTGGATTCTCGAAGATCACCCGGTGACCAAGCAACTCGACGTTCCCTACGCCGAAGCCGTGGCGCGGGGCGCAATGGCGTTCTTCTCCGAGAATTACGGCGAAACCGTGCGGGTGGTCGAAGTTCCAACGGTCAGTCTGGAGCTATGCGGCGGGAATCACGTCGCCAGAACCGGCGAGATCGGAAGCTTCGTGATTGTGGCGGAGCAAAGCGTCGGGGCCGGGGTGCGGCGAATCGAAGCTGTCACTCATCGCGCCGCCGTGTCTCGGGGGCGTGAGCTGCGCGACCTGTTGGCGGCTTCGGCCTCGGCGTTGAATATCCCAGCCGAGCAATTGCCCGCCCGAATCGCTCAATTGACCGAAGACCTGAAAAAGCTGGCCAAGGATAAGGAACAGCTCTCACGTCAAGCCCTGACCGGCAAAGGCGCCGACTCCCTGCTGGACGGGGCCGAGACCGTGGCCGGCGTCCTCATCCAGGTCAAGCTGGTGCCCGGAGCGGACCCGAACTTGCTAAAGCAAGCCCTGGACAATCTGCGGAATGAGCATGCCAACGGTGTTTTCGTGCTGATCACCGAGGCCGAAGGGCGCGGCAGCATTTTGATCGGGGCGGGGGCCGAGGCGGTCAAGCGCGGCCTGAAGGCGGGTGACTTGGCTCGCGACATTGCCCGCCAGCTTGGTTCGGGCGGCGGTGGTCGTCCTGATTTTGCTCAGACTGGGTTTAAGGGAACGGATGCGGCAACGGTGGTTGAAATCGCCCGCAAAACGGTGCGCGAGGCCGCAGAGAGGTAGGAGCGCCCTTGAGTTCGTGGGCCCCGCCCACACCCGCAAGGGGCCGGTCGGCTTTTTGAACCTGTGGTGTTTTCCCCATACCGTCATGAGGTCAAGGAGGCTGCGCCTCCTTGCGGGCGCAAGATAGCGCCCTGCGAAAACGAAAGGATCGAGACTCTCTTAGCGCCTATGGGATTTGGCTTCGCGCGCATGGGCGCGCGGGGCCGCCGTCGCGGCCCGAGGACCGGCGATGTGTCAGCATCAGGGCTCGCCGGTATGACGCGGTCAATACAGGACACAAGCCTTAAGGCTGAAACTGCTCTTTTAAAATCCGTTCTTCCAGAGTGAATTCAGGATCGAACAGCAGCGTTAGTACGGTGTCGCGATCTTCGGTCACCTCGACCCGCTCGACCTCCCGCACTTCTACGTGATCGGCAACGGCACTGACGGGCCGCTTGGCGGATTCCAGCATCTCGATGCCGATGCGGGCGGTGTGGGGAAGCAGGGCGCCGCGCCAACGTCGGGGGCGGAAGGCGCTGATCGGCGTCAGGGCCAGCACGCCAGCGTTCAACGGCACGATGGGGCCATGAGCGGAAAAATTATAGGCCGTGCTGCCGGCAGGGGTGGCCATCAACACCCCGTCGCAGATCAATTGGGACAACCGCTCCACATCATTCACCAGGATGCGCAGTTTGGCCGCCTGCCGGGTTTCACGCAGCAACGAGACCTCGTTGATAGCTAAAGCCTCGATGCGCTCGCCGTTGGTACGAATCGCCACCATCCGCAGCGGATGCAACGTCACCGGCAGCGCCTTAACCACGCGCCCGCCTAAATCGTCCTCGCCATATTTGTTGAGCATGAAGCCGACGCTGCCGAGATTCATGCCGAACACCGGCAAAGGCGGGGATGAGGACTGGGTTTGGCTCAGGGTCCGATGCAGGGTTTCCAGCAAAAAACCGTCGCCCCCCAATGCCACGACGGCGCTGGCTTGCTCCAGGGGAACGCTACCGTATCGCTGAACCAAACGAGTCCACGCGGCTTGGGCGTCGGGCGTGTCTGCCGCAACAAAACTGAGGCGCGACTCCGCGCCCGGCGTCGGCCAAGACCCCGGCCTCATCGCTTTGGAATGAATGGCGGCGACACCGCCCCGGTTGCGCATCGGCATCATGAGGGAACTGTACCCTAGGACGCGCAGCGGAACCACTCTTCTATGCTGCGGCGCATTCAATGTCTGATACCGGCGAGCTATAACGATGACACACTGCCGGTATCGGGCCGCGACGACGGCCCCGCGCGCCCATGCGCGCGAAGCCAAGGGCGCGGATGCGCCCGCCCGGCGTCTGAGGGCGGCCTTGATGGGGCAACATCAAGGCTCGATGGTATAATACCGGCGAGCCCTGATACTGACACATCGCCGGTATCGGGCCGCGACGGTGGCCCGGCGTCTGAGGGCGGCCTTGATGGGGCAACATCAAGGCTCGATGGTATAAGGCGGCGCCCATCATGACGTCTTGATGTCCTGAAAACGCAAGGACTGGACGTAACCGGCGGTCTGGCGGACAATAGCGGCAGCGACCCGTTTGCCCCCTGCCTTCGCCACTCGTCGAAAGCACCACGCAAAAGGGCCGCCTGTTTTCCAATCATCAACGAATTTCGCGCCATTCGGCAGGTAAGACGCCATGAAGCCCGATTACCATCCTTTTCGCCGCTATCGCCAGACCAAGATCGTCGCCACCCTGGGCCCGTCCAGCTCGACACCTGAGATGATCGAAGCCCTGTTCAGAGCCGGAGTCGATGTCTTCCGACTCAACTTCAGCCATGGCAGCCACGACGATCATCTCGCGCGGATCGAGGCGATTCGGGCGCTGGAGGATCAGGTGAGCCGACCCGTGGCGATTATGGCCGATCTGCAAGGCCCAAAGCTGCGAATCGCCACCTTCGCTCATGGCCCCATCGAGCTTCACCCTGGACGGCCTTTCCGGCTGGATTTGTCCACCGAGCCCGGCGACGTAACCCGCGTAGGCCTGCCCCACCCGGAGATTTTCGCGGCTTTGGTCTCGGGAACGGATCTGCTGTTGGATGACGGCAAGGTCCGGTTGCGAGTCGAGGCGTGCGGCGCCGACTTTGCTGAAACCAAAGTGGTGGTCGGCGGTCGGCTGTCCAACCGCAAGGGCGTGAATGTTCCCAACGTGGTGTTGCCACTGTCGGCCTTGACCGCCAAGGATCAGGCCGACTTGGCTTTTGCGCTTAATCATGGCGTCGATTGGGTGGCGCTGTCCTTTGTCCAGCGTGCCGAAGACGTCGCCGAGGCGAGACGCTTGATTGCAGGCCGCGCGGCGCTGCTCTCGAAACTGGAAAAACCCCAAGCTATCGAGCACTTGGACCAAATCATCGAGCTTTCGGATGGCTTGATGGTGGCTCGGGGAGATTTGGGCGTCGAAATGCCCGCCGAAGACGTGCCGAGCCTGCAAAAGAATATCGTCCGGCAGGCTCGCAAGGCCGGAAAGCCGGTGATTGTGGCCACCCAGATGCTGGAATCCATGATCAGCGCGCCCACACCGACTCGGGCCGAAGCGTCGGACGTAGCCACCGCCGTTTATGACGGTGCCGATGCCGTCATGCTTTCGGCAGAAACCGCTTCGGGGCAATATCCTCTCGAAGCCGTATCGATGATGGATCGCATCGCCCATCGGGTCGAACATGATCCGACCTATCGGACGATCCTGGTGGCACAGCATCCCGACCCACGCCAAACCGCCGCCGACGCCATCACGGCGGCGGCCCGTCAGGTGGCACACACCATCGGAGCCGCCGCCATTGTCACCTACACCACTTCAGGCTCGACCACCTTGCGGGCAGCGCGGGAGCGCCCGGATGTGCCGATTTTATGCCTAACTTCGCGAATGGAAACGGCACGCCGGCTGGTATTGGCCTACGGCACCCATACGGTTCTGACCACCGACGTTACCAGCGTCACGGAAATGGTGATCAAAGCCTGCCGAATCGCCTATCTGGATGGCTTCGCCGAGCCCGGTCAGCGTTTGGTGATCACGGCGGGCGTTCCGTTTGGCACACCAGGCAGCACCAATATGTTGCGTATTGCCTGGGTTGAGGGGTGATACCGGCGAGCCCTCATAATGATACCATCGCCGGTCCTTGGGCGGCGACGGCGGCCCCGCGCGCGGACGCGCGCGAAGTCCCCATGTGACTCTGGAGGGCGCGGATGCGCCCGCCCGGCGTCTGAGGGCAGCCTTGATTCAGCATCAAGGCTCGATGGTCTGATACCGGCGAGCCCTGATACTGACACATCGCCGGTCCTCGGGCCGCGACGGCGGCCCCGCGTCCTCGTGGACGCGAAGCCAAGGGCGCGGATGCGCCCGCCCGGCGTCTGAGGGCAGCCTTGATGAGTCAGCATCAAGGCTCGATGGTCTGAGATCAGGTTTTCGTGGACTCTGCCCACATGCGCAAAGGGCCAGTCGGTCCTTTGAACTCACGATGTTTTAGCCATAGCGTCATGAGGTCAAAGGAGGCGGGGCCTCCTTGCGGGTGTAGGACGGAGCCCTACAAAAGCCGGGGGAGCGTCCCCCTCCCAGGTGCCGATGAGGTAAAGCCTCCAACAGGCCGTTTTAGATGTGATGTTCATCACGGCTTTCCGAATCAAGCGTGATAAAATGAAACTGGGCAAGACGCCGATTGCGGCGTCGAATCGCTGGTGGACTGGACCCGACAGGCAGGCAAATGGGGTTTTCCGTAACCTTTTGGGGCGTTCGCGGCACCATCCCGTGTCCGATGGCCTCTCACATGCGGTTTGGCGGCAACACCAGTTGCATCGAACTCCGGACCGATGAGACGCGAATCGTGTTGGATGCTGGCACAGGATTGCGTCTATTGGGCCAACGGTTTCAGGCGGACGGCGTTCAACGCGCCACCCTGCTGCTCAGTCATACCCACCTGGACCATATCAGCGGCTTTCCTTTTTTCGGGCCGGCCTTTCAGCCCGGCTTCCGCTTTTTGGTGATGGCCGGTCATCTTGATGGACATACCAACATCCGGTCGGTTTTGGCCCGACAGATGGAGCGGCCTTTATTTCCGGTGCCGCTCCAAACCATGGGCTGCAACCTCGATTTTCATGACTTCAATCCCGGCGAAAGTTTCAGCCTGGAGGGAGGGGTTGACGTGAGAACCACGCGCCTTAATCATCCCGATGGTGCCACCGGCTATCGGATTGAGTACGGAGGACACGCGGTTGCCTATGTCACGGACACCGAGCACATACCAGGCCGCCTTGACGCCAACATCCTGGCACTGGCCGAAGGCGCCGATCTGTTAATCTACGACGCCACCTATACCGATGAGGAATATGCCCGCCGGACTGGCTGGGGCCACTCGACTTGGCGAGAGGGTGTGCGCCTGGCGCAGGAGGCTCGAGTCGGTCGGTTGGTGCTGTTCCATCATGAACCCGATCATGACGATCTCATCATGGACCGAATCGAAGCTGAAGCCAGGGCGCTGCTGCCGGGAACCGTCGCCGCGCGGGAAGGCGCAACCTTGGTGCTTAAGGCATGACCCAACCCGTGATTCTGTGCGCCGACGACTATGCTCTGGCACCGGGCGTCAGTCGTGCCATCCTCGATTTGGTCGCCTGCGGTCGGCTTTCGGCCACCGGCTGCATGACGGTGTCGCCGTTTTGGATCGATCATGCCGACTGGCTGCGGCCTTGGGCCGACCGGATTGATGTCGGCTTGCATTTGACCCTGACCGATCACCAACCGACGGGCCCCATGCCGCGATTGGCACCCGAGGGCCGTTTGCCGCCGCTTGGCCGTTTGATGCGCCTCGCCTTGACCGGCGGCCTTGACCCGGACGAGATCAGCGCCGAGATCGCCCGTCAGGTGGCGTTGTTCATCACCGTTTTTGGAGCGCCTCCGGCTTTTCTCGACGGTCACCAGCATGTTCACCTGTTGCCGGTGGTTCGTGACGCGGTAGTGGCCATGGCCAAGGCCCTGCCTGGTAGCTATCTGCGGGATTGCCGGGAACCCCTGCCCGCGATTCTTCATCGAGGAGTCGCCACCACCAAGGCGCTGGTCATCGACCGGCTTGGCAGCGGCTTGGCCCGATTGATCAAACAGCACCATTTGCCGGCTAATGGTGGGTTTCGCGGTATTTATGACTTTTCCAACCGGGTTCCCTTTGCCGAATTGATGGCCCGATTTCTTGATCCGGCGACCCCCGAAACCCATTCCGCTCCTCCGCCTTTGGTCATGTGCCATCCGGGCCTGCCGGATCCGATTTTGCGCCGGATCGACCCGGTAACGGACCAACGACGGGTTGAGTATGAGTTCCTCCGCAGCGCTTCTTTTGCGGACCTTCTCGCGACCCAGGGCGTCACCTTGACCCGGCTGGCCCTTGACGGGGATGGGCAGAGCCCACGAAGGGCCTCATCCTAGCGCCTCTGTGGGCCGCCCCCCCCGCTCACCTCAGCGTTCCGGCTGATACCGGCCCTGACACTGACACATCGCCGGTCCTCGGGCCGCGACGGCGACCCCGCGTCCTCGTGGACGCGAAGCCAAGGGCGCGGATGCGCCCGCCCGGCGTCTGAGGGCAACCTTGATGAGTCACCATCAAGGCCCGATTATGATACCGGCGAGCCCTGACATTGACACATCGCCGGTCCTCGGGCCGCGACGGCGGCCCCGCGTCCTCGTGGACGCGAAGCCAAGGGCGCGGAGGCG